>Ga0308167_1000400_pt1 | contig 80905 bp, 84 predicted proteins | sample PhyCR1_2_FD_202138 | JGI IMG/M metagenome (GOLD analysis project Ga0308167, IMG submission 202138) | Phyllosphere microbial communities from UC Gill Tract Community Farm, Albany, California, United States - DLSLRC.R1 | ecosystem: Host-associated > Plants > Phyllosphere > Unclassified | place... | reverse complement strand
TCGGTTGGCACGTACTGATTGGTCGTCGTATTCTTTTTCATGGACTCGCCCTCGCTGTCGTTGGCTTCTAATAGAATGCCACCGTGGCGCACAGACGCCTCGGCTTGGGCGAGTCCATGTAATTACGACAGCACGACATATCCGGCACCACTGTTATCATACGGCCTTTGGATAGTCACACTAGCCTTCCCCCTTTGCGTCGGGGGTTAAGGAATGCCAAGCGCTGCTCATGCATGTCGGCTTCGTCGGGGCCGGTTTTCCGAGACGGGTCGTGTCTATTCAGTGACCGCTGTGGTTAAAAACCGAGCGCGACCCTTCAATGATTTTCATTTAAGTCGTCTTTTGATTAATGAATTCAGGCGGACACAAACAGAAGGCTCGGTGACATCACTGGCGTGAGTGGTGATGCCCGATCATTTTCATTGGCTGATCGAGCTGCGAGGCCGTTGTTTGTCGACGGTCCTGCAACGTACAAAATCACGCAGCGCCAGAGCGATCAATACGGCCAGCGGCAGCAAAGGACCTTTCTGGCAGCACGGTTTTCATGAACGAGCAATTCGCCGTCACGAAGACATTGTCATTGTGGCGCGCTATCTAGTCGCCAATCCATTACGCGCAGGGCTGGCAAAGCGGCTGGGGGACTACCCGCATTGGGATGCCATTTGGCTGTGAACCTCGTCCTGTAGGAGCGAGCTTGCTCGCGATCTTTGTACGCGATTGGCAAGCCCGCCCTACTGCAACATCAATGCCTGGCGGTGCGTACGCCTTCAGCCAGGGACGCGCACAGGCTCAATACGCCATCCACGGCTTGTTCTGGCGTGGCTGCGTTTTGGATTTTGTCGATCAAGGCCGAGCCCACGACCACGCCGTCGGCCAGGCGCGCTATGGCAGCGGCCTGTTCCGCGGTGCGAATGCCGAAACCGACGCTGATCGGCAAGTCGGTATGACGACGCAGGCGTTCGATCGCCGCGCTGACTTGCTCGGTGGTCGCAGAGCCCGTCCCGGTTACACCGGCTACTGACACGTAGTAAACAAACCCCGAACTGCCGGCCAAGACGGTCGGCAAACGAGCGTCGTCGGTGGTCGGGGTGGTCAGGCGGATAAAGTCCAGGCCCGCCGCTTGCGCCGGGTTGCACAGTTCATTGTTGTGCTCGGGCGGCATGTCCACCACGATCAGGCCGTCTACGCCGCTTTCTTTGGCTTCGGCAATAAAACGGGCCACGCCATAGTGGTGGATCGGGTTGAAGTACCCCATCAGCACCAGCGGTGTGTCGCTGTTGCCTTCACGGAACTCACGCACCATCTGCAACGTTTTGGCCAGGTTTTGCTTGGCCCCCAGCGCACGGATGTTGGCCAGCTGAATGGCCGGGCCGTCGGCCATCGGGTCGGTAAACGGCATGCCCAGCTCGATCACGTCAGCACCCGCCGCCGGCAAGCCTTTGAGAATGGCCAGCGAGGTGTCGTAGCCAGGGTCACCGGCGGTGACAAAGGTCACCAGCGCGGCGCGGTTTTGTTCCTTGAGGGCGGTGAAACGCGTTTGCAGGCGGCTCATCAGTGTTTCTCCTGCTGGGACTGCTGTTGTTGAGCGTGGTGCATCACGGTTTGCATGTCTTTGTCGCCTCGGCCGGACAGGTTAACCACCATCAGGTGGTCGGCAGGCAGGGTCGGCGCGCGCTTGAACACTTCGGCCAACGCGTGGGCGCTTTCCAGGGCCGGGATAATGCCTTCAAGACGGCAGCACTTGTGGAACGCTTGCAGGGCTTCGTCGTCCGTCACCGAGGTGTATTGGACCCGGCCGATGTCATACAACCACGCGTGTTCCGGGCCAATACCGGGGTAATCAAGACCGGCCGAAATCGAGTGCGCGTCGATGATCTGACCGTCGTCGTCCTGAAGCAAGAAGGTACGGTTACCGTGCAACACCCCCGGCTCGCCGCCATTGAGGCTGGCAGCGTGCTGACCGGTTTCGATGCCGTAACCCGCGGCTTCCACGCCGATGATCTCAACGTCGGTGTCATCCAGGAATGGATGGAACAGGCCCATCGCGTTGGAACCACCGCCGATGCACGCCACCAGGCTGTCGGGCAAGCGACCTTCCTGGGCCTGCATCTGCTCGCGGGTTTCCTTGCCGATCACGGCCTGGAAGTCGCGCACCATCGCCGGGTACGGGTGCGGGCCGGCCACGGTGCCGATCAGGTAGAAGGTGCTGTCAACGTTTGTCACCCAGTCGCGCAGGGCTTCGTTCATCGCGTCTTTCAAGGTGCCCGTGCCGGCTACCACCGGGATCACTTCAGCCCCCAGCAGCTTCATGCGGAACACGTTGGCCTGCTGGCGCTCAATGTCGGTGGTGCCCATGTAGATCACGCACTGCAAGCCAAAACGGGCGGCAACGGTGGCCGTGGCCACGCCGTGCATGCCGGCACCGGTCTCGGCAATGATGCGTTTTTTGCCCATGCGCCGCGCCAGCAGAATCTGGCCGATGCAGTTGTTGATCTTGTGCGCGCCCGTATGGTTCAGCTCTTCGCGCTTGAGGTAGATTTTGGCACCGCCGCAGAACTCGGTCAGGCGCTCAGCAAAGTACAGGGGGCTTGGCCGGCCGACATAATCGCGCTGGAAGTAGGCCAGTTCCTTGATGAACTCCGGGTCTTTCTTGGCCAGTTCATACTCGCGATCCAGGTCCAGGATCAGCGGCATCAGGGTTTCAGCCACATAGCGGCCGCCGAATGAGCCGAACAGGCCATTGGCATCGGGGCCGTTACGCAAAGTGGATTGGGTCATGTGACGCTCCAGATAAAAAGGTACGAAGGTCGAGAACTGGGTCCGACTTTACCCGCGACAGGCCGGGATGAAAACCGATAAGATCGACACAACCTGTCAGGAAAACTCACACATACCATGAGCCGCGACCTGCCACCCCTGAACGCCTTGCGCGCCTTCGAAGCCACCGCCCGCTTAAGCAGTGTGAGCCTGGCGGCCGAGCAACTGAACGTCACCCACGGCGCAGTCAGCCGACAGCTCAAAGTGCTGGAGGAACACCTGGGGGTCAGCCTGTTTACCAAGGAAGGGCGCGGGCTCAAGCTGACCGATGCCGGACTGCGCCTGCGCGATGCCAGCAGCGAAGCCTTCGACCGCTTGCGCAATGTATGCAATGAACTCACGCAACGCCATGTCGACGCACCGTTTGTGCTGGGTTGTTCCGGGAGTTTATTGGCGCGCTGGTTTATTCCGCGCCTGGGTCGGTTGAATGCCGACTTGCCGGACCTGCGCCTGCACCTGTCCGCCGGCGAGGGCGATCTCGACCCGCGCAGGCCCGGTCTGGACGCCTTGCTGGTGTTCGCTGAACCGCCCTGGCCTGCCGACATGCAGGTGTATGAGCTGGGCAGTGAGCGCATCGGCCCAGTGCTCAGCCCGCGCTTCGCCCATTACGAACACTTGCGCCATGCCCCGCCCGAGGCCTTGTGCAATGAACGCCTGTTGCACACCACCTCACGGCCACAGGCATGGCCCAGCTGGGCGCGGCACAGCGCACTGGATGCCGGGCAATTGCAGTACGGTCAGGGGTTTGAGCACTTGTACTATTTGCTAGAAGCCGCAGTCGCGGGCTTGGGGGTGGCGATAGCGCCCGAGCCACTGGTGGCCGAGGACTTGCGGGCGGGACGCCTGGCTGCGCCGTGGGGCTTCAAGGAAACCCCGGCGCAGCTGGCGTTGTGGCTGCCTAAACGCGCCGCCGACGGGCGAGCCCGGCAATTGGCGCAATGGCTCAAGGCCGAGCTGGCCCGTGACGTGGATTAGTTGCCGCGCTTGCACATCAAAAAGGCCGCCAGCAGGCCCAATGCCCCGATCGCGACACCGGCCGTGGCATACGGGTGCTCTTGCGCGTAGTCACGGGTGGCGATAGCGGTTTCGCGGGTCTTGTCTTTCACGTCTTCAAACGCATCAGTGAGCAGGTGACGCGAATGCTTCAACGCATTCTCGGCATTGCTTTTCAGCGCTTTGAGGGTTTTTTTGGACTCGTCCGAAGCATCGTCCTTAAGGCTTTCCAGAGACTTAAGCAGGCTTTCGATCTCAGCTTCCATGCTTTGCAATGAGGCTTTACGTAAAGAATTGCTAGCCATTGTGGCTCTCCTGCAGTGATGAGTGAGTGTGTTAAGTCCGACTCCAGCGATTTCAGAAAGTGCAGAAAACCTGAAGTATTCCTGTACGAAAGGTCACAGAGTGTAGAGCGCAATCGCTGCTAGGCTTTGATCTTCGACAAAGGAGAATGTTATGTCTGACCATCACACCTACAAAAAAATCGAACTGGTAGGCTCGTCCCCGAGCAGCATAGAAGACGCCATCGGTAATGCACTGGCCGAAGCCAACAAAAGCATCAAACACTTGGAATGGTTCGAAGTGGTCGACACCCGCGGGCACATCAAGGACGGCAAAGTGGCGCACTATCAGGTCACGCTCAAGGTTGGTTTCCGTATCGTCAGCAGTTGAGCGAAATCATTCATTTGAACTAATGGACTGGCCGTTTGCCATAAACTCCGCTACACCGTCTGGGTGCGACGTGGCACATACACGCCGCACCCTTTTTGTTTGAACAGGGGATGTGACGGATGAAAAAAATTCTACTGGCAGCCGGTTTGTTGAGCTTGGCGGGCACCGCCTTCGCGGCAGGCAAGCCTTGCGAAGAGCTGAAAAGCGAAATTGCAGCAAAGATTGATGCCAATCACGTGCCTCACTACACGCTGACCGTCGTGAACAAAGGCACAACGCCGAGCGATCACACCGTGGTGGGATCGTGCGAGGCCGGCACTAAAGAGATCGCCTACAAGCGCGGCTAATCACCGCGCAACCTCGTAGGCCCGTAGGCGCGGGCTTGCTCGCGATCTTTTGAGGGTTATAAAAGATCGCGAGCAAGCTCGCGCCTACAGGGGCTCCGTCAGTTTGCTTTCATCACCTGCGACAGCAATTCATACGAATGAATGCGGTCCGCATGTTCGTACAAGTCACAGGTAAAAATCAGCTCATCGGCTTGGGTCTGCTCCACCAGTGCCTCCAGCTTGGCGCGTATTTTCTGCGGGCTGCCCACCATCGCTAACCCCAAAAAGCTCATCACAGCGTCCTTTTCATGGGGCAGCCACAGGCCATCCATTGTTGCTACCGGCGGGCGCTGCACCAAGCTCTGGCCCCGCATTAACGCCAGAATGCGCTGGTACACCGAGGTTGCCAGGTACTGCGCCTGTTCATCGGTGTCGGCCGCGACCAGTGGCACCCCGAGCATCACGTAGGGTTTGTCCAGCACCGCCGACGGTTTGAAATGATTGCGGTAGACGCGAATCGCTTCATGCATCAAACGCGGTGCAAAATGGGAAGCGAAAGCGTAGGGCAAGCCGCGCTCACCGGCCAGTTGCGCACTGAACAGGCTGGAGCCCAGCAACCAGACCGGTACTTGAGTACCGGTGCCGGGCATCGCAATGACCCGCTGGTCCGGGGTACGCGGCCCGAGGTAACGCACCAGCTCGGCAACATCTTCCGGGAAATCATCGGCGCTGCCCGAACGCTCACGGCGCAAGGCGCGTGCAGTCATCTGGTCGGAGCCGGGTGCTCGCCCAAGGCCCAGGTCAATGCGGCCCGGATAAAGGCTTTCGAGGGTGCCGAACTGCTCCGCAATCACCAGCGGGGCATGATTGGGCAGCATCACCCCGCCTGACCCCACCCGAATGGTTGACGTGCCACCCGCCAGGTAGCCGATCAGCACCGAGGTCGCTGAACTGGCAATACCGTCCATATTGTGGTGTTCCGCCACCCAGAAACGGTTGTAGCCAAACTTTTCTACATGCTGAGCCAAGTCCAGCGAGTTGTGCAGCGACTGGGCGGCACTGCCCCCTTCGCGAACGGGCACCAAATCGAGGGTCGAGAATTTTGTTTCAGACAAGCGAGTCATCAGTTGGCTCTCCAGAGAGGACGCAGGCCATGACGCTCGCCAAAACCTGCCAGTGATCTTGCAATATGGGCATATACCCGAGTTTCAATAGCAGACTATGAATTGAGCCACAGAAAAAGACGATTGGTCTGACGAGCTGAACTTTCGGGCACCGACTACCCTCACAACTTCAAGCAAGGCGTGAAACCTTCACGCCGCTCTTCAGGAGGCACGCATGAGTATCAAAAAGAAAGCATCGGCTCATTGGGAAGGCGACCTTAAAACCGGTCTCGGCTCCATCTCCACCGAGACAGGCGTACTGCGCGAAGCGCCCTACGGCTTCAAGGCACGCTTTGAAGGCGGCAAAGGCACCAACCCTGAAGAACTGATCGGAGCCGCCCACGCGGGCTGCTTCTCAATGGCGCTGTCGATGATTCTGGGCAATGCCGGGCTCAAGGCCGACAGCATCGACACCCAGGCCGAAGTCACGCTGGACCAAGTGGACGGCGGGTTTGCGATCACCGCCGTGCACTTGGTGCTCAAGGCCAAAGTTCCGGGAGCGACCCAGCAGCAGTTCGACGATCTGACCACACAGGCCAAAGAAGGCTGCCCGGTCTCCAAGGTGCTCAACGCCACCATTACGCTCGACGCTACCCTGTTGAGCTGACGCAGGCTGCCCCTGCGCAGGCACGCCCCGTTCGCGGTGAACGGGGCGGCGTTCACCCGGGCAGTTCGCAAGCTGAACCGAATGTGATCGAATGACCACTGATCACCTCAGACCATCACATTGCGTACTGCATCAAGGGAGTTCCACCATGAAACGTTTCGCGCTGTTTGTTATCGGCTGCACCCTGGCGACATCCGTCCTGGCGGCACCCAAACCGTGTGAAGGGCTCAAGACTGAAATCGAAACCAAGATTCAGGCTAACAACGTGTCGTCATACACACTGGAAATCGTCGCGAACGAAGACGTGCACGACGAAAATCTGGTGGTCGGCACCTGTGAAAACGGCACCAAAAAGATTATCTATCAGAAGAACGACACCTGATCTTCACGGCAGGCAATTGACCAGCCGCTCCTCGGCCACCACTTTGCCCTCGGCGTTATACAGCCGGGCATAGGCATTAAAGCCCAAGGAGCGTGCTTGTAGCCGGTAACGCTGGCCAGGCTGAAAATCCGCGTAGTCGAGGGTGAGGTAGCACAAGCGTTCTTGCGGGTCACTGAACATGCCCATACCGCCCACAAACACTTCAAAGTCAAAGCGCACCATCAACTCATGACTGCCGGGTGCGACCTGAAAATAGCGGCCGTCAGTCAAGCGTTGGTTATCCAGACGTTCAGCCATCACCAGTTTGCCGGTTTGGGTCTCCAGATCGATCCAGGCTTTGCCGGGATCAGCAGGCGGTAATGGCGTGCTGACGCAAGCGCTCAGCGTCAAAGCCATGAGCATTGCCAAGAAGTGGCGCATAGACATATCCCGCGAATGTGGATTACAAGCATAACGCTGATTTCTGACTTACCCGAATCCCAATCGGTGCAAACGATCTTGCACGTGATTTATTGATCTTTTAAAAGCAAAAGATCGCTCTTGCACCTCGCTTCTGTGGACTGTTCTATGACGCCGTTTGTCCGCTGTCTCCTGGTTCTTATCCTGCTACCGCTGATCAATGGCTGCTCCAGCACCCGGTATTACTCACAATTGGCGTCAGGGCAATGGCAACTGCTCAAGGCCCGGGAGCCTGTGGCCGATATCATCGCTGACCCGCAACGCCCTGCCGCCTTGCGCCAACAATTAGCCAAGGCCCAGGCCGCACGCACGTTTGCCAGCCAGCACCTGCACTTGCCCGACAACGCGAGCTATCGCCTGTACGCCGACCTCAAACGGCCTTACGTGGTGTGGAATGTGTTTGCCACCCCAGAGTTTTCCCTCAACCCCGTCACTCATTGCTTTGCCATTGCCGGGTGCGTGGCCTATCGGGGGTACTACACGCCAGGGGGCGCACGGGGCGAAGCGGCCTTGCAGCGCCAACAGGGTAAAGACGTGTACATCGGCGGGGTTGAGGCCTATTCGACCCTGGGCTGGTTTGATGACCCGCTGCTTAACAGCATGCTCGGCTGGGGGGATGACCGGGTCGCCGCGCTGATTTTTCACGAACTGGCGCACCAACAGGTGTACGTCAAAGATGACACCGCGTTCAACGAGTCCTTCGCCAGCTTCGTGGAACAACAAGGCCTGCGCCAATGGCGGGCCCAACAGGGCTTACCGCCGGCTGACCGTCACGCGGCACGCCAAAACGAGCAATTTGTGGGGCTGGTACTCGATACCCGCGAACGGCTGCAAACACTCTACGCACAGCCCTTGCCGGTGCCGCGCCTGCGTGAGCTGAAAGCGGCAGAATTTGAGCGCATGCGCCGCGAGTATCGTCAGTTGCGAGACCAACAATGGGGTGCCAACCCGCGTTTCGATGCCTGGATAGACGCGCCAATGAATAATGCCAAGCTACTGCCTTTTGGCTTGTACGAGCGCTGGGTGCCGGCCTTTGCAGCGCTGTTCAAGCAGAACGCCAGCCAATGGCCACAGTTCTATGCCGAGGTAGAGCGCGTCGCCCGGCTGGCACCGGAGCAACGCAAGGCAGCCTTGCAGTCGCTTATGTCTTCTGCGGCTTCAACCAGTTCATGACCACGCAAGACGCAAACGGGCGGGTGCTGCACGCGCCGCTGCTCAAGGCCTCACGCAGCTTCGGGATATCCGCTTGCATCATGTATTTCGCGCCATCCTTGAAGTGCGAGTTCTCACCAAAGCCGCCGGTCATTTCCTTCAGCGCCTCTTCCTTGCTCCAGTCCTGTACCACGACACGGTACATGGCCGCCATCAACCCCGTGCGGTCCACGCCATGCTTGCAGTGCATCAACACCGGCCCCTGGGCTTGTGCCGTTTGAATGGCTCGTAACGCAGCAAGCACGTCAGCATCGTCTACATGGTTAGTGCGGTAAGGCAACTGAACCTGTTTGACACCCGGTGTTTTCAGCCAAGCATCATCGGCCTCAGGCAGAAAATTAATCACCGTTGTGATCTGCAACTTTTTCAGCAAGGGTTCGGCAGCAGCGTCTGGCAGGGCGCTGCGATAGAGCGTCGGGGACATTTGATACAGGTTGTACTGCGCTTGCACGGGCACCGCCCACTGCGCCGGCCGGGATGTTGCCAGGTCGTCCGCGTGGGCCTGAGGCAGGGTAATCAACGCAAACAGCGTCAGGCATAGCGCAGGAAAAATCCGGGGTTTCTGCATATCAGGTCGGCCACGTAGTCGTGCGTAGGAAGAGGATCTAAAGCTTGAGGTCTGGCGGATAAAAACTCTGTGAGCCGTTTGTCAAAAAAGTGTCATGCCCGGCACAGAGCCTCTGGGCGTGCGGGAATACGGCCTCCGCCCTTAAATCATCCCAGCCACAGAGGCCGGCTATTCTTCATGCTCAATCGTCTACGCACGGGTATAACCGTAGGGTTAGCTGAAATCGAACCGATCCCGACGTTGAGGGGTCAAAGCGTGTGGTCAATGACGGCGCCGGGCACCTGCCTGAACGGGCATTACCCGGTTCCCTATAACATCGGAGAAACACATGAACACTCTACTGTCTCGCGTTGCACTGGCTTCTGTACTGATGGGCGCTTCGGTCATGGCCATGGCGGCCACCCCGGCACCTGAAGGCGCAAAAGTCTCCATCATCTCCCCAGCGGATGGGGCCACGGTGGATAAGACCTTCACGGTGAAATTCGGCATCGAAGGCATCGACCTCAAACCCGCTGGTGACCCAGCCCCGCACTCTGGCCACCACCATTTATTGATCGACGTCGACCAACCGATTGCCCCAGGCCAGGTCATCCCGACAGATGATCACCACGTACACTTCGGCAAAGCACAGACTGAAACCCAGCTCACACTGACGCCGGGCACGCACACCTTGCAACTGGAACTGGGTGACATGGGTCACCAGGCATTCGACCCGGTCATCGTGTCGAAGAAAATCACCGTGAATGTGAAATAAAAAAGGGAGCCCCTGAAAGGGGGCTCCCTTTTTTTATTCGAGCTGCAAGCGTTGAGCTACAAGGGGCAAGCAAACGCAGACCTGCTTTTGCCTTTAACGTGCCGCTTGAAGCTTGAAGCTGCTTTAAAACAAAACCCGGCAACGGATGGTGCCGTTGATGGTTTGCAGCTTCTCTTGCGCCAGGTCGGAAGACTCGGCGTCGACGTCGATCACCACATAGCCAACTTTCTCGTTGGTTTGCAGGAACTGGCCGGAGATGTTGATGCCGTTTTCGGCGAACACCTTGTTGATCTCGCTCATCACACCCGGAATGTTTTCGTGGATGTGCAGCAGACGGTGCTTGCCAGGGTGTGCCGGCAGGGCCACTTCCGGGAAGTTGACGGACGAAACCGATGTACCGTTGTCGCTGTACTTGACCAGTTTTTCTGCCACTTCCAGGCCGATGTTGGCCTGCGCTTCAGCGGTGGAGCCGCCGATGTGCGGGGTCAGGATCACGTTGTCCAGGCCACGCAGCGGGCTTTCGAACACGTCATCGTTGGAGCGCGGCTCAACCGGGAACACGTCGATGGCGGCACCGATCAGGTGCTTGTCCTTGATGGCGTCAGCCAGGGCATCCAGCTCAACCACGGTGCCGCGTGCGGCGTTGATCAGAATGCCGCCCTTTTTGATGGCGCGGATTTCTTTCTCGCCGATCATCCACTGAGTGGCAGCGGTTTCAGGCACGTGCAAGGTCACGATGTCGGACATGCCCAACAGTTCGTGCAGGTTGCCGACCTGAGTGGCGTTGCCCAGCGGCAGTTTGGTCACGGTGTCGTAGAAGAACACCTGCATGCCCAAGCCTTCGGCCAGTACCGACAACTGAGTACCAATCGAGCCGTAACCCACGATACCCAGTTTTTTGCCGCGGATTTCAAAGGAATTGGCCGCACTTTTGATCCAGCCACCACGGTGGCAGGAAGCGTTTTTCTCAGGGATGCCGCGCAGCAACAGGATCGCTTCAGCCAACACCAACTCAGCCACCGAACGGGTGTTGGAGTAAGGGGCGTTGAAAACAGCGATACCGCGTTCGCGAGCAGCGTTGAGGTCGACCTGGTTGGTGCCGATGCAGAAACAACCAACAGCGACCAGTTTCTTGGCGCAATCGAACACTTCTTCGGTCAGTTGAGTACGAGAACGGATGCCAATAAAGTGGGCATCAGCGATCTTTTCCTTCAACTGGGCTTCAGGCAAGGAACTGGTGATGTACTCGATGCTGGTGTAACCAGCAGACTTGAGTACGTCTACAGCGGATTGGTGGACGCCTTCCAAAAGAAGGAACTTGATCTTGCTCTTATCGAGAGAAGTCTTGCTCATCTGCGTAAACCTGTGTCCCAGAGAAAAATGGCAGGGAAATGGACAGCGAGAGCTGACCTGGCCGACGTGAACGCCGGCACCGAGAATCGTCCTACGTCGCGATTCTACGGGGGGGGTCATATGCTAGCATAAGCGCCCCGCTAAACACCCATTCCTGCGACGTGAAGCGTTCTCAGGATGACCATGAATTGTTCGAGAGTTCTGTTGATGACCCATCCTGCCTTGATTGATGAGCTAAAGACCCTGGTAGAGCCTGGCAAGGTTCTGACTGACGCCGACTCCCTTGAAGCTTACGGCAAGGATTGGACCAAGCATTTCGCGCCTGCCCCACTGGCCATTGTGTTCCCTAAAACGACCGAACAAGTGCAGGCTATCGTGCTGTGGGCCAACGCCCACAGCGTCGCGCTGGTGCCGTCCGGCGGGCGCACGGGCCTGTCGGCGGCGGCTGTGGCGGCCAACGGTGAAGTGGTGGTGTCATTCGATTACATGAACCAGGTGCTGGACATCAACCTGACAGACCGCACCGTGGTGTGCCAGCCGGGCGTGGTGACTGAACACCTGCAGAATGTGGCTGAAGAAAACGGCCTGTACTACCCGGTAGACTTCGCCTCGGCAGGTTCCAGCCAAATTGGCGGCAATATCGGCACCAATGCCGGCGGTATCAAGGTTATTCGCTACGGCATGACCCGCAACTGGGTGGCGGGCCTAAAAGTGGTGACCGGCAAAGGTGACGTGCTGGAGCTGAACAAAGACCTGATCAAAAACGCCACCGGCTACGACATGCGCCAGTTGTTTATCGGTGCTGAAGGCACCCTGGGCCTGGTGGTGGAAGCCACCATGCGCCTGGACCGAGCGCCGAAAAACCTGACCGCCATGGTGCTGGGTACCGCTGATTTCGATTCCATCATGCCGGTGCTGCACGCCTTCCAGAGCAAGCTGGACTTGACCGCCTTTGAGTTCTTCTCCGACAAGGCACTGGCAAAAGTCATGGCGCGCGGTGATGTGCCTTCGCCGTTTGAGACTGACTGCCCGTTCTACGCCCTGCTGGAATTTGAAGCGACCACCGAAGAAGTGGCCGACGCGGCGCTGCAAACCTTCGAGCACTGCATGGAACAAGGCTGGGTGCTGGACGGCGTGATGAGCCAGAGCGAAACCCAACTGCAGAACCTGTGGAAACTGCGCGAGTACATCTCCGAGACCATTTCTCACTGGACGCCGTACAAAAACGACATCTCGGTCACCGTGTCGAAAGTACCTGCGTTCCTCAAGGAAATTGACGCTATCGTCGGCGAACACTACCCGGACTTTGAAATTGTCTGGTTTGGCCACATTGGCGACGGCAACCTGCACCTGAACATTCTCAAGCCAGAAAATCTGAGCAAAGACGAGTTCTTCGCCAAGTGCGCGACGGTGAACAAGTGGGTGTTTGAAACCGTTGAGAAGTACAACGGCTCGATTTCGGCCGAGCACGGCGTGGGCATGACCAAGCGTGACTACCTGACCTACAGCCGTTCGCCGGTTGAGATTGAGTACATGAAGGCCATCAAGGCGGCGTTCGACCCGAACGGCATCATGAACCCGGGCAAGATTTTTGCCTTGTGAACAAGGCAGCTGCCAGTAGCTCGCTTCAAGCCGCAAGCTTGAAGCGGGTCTGGTGCAGCTCTGCGTTGTTCTCTTGAAGCTTACAACTTGAAGCTTGCAGCTACTCCAAAGGAGCCCCCCATGAGCTATCAACACCAGTATGTCGACGGTACCCGCATTCACTTTCCTATTGGCAAAGTGGTGTGCATCGGGCGTAACTACGCCGAACACGCCAAAGAGCTGGACAACCCGATCCCGACGGAACCGCTGCTGTTTATCAAGCCGGGCAGCTGTGTTGTTCCGCTTGAGGGTGGCTTTGCTATCCCGGCCGAGCGCGGCTCCGTGCATTACGAAGCTGAAATCTCGGTGCTGCTGGGCAAACCGCTGTCGAACAACCCCAGTGTTGAAGAAGTACTGGACGCAATCTCAGGCTTCGCTCCGGGCCTTGACCTGACCTTGCGCGACAAGCAAGCCGAGCTGAAAAGCAAAGGCCTGCCGTGGGAAATCGCCAAATCGTTCGACGGTGCCTGCGTACTGGCCCCATTCGTCTCAACCAGCACATTCCCCGACCTGACCCACATCGGCATCCGCCTGACCATCAACGGTGAAGTGCGCCAGGACGGCAACAGCGCCTTGATGCTCAACCCGATCGTGCCAATGATCCAGCACATGGCCGCCTGCTTCTCGCTGCAAGCCGGCGATGTAATCATGACCGGCACCCCGGTGGGGGTTGGCCCGCTGAATGTGGGCGATGAACTGGTGCTGGAATTGCCGGGGGCAAGCCGCTTCGAAAGCAGCGTGCGCTGATCGAGCACGCAATCCTTGTAGTCGCTGACGAGGTACGAGGCTTGGCAACCCATCGCAGCCGCGTACCTCGACAGCGACTACCGTTTTTATAAGGCGCAATCATCCCGGACGCCCACCCCGCTAAACCGCTATTCTGTTGAGGTTTTTTCCTACGCAGAATGTGAATCACCGAATGCCAAACTGGAACCACTACGTACAGCGCATCCTTGAGTTGATGAAGCGCTATCCGGGGCTGATCGCGCTGTTCGGGTTTTGCTCAGGTGTAGGCAGTTTCATTCTGGTGGACCGTCAACAAGGCATGGCCCGCTGGATTGCTGTGATCCTGCTGGTGAGCTGGGTCTGGCTGATGCTCGAGAACAGCTTCACGCAGTTGTTTACTCGCGTATTCAAACGCGAAATTCCGCCGCCACTGCTGCGCTATGCCACGCAGATGATCCACCAGGAAAGCCTGTTTTTTGTCCTGCCTTTCTTCTTCATCACCACCACCTGGAACAGCGGCCAGCTGGTATTTACCGGGCTGCTCGGGGCGAGTGCGCTGATCACGATCACCGACCCGCTGTATTACAAATGGCTCGCTCCCAAACGCTGGCTGTTTTTGGCGCTGCACACCCTTGCCCTGTTCGCCGCGATGCTGACCGCGCTGCCGATCATCCTTAACCTGACCACTGCCGAGAGCTACAAACTGGCGCTGGGAACGGCCGTGCTGCTTTCAATCCCCAGCCTGGCCGTGAGCCTGCCCCTTAAAACCTGGCGTGGCTGGCTAGTGTTGCCCTTGATCGTACTGGCGCTGGGCAGCATCGGCTGGTTAATGCGCTCCTGGGTACCGCCCGCGACCCTGTGGATGACCGAGGTCGCCGTCACCACCCAGCTACAAGACCGCACACCGGGCGAGAGCCTCACACACATCAGCGTCAGTGAACTACGCCACCGCGGCCTCTACGCCTACACCTCAATCAACGCCCCGCGCGGCTTGAACGAGCGCATTTACCATGTGTGGCAACTCAATGGTCAGGAAGTCGACCGCATCGCACTGGACATTCGTGGCGGGCGCAAGGAAGGCTATCGCGCCTGGACCCACAAACAGAATTTCCCGCCCAACGCTGTAGGACGTTGGCAAGTCCGGGTGCTGACAGAGGATGGTCAAATGATTGGCGTTTTACGTTTTCGGGTTAACCCAGATCAATCATCTGACACACCAACGAATGCAAACTGACGCACTTTTACGAGAGTGTGCTATTACATAGAGTCTGCGTTTAAGCGAACTGAGCTCGGAGCTTACGATCATTACTGCTAAGGCTGGCGACGCCCGATTAGACACCTCAAGCACTCCACCCCAGTTGCGTATCAGCGGCGAGTGGACGCTTGCCAATTACGCGCGCCTCAAACAATTGACCGCCCAACTGGCCGGGCAATACGACGCTCGCACAGCAGTCGACCTGGATGACGTGACGCGGCTCGACACAGCCGGGGCTTCGCTGCTGGTCGAGTTGCTGGGGACCGAGCGGCTCGGTGAGTTGGCGGGCTCCTCCTCCAAACTGCCCGCCGCCGACCGCGCCTTGTTGGAGACGGTGTATTCGTCCATGCGCGATTTCTGCGTACCCATCAAGGAAGCCGAGCAGAACACCTGCATTCTGCTACTGAGCCGCATTGGCGGGGCGGTCGACACGCTCTGGCAAGACACGATGAAGCTGCTGGGCTTTATCGGCCTGATCCTGCAAACCTTGGCCCGCAACCTGTTTCTCCCAAAACAGTGGCGCATCACCCCGGTGGTGGCGCAAATCGAGCAAATCGGCCTGAACGCCGCCCCTATTGTGATGTTGCTGACCTTTATGGTGGGCGCAGTGGTGGCCTTTCTCGGGGCCACGGTGCTGGCCAATTTTGGGGCCGGGATTTTTACCGTCGACCTGGTGGCCTTCTCGTTCTTGCGTGAATTCGGTGTGCTGCTGACGGCTATTTTGCTGGCGGGCCGAACGGCCAGTGCCTTTACCGCGCAAATCGGCTCGATGAAGGCGAATGAAGAGATCGATGCCATTCGCACACTGGGCCTTGACCCAATGGAACTGCTGGTGCTGCCTCGGGTGCTGGCTCTGTTGATTGCCCTGCCCCTGCTGACATTCCTGGCCATGATGTCGGGCATCATAGGCGGGGCTGTGGTATGCGTGGTGTCGTTGGGCATCTCGCCCGACATGTTCATTTCCATGCTGCACTCGGACATTGGCGTGCGCAACTTCCTGGTCGGTATGGCCAAAGCGCCCTTCTTCGCCTTTCTGATCGCGGCCGTGGGCTGCCTTGAAGGCTTCAAGGTCAGCGGCAGTGCCGAGTCGGTGGGTGCCCACACCACCTCCAGCGTGGTGCAGTCGATCTTCATCGTGATTGTTCTCGACGCGGTGGCCGCGTTGTTCTTTATGGAGATGGGCTGGTGAGTACGGCAATACAGACGCCCCGCGAGGCGGTGATTGAAGTGCGCGGCCTGTGCAACCGATTCGGCAGACAGACCGTTCACGAAAACCTCGACCTGGATGTGTACAAGGGTGAGATTCTGGGTGTGGTGGGCGGTTCGGGCACGGGTAAATCCGTGTTGCTGCGCAGCATTGTCGGGCTGCGACGCCCCACCGAGGGCCAGGTCCGGGTGTTTGGCCAAGACCTGATGAGCCTGCCAGAGGACAAACGCTCGCTGATCGAGCGACGGTTTGGTGTGCTATTTCAACAGGGTGCCTTGTTTTCGTCGCTGACCGTGACGGAAAACATCGCCCTGCCCTTGATCGAGCACGCCGGCCTCAGCCGCCCGGACGCCGAGCACCTGGCACTGGTTAAACTGGCACTGGCCGGCCTGCCTTTGTCAGCCGCCGACAAGTACCCGTCGTCATTGTCGGGCGGCATGGTCAAGCGCGCCGCGTTGGCCCGAGCGCTGGCACTCGACCCGGACATTCTGTTTCTGGACGAGCCGACTGCCGGGCTCGACCCCATTGGCGCGGCGGCCTTTGATCAACTGATCCTGACCCTGCGCGATGCGTTGGGCCTGAGCGTGTTCCTCGTCACCCATGACCTGGACACGCTGTACACCATCACCGACCGGGTGGCCGTGTTGTCACAAAAGAAAGTGCTGGTTGCCGAACCCATCAGGCAAGTCGAAGACTACGACGACCCGTGGATTCATGAATATTTCCATGGCCCCCGTGGCCGCGCCGCGTATGAAGCGGCAACCCAGCTTAAGGAGCAATGACATGGAAACTCGTGCCCATCATGTATTGATCGGCTTGTTCAGCGTGCTGGTCATCGTGGGTGCCATGCTGTTTGGCCTGTGGCTGGCCAAGGCCAGTATGGATGACACCTTCAAGGACTATGAGGTGGTGTTCAATGAGGCCGTCAGCGGGCTGTCCAAAGGCAGTTCGGTGCAATACAACGGCATCAAGGTCGGTGACGTGATCGAGCTGCGACTGGACGATAAAGACCCTCGCCGGGTACTGGCGCGTATTCGCCTGGCCGCCGGCACACCGGTCAAGGTCGACACAAAGGCCAAACTGGCCCTGACCGGCGTAACCGGCACGTCCATCATTCAACTCAGTGGTGGCGACCCGAACAGCCCGCCCCTCAAGGGCAAGGACGGCAAATTGCCAGAAATCGTGGCAGCGCCCTCCCCGATTGCTCGCCTGCTGACCGACGGCAATGACATGCTGGCCAATATCAACATCCTGCTGCATAACGCCAATCGCCTGTTCTCCCACGAGAATGTCGACCGCGTTGGCAAGACCCTGGATAACCTTGAGCAAACCACCTCTGCCATTTCCAGCCAGCGCGATGACCTCAGCCAGATGCTCAAACAACTGTCTCAGGTAGGTAAACAAGCCAGCACAACGCTGGAACAAACCAACGTGCTGATGCGCAACGCTAACGGCCTGCTCAACACTCAGGGCAAGCAAATGTTCAGCAGCGGCGAGCAGGCAATGAAGTCTCTCGAGCAAAGCACGAACACCATCAACACCTTGCTCACCAACAATGAACAGTCATTGAACAATGGCTTTCAAGGGCTCAATCAATTGGGCCCGGCGGTCAATGAATTACGTGAGACCCTCAGCACCCTACGCTCGATTTCGCGACGCCTGGAAGCCAACCCGAGCGGCTATTTGCTGGGCCGCGAACAGAACAAGGAATTCACCCCATGAGCCGTACTTATCGCCTGGCCAGTTCATTCGCCCTTGCCGTCAGTTTGAGTTTGATCAGCGCTTGCTCGATTTTTCCCGCGCCTGAACAGGTCGACGTATACAGGCTGCCGTCTGCGCAAGCGCCGATCGCCACCAGCGCCCAGGCACCCGTTAAGTGGTCGTTGCGTCTCGACAAGCCCATGAGCAGCAATGTGTTGAACAGCCAGAACATCGCCGTAGTGCCCGAAGGCAACTTGATCAGCAGCTACAAAGGTGCCCGCTGGAGCGACCCTGCGCCAGCGCTGCTGCGTAATCGGCTCTTGGATGCCTTCTTGCAGGATGGCCGGATACAAGGGCTGAGCACCGATGACAGTAACTTGCAGTCCGATTATGAATTGGGCGGTGAGTTGTTGGCATTTCAAACACACTACAACGGCAAGAACCCCGAAGTGCTGGTCCAGTACAACGCACGCTTGGTGCGCAACAGCGATCAGCGTGTGATCGGCTCCAAACGCTTTGAAGTACGTCAGCCGCTGAGCAGCCCGCTGGTACCGTCAGTGGTAGAAGGCTTTGGGCGAGCGTCAGACGTGTTGATGCCACAGGTGGTGCAATGGACGCTGCAGCAAGGGCAAGCACAGCACTGAGCCCCGAGGCGCGGAGGCGGGTGCGCCGCGCCTTTTAAAGATAACAAGCAATCGTGCGCCCTCGAGGTACAGGTTAGCCGAAGAACCAGTAGCACACGCCGATGGCTGCCACGACACCGGTGAACTCGGCCAGCAAGGCGCAGCCCACGGCATGCCGGGCACGCTGAATACCGACGGCACCGAAGTACACCGCCAACACGTAGAACGTGGTTTCGGTGCTGCCCTGCACCGTCGCGGCCACCAGCGCCGGGAAGCTGTCAACGCCCTGGTTTTGCATGGTTTCGATCAACAGGGCTCGGGCCGCACTGCCAGAGAACGGTTTGACCATCGCCGTCGGCAATGCATCCACAAAGCGCGTGTCCCAGCCCAGCCATTCAACCGTGTGGCGTATTCCGTCAAGGCCGAAGTCCAGCGCGCCCGAAGCCCGTAACACCCCTACCGCACACAGCATCGCGACCAGATAAGGCAGCAGGTTCTTGGCGACGTCGAAACCTTCTTTGGCACCTTCGACAAACGCTTCGTAGACCTTGACCTTGCGCAGCGCCCCGATCACCAGAAAGAGCATGATCAACCCGAATAAGGTCAGGTTGCCCATGATCGACGACAAACTGGCCAGCGCCGTGGCCGACAAACCGGCCAGTAGCGCCATGAAACCGCCCAGGATCAGGGCACCCGGTATCAAATACGCCAGCACCACCGGGTCCCACAACCGCAAACGCTGCATCACGGCCACCGAGAGCAGGCCGGCAAGGGTCGAGGCGCTGGTCGCCAGCAGGATCGGCAGGAACACCAGCGTCGGGTCTGCCGCACCCTGCTGGGCGCGGTACATAAAGATCGTCACCGGCAGCAGCGTCAGAGAAGACGCGTTCAATACCAAAAACAGGATTTGCGCATTACTGGCGCTGGTGGGGCTCGGGTTGAGTTCTTGCAGCGAGCGCATGGCTTTCAGGCCTATGGGCGTAGCGGCGTTGTCCAGGCCCAGACCGTTGGCGGCGAAGTTAAGGGTGATCAGCCCCAGCGCCGGGTGACCGGGCGGTACTTCAGGCATCAGCCGCGTAAACAGAGGGCCCAGCGCCTTGCCGCACCAATCAACGATGCCGGCTTTTTCCGCAATGCGCAGAAAGCCCAGCCACAAGGTCAGGGTGCCGAACAGCAGGATCATGACCTCGACCGACAGCTTGGCCATCGCAAAGATGCTTTCAACAATCGCCGCAAAAATCCCGGCATTACCGCCCACCAGCCACTGGGCAAATGCCGACACGGTGGCGACAACGAAAAAGCTGAGCCAAAGGCCGTTAAGCATCGGGATGTACTCCTCAAAGATGCGGCGAATGATAGCGGCCATCGCCCAAAAACAACAAACCCCGGACAGGGCCGGGGTTTGTCAGAACAGGATGCAATCTGCGGCGATTATTCGCCTTTAGGCAGGGCTTCCTTGCTGCGCCAGTGTGGCAGCGAGTTCCAGTAGCGCTCGCCCTTGGCATCGTCGTACATGCCTTCCCAGCGCGAAATCACCAGTACCGCCAGGGCGTTACCGATCACGTTCAGGGCGGTACGCGCCATGTCCATCACACGGTCAACACCGGCAATGAAGGCCAGGCCTTCCAGCGGGATGCCCACACTGCCCAAGGTAGCCAGCAGCACCACGAAGGACACGCCCGGTACACCGGCGATACCTTTGGAGGTGACCATCAGGGTCAATACCAGCAACAGTTGCTGGCTGATGGACAGGTCAATGCCGTACAGCTGGGCAATAAAGATCGCCGCGATGCTCTGGTACAGGGTCGAACCATCGAGGTTGAACGAGTAACCGGTCGGTACCACAAAGCTGCAAATCGCTTTCGGGCAACCGTAGGCTTCCATCTTCTCGATCACGCGCGGCAACACGGTTTCGGAGCTGGCAGTGGAGTAAGCCAGTACCAGTTCATCCTTGAAGATGCGCATCAGCTTGATCACCGAGAAGCCAAACAGCTTGGCGATCAGGCCCAGTACGGCAAAGGCAAAGAACAGAATGGCGGCGTAAACCAGCACCACCAGCTTGGCCAAGGGTACCAGCGAGGCGAAGCCGAAGTTGGCGACGGTCACGGCGATCAGCGCAAACACACCGATAGGCGCGTAGTTCATGATCATGTGAGTGACTTTGAACATCGACTCGGACACGCCCTGGAAGGTTTTCACCAGCGGGTCGCGCAATTCGGCATTCAGGCTCGACAAGCCGAGACCAAACAACACCGAGAAGAAGATGATCGGCAGCATTTCGCCGCGAGCCATGGACGCAAAGATGTTGGAAGGGATCAGGTTGAGGATGGTTTCGATGAACGCATGCTCATGCTGAACTTCTGCAGCGGTGGCCTCATATTTGGAAATATCGACCGTGCCCAGCGTACTCATGTCGATGCCGGCACCCGGGTGGAACACGTTAGCAAGTACCAGCCCGACCAGAATCGCGATGGTGGTCACCACCTCGAAGTAGATAATTGTTTTTAGACCGATGCGACCGAGCTTCTTCGCATCTCCCACGCCTGCAATCCCGACAACCAGTGATGAAATCACGATTGGGATTACGATCATCTTGATCAGACGGATAAAGATATCGCCAGCAGGTTGCAGAACGTTACTGATCCACCAGGCCTTTTCAGCACTGAAATGGTTGAGCAGTGCGCCGATTGCAATACCCAGAACCAGACCGATTAGGATCTGCCAGGCGAGGCTAAGTTTTGCCTTCTTCATGTCATTACCCTTACTTCAAGTGGACTCGGGCACAGGCTCGGACTAAAGCGCCAAAGAGCGCAAAAACACCCGACCTGAACCCCCGTAGAAGGTCGCCCAAATCAAGCCATACAGGCTCTTTGGCAGGCGAAAAAAGGCGCAACTATTCCCATGCAAGGCGTAACCGTCTAATGCCGTAAACGCCTACCCTATGCCGAATCGGCATGAGTTTTGTCCGACAAGACGCCCTCGACCCACATGGGATTGACTTCAGAATAGACGACATAAGCGCCGTCAGCCGGCTATTTCAAGGTATTTTTGCTCCTCCTCAAATGGAAGAGAACCACTCCGCACCGAGGAAAAATCCGACAATATAAATCGGAATTAATGAAGAAAAGATTTTGTGGTTTTGTCGATATACGGTCGACGCTCTCAGAGGCCTCTCAAGCCACATGCTCGTTAAAAATTCAGTCACGATAGGGTGTTACGGGTGAAAGGCCTGACTCGTAAACGCAAAAAAGCCAAGGCTAACCCTTGGCTTTTTATTCCTGACGCGCGTGTCCAAACGCTTTTTCAGACCTGACATAACGGACCTGCTCGCGATTGAGTCAACACGCGACGCCACTCCTTTGGCGTTGGCTCAATCGCGAGCAGTCCTGAGAGGCTGGATGTATGCCGAAAATGCGCCTAGCGCCCTCGACGACCAAAAATGAACGACACAACGAACATCACCAAAAACACAACAAAGAGAATCTTGGCGATACCGGTCGCGGTGCCCGCAATACCACCAAAACCCAGAACAGCTGCGATGATGGCGATAATCAGAAAGGTAATTGCCCAACTTAACATGGTGTCTCTCCTTATTACGGTGCGAAAAAGTGAGATGCCGGTCATGCGATTGGAAGCCGCGTCAGGGCATCAAACGTGTGAAGCGTTAAAACACCCAGCTTTGCGGCACAGGTTGCGAATCTGCCGTTCGCGTTTCCCCATCAGCGACGCGGTCGTAGTGGCCGCTCACCTGCGACGCTGACTTGAACGCGCTAAAAGGATGGTGCACGACGACTGAGCGCATGACCTGCGGGGCAGGGGGCTGTGCCTGCTCCCACCGGGCCCACTGCTGGCCTGCAATCAACGTCACTAGAAGCGCAAGCATGGCCATCACGCCTTGCTGCAGGTGCAGTGGGGAAACATGCATGCTGGCTAATCCTTGACGATTCATGCTTAAACTCCTGCTGCTCAGTATCGTTTTGTGCCACTCACCCTTACAGGCGTTAGCCGCTTCAATACTTCTGTAGTTGCAGGCCGCATGCCAGCTTCATAAACGAATAAAACCTATATAAATCATATAGTTATAAGATCAAAGAAATCGCGATGACGCGCATCCTGCACGATAGCCTTTTAAACCGTCGGGCGTTCTGCACGATCGGCGACAGACGATGGCCGGGCATTCAGGTTAAATTTCAATACGGCCCGTAAGGAACGCTCCTTTGGTGCCAATGAGCCGTCTGACAGATCATTAAATTGTTTAAAATCAACATGTTATAAATTAAGAATCGGAAAAGTCAGACTGTGCGCTGAAACATTCGTAAAAATCATGCAACTTGCACGAATATTCCGACACTAACCAAGATCACTCGCTAAGGAACGCAGGAAATGGAAGCCGCCAAAGAGAACCAGGGTCGCATTCTGCTGGTTGATGATGAGTCCGCCATCCTGCGTACATTCCGTTATTGCCTTGAAGACGAGGGATACGCCGTTGCTACCGCCAGCAGCGCGGCACAAGCCGAAGCCCTGATCCAGCGTCAGGTGTTCGACGTGTGCTTTCTGGACTTGCGCCTGGGTGAAGACAATGGCCTGGACGTTTTGGCGCAAATGCGCATTCAAGCGCCGTGGATGCGGGTGGTGATCGTAACCGCCCACTCCGCCGTCGACACCGCGGTCGATGCCATTCAGGCCGGGGCGGCAGACTATCTGGTCAAACCCTGCAGCCCGGATCAATTGCGTCTTGCCGCAGCCAAGCAACTGGAAGTTCGTCAGTTATCCGCCCGTCTCGAAGCCCTTGAAGGTGAAGCCCGCAAACCCAAGGACGGCCTCGACTCCCACAGCCCGGCCATGATGGTGGTACTGGAAACCGCCCGCCAAGTCGCCGGGACCGATGCCAATATTCTGATCCTCGGCGAATCCGGAACGGGTAAAGGCGAGTTGGCACAAGCGATTCACGGGTGGAGCAAACGCTCCAAAAAGTCCTGTATCACTATTAATTGCCCGTCACTGACCGCTGAACTGATGGAAAGCGAACTGTTTGGCCATACCCGGGGAGCCTTTACCGGTGCCAGCGAAAGCACACTGGGGCGGGTCAATCAGGCCGATGGCGGAACTTTATTCCTGGACGAAATAGGCGATTTTCCGCTGACACTGCAGCCAAAACTACTGCGCTTTATTCAGGACAAAGCCTACGAGCGGGTAGGCGACCCCGTCACCCGCCGGGCTGATGTGCGCATTCTGGCCGCGACCAACCTCAACCTCGAAGACATGGTGCGCGACGGACGTTTTCGAGAGGACTTACTCTACCGCCTGAACGTCATCACCTTGCATCTGCCCCCTCTGCGCGAGCGCAGCGAAGATATCCTGACCTTGGCGGACCGTTTCCTGGCACGGTTCGTCAAAGAGTATGCCCGCCCCGCGCGAGGCTTCAGCCCGGAGGCCCGCCAGGCGCTGGCCAACTACCGTTGGCCGGGCAACATTCGCGAGCTACGTAACGTGGTTGAACGGGCGAGCATTATTTGCCCACAAGAAATAGTCGAAGTCAGCCACTTGGGCATGGCAGAGCAAAGCACACCGAACACACCACGGATAGGAGCCGCCCTGAGCCTGGATCAACTGGAAAAAGCGCACATTGGCGCAGTACTTGCTACCAGTGAAACCCTGGACCAAGCGGCAAAGACCCTTGGCATTGATGCTTCGACGCTTTATCGCAAACGCAAACAGTACAACCTATGAGTGGCCTGCGATGAAACTGGCAATCAAACTGCGCACCCGACTGTTTTTAAGCATTTCAGCGCTGATTACAGTCGCGCTGCTCGGCCTGCTGCTCGGGGTTGTCAGTGTGATGCAAATGGCCAAAACCCAAGAAGCCCTGATCAAGAACAACTTCATCACCCTTGATCTGGACCTCAAGATGCGCCAAAGCCTGGGTGATCAGTTAATCCTGATTCTTCGCCACCCCAATGACCTCAAAGCCCTGCAGGCCTCAACCCAAGAGTATTTCAAACTGCTTGAGCAAGGTATCGAGCACGAGCGCAAGAACAACCTGCAAAGCGGTTTCGCTAAAGCCTACGCGGATTATCAGCAGTTTTTGCAAGCGCTCAGTAACACAGACAACGCCAGCATTGACCTGAGTAATCCCAGCGAGCTTGCAGACCGCTTCGACCAATTGCGCAGCGGCCTGCTGGTCGAGCATCGTCAGGCGCTCGACGATATCTACAACGCTCAATCGTCTGCCCATGACCGAGCCATGATTATCGCCGCGCTACTGGGGCTGGTGGGGCTGGCAGTGCTGGCCATCGGCTTTATTACAGCGCACGGTATCGCTCGGCGTTTCGGGGCACCGATCGAAGCATTGGCCAAAGCGGCTGACAATATCGGCAAAGGTAATTTTGAGGTGGTGTTACCCCTGTCTTCAGCCACCGAGTTGAACCTGCTGACCCGGCGCTTCGGGATCATGGCAGAAGCCTTGCGCCAGCATCAGGCAACCAATGTCGACGAAATGCGAGCAGGCCAGCAGCGTTTTCAAACCGTACTCGACAGCATTGATGACGGCTTGTTGATGATTGACCATCAAGGCCGGCTAGAGCATTTGAACCCCGTCGCGCAACGTCAGCTGGGTTGGGACGAGCGTTCACTCGGCCAGTCCTTGGGCGAGGCGTTGCAGCGCCCGGAGCTCGACCAATTGCTGCTGACCGTGCTACGCGGCGGCAGCCTTGAGCGCGTACCGGAAGACTTGAGCGTCAATGCCGGAGGGGAAACCCGCCTGCTGACCTATAGCCTCACACCGGTCAGCCAACCGAAAGGGCCTATTCTTGGTGCCGTGATGGTGTTACATGACGTGACCGAGCAGCGGGCCTTCGAGCGCGTACGCAGCGAGTTCGTCCTGCGCGCCTCCCATGAGCTGCGCACCCCGGTCACGGGTATGCATATGGCATTCGGGTTATTTCTGGAGCGCGCCCACTTCGACCCGCAATCGCGGGAGATGGACTTGCTCAACACCGTCAACGAAGAAATGCAGCGGCTGATGCAGTTGATCAATGACCTGCTGAATTTTTCCCGCTATCAAAACGGCATGCAAAAGCTGACCCTGAGCCCCTGCAATCTGGAAATGATGTTAGAGCACGCCCGCGCCCGCTTTATGGAACGTGCCAGCGCCAAAAAGGTGGACCTGATTATCGACTTGCAACCGTTGCTGCCTGAGTTGAATGCCGATCACGCGCAATTGGACCGCGTGTTGGATAACCTGCTCGACAACGCATTGCGCCACACGGCCTGTGACGGGCATGTCCGACTGCAAGCCCGCCGGCATGGCGAACGGGTCATTATCAGCGTTGAAGACAACGGCGAAGGCATCGCCTATAGCCAGCAAGGCCGGATTTTTGAACCCTTTGTACAAGTAGGGCGCAAAAAAGGCGGGGCCGGGCTTGGGCTGGCACTGTGCAAAGAGATTGTGCAGTTGCATGGCGGGCGAATAGGCGTGTTCTCTCGCCCGGGCCAAGGCACACAGTTTTACATGGCGCTACCTCTAGCTTGACCCGAGGCCTAGCCGTTCTTTTGCGTGTTTAGCACTTTCAAAATGGCTGCACTTTCAGCATCGGGTACTCCGTCGAAACGTGAGGGCCGAAAGTGCATCTGAAAGGCCGCCAGCACGTGGCGAGTAGCAACGTCCAGCTCACCGGTCTGCGGCGTTTCATAACCCAGTATCGCAAGCTGCTGCTGGAACCATGTCACGCTGGGCAAAGCCTGGTTAAACAGCGCCTGCTCACGGGCTACGCTCTGTGCATTTGGCCAGGCACCAAAACCTGCCTCAGCCAAACGCTTCCAGGGAAACAACGGACCCGGGTCTAGCTTGCGCAGCGGCGCAATATCACTGTGGCCAATGATGTTCTGCGGATCGATTTTGTACCGGGTCGAAATATCGTTGAGTAACGTAATCAAAGCCTGTATCTGGCCTTCCGTGTAGGGGTACCAGACCCGGCCATTCGGGGTGTCTTCAAACCCTTTGTTAACGATTTCGATGCCAATGGAGCTTGAGTTGAGCCAAGTGCGGCCTTTCCATTGGCTTTCCCCGGCGTGCCAGGCTCGCTGGTTTTCATCCATCAGTTTGTACAGGGTCGGTGGCGTGTCACCTATCAGGTAATGGCTGCTCACAGGCCCACGGGTCAGTAGTTCCAGCGAACGCTCCAGCGAGGTTGAGGTGTAATGAAGCACGATAAACTGCACACGGCTATCGTGGTTGACCGACGGGTGGCTGGTGTCCATACGAGGGCCACTGGCACAACCGGCCAGTAGTAAAAGAACACAAATAAAGGCGGGAAATTTCATAGGCATGGGCTGCACAGGTATCAGTAAGCGAGCAAGCATACCTTACTGAGCTGAGTTATATCGTGGGGCGACATTCGCTGCGGTATAAATCCCTGCTCTACGAGAGCAGGGAAGCGACGCTTACTTACCACACACCAGATAAAAACTCATGGATGAATCGCCAGAAGGCTTATCAAGGCCAAGCATTAAACCGATAACATTAACTGTTTCACGCGTTGGCTTGCTCGACAACTTCGCAATCCCATACAAGGTATGTTCATACGTTGAATTATCGTAGGTCGATACATGACAATACTTGGGTTCTTTCTGAAACGCACCTGGCACAATATTAACCTTATAACTGGCGCCATAGTTAGTTTGACTGACGTGATCAACAGACTCTATCCAGTGCGCCGACTGTGCCTCGACTTTACCTTGCGCATCAATTCTGGCCGAGTATTCGAGCCCTTTAGCCGCCGCCAATGCGGAAAAAGACCCTGATATCAACATAAACATGGAACACATTACAATGACTTTTCTCATACCACTCCCTAAACTCATCGAGGGCATCCTGCCGATAAACCTACATGACAGCGTGTGGAAAAGGTGGTTAACAATACAGACATCGGCAGTGCCATTAAATAACACGTAAAATGCCTTTAGCTTAAACACTCAACTTCAAGACACTTACCACCTTCTCGCACGCTGTTATGTTAGCTAAGTCGTCAACTCATATAGCGTCAAGAAAGCAAAGGCCAATAAACAGCATAAAAGAAAAGTACTACTCATGGGCAGGATTGTAACGACATGAGAAAAATAGAGAATTAGTTCGACTCAATACAATTACGGCCCTTGCTTTTGGCACGATACAACGCGTCATCCGCCCGCTTGAGTACAGCCTCACTGCGATCGCCGCTGTTGAACGCCGACAGCCCGATAGACGCCGTGATCGTCACACGCTCACCCTTGAAATGGAACGGGCACGCTTCGATAGCCGCCCGCAGCGTTTCGATCAACGCCTCGCCCTTCTCAAAGGGCGTATCAGCGATCAACAGCACAAATTCCTCGCCACCAAAACGGGCAATGAAATCGTTGGCGCGCAGGTGCTTTTGCAATTGGGCGGCAATGATTTTCAACACCTTGTCACCCGCCAAATGGCCATAACCATCATTAATGCGTTTGAAGTGATCGAGATCGAGCATGGCGATCAACAAGGGGGTGCCATGTGTTTTCCACTGAGCGACCTCAACCGCAAGCCGTTCGCCCCAGGCCGCACGATTGGGCAAACCGGTGAGCGGGTCGACCAACGCCTTCTGACGCTGCTCTTCAAGGTGTTCGCGATAATTGAGCGCCTGCTGTTCCATGTGAACCACCCGCTCGGCCAGCCCTTGCAAAAGGACCGATACCTCTTGCTCGCGTGCATCGCGCTGCTGGCGGTGTTGTTCCATGGTACTCAACAGCCCTTCAAGACGGCCCTCCAGAATGCCCTTAAGGCTGTTCAAATCCACGGCACCTTGCATGCTGTGTTGGAGTTCATCGACGTGCACGCGTAACTGGCTGTGCAAATCATCAGCAGCGGTTTTGCCTTCGGCGTGGCCAGCTGTCGCCGCCTGAAGATTGTTCTGGAAAGACTCCAGTCGCCCGTTGAGTTGCTTGAGGTAGGTTTGGAATTCATGCTGACCACTGTCGGTAACGGCCAGCATTAAAACAGCAAGATCATCGAGGATCGGTAGCAGTTCGTACCAATTAAGCCCTTTTTCTAAACGCCGACGCATCGCTTCGGCCATGGGCCGGTGGTGCTCGGGCAACGACAGGTCGCTGAGCAAACCGAGCAGGGTGGACTCAATATGTTCCGCCACCGAGCTATACGTAGGCTCAGCGGTTTCAGGTAAACCATAGGCGGCATCAGCCTCGACCGGCTCGGGCTCAGCCGACGATTGCGCCATAAGGGGCCGTTCATCAGGCTCAGGAAAGCCCGGTGGTTCAACTTGCGGGCTCTCGGGGATGGCTTCAAGCCGCTGAACTTCGGTATCGACCAAGGCTACGACCGACTCAAGCGCACCCCGCGACTCATCTTGCTCTTCAGGTGCAGGCCTTTCTTCCACGGAAGGCAGCAGTGGCAACTCTGCCAGAGAAGGTACGCGCTGAACAGCGGCCTGAGGTACAGAGCCGGGTGCAGGCTCCAGCGACACCTGGGGCTCCACATCTTGGCGGGCGGCAGGCGCGTGCACCGCAGGGGACGGGGGCACAGCAACAGGCAATGGGGCCGCGGGCGCTTCACTGGCCACCCTGTCGCTCGGGTTCGTGTCGTGGGCTCCGAACAATCGCTGCAATAGCCCTGGCCTGGAGGGCTCAGGGTCATTGAATTGGGGGGCCAGAGCACGCCCTTGCAAGTCACTCAGCTCACCCAGCAACAGGGGTATTTCTCGCGCTTGAGCCACCCGGCCGTCGAGCCGCTTGGCGAATGCCTTGAGTGGCTTTTTCACATCACGAGGTAACGGCAGGGCTTGCAATTGCGCCACCAGGGACGACAGTGCAACGCCTATTTGCTCCACCCGCGTTTCACGGCGCTGCTCGGAGTCGAGCACCGCTTTTTCAAGACGCGGCAACAAAGCGGCCAACGGGGCATCCATGTCATCCGTGCGTACGACTTCACGCATTTCCTTCATGCATTGGTCGACGGTCCTGTCCACGCCTTCGGCCGCCAAGGTGCTGCGGACAAGCCCGCGACGCAACAAATCGAGCCGCGCATTCCAGCGGCGTTCGAGCTTGTCTTGCTGCTCGATGCTTTTGAGGTATTTCTCTTTCCAGCGTTCGGCGTCACCGGCGCTCATGCCGGGGACTCAGCGTCAGAAGGGCTCAACGCCGGTAGCGAATCGACGCCCACAGAGCCGGGCAGGCGGATTTCGACTGCCACAGGCAAATGGTCGGAAATAGGTTGGTCCAGCACTTGTACACGCTCAAGGGTCAGGCTGGGGCTTAGCAAAATATGGTCAAGGCAGCGCTGCGGACGCCAACTGGGGAATGTCGCCTCCGTCTGCGGTGCCAGTAACCCAAGGTCGCGCAACGGCGAGGCCTGCAGCAGGTCGCTGGCGTGGGTGTTCATATCACCCATCAAGACCTGATGCTGGTAGCCCTCAATCAGCTCCCGCACATACCCCAACTGTAGGGTTCGGGTTTTAGCGCCCAGCGCGAGGTGCATCATGACGACCACCAGCGCATCGGCCCCCTCACCGAAACGCACCAGAATGGCACCACGACCAGCAGGGCCGGGCAGGGGGTGATCTTCAATCGCAGAGGGACGTAACCGGCTTAGCACACCGTTACTGTGCTGCGCCAAACGCCCAAGATTGCGATTGAGTTGTTGATACCAGTAAGGGAATTCGCCCTGCTGGGCCAAATATTTAACCTGATTGATGTAGCCCGATCGATGACTGCCACCGTCGGCCTCCTGCAAAGCGACGAGATCGAAATCGCTCAGCAGGTCACCTATCTTGTCCAGGTTCCCGACCCGGCCTTTATGCGGCAGCACATGCTGCCAACTGCGGGTCAGGTAGTGACGGTAACTTTGCGTACTGTTACCCACCTGAATATTGAAGCTGAGCAAACGCAGCCGTCGGTCTTCCGGCAACCCGCTGGTTGCCAGATGATCTTCGTTGACCTGAGGCTCATGCAGGCCAACGATTCGTTCGTTCTTCCAGCGCCGCATGGAAAAGACCCGATTATTTAGCCGCCCGTTCTTTGGCGATCAGTTGATCAGCCACGTTCAGCGTGCCCTCAGGGCCACCGGCGGTGCCGAGGTCAAAGCGGTATTTACCATTGACCACCAGGGTAGGTACTCCGGAGATCTGATAGGCCTGGGCTTTTTTCTTGGCCTCTTCAACCTTGCCTTTAACGGCGAACGAGTTGTAGGTGCTCAGGAATTTGTCCTTGTCGACGCCTTCGCCTGACAGGAACTCAGCCATTTCCTCTGGCGTTGCCAGCTTTTTACCGCCGTGGATCGCTTCGAATACCGCTTTATGGACCTTGTTCTCAACGCCCATGGCTTCAAGGGTAATGAACAATTGGCCGTGAACATTCCAGATACCACCGAACATGGCTGGAATACGCACAAAATTCACATCAGAAGGGAGTTTTTCTACCCACGGGTTGATGGTCGGCTCAAACGCATAGCAATGCGGGCAGCCGTACCAGAACAGCTCAACCACTTCGATTTTGCCAGGCACGGCAACCGGCACGGCACTACTCAGCTCTACATATTGTTTACCGGCTTCAAGCGGCTCGGCGGCTTGAGCGCTCATGCCAAACAGGCTGGCACTGACGAGTGCGGCGCTGAGAATCAGATTACGCATGCTTTACTCCTGGGCAAATAAGGTCGCTTTAACGTGACCTGCATTCAGACAGGTCCGATCCGGCTTGAGTTCGTTAGTGTAACGGCACAGAACATGAAAAAGGGCAGCTCAAGCTGCCCTTTCAGGTTCACATTCAAAGATTAAACAATCGTTAACGTGGCCCAAGGCCTGAAGCCCTGAAGCCCTGAAAACACGGATTGCCTAAACCATTAGTGCAGACCTTGAATATAGCTGGCCAACGCCTTGATGTCCTTGTTACTCAGCTTGGCGGCGATACTGCGCATGACCATCGTATCGGAATCGTTCGTCCGATCGCCTTCACGGAAGTCGGTAAGCTGTTTTTCAATGTAACTGGCGTGCTGGCCGCCCACATGCGGGAAACCTGCGGCGATGTTGCCTTGGCCGTTAGGTGAGTGGCATCCGATGCAAGCTGGCAAACCCTTTTCAATGTCCCCACCACGGAACAGCGCCTGGCCGCGCTCAACCAATGCAGGATCGGCAGCGCCCACTGAGCTCTTTTGACTGGCGTAGTAAGCGGCAATATCGGCAAGGTCCTGATCGCTCAGGTTGGTCAGTTGGCCGGTCATTTCCAGCACCACGCGCTTGCCATCTTTAATATCGTGCAACTGCTTGAGCAGGTAACGCTCGCCTTGCCCGGCCAGCGTGGGGAAATTAGGGGCCATGCTGTTGCCGTCCGGCCCGTGGCACGCGGCGCATACAGCGGTTTTTGCCTGACCTGCAGCAGCATCGCCTGCAAGCACGGTGCCTGCAGCCTGGGCAACACTGGTGACACCCAAGGTCAACAGCAGACTCACGAGTAATTTGTTCATCAGCTAATCCAACTACGGCTAAGGGTTAAGAGTTATGGGCCGGGCTTACTCGTTCATCCTGTGGATGATAGGTCGGTAATCCTCGACACTGCAGTCCATGCACAAACCACGCGGCGGCATCGCCTTGTAAACCCTGGTCTCGTGCCGTACCGGCATCTGCGTACCTTGCTCCAACCCTGGCCTTGGCTTGCGGCTCACCCGACTTCGGTGCCGTTGATAGCGGACCTGCATGGCAGACAAAACAAACGCGGTTGTACACGGCTTCCGGATCCTGTGTAGCCTGAGCGCTGTTAAAGTGGCATCAAGGCACCGGCAGCAAGCAGCCATTTCGTCATAAAACGACCGTTTCAGGGTTGGGAGCTTGCTGCGTTCTAATGCGCAACCTGGGTCTATCGCTCCCGTATTCTTCATCCTTCGCTGGGACAAAGCGCACACAAAATCTGCGGCATTATATACTGGCGCTACTGAAACGGAAACGACACCGCTTGCCGCGTCCATTCCTGGCACCGCTCACATCGGAAACCCCATGCAACTCAAGAACCCCATCCTCGGTCTGTGCCAACAGGCTAAATTCATGCTCAGCGCAGCCAAAGTCGATCAATGCCCCGACGACGCAGGCTTCGAAGTGGCGTTTGCCGGCCGTTCCAACGCGGGTAAATCCAGTGCACTGAACACCTTGACCCACGCCAGCCTGGCCCGCACTTCGAAGACGCCAGGCCGTACCCAACTGCTGAACTTCTTCCAGCTGGATGAAGACCGTCGCCTGGTCGACTTGCCAGGTTATGGCTATGCCAAGGTACCTATCCCGCTAAAACTGCACTGGCAACGCCACCTGGAAGCCTACCTGGGCAGTCGGGAAAGCCTCAAAGGTCTGATTCTGATGATGGATATCCGTCATCCCATGACGGACTTCGACAAGCTGATGCTCGACTGGGCCGTGCAAAGCGGCATGCCGATGCATATTTTGTTGACCAAGGCCGACAAATTGACTTACGGCGCAGCCAAGGGCGAACTGCTGAAAGTGCAGTCGCAAATTCGTAAGGGCTGGGGCGATGCAATCACCATCCAGATGTTCTCGGCCCCGAAACGCCTGGGCCTGGAAGAAGCCTACACCGTGCTTGCCAATTGGTTGGAACTGCCCAACAAGGGCGAAGAAGACGCCGGCGAGTAACAAATAACGGGCAAAAAAAACCCCGGACTTCATAGGGGGAGGGGGAAGTTCGGGGTTCAAGGACTGAACCGCTAGGGCGAGGTTCAGCTATCTGCCAACACTTAACACAACTATCAGGAGCTTGAAGGGCTTCATCGCCATTCAAAGACTCTGACTGGTGCTTCGCTGATTTAGTTCCTGAGCCTTGCAAGACCTGAGGAACAAAGCAGGCCTGCAGCATCGCTGGCTGCAGGCTCTGGCTTCATCCCGGCAAGCGCTGAGGCTTAGTGCGCCTCATCCCAGTTGTTGCCAACCCCCACCTCAACCACCAGCGGCACTTCAAGTGTCGCCGCTTCACTCATGTGGACGCGGATCTCATCGCGCACCTGGTCAACCAGGTCTTCACGCACCTCAAGCACCAATTCATCGTGCACTTGCAGGATGACGCGGGCATCAAGGCCGGACGCGCTCAGCCAGTGATCCACCGCCACCATCGCTTTCTTGATGATGTCGGCGGCGGTCCCTTGCATCGGTGCGTTGATCGCGGTGCGCTCGGCTCCCTTGCGCAAGGCCGGGTTCTTCGCGTTGATGTCAGGCAGGTACAGGCGACGACCGAAAATGGTCTCGACATAACCCTGCTCAGCCGCTTGAGTGCGGGTGCGTTCCATGTAGTCCAACACGCCCGGGTAGCGCGCGAAATAACGGTCGATGTACGCCTGAGACTGCTTGCGGTCGACACCAATCTGCTTGGCCAGGCCAAAGGCGCTCATGCCATAGATCAGCCCGAAGTTGATCGCCTTGGCACTGCGGCGCTGGTCGGTAGTGACAGCGTCCAACTCAACCCCAAACACTTCGGCCGCAGTGGCCTTGTGCACGTCCAGGTTGTTGCGGAAGGCATGCAGCAAGCCTTCGTCCTTGGCCAAGTGCGCCATGATGCGCAGCTCAATTTGCGAGTAGTCGGCGGCCAGCAGCTTGTAGCCTTTAGGTGCCACGAACGCCTGACGAATCCGGCGGCCTTCGGCTGTACGAATCGGAATGTTCTGCAGGTTTGGATCACTGGACGACAGGCGCCCGGTGGCCGTGACGGCTTGATGGTAGGACGTGTGAATGCGACCTGTTCGTGGGTTGATCTGCTCAGGCAGGCGATCGGTGTAGGTGCTCTTGAGCTTGCTCATTGAGCGGTACTGCATCAACACCTTCGGCAGAGGGAAGTCCTGTTCAGCCAACTCGGCCAAGACGGCTTCAGCGGTAGAAGGCTGACCTTTGGCCGTCTTGCTGATAATCGGCAGGCCCAATTTCTCGTACAGGATCACGCCCAATTGTTTTGGCGAACTGAGGTTGAATTCTTCGCCCGCAATTTCAAAGGCCTCACGTTCAAGCGCGACCAATTTGTCGCCCAGCTCAACACTCTGCACACCCAGCAGGTTGGCATCGACCAGCGCCCCTTGGCGCTCAATGCGCGCCAATACGGGTACCAGCGGCATCTCTATATCCGTAAGAACCGTGTTCAAACTAGGAATCGCGGCCAGTTTTTCGCTCAGCGCATGGTGTAAACGCAGGGTGACATCGGCGTCTTCAGCCGCATACGGGCCGGCTTGCTCGAGTGAGATCTGGTCGAATGTCAGCTGTTTGACACCTTTACCCGCAATATCCTGGAAGTTGGTGGTCGTAATGCCCAGGTACTTCTGCGCCAAACTGTCCATGTCATGACGCGTGGCGGTAGAGTCGAGCACATAAGACTCCAGCATGGTATCGAACGCCACGCCCTGAACCGTGATTGCGCAGGCGGGATCACCCCCAATGGCACAGTTGGCCAAAATATTGATGTCGAACTTGGCGTGCTGACCGACCTTCGCTTTGGCCGGGTCTTCCAGCAGGGGCTTAAGGGCGAGCAAAACCGTGTCGCGGTCCAGTTGATCGGGTACGCCCATATAAGAGTGCGTCAACGGAAGGTAGGCCGCCTCACCCGGCTTGACCGCGAATGACAAGCCCACCAATTGCGCTTGCTGCGCATCAAGACCGGTGGTTTCGGTATCAAAAGCGATCAGCGGCGCATCCTTGAGCTTCTTCAGCCATACGTCGAAACGCGCCTGATCCAGAATCGTTTCGTACTGCACTTGAGTTTCTTCGGCCGCAGCCGCCGGTGCTTCCTGAGCGATCACCTGGCCCGCACGCTTGGCTTCCCGCTCGACCTCCGCGATCCAGCTTTTGAATTCCAGCTCGGTGTACAGCTCAATCAGCTTTTCACAATCCTGGTCTTTGAGGTGCAAGTCCTCCAGGCCAATGTCCAGCGGTACATCGACCTTGATCGTAGCCAACTGATACGACAAGAACGCCATTTCCCGGTGTTCTTCGAGCTTGGCCGGCAAGTTTTTAGCGCCTCGTATGGGCAACGTCGGCACGATATCAAGCTTTTCGTAGAGGTCGGTTAGGCCGCCACCCACGCCCACCAATAGGCCAGACGCCGTCTTGGGGCCAATACCCGGAACACCCGGAATGTTGTCGGACGAATCGCCCATCAGGGCGAGGTAGTCAATGATCTGCTCGGGGGAGACACCGAACTTTTCTTTCACGCCCTCTACGTCCATGACGCTGCCGGTCATGGTGTTGACCAGCGTGATGTGGCCATCCACCAGTTGCGCCATGTCCTTGTCACCGGTCGAGATCACGACCGGGCGGTCGGCCGCGGCGCTGCTGCGGGCCAGCGTACCGATCACATCGTCCGCCTCAACGCCTTCAACGCACAGCAACGGAAAGCCCAACGCAATCACACTGGCGTGCAACGGCTCGATTTGCACCCGCATGTCATCGGGCATGCTGGGGCGATTGGCCTTGTACTCGGCGTACATGTCATCGCGAAATGTCCCGCCCTTGGCGTCGAACACGACCGCGAAAGGGCTGTCCGGGTACTGCTTGCGCAGACTTTTCAGCATGTTCAACACGCCCTTCACGGCACCCGTTGGCAGCCCTTTGGACGTGGTCAGCGGTGGCAGCGCATGGAAAGCGCGATACAGATATGAAGAACCGTCCACCAGGACGAGGGGAGCTTGGCTCATGAGCAGGATCAACCTTTTCGGCGAGTCCGGCGCTAGAATGTCCGGACCAATGACGACAAAGGGACAAGGTTATCATGCGCACACTTAATCGCCTGTTGCTCACCGGCTTGATTGCAGCCATTCCGCTGGTAACCTTCGCGGCAGATGACGCCCCGTCCGCAGACCCGGATGTCACCATTCGCACGGAAGGCGACAAAACCATTCAGGAATATCGTCAAAACGGGTTCCTGTATGCCATCAAGGTCACCCCAAAAGGGGGCAAACCGTACTTTTTGGTACGCGCTGATGGCACCGATGCCAATTACATCCGTTCCGACCAGCCGGATATGCTGATTCCTTCGTGGAAAATCTTCGAGTGGAAGTAGCGTCTTAACTTTAATCGGCACCGCCTCAACGCGGTGCCCGTACTGGCAGTTTTAAACCATGTCTGTATTCACCCCCCTGACTCGCCCCGAGCTGGACACTTTTCTTGCGCCTTACGGGCTTGGCCGCCTGCTGGACTTCCAGGGGATTGCCGCGGGTAGCGAAAACACCAACTACTTCATCAGCCTGGAGAAGGGAGAGTTTGTCCTGACACTGGTTGAGCGCGGTCCAGTCGACGAAATGCCGTTTTTTATCGACCTGTTGGATGTGCTGCACGAGGCCGACCTGCCGGTGCCTTATGCCTTGCGCACTCAAGACGGCGTGGCCTTGCGCGACCTCAAAGGCAAGCCGGCGCTGCTGCAACCCCGCCTGGCAGGCAAGCATATTCGCGTCGCCAATGCGCAGCATTGCGCCCAGGTCGGTGATCTGCTCGGCCATTTGCACCTGGCCACCCGCGACAAAGTGCTTGTACGCAAAACCGACCGTGGCCTGGACTGGATGCTGGCTGAAGGCCCTGCACAGATAGCAGGCTTGCAGCCGGAGTCCGCTGATTTGCTGAAGCACGCGCTGGACGAAATTACAGAACACAAGGCGCAAATTCTCGCGCTGCCACAGGCCAACTTGCACGGTGATCTGTTTCGCGATAACGCCATGTTTGAAGGCACGCACCTGACCGGGCTGATCGACTTTTACAACGCGTGTTCTGGCCCCATGCTGTACGACGTGGCCATTGCATTGAACGATTGGTGCGCGGATGACGAAGGTACGATTGACGCCCCACGGGCACGTGCCTTGTTGGGCGCGTACGCCGCATTACGGCCGTTTACCGCGAGTGAAGCCGAGTTGTGGCCAACCCTGTTGCGCGTCGCGTGCGTCCGGTTCTGGCTGTCACGCCTGATCGCCGCTCAGGCATTCGCCGGGCAAGACGTGCTGATTCACGATCCGGGCGAGTTTGAAACCCGCTTGAAAAAGCGTCAAATCGTCACCCTGCATTTGCCGCTTGCGCTTTAAGCCTGAAATACAGCGGGCTCGGCAAACAACAGTGCAGGCGCAAGCTTGATCGCGATCTTTTGATTTTCAAAAACAAAGATCGCGAGCAAGCTCGCGCCTACGCGCCGGGTTAGAGGCTTTCCAGGCAGCCTGCCAGGTCATTGCCCAGCTTTTCCAGCAATTGCTCGTAACCCTGCGCGGTCGCCTCGGTGAAGCCACCCAAGGGGTCCAGTTCGGCCAGTTTCACCGGCAGCCCGGCGACCAGGGTTTCAGCCAAGCGGGGCCGCAACGGCGGGTCGCTGAACACACACGTTTTACCCACTTCCTGTAAGCGTTTGCGCATGGCCGCCACATGCTGAGCACCCGGCTGAACTTCCGATGCGACACTGAACGTACCCGCGTGCTGAAGGCCGTAAGCACTTTCGAAGTAGTCATACCCTTCATGGAAAACAAAGAACGGCTTGCCCGCAATCCCTGCCAAACGGGCTTTCAGGCGCTGATCCAGCGCATCCAGCCGCTCGTTGAATGCCTTGAGGTTGCTCTGGTACTTCGCTGCATTACCCGGGTCTTTGGCGCTCAGGTCGGCGGCCATTTTAGCGGCGATCACGCGGGCATTGTCCGGCGCCAACCACAGGTGCGCATCCAGGGTGCCAGGGCGATGATCATGGTCATGTTCGGCCGTATCTTCTTCATGCGAGTGGCTATCCTCGGCGAAGTGGCGAAGTTTTAGATCAGGCAGCGTCTGGATGGCCACTGACGGCAGGGTGCGGTTCTTGATGACACGCGGCATGAAGCCTTCCATGTCCGGACCAATCCAGTACAACAGATCGGCAGACTGTACACGCCGCACATCAGAAGGCCGCAGCGCATAGTTGTGCGGCGAAGCGCCGGGGGCCAACAACACCTCGGGCTTACCCACGCCGTCCTGCACCGCCGCTGCAATTAACTGCAAAGGTTTGATGCTGGTTAATACGTTGACCTCGGCATGGGCCGGGTTTATCACCAGAAAACTGGTGGATAACGCAATAAAAAACGCAAAAAGACGGGGCACAATAGGCACTCAAGGTGGTTGAAACAGGTAACATAATAACGTCTCTCTCAAAACTCGTCGCCACTCATGCCTAAAACACCCCTTGCCAGTCGTCCCCATGACCACTCCCACTGCGTCCACAGCGCACTGTCCGAAGCGGACGTGTTGTGCGCGCAGAAAGGCCTGCGCCTGACCGCATTGCGTCGCCGCGTGCTGGAGCTGGTGTGGCAAAGCCACAAGCCACTGGGTGCGTACGATATTTTGGCCGTGCTCAGCGAGCAGGACGGTCGACGCGCAGCACCCCCTACTGTTTATCGAGCGCTGGATTTTCTGCTCGAGAACGGCTTGGTGCATCGCATCGCCTCCCTTAACGCCTTCATTGGCTGCAGCCACCCTGAGCATGCACATCAGGGCCAATTCCTGATTTGCCGCACCTGCAACGCCGCTATTGAGCTTGAACAAAAAGCCATCAGCGACGCCATTATCAGCAGCGCCCGCGATGTCGGCTTTACTGTCGAAGGCCAAACCGTCGAGGTAGTGGGGTTGTGTTCGGGTTGCCGGGAGGCCTGATGAGCACTGCGTTGATTCGTCTTCAAGAGGTGTGCGTGACGTTCGCCGGGCAAAACGTGCTCGACAACATTGAGCTGAGCGTTGAACCGGGCCAGATCGTGACCCTGATCGGCCCCAACGGCGCAGGCAAAACCACGCTGGTCAAAGCGGTGCTGGGGCTACTTAAACCGACAAGCGGCAGTGTGTGGCGCAAGCCCCGGCTGCGGGTCGGTTACATGCCGCAAAAGCTGCATGTCGACCCGACGCTGCCGTTATCGGTACTGCGTTTTTTACGCTTGGTACCCGGCGTGGACAGAGACCAGGCCCTCGCTGCACTCAAGGAAGTGGGCGCAGAAAAAGTGATCGACAGCCCGGTGCAGAGCGTCTCGGGCGGTGAAATGCAACGCGTGCTGCTGGCCCGTGCGTTGTTGCGCAAACCTGAACTGCTGGTGCTGGATGAGCCCGTTCAAGGTGTCGACGTGGCAGGTCAGGCTGAGCTGTACAGCCTCATTACCCGCCTGCGCGACCGCCATGGCTGCGGCGTGCTGATGGTTTCCCACGACTTGCACCTGGTCATGAGTACCACCGATCAGGTGGTGTGCCTCAATCGGCATGTGTGCTGCTCGGGCCACCCTGAACACGTCAGCGGTGACCCGGCATTTGTCGAGTTATTCGGCAAAAACGCACAAAGCCTGGCGATTTATCACCATCACCACGATCACGCCCATGACTTGCATGGCTCCGTGGTCACCGACAATGCCACGCCGGCGACTGCACACGTTCATGGGGAAGGCTGCAAACATGGCTGATTTTCTGTTTTACGCCTTGTTGGCAGGCCTCTCACTGGCCGTCGTCGCGGGCCCCCTGGGGTCTTTTGTGGTGTGGCGCCGCATGGCCTATTTTGGCGATACCTTGTCCCACGCGGCCTTGCTGGGTGTGGCGCTGGGGTTCCTGCTGGATGTCAGCCCGACCATTGCGGTCACCGTAGGCTGCCTGCTGCTTGCGGTGCTATTAGTCACGTTGCAACAACGCCAACCGCTTGCCTCTGACACCCTTCTGGGAATTCTCGCGCCCAGCACCTTGTCCCTTGGGCTGGTCGTACTAAGCTTCATGCACGAAGTGCGGATTGACCTGATGGCGTACCTGTTTGGTGACTTGCTGGCGATCAGCCCGACCGACCTGATGTGGATCATGGGCGGCAGTGCAGCGGTGCTGGTGGCGCTGGCGGCTATGTGGCGGCCTTTGTTGGCCATCACTGTGCACGAGGAACTGGCTATGGTTGAAGGCCTGCCAGTGGCTGCGTTACGCATGACCCTGATGCTGTTGATCGCGGTCGTGATTGCTGTGGCCATGAAGATTGTCGGCGTGCTGCTGATCACCTCCTTGCTGATCATTCCAGCCGCGGCCGCCCAGCGACATGCGCGCTCACCGGAGCAAATGGCCTTGGGTGCCAGTCTTTTGGGCATGCTGGCCGTGTGTGGAGGGCTGGCACTGTCATGGATCAAGGACACACCCGCAGGCCCTTCGATTGTGGTCTGTGCTGCTGCACTGTTTCTGCTGAGTTTTGTTCTGCCCCGTCGAGGGGTGTAGACTTGCTCGTTTTTTGCGCACTTAGAGAGCCGCAGGAATGAAGCTGTTCAACTCCCGTTACTTGCTCCTGGCCGCATTTACCTTGCTGCTTGGGGCCTGCCAAAGCACCCCTTCCGCTGACAACCCTGTCCCGGATGCGCGTGCCGAGGCCATCGCCACGCTGGAGCAAAACTTGGCCAGCAGCGAACTCGCGACCGCCGAAGATCAATTGGCGGCCTTACAGGCTCAAACGCCGGATGACCCGCAACTGGTTCAGTACCAGCGCCAATTGGCTGAAGCCTACTTGCAGCGCAGCCAGATCGTCCTGCAAAAAGGCGATGTCAACGCGGCGGCAACCGCACTTAGCCGCGCTCGCGCCTTGATGCCCAAAGCACCCGCACTGACCGGCGGCGTTAACAGCGCCATCGCTCAGGCGCGTAAGGCCGAGCTGGATAAAGCCGAAGCGGCCCTCAAAGCCGCCGAAGCCCGACCACCTGCCAAGGTGATTGACCCGGCAGCCCCAAGCACTACCGTGACGCTAAACATCACCGATATTGCGAAACTTCGCCATCAACTGGACTTGATCGCGCAGGACATCGTCAATTACCAATGCGCGGTCAGCCTGCAAGTCCCGCGTACGGCTGATTACCCGTGGCTGGCCACCCTGATCAGCAAGCGCGTGAAAAAGCTCGACCCGGCGTTCGATCTCAAACTGGAACGCCAGATCATCCGCCACGTGCCCGCACAGATGGTGCTGATCCCTGGCAAATCGTAATTGCAGGAGCGAACCCGTTCCTGCAAAACCGCCGTCTCACCGCCGGAATAGCTGTAGCCTTCGACCTTCAGTCGGAGCGCTCAAGCACTGAACGTGTACGCACGTTTCTTATTTCTAGCCCTTAGGTTTCTTATTCCCAAATCGAAGGTTTAGACGGAAATAAATGCTAATAAAATCTATACGGACACGCTAAAATGCGCTCCCGGCTAACCGCTGACTTTCTTTTACGCGCCCCACAAGGTTCGCTACGTGATTGAGTTCCATAACGTTCATAAAACTTACCGGGTCGCTGGTAAGGACATTCCTGCGCTGCACTCCACCAGTTTGCGTGTTGAGAGCGGCCAGGTGTTTGGCCTGATTGGTCATTCCGGCGCGGGCAAAAGTACATTACTGCGCCTGATTAACCGCCTTGAAACACCGAGCGGCGGCCAGATCATCGTCGATAACGAAGACGTGACGGCTATGGACGCCAACGGCCTGCGCCGTTTCCGTCAACAGGTCGGCATGATTTTCCAGCACTTCAACCTGCTGGCCTCCAAGACCGTGGCCGATAACGTGGCGATGCCGCTGGCACTGGCCGGTGATTTGTCGCGCAGTGAAATCGATCAACGCGTCAGCGAGTTGCTTGCGCGGGTTGGCCTTTCAGACCACGCAAAAAAATACCCGGCCCAACTCTCGGGCGGCCAGAAGCAGCGAGTGGGCATTGCCCGCGCCTTGGCGACCAAACCCAAAGTGCTGTTGTGCGACGAGGCCACAAGCGCCCTCGACCCTCAAACCACAGCCTCGGTTCTGCAATTGCTGGCCGAGATCAACCGCGAGTTGAAGCTGACTATCGTGCTGATCACTCACGAGATGGATGTTATTCGCCGCGTGTGTGACGAAGTCGCCGTGATGGATGCCGGTACCATTGTCGAGCAGGGCCCCGTCGCTGACGTGTTCTTGCACCCCAAGCACCCGACCACCAAGCGTTTCGTGCAGGAAGATGAGCAAATCGACGAAAGCGAGCAGCGAGACGATTTTGCCCATGTTCCAGGCCGCATCGTGCGCCTGACCTTTCAGGGCGATGCGACCTACGCCCCCTTGCTGGGTACCGTTGCCCGTGAAACGGGTGTGGATTACAGCATCCTCGCGGGCCGTATCGACCGCATCAAAGACACTCCCTATGGGCAACTGACTCTCGCCATCACCGGTGGTGACATGGACGCTGCTTTCGCGCGCTTCACCGCCGCAGACGTGCATATGGAGGTGCTGCGCTAATGGAATCCTTCTTGAGCTTTTTCTCCAACATTGACTGGTACGAAATCTGGCTGGCCACCGGCGACACGATGATGATGCTCGGCGGTTCGCTGCTGTTTACCATTGTGCTGGGCCTGCCGCTGGGCGTGCTGCTGTTTTTATGCAGCCCGCGTCAACTGTTCGAACAAAAAACCGTGTACGGCTTGCTGTCGTTGGCGGTGAACATTCTGCGGTCGCTGCCATTCATCATCCTGTTGATTGTGATGATCCCTTTCACCGTTCTGATCACCGGCACCTCGCTGGGCGTCGCCGGGGCCATACCGCCACTCGTGGTCGGGGCCACGCCGTTCTTTGCCCGCTTGGTCGAAACGGCCCTGCGCGAAGTGGACCGCGGCATCATTGAAGCCACACAGGCCATGGGGGCCAACACGCGTCAAATCATTACCAGCGCCTTGCTGCCTGAGGCACGCCCGGGCATCTTTGCCGCGATTACCGTGACCGCCATTACGCTGGTGTCCTACACCGCAATGGCAGGCGTGGTCGGTGCCGGTGGCCTGGGTGACCTGGCAATCCGCTTCGGCTATCAACGGTTCCAGACCGACGTGATGATTGTCACCGTCGCACTGTTGCTGATCCTGGTGCAGATTCTGCAAACAGTTGGCGACAAACTGGTGGTGCACTTCTCGCGTAAGTAAGCCCTATCCCGCGTTTGAAAACCTGATCGCCGGCCAGTCGCTGGCAGATACCTGAAATCACTTCCAAGGAGTTGTTGAATGAAGAAGTTATTTGCTGCTGTGGCTGCCGTTGCGGCGTTTTCGGCCCACGCGGGCGAGCTGTCCGTGGCGGCCTCGCCAGTGCCTCACGCCGAGATCCTGGAGTTTGTAAAACCCGCGCTGGCCAAAGAAGGCGTTGACCTGAAGGTCAAGGTGTTCACCGATTACGTGCAGCCTAACGTGCAAGTCGCTGAGAAGCGCCTGGACGCCAACTTCTTCCAGCACCAACCGTACCTGGATGAGTTCAACAAGGCCAAGGGCACTCACCTGGTCAGCGTTGCCGCCGTGCACCTGGAACCACTGGGCGCGTACTCCGGCAAAATCAAGCAGTTGGCTGACCTGCCGGACGGTGCCAACGTCGTCATTCCGAACGATGCCACCAACGGTGGCCGCGCCCTGTTGCTGCTGCAAAAAGAAGGGCTGATTACCCTCAAAGATCCAAAGAACATTCTGTCGACGCTCAAAGACATCAACGCCAACCCTAAAAACCTGAAGTTCCGGGAGCTGGAAGCAGCGACGATCCCACGTGTACTGACTCAGGTTGACCTGGCGCTGATCAACACCAACTACGCGCTGGAAGCCAAGCTGAACCCGCAAGAAGACGCCCTGTTCATTGAAGGCAGCGACTCGCCTTACGTGAACATTCTGGTCGCTCGCCCGGACAACAAGGACTCGGACGACATCAAGAAGCTGGTTAACGCACTGCACACCCCTGAAGTGAAGAAATTCATTGAAGAGAAGTACAAGGGCGCCATCCTTCCAGCGTTCTAAGCATCTCGCTGTAATCGTTGCCGCTTCGTGCGGCAGCGATCACAGTCACCCTCTCTCTAGTTCCTTTCCACTACCCCCGGCAACTGAGCAACCATTTTCTGGTTATTGAACGGTGCGCGGATAAAACCTCGCTGAGTACCGTCCGGGCCGATCAACGCTAGGTTGCCACTGTGATCAACCGTGTAATTGGGCTTGCGGGTATCTGCCGGAATAAACGGAATGCTCACCGCATTGGCCAACGTTTGCAGCGAATCGACGGAATCGGGTGTCAGGCCCACAAAGTCAGGGTCGAAGTAACCCAGGTACTGCTTGAGCTGCTGGGGCGAATCGCGGTTCGGGTCGACGCTGACCAACACAATCTGCAGCTTGTCCTGCACCTCTTTGGGCAATTCGCTCTTGATCTGGCGCAATTGGGCAAGGGTGGTCGGGCAAATGTCCGGGCAGAAGGTGTAGCCGAAGAACAACAGGCTCCACTTGCCTTTCAACTCATTCATCACCACCGGCTGCCCGTCCTGGTTCATCAGGGTGATGGCCGGTAGCTGACGGCTTTGTGGCAGCAAAATAATGCCTGCTTCAGTCAGCGCTTTGACGTCGGGCGAGTTCGGCTTGCCCGGCATCATCTTGTTGAACGCCACCCCCATGACCAACGCTATAAGCGCAACCAGGATATAGACGGTTTTTTGAGATTTAGTCATAGGTTCCACACGGAGTAATGATCGACAGGCAGCGCGAAAAGCAACAACCACAAGTAGGGGGTAGGATCCTTGCGTGTAGGGATCCCGCGTGCAACTGGGTGCCACGGTACAACACCCAGGCAAATGCACAAAGCAGCACCAAAACAGTAAGAACTTTCATATTAGCCACGCTGAAAGCTGCTGCGGTATTGCATACAGGCAAATAGCCACTATCATTAAACACTTAAACGTTAGCGTTTAAGCGAGTCCATACCCCGTCATTTGGGGGCCCAATCCTTAAGAATGGGCCTCCCGCGACAGATGGCACTCACTACCCAGTTACAAAATGATTAACAATATACATTCTGGATAAGACCCGTCCTTTGACGCAGGCTTCTTTCCAGTCTTCCCCAGTTTCTGCGCCCCCCTGGAGTTCCCATGAACACCGCCGCCATTCGCGAGCAGATCTCGCGTGCCCAACAACATGAGGCCGACACGGGCCTGCTCGCTCGCCAACTAACAGAGCAACTGCCGCACCTGCACGCCGCCATTTCGCTGCCTGAGCGTGATAAGAATGCGGTGATGGCGCGCTTTATCAACGCCTATATTGACCAGGTCCCGGATTTGCTCGACGCCGCCAACGCGGTCGCTCGCGAAGCTGGCATTGAGTCACAGATCAAGCCGGTGCTGAAAATCGCTGAACAGTTTTTCGCGCAGCCGCCACACATGCTGGAAGGCCACACAGGCCTGGAAAGCCTGCTGGACGAGGCGTACCTGGCGCACCGCCTGGTCGAGGAAGTCAACGACCTCTACATCAAGCACTTCAACCAACCGCTGATCCCGCTGGATACCACAGTGGCCAACGTGATTGCGCACCAGTTGATTGGCGAAGCATTCGCCAACGAACTGGATGAAGTGGTGCACCACGCGGTGGATGAGATGCTGAACGACGACAGCTTTGCGCTGGAGTCCGTTGAAGCTTACCGCCAAACGTTGAGCAGCCCGGACACCGGCAGAGCCTGGAGCCGCTGGCCCTGCATGTCCAAGCAACTGGGCATTAACCTGGAGCTGTCCAGCTCACTCTAGCGCTTTGCGATGGCACGCCCGCGGCTCCCCTGCAACGGGCGTTCAATACCGCGCTTTAGGCGTTGCACTCGGGATCGGGCTGGTACCGTCCAGCGGCAGGAACTCGCCTTTATCGGCATCGTAGGCTTTGATCTCACTGGTCTCGATGTCGTACACCCAGCCATGAATAAACAAATCCCCACTGGCCATGCGTGAGGCCACCGACGGGTGAGTCCGCAAGTGCTGGAGTTGAGCAATCACGTTCTCTTCGGTCAGCACGTGCATGCTTTCAAGCTCATTGGCGCAATTGCAATTGTCTTGCACCATTGTTTTGGCGACTTCAACGTGCTGCAGCCAAGCCCTGACCGTCGGCATTTTTTTCAAGCTAGACGGGTTCAGCACGGCGCGCATCGCGCCACAGTCCGAATGCCCGCAAATGATCACGTGTTGCACACCCAGTGCCAGTACCGCGTACTCAATCGCCGTCGACACACCGCCGTTTAAGAGGCCGTAAGGTGGCACGACGTTGCCGACGTTACGGGTCACAAACAGATCACCTGGCGAACTCTGGGTAATCAGCTCCGGCACGATGCGCGAATCGGCACAGGCAATAAACATCGCACGCGGGTTTTGCGCCGTGGCGAGTCGTTTGAAAAAGGCTTCTTGCTCGGGAAAGATTTCGTGATGGAAGTGTAAAAAACCATCCACGATATGGTGCAAGGCAGCATCGGCGCTATCTGAAGCGGCCGCAAACGTCGGTTTGGACTTGTCACTCATGGTGTATCCCCTGGGCAAGATGGCACCGGATGTTACCTGAACTCATTTACACGCTCTACAGGCGGTCAAGGGTGCTCCAATGCGGCCAGTGCTTGCGCCGCTTGCGCCAATTGCAACTCACTGAACACCTGCACACCGGCACGCATCAGCAAGGCCGCCGTCACGCCTTGGCCTTGCACCTTAACCCCGCTGAAACTGCCGTCATAGGTCAACAGGTTGCCGCATGACGGGCTGTGGGCCTTGAGAATAGCAATGCGAATACCGTGCTGCTCCACCAATGCCAACGCCTGATGCGCACCGGACACAAACGCCTCGGTCACCGTGTCACCGTCGATTGTCACCACCGGTGCGGTGCCATCGAGGACGGCCGTGCCCTGGCCACCCGGTATTTCCGCCGGCGCACGCGGCGTGGGCAACCCGCCCGCCACTTCGGGGCACAACGCAACCACGCGGCCTTGGGCTTGCCACTGCGCCAGCCGGTCATACGGGCCACTGGCTCCGCCGTCGTAGCGCACCGGGTGGCCCAACAGGCAGCGACTGACCAGCACTTTGTGGCTCATAAAAACACCTCCGTGGCCCGGCGGCGAAACCAGCCCGTCAACGACAGTCGATCACGGGTAGCCGGCATGACTTCGTGGGGGATTTCGCCCGAGAGAAACACGACCAGGCAACCGCCGGTCGGCAGCACGTCGTAGTCGACATTGCCTTCCAGGTACATGCGCAAGTGCCCGCCGTGTTCTGGCAGCCACGCCTCATTGAGGTACACCACGGCGGAGACCATGCGCCGGTCATCGTCGCGAAAACGGTCCAGGTGCTTGAGGTAAAAAGCACCGGGTGGGTACAGGGCAAAATGGCTTTCGAAGTCTTCCAGGCCCAAAAAAAGCCTGCGATTCATAGCGATTCGCAGGCTTTCCATTAAGCCTAGATAACTGTCGCAGGCTGGAGCCTCTCCCGGCTCCAGCCATTGAATATGATCACCCCGTATACCCTCGCGAACCTCCTGAGCCACCCCGCGCCCCACCGCGGCCGGGGTCAGCTCGCCTTGCGCGGAACGTTTATGGCACTCAGCCGCCAGTTCGAGCGTCAAAGCCTCAGAGAGAAAGATGTTTTGCTGCGACCAGCCCTGCGCGTACAGGTCGTCGACGATGCGAAGCAACAGCGGGTGATCAAAGGGTATGTGCATGGCGCGCATAATATCGAGGTGCCTGAAAATCTGACAGCGCCGTCTGGCCGGCATCGCAGAAATAGTTCATCCGGTCATTTAAAGCCCGCGAGAGTAGACGAATTCTCGACAAGTCCTACACCACACCCGGACAATAGCGACCTGCTGACAGGAGCCCCTCATGCGTCGCATGTTTTTGCTGTTAATGATGTTTTGCACGTTGCCTGCATGGGCTGACACGCTTGATGAGTTGTTCTCTGCGGCCGGCTGGCCAGAACAACGCGCTCACTTTAATGATGCCCTCACCGGTGCCCAGGAGCGCTATCGCAACAATTTGCCGCCCGCGGTGTATCAGGCGTTGGTGAACAGCAGCAGCCAGCGCTTTGAACCCGCCGCCATGGACCGCCGTGCGAAAGCGCAAATGCGCACAAACCTGCCCCGTCCCGCCCCCGCGCTCGCCTTCTTTAAATCGCCACTGGGGTACAAGATCGTGGCGGCCGAAGTGCTGGCCACCCGCCGTGATCAGTTGGCCCAACACGCGCAAGGTTTGCCACGTATCGAAGCCTCTGCCACTCGCCAGTTGTTGATCAACCACTTGTCACGCGCGCTGCCCGTGCGTGAAGCCGGTGCAGAAGTGAGCCTGGCAATTGCGGGTGTGGCCGCTGATGGGCTCAGTTCAATGATTCCTGGCTTGCTGGGGGCCGGCCAGGCGCAAAGCATGCTCAATGGCCAACGCCAGCGCTTGATGGAACAGATTGCCGCCGAGATGGATAACACGTTGCTTTACGTATATCGCAACCTGTCTGACCCGGAACTTGAAGAGTTTGTGACCTTCGCCGAGTCACCTGATGGGCAGACCTATTATCAGGCCGCCCTGGCCGCCGTTCGGGCCGGGTTGGCGGTTGGCCAGAGCACATCGAGCCTGACCCGGTAGCCCAGCAATACCGCGCACTGGCGTCTTTAGCTGCAACGGCAGGCTGATGCTCAGTTCAGAAAAAACGATCCAAAAACGCGAAATACTGTTCGCGTATCGCCACGGTCTCATTCGCCAAATGGTGCCGGGCTTCGGGCAGCAATAGCACTTGGGGCTGACTGAATTTGGCATTCAGCACCTTCAGGTTGTGCTCCCAGTCCACGGTTTTGTCGGCTTCGCCTTGAATCACCAACGGCTGTCGCGCACTGGCCGGGGCCGCCTCAATGCGTGAAATCCAACGCGCCATCGCGCCCACCCACGCCGTCGGCAAACGATGTGGCTGCAATGGGTCTGCCTGCAGAAAGGGCAAAAACTGCGGGTCGTTCGTGTTCTCGCTGAACTGGCGCTCGATGCCTTTAACAAACGGGCGCAACAGGTAATAGCTAAACTTTGACCAGTTCCAATCCTTGGGCCGCACCAGCGGTGCCATCAAAATGGCTTGACCCTGGGCCGGGCTGTGATCGCCCTGGCGCAACAGATGATCAAGCACAATCGCCCCGCCTGTGCTTTGCCCGAACAGGTGCCAAGGCTGCGGCAATGCCAGCGATTGTGCCTCGATAAACAACCCTTGCAGCGCTTCCTGATATTGCGAGAAATCCTGGATGCTGGCTCGCTCGCCACTGGACAGGCCATGCCCCGGCAGGTCGCAGGCGATGACCACAAAGCCTCGGTTCAGCCCCCACTCAATCACATGCCGGTAAAGCCCCATGTGATCGTAAAAGCCGTGCACCACAAATAGGGTGGCCACCGGCGCAGACGCCGGCCACCAGACCTGACTGACCAGATCGTAGCCACCGGCGCTAAAGCGCCCCAATTGCCGACGCACCGCGACCTGGCGCTGCACAAAGTCCAGCCCGTAAAACCGCTGATACGCCAAGGCCTCACTCGATAACGGCTGGCTCGCGGCCAAGGGCTGCAGGCTGGCACGTAAGGAATCGGGAGAAAACGGGGCGGGCATAGGGGGTTTCCAGGCAGAACAGGGGCGGCAAACAGGCTTTATAGACCCACGATATTCATCTGTCCGGCCAAGCATGGCAAGCTACGCGGCCCTCAAGGACCTATTTGCATGCCTTTGCCCACCGTCAAAAACGTATTTGCCTACGTGCTGGCTCTGATCTGCGCCGTCGGCCTGTGGGCGGCTTACCAGTGGTTTGAAGGCCGCTATATCCGGGCGTTCAGTGACCAGACGGCGCTGTTTGCTGGTGACGTGCTGCGCCTGCCGCCCGAGCTCTCCGGGCCGGGGCCGATTCGGGTGGTGCACTTCCGGGACCCCGCCTGCCCCTGTAACGTCGGTAACCAACAGCACCTGGGCGAACTGCTGACGCGCTACATGCCACAGGGTGTCGAGTTCTACGTCGTCCAAAAAGCCGGCAACCCGGCCCCGTTACCTGCCACGCTGAGCGCCATCAAGCCCCTGCCCGACCTCCCCGGGGCGCAGCACCTGAGCGCCAGCCCGGCGGTTGCCATTTGGGATCACAGCGGCCAATTGGCCTACTTCGGCCCTTACAGCGAAGGCGCGACCTGCAACGCCAGCAATAGCTTTATCGAGCCGATCTTGCAGGCCTTGAGTGAAGGCCGCCCCGTGAAAGCCACGCACACGATGGCCGTGGGCTGTTATTGCCCGTGGCGAAATGACGAGGTAACACCAGGAGCAACGCCATGAAACGCAGACTGACGGTTATCGCCCTGCTGGTCGCTGCCGCAGCAGCGGGCGGCCTTTGGTATGTGCAGAGCAAACTGCCGGAACGCCAGGGCCAGGTCACACTCACAGCGTTGCAAGGGCCGGTCACGGTGCGCTACGACGAGCGCGGCGTGCCGCATATCCGCGCGAGCAACCAGAACGACCTGTACCGCGCGCTCGGCTATGTGCACGCGCAAGACCGCCTGTTTCAAATGGAGATCATGCGCCGCCTGGCTCGCGGCGAACTGGCCGAAGTGCTGGGGCCCAAACTGCTGGGCACCGACACATTGTTTCGCAGCCTGCGCATTCGCGAACGAGCGGCCCGTTACGTCGCCGAGCAGGACCCACAGTCACCGTCGTGGCTGGCGCTACAGGCCTACCTCGACGGGATCAATCACTACCAGAACACCCGCGCTCGCCCGGTGGAATTCGACCTGCTGGGCATAACGCCGCGTCCGTTCACCGCTGAAGATACCTTCAGTATTGCCGGTTACATGGCCTACAGCTTTGCCGCCGCCTTTCGCACTGAACCTTTGCTGACTTACGTACGCGATGAATTGGGCAGCGACTACCTAAAGGTCTTCGACCTCGCATGGCAACCCCAAGGGGTGCTGACTCAAGCGCTGACGGCCAACGACTGGCAAGCCTTGGGGGCGCTGGCCCAAGTGAGCGAGCAGGCCTTGAGCCAGGCTGGTTTGCCGCAGTTTGAAGGCAGTAACGCCTGGGTCGTGTCGGGCAGCCGCACGCAAAGTGGCAAACCGTTGCTGGCGGGCGACCCGCACATTCGCTTCTCAGTGCCTTCGGTGTGGTACGAGGCGCAACTGTCAGCGCCTGACGTTGAGCTGTATGGCTACCATCAGGCGCTGGTGCCGTTTGCCTTTTTGGGCAACAACCGAGACTTCGGCTGGAGCCTGACCATGTTCCAGAACGACGACCTGGACCTGATCGCTGAAAAAACCAACCCCGATAATCCCAATCAGGTGTGGTACCACGGCCAATGGGTCGACATGACCCACACCGAGCAGCAGATTGCGGTCAAAGGCCAAGCCCCTGTCACGCTTACGCTACGCCAGTCGCCCCACGGCCCCATCGTCAACGATGTGCTGGGCACTGTTGCGGGCGATACGCCCATTGCTATGTGGTGGGGGTTTCTGGAGACCCAAAACCCGATCCTTGAAGCGTTCTACCAGCTCAACCGCGCTGACACGCTGGCCAAAGCCCGCACCGCCGCAGCCTTGATTCACGCGCCAGGCCTGAACCTGGTGTGGGCCAATGCCAAGGGCGATATCGGCTGGTGGGCGGCTGCACAGTTGCCCAAACGGCCCGCAGGGGTCAACCCGGCGTTCATCCTTGATGGCAGCACCGACCAGGCCGATAAAGACGGTTTCTACCCGTTCAGCGCCAACCCTCAAGAAGAAAACCCGCCACGCGGCTATATCGTCTCGGCCAACTTCCAGCCGGTATCGCCTGCGGGGGTTGAGATACCCGGCTACTACAATCTGGCTGATCGCGGCCAGCAACTTGACCGCCAGTTAAGCGATGCTCGCGTCAAATGGAACCTGAAAAACAGCCAGGCACTGCAATTGGGTACCACCACTGATTACGGCCCGCGCGTACTCGCACCGCTGCTGCCGGTGCTAAACGACGTAGTACGCGACCCCGGCGAACGTAAGCTATTAACGCAACTCAAGCGCTGGAAAGGGGATTACCCGCTGGACTCAACGGCGGCCACGCTGTTCAACCAGTTCCTCTACAACCTGGCCGAAGCGTCAATGCGGGACGAATTGGGAGAAGATTACTTCGACATGCTGCTGTCCACCCGGCTTATTGACGAGGTGTTACCGCGCCTTGCGGCAGACCCGGACTCGCCGTGGTGGAACAACCGCCATACGGCGCATAAAGAAACGCGCGCCGACACAGTCAAAGCGGCCTGGCAAGCCAGCCTTGCTCACCTCAAAGCCACCCAGGGCGATGACCCGGCGCAATGGCGCTGGGGGCGGGCCCATACCTTGACCCACGAGCACCCGCTCGGTAAGCAAAAACCGCTGGATTGGCTGCTTAACGTCGGCCCTTTCGCCGCCCCCGGCAGTCACGAAGTGCCGAACAACCTGAGCGCCAAACCGGGCAATGCACCATGGGCGGTGAGCTACGGGCCGTCGACGCGGCGCCTGATCGATTTCGCCAACCCGGCCCATAGCCTCACCATCAACCCCGTGGGCCAGAGTGGCGTGCCGTTCGACAAGCACTATCGCGACCAGGCCGAGTCGTTCATCCAGGGCGACTATGACAAGCCTCATCTGGACGAAACCGAGATCCAGCTCAACACCCGCAGCACCCTGCGGCTGGTGCCCAGCCCAGCGGGCTAATGGTCATGGCGTTGTAGGAGCTTGCTCGCGATCTTTTAAAGGTCAACCGATCACGAGCAAGCTCGTTCCTACAGGGTCGCGGTGCGGGCTGGTCGTGCTCGCGATCTTTTAACAATCAACCGATCACGGGCAAGCTCGTTCCTACGGCCGTTTATGCCAGCGCGTAGTTCAGCACGATGCCCACGAAAATGGCCAAGCCCGCCCAGTGGTTGTGCAGAAAGGCTTTAAAGCAGCGCTGTGGATCACGGTCGCGGGTGTACCAGAATTCCCACACAAAGCAGCCCGCCGCGGCCAGCAAGCCAAGGTGGAACCAGCCGCCCAGATCGAAATGCGCACCCGCCAGCAACAGACACCCCAACGCCAACCCCTGCAAGGTGAGGATGATCACACGGTCGGCATCACCAAACAGGATGGCGGTGGATTTGACGCCGATTTTCAGGTCATCGTCGCGGTCGGTCATGGCGTAGTACGTGTCGTAAGCCACTGTCCACAGCAAGTTGGCGATGTACAGCAACCAGGCCGCCGCCGGCAGGCTGCCGGTTTCGGCGGTAAAGGCCATCGGCATGCCCCATGAAAACGCTGCGCCCAATACCACTTGCGGGTAATAGGTGTAGCGCTTCATGAACGGGTAACTCGCCGCCAACGCCAGACCGCCGAACGACAACCAAATGGTCGGTGCATTCGTGCACAGCACCAGCAGGAAACTGGCCCCCATCAACACCGCAAAAAACACCAAGGCTTCTTTGCTGCTGATTTTTCCGCTGACCAGAGGGCGCTGTTCCGTGCGTTTTACATGGCCGTCGACCTTGCGATCCGCAAAGTCGTTGATCACGCAGCCACCGGCGCGGGTCAGGATCACACCGAACACAAAGATCAACAGGTTGGCCAACGACGGCACGCCTTTAGCCGCCACCCACAGCGCCCACAGGGTCGGCCACAGCAGCAGATAAATGCCGATGGGCTTGTCCATGCGAGTCAACTGAATAAAGTCCCAGGCCCTTGGGTTCAAACGGTTGAGTGATTTCAGCAATTTGACGTACATCAGGTGTTCTCCGACCGGGTGCTCAAAGCAACCCACAGGTTGGGCAAAAAGACTTCAGCCACCAGCACACTCAGCGCGCCGCGCACAAAACATGAGCGGCGGGCCCACAGGTTGTCGGCTCGGTCAGCAAGCGGCAATGCAGCGCTCGGGTAGTGGCACACCTGCAATTCACCGCGCTCGAAAGCGTGATCACTGAACAGCAGTTCACCCAAAGAGCGAGTGCCCAGTTCATCCATGTTCAGCCCGCCACCCTCCAGCGAGCTTTTGGCGGCAACGCTGCGGGCAAACACCCACGGCTGCCCATGCCCGCACAGATGCACTTCACGCACCCAACCCACGCTGGCATCGGGCAATTCAAGCCCGGCACATTCATCCGGGCGCAGCGGCTGCCAACCTTCAAAAAGTGGCAAAACACTGAAGGCACCTTCTGAAAGTGCTGTAAGACGTCGAGTCAGTGAGCCTTCATCGAATAGCCAGTCGAGGGTTTGGGCCGGGGGCAAGGCCGCCATGCGGCGTTGTTCAAGCCAGACAGGGGAGATCAGCGGAGACGTTATGTGCGGCACGGTAGGTCATAATTGGCAACCATTGAGGCCCGCGAGCTTATCATGCTGGTCATCGTATGCGCGGCCTAGGGCGCGCCGGCTGCAATCGCACTTGCATCTGCCGACGCGGATCCGTACAAAACGCCCTGAAATTCAACGAGCGACCCGGCAGACCTTAAAACGCCTGTGGCCTTGTATCGACCTGAACCTGAGGAAGTAACCCCGTGAAAAAATGGCAATGCATTGTGTGTGGACTGATTTACAACGAAGCCGACGGCTGGCCGGATGACGGCATTGCCCCCGGTACACTGTGGCAGGACGTGCCAGAAGACTGGCTGTGCCCGGACTGCGGCGTCGGCAAAATGGATTTCGAGATGATCGAAATCAACTGATCGTTTTTTAACCACTCACCCCGTTGGAGATTGAAATGAGCGCACCCGTCGTGATCATCGGCACCGGCCTGGCTGGCTATAACCTGGCCCGGGAGTTTCGCAAGCTGGACAGCGACACCCCGTTGCTGTTGATCACCGCCGATGACGGGCGCTCCTACTCCAAGCCCATGCTGTCCACCGGTTTTGGCAAGAACAAGCAGGCCGATGAACTGAGCATGGCGATGCCGGGTGCCATGGCCGATCAACTCAAGGCCCAGGTGCGCACTCACACCCGTATCAGCGGGATTGACCCGGGCCACAAGCACGTGTGGATCGGTGAAGAAGCGGTGCCGTACCGCGACCTGATTCTGGCGTGGGGCGCGCAAACGGTACAGATGCCGGTGCAAGGCGATGCACAGGACGCCATTTACCCGATCAATGACCTTCAAGACTATGCCCGCTTCCGGGCTGCCGCCGCCGGCAAACGTCGTGTGTTGATACTCGGGGCCGGGCTGATCGGCTGTGAGTTCGCCAATGACCTGATCGCCGGCGGCTACGAGGTCGACCTGGTGGCACCGTGCGAGCACGTCATGCCGACGCTGCTGCCACCCGCAGCTGCTGCCGCGGTGCAGGCCGGACTGGAAAGCGTGGGCGCGCGGTTTCATCTGGGCCCGGTATTGACGCGCTTGCACCGAACAGACACAGGGCTCGAAGCCCATTTGTCTGACGCCAGCGTGATCGCCTGTGATGTGGTGGTCTCGGCCATTGGCCTGCGCCCGCGCACGGACCTGGCCGCCGCTGCCGGCATCCGCATCAACCGGGGGATTGAGGTCGATCGCACCCTCAAAACCTCCCATGACAATATTTACGCCTTGGGTGACTGCGCTGAAGTAGACGGGTTGAACCTGCTGTACGTGATGCCCCTGATGAGCAGCGCGCGAGCACTGGCACAAACCCTGGCCGGCAAACCCACCGCTGTCAGCTACGGGCCGATGCCAATTACGGTTAAAACGCCCGTATGCCCGGTGGTGGTGTCACCCGTGCCGCGCGGCTACGAAGGCCAATGGCAGGTGGAAGGCCACGGTGCAGACATCAAAGCCCTGTGCCGGGACGCCGACGGCAAGCTGCTGGGTTATGCACTGACGGGCGAGGCCGTTCGCGAGAAACTGGCGCTGAACAAAGCGCTACCAGCACTTTTGGCGTAAATGCCCTAGCTTTTGTCATACTTGGCATTGCCCTGCCTCAACAAAGCCCCCGCAGAGACTGGCGCAGGCTTTGGCCCCGTGCCATTCTCACACCGGTCTGCCGCAGTTTAGAGCCTGCGGTGCCTTAGCGCTGCTCCACAGAGAGCAGCACGGACATAACAACAAAAAACCGTCAAAGAGGCTTCACCTATGCGTAAACCAGATCTCGCCGCGGCCATTGCTGAAAAAGCTGACCTCACCAAAGAGCAAGCCAGCCGCGTGCTTAATACCGTGCTCGAAGAAATCACCAATGCCCTGCACCGTAAAGACAGCGTCACGCTGGTCGGTTTCGGTACCTTCATTCAACGCCACCGTGGGGCGCGTACCGGGCAAAACCCGCAAACCGGTGAGCCGGTCAAGATCAAGGCCAGCAACACCGTGGCATTCAAGCCGGGCAAGTTCCTTAAAGACAGCGTCAATCCTTAATATCGTGACCGGCCACTGCCTGCAGGGCTTTGAAGAATGGGCAACACGCCCATTCTTTACGATGACAAGGCCAACTATGCGGCCATAAGTGGCAAAAAGCCGTCCATCTACGCCTATCGCTACAGATCTGTAGCGTTCTTTTTTCAAATCGTTAAACTTCGCCGGCCATTCATTTATTCCCCGAGGCCGTGTACATGAAATTTCGCTTCCTGCTCTGGATGCTAGGCTACTTGATGGGCAAGGCCAGCCGAAAAAACCCGGCGTTTGCGCAGCAATTGGTCGACAAGGACCTGGTTTTCCAACTGCAAACCCTGGACGGCACCGTCGCCCGTCACTTCAAAGTGAAAGACCAGCGTATCACCAGCCATTCGGGCCTCTACCCGGAGCCGGCCTTCGCCATTGCCTTTAAAGACGCCGCCTACGGTTTCGACACGTTGCAAGCGAAGAACAAGCAACTGGCATTTATGACCGGGATTCAAGACAAATCGATTCAGATCAAGGGCAATCCCGCGCTGGTGATCTGGTTCCAGGGCCTGACCAAGTACCTCAAACCGCGTAAAAAGCCGAAAGCGTAAGGCCAAGAGCCCCTTGCGACAGGGGCTTCTTAAGGATTCACGCCGGGCTGAACTGATGTGTCAGTTCACGCAGCAGCAGTTCAGCCTCGAGCACTTTATTGACGGCATCTTCTGCTTTGGCACGTGTCACGCCTAGCCGCTCAAGCAGCGCATCAGGCACCGGGCTACTCGCGCCGTGGCCGATCCCGCGGCTGCGCAACAACTCCAGCGCCACGCACACCAGGTTCGGGTATTCAGCATGGGTGCCGGTGTACGTCGAGTCATGCTGGAAACGCAACGCGCTGACCAGTTCATCCGGCATGCCCCAATACCGCATCAGCCAGGCTCCCATTTGTTCGCGGCTGATACCCAACAAATGCTGCTCGATCAGGCAGTGACTCACATGCGGGTTGACTTCCAGGTGGCGGCAAATCAGCGAGAAGTGCGGCGGAAACACGTGGGCCAACAGCAAGTAACCAAAATTGTGCAGCAAACCGGCCAAGTACGTCAGGCCGGCTTCTGGCCGTTTCGCAAGCGGCATGGCACGGGTCAGGCCTTCAATCACGGCGGCGGTGTAAATCGACTGCTGCCAGTAAGGCGCGCTTGATTGCGGGTGATCCTTGGGCAGGCTCAAGGTTTTGCCTAACGACAGACTCAACGCCAGGTTAATGACCAGATCAGCCCCCAGCACACGCACAATGGCATCTTCGACCGAACGGATTTTGGTCGGCGAAGCGTAGTACGAAGACGACGCCCAGCTCATGACTTGCGCTGCCAAGGCCGGGTCGATTTCGACAACACTGGTGATCTCATCAATAGACACGTCGGGGTCCACCCGCAAACGCATGATCTTGCGCACGCTCTCGGCCAGCGGCGGGATCTCGATGGTGGCTTCAAGCCGTTGCTGGATACGCCGCGCCGTAAACGCCTGAACGGCTTGTGTAATGGCCGCACCGTCGTCATCCGGGCCGGCACCGCTGAGCCTGATCGCGTCCAGCGGCTCTGCAAAGCGGCCCACCGAAGCGTTGCGCAACACACGTTTGAAGTCTTCGCGGGCGATGCCCAGCAGCAGCCCCGGCTCTCCTGAACTGATCAACAACTGCGGCTGTAACATCAGTTGCTCTTCGTACAGGCAGGACGCGCCGCTGAGCAACGGTAGGCCGGGCAACTGGCGCAGTGCATGCCGGTCGAGCTGACGCTGCAGGCGCTCGGGCACCACTGCCGTCATGCGACGCCCAATCAAGTCAGCCAAGCGGTTGAGGTCAAGCAAATGGCTTTGCGCAAACAGCACCATCAAGACGCCTACGGCGTCATCAAGCAACACCGCCTGCACTTTGCTGGCCGGATCAAGTGCAGGATGATCAACAACCTTGGCGTAGGGAATCGCCCACTCATCGAGCAGGCGCTGCACAGCGGGAGGCGTATCGGGAACGGTTGGGGCGCGGGAGACTTCGTTCATGCTCTGCATTCGATTCCTGCAACTCAAATTGGATAACCGGCTACTTGATCGGCCGCAGTTCAATTTACTGAACGGTCTTTTATACCTGCCCGTATTGCTGACCATGGCGCAGCCAACGATCAAGCAAAGGGCTGACATGGGCCGGCCAACGCTCAATCAGGGTCAGCGCTGCGTCACGCACGGCAGGAAGCAAGTCGGCGTCACGCATCAGGTCCGCGACCTTGAATTGCAACAGACCGGTTTGCCGCGTGCCCAGCATTTCGCCCGGGCCGCGTAGTTCAAGGTCTTTTTCAGCGATGACAAAGCCGTCGTTGGTCTCACGCATGATGCCCAGGCGCTGACGACCGACTTGCGACAGCGGCGGGTGATACAACAGCACACAATGGCTAACGGCACTGCCCCGACCGACACGCCCACGCAATTGATGCAACTGGGACAAGCCCAGGCGCTCTGGGTTTTCAATAATCATCAAACTGGCATTCGGCACGTCGACGCCCACTTCGATGACCGTCGTCGCCACCAGCAACTGCAACTCACCCGCCTTGAAGCAGGCCATGACCTGCGCCTTTTCAGCCGCCTTCATGCGCCCATGGATCAAGCCTACGCGCAACTCGCCCAGCGCACTGGACAGGTCTTCGAATGTGGTTTCAGCCGCCTGACAGGTCATCTCTTCAGATTCTTCAATCAGCGTGCACACCCAATAGGCCTGTCGGCCTTCGGCGCAGGCCGCGCGCACGCGCTCAATCACTTCGACGCGGCGCGTGTCGACCACCAGCACGGTATTGACCGGCGTGCGCCCCGGCGGCAACTCATCGAGGATCGAGGTGTCCAGGTCGGCATAAGCGCTCATGGCCAGCGTGCGCGGAATCGGCGTGGCGGTCATGATCAACTGGTGTGGGCACATCACGCCGCCCACGCCTTTGTTACGCAAGGCCAGACGCTGCTGAACGCCAAAACGGTGCTGCTCATCGATGATCACCAGCGCCAGGTTCTTGAACTGTACGTGTTCCTGGAACAAGGCATGAGTGCCGACGACCATGGGCGCACCGTCGGCGATGTGCTCAAGCGCCGCCACTCGCGCCTTGCCCTTGAGCTTGCCCGCCAGCCAGGCCACTTCAAGCCCCAACGGTTCCAGCCAGCGCTTGAAGTTGATGAAGTGTTGTTCCGCCAGGATCTCGGTCGGGGCCATCAGCGCCACCTGGTAACCGGCCTCAAGCGCTTGCAAAGCGGCTAAAGCGGCCACAACGGTCTTGCCCGCGCCCACATCCCCCTGAATCAAGCGCAGCATGGGTTCCGGCTGGCTGAGGTCGTAGGCCACTTCGTTGCCGACCCGTACTTGCGCCCCGGTGGGGGGGAAGCCCAGGTTGGCCAGGAACTGTTTGGGCAACTGGCGGGCCAAGGCCAGGGCGGGCGCGCGTTGGGAGCGCAGGCTCTCGCGCAGTCGTTGTTGCGACAACTGATGCGTCAACAGTTCTTCGAATGCCAAGCGATGTTGCGCCCAGTGATGACCCAGCGCGAGCTCTTCCACATCCGCATCGGCGGGCGGCTGATGCAAATAGCGGATGGCTTCATCCAAAGGTGCCAATTGATGCTCTTTGGCCAGTTCTGCGGGCAACCAATCCGGCAGGCTGCGCGGGCCCAGCATCGCCAGGCTTTGCTGGCTGAGCTGGCGCAAGCGTTGTTGGGTCAGGCCTTCGGTGGTGGGGTAAATCGGCGTCAGGGTCGTGTCGATCGGGGGCGGCTCATCGCCGGTGATGGCCCGGTATTCCGGATGATAAATCTCCAGCCCTGAAGCACCGGGCCGCGCTTCGCCATAGCAGCGCACTTCAGTGCCTCGTTTAAGGCTTTCTTTTTGCGCATTGCTGAAGTGGTAGAAACGCAGGCTCAAGCCGCCGGTACCATCGTTGATGCGTACCAGCAGGCTGCGGCGCTTGCCCATGACAACATCGACGCCAATCACCCGGCCTTCGACCACGGCATCCTGGCCTGGGCGCAGCGCGCCAATCGGCACCACACGGGTGCGGTCCTGATAGCGCAACGGCAGGTGAAAGAGCACATCCTGTACGGTTTCCAACCCCACCTTGGCCAGTTTCTCGGCCATGGCTTCGCCCACGCCCTTGAGCGCAGTGACCGACACCTTCGACAACTCGGTCATCGGCAGGCTTACTTCGCCGCCGGCGGTTTGGCCACCGAGCACAGGCGGATAGAGTCCGCGAGGATTTCAATCGCCTTGGGCCGTGGGAAACTGGCGCGCCAGGCAATGGCCACCGTACGAAACGGCACTGGCGGGGTGAGCGGGCGAACGGCCAGAATGCCCGGCGCATAGTGATGGCTGTCGACAGCCGACAACGGCAGGATCGAAATGCCCAGGCCCGAGGCGACCATGTGGCGGATGGTTTCCAGGGAGCTGGATTCCACCGTAGTGTGCTTGGCACCATCACTGCCTTTGGTCAGGGTAGGGCACGCCTCCAGCACCTGGTCGCGGAAGCAGTGACCTTCTCCCAGCAGCAGCAGGCTCTTGTCGTTGAGCAGGCTGGCGTCGATAGTTTCTTTTTTACTCCACGGGTGCTCACTCGGCATCAGCACGTAGAACGGCTCATCGTAGAGCGGCAAGGTCAGCACGTCGGCTTCCTGGAACGGCAAGGCGATGATGATCGCGTCCAGTTCACCATTACGCAGCTTGTCGCGCAGCACGTGGGTGAAGTTTTCTTCGATATACAACGGCATTTGCGGGGCAACCCGATGCAGTTGCGGAATAAGGTGAGGGAAAAGGTACGGGCCGACGGTATAAATCGCCCCCACTTTCAGCGGTGCGGTCAGTTGATTCTTGCCGGCCTGAGCCAGCTCGCGGATCCCTTGGGCTTGCTCAAGTACCTTTTGCGCCTGGGCAACGATGCCTTCACCCACAGGCGTGAGACGCACAGCGCTTTTGCTGCGCTCGAAAATCAGCACACCGAGTTCGTCTTCCAGTTTCTTCACGCCCACCGACAGCGTCGGCTGGCTGACGTGGCAACGCTCGGCGGCATGGCCAAAGTGTTGTTCCTGGGCGAGCGTAACGATATAGCGCAATTCGGTAAGAGTCATAGCGGGCGTCCCTGTATTGACGGGCCAAGCATAACGGCTGCAATCGATAGACGCACGTTATCAGACAATGCCCACACAAGGTTTAATCAGCAGCCCTTGTCGTCGCGGACCCAGCATGAGGCTGCGAGGGGTTACCAAGCGACCCCGGACGGCGGTCCTACAACCTGCATCGCAGCCTTCCTCCCTCGGCAGCAACTACAAGGACGGATCCGATAGGCAAAAAGGGCACCCTGAGGTGCCCTTTTTGGTGTTAACGCCGCCGTTTATCAATGGAGTAAACGAAGGGTGCAACGATTTCAATGCTGCCATTGGTCAACATATCAGCCGGTGGCTTGGGCAAGGGTTGTGCCCGGCGAATCATTTCCAGGGTGGCCCGGTCCAGATCCGCGTTGCCTGAGCGGCCTACCAGTTCGTAGGACAACACCTTGCCTTCAGCGTCGACGACGAAGCGCAGACGGTTCAGGCCTTCCTTGCCTCGCGATTGAGCGGCTGGCGGGTATTTCTTGTACTTGCCCAAGTGAGCCAGCAGCGTGCCTTCCCAGCTGGCTTTAGCCGCCAACTGTTGCGGTGACGGCCCTGGGGCCGGTGCTGCAGACTTTTCGCTCGGTGCCTTGGTGGGCGTCGCGTCGCTGGGTTTCTCTTCTGAAGGCTTCTCTTTGACCGGATCAGGTTTTTCCACAGGCTTGGGCGGTTGAGGCTTCTGCTTGGGTTTGACCGGTTTCGGAACCGCAATCTTCGGCTTGGGCGCTTCGGCCAGCTTGGGTATCGGCAACTCTTCCACAGGGGCCGGGGGTTGTGGTGGTGTCACCACTTTTGGCGGCGCCGGCGGTGGTGGTGCTGGCATCGGTGCCAGGTCAACCATCATCGCTTGCGGTGGCAGTTCGATAGCCCGCGGGTTGGACCATTGCAGGGCAAGGATCACCGCCACTGCATGGACAGCCAACACCGCGACCAGGCTGAGTCCGTAACGCGTCGTCTGTTGGCGCGCTATGGTCATTTCTTGGCTGCCGTCTCAAGTCCGACCAGACCCACCTTCAAATAACCGGCTGCGCGCAATGCATCCATCACGCTCATCAAGTCACCGTAATCCACACCTTTGTCGGCCTGGAAGAAGATCGTCGTGTCTTTGTTGTTATGCGTCCTGGCATCCAGGGTCGGGCCCAGCGCTTCAACCGTGACCGGTTCTTCGCCCAGGTACAGCCGCTGGTCAGCCTTGACGCTGAGAAACACGGGTTTCTCAGGCCGAGGCGCCGGTTTGGCGGTCGAAGCGGGCAGGTCAACCTTGATGTCCACAGTGGCCAACGGGGCGGCCACCATGAAGATGATCAAGAGCACCAGCATCACGTCAATAAAAGGGGTGACGTTAATTTCATGGTTCTCGGCGAGATCGTCATCGCCTTCTTTTAAATGCAGGCCCATGGCCGATTACCCCACTTTCACCATGTGCGGTTGCGAGTTGCGCTCGGGCGGCAAGTGGTCGAGGTCACGGCTGACCAACAACAACACTTCGGCCGACGCGTCTGCCACCTGGGCTTTGTAGCCGGTGATGGAGCGGGCAAATACGTTGTAAATCACCACTGCCGGAATGGCGGCAACCAGACCCAAAGCCGTGGCCAGCAGCGCTTCGGCAATACCAGGAGCCACAACGGCCAGGTTGGTGGTTTGGGTTTTGGCGATGCCGATAAAGCTGTTCATGATGCCCCATACCGTACCGAACAGACCGACAAACGGTGCTGTCGAACCGATCGTCGCAAGGACGCCCGTACCGCTGCTCATATTACGACCGCACGCCGCTACCAGACGCTCAAGACGGAAGCTTACGCGCTCCTTGATACCTTCTTTTTCGCGGCTGTTGGCCGACAAACGCATCTCTTCCAGGGCGTCTTGCACCAACAGATGCGCCAACGTACCTTCTTTTGTAGCGGATTCGCTCGCTTCTTTCAGTGTGCGGGCTTTCTTGAGGCTTACGATTTCGGCGCGCAAACGACGCTTGGCACCCAAGACTTCAAAGCCTTTGGCAATCCAGATGGTCCAAGTGATGATCGATGCAATCGCCAAGCCGATCATGACGATTTTCACGACGATGTCTGCGTTTTTGTACATACCCCAAGGCGACAGATCATGGGCCATGCCCAAGCTGTTGTCTTCTTCAGCGATCACTTGAGGCGCATCTTCACCAGAGACTACAGAGCCTTCAGACTCGGCCGGATCAGCAACACCCGGAGCAGCCAAGGCCGGTGCCGGGGCTACGGCTTCAGTCGTCGGCTGTGCAGCGGCCGCCGCCGGCTCGTCGGCGAAGGTGGCAGCAGGTGCCAGCAACAGGCTGAACATCAGCACTGCAAGCCCACGCCAGACGCGTTTAGGGCTCGAAAGCGGGGTTGGCGAAGCGGTGGGTTGATTGCGTGTCATGCTAGCCGGACCTGAAGAGAGAATAGATGAACTGCCCTACAACGCGGCTTAATACCCTGGGCAAACGATGCGTTATTATTGCAAGTAATTCTTGTTAACAAAAGCAATTGCCTTTGTTTTTTTCGAAATGACCTACCAAGGTCGAAGCTTTTCCTACAGTTTTGTGACCCCTCATTTGGAGTTTTGAATGTCCAAACCGTCTGTTTTGATCGTTGGATGCGGTGATATCGGGAGCCGCCTGGCGACTCAATTGCTGGCCAATGAATGGCATGTCTACGGGCTGCGACGCTCCATCGACCGCTTGCCGGCCGGCGTGCACGGCATCGCGGGCGACCTGTTCGACACTCAGTGCCCAGCACAGTGGCCAACGGGCCCTATCGATTACGTGGTGTACAGCACGGCCGCCACCGCTCACGATGAGGCAGGTTACCAAGCGGCTTACGTGGACGGCCTGCAACATACGCTGAGCTGGCTAAAGCAACACGACCAGCACCCCAAACGCCTGTTGTTTGTGTCCAGCAGCGGGGTTTATGTACAAAAAAACGCTGAATGGGTGGATGAAGCATCACCGGCCCAAGCGACAAATTACTCAGGCCGTATCATGCTAGACGCTGAGCGCGTAGCGCTTGAAAGCGGCCTGCCTGCTACGGTTGTGCGCCTGACCGGAATCTACGGACCGGGCCGCGAATGGATGCTGGGCCAAGTGCGCAAAGGCTACCGCGTCGCGGTCGATCCACCGGTCTATGCCAACCGGATTCACGCAGACGATGCTGGCGGGTTACTTGCGTTTTTGCTTGAGGCTGACCGAAAAGGCCTGAAGCTGGAAAATTGTTACATTGGCGTCGATAACGACCCGGCCCCTTTGGCCGAAGTCGTAGGCTGGCTGCGTGAGCGCCTGGGTGTTACCGAATGGGCTGAAGAGGTGAGCAAACGCCGGGCAGGCAGCAAGCGTTGCAGCAATGCACGCGCCAAGGCATTGGGCTGGGAGCCGCGCTACCCAAGCTACCGCGAAGGCTATGCCGAGATATTGAAGGGTTGAAACCTGTGCATGAGCGCTGAATGGCGCTCCTGCTGACGTAGGCGGCTACTGCTTCTCCAGCAACCACTCGCGTTTACCGGGGTAAAACTGAGGCATTTCGTCTGGCTCAGAAGCATCCAACGCTTCGAAAATCTCTAATTGACGACCCTTTCGCACAAAGAGATGCGCCGCGCCGGTCGAGCCCTGCTCCAGCCAAAGGCTGTCGTACTCGCCACTCATTGACGCACAGTCCCCCGCCAGGCACAGCGCGTAAGCCGTGATACCCGGTAGCCCTACAAGTTGGCCACTCGGCATGAACGTCACCGAACGGCCTTGCCCCTGTCCACTGACAACACGCCATTGCCCGCCCAGATAAGCCGTTTTGAGTGCTGTATCAAAACGCGTTCCCAAAGGTTCGCGGGCGACGCTCGCCGCCGAACGGCGAAACACCTGCTGGGGATCCGCCTCTGACGCGGCCTGAACCAATTCATCGCCCTCCAGGGACAACGTCGTAGCCGAGCTGCCATAAAAGCTGACCTGCCAGGTATCACGGACCTCAGGTGTCAGCTTGCCTTCGACGTTTTCAAAACCGTTGGTATAGCGGGCTTGGGCACTTTGGGTGTCGATGTCCCACTCAAGCGTAGGCCCGTTGGCCAGCAGGGCTTCGCGCAAATGACCACCCTTTGCCGCCGCATCGATGGCAGCCTGATTGACCCAAACGCCACTGATATCGCGGTTGGCGGGTTCGCTGGCACAGCCACTCAGAAAAAGGGTGAGCAATGAGAGAGCGAGCGCATGGCGCATGGTGGGATCCTTTTAACGCGGGAGAGCGGGGGGTTGGCGCAGCATGAAGGCGCTGCGCCGAGGGTGTTACTCAATCACCAGGATAGCGTCCATTTCAACCTGCGAACCCTTTGGCAGGGCTGCAACGCCGATGGCTGCGCGCGCGGGGTAAGGTTGTTCGAAGTAGGTGCCCATGATCTCGTTGACCTTGGCAAAGTGGCTCAGGTCCGTCAGGAAAATGTTCAGTTTGACGATGTCCTTGAACGAACCACCGGCAGCTTCAGCCACCGACTTCAGGTTTTCAAACACCTGAATGGTCTGCGCTTCAAAGCCTTCAACCAACTCCATGGTTTTTGGGTCCAGCGGGATCTGACCCGACATATAGACCGTGTTGCCAGCCTTGATTGCCTGGGAGTAAGTACCGATGGCAGCAGGTGCCTTGTCGCTGGTGATAACAGTCTTGGTCATGAATGACTCCTTGTAATGAGCGGCTTTGTGAGCGAGCTACGCACGCATGCGAGTGATGCGAATGACCCCGGCAAGGGCGCGCAGTTTTTTGATCACGCGGGCCAGGTGCACACGGTCGTGCACGCTGACCACCAGCTGGACCACGCTGATGCGACCATCCCGCTCGTCCATGCTGATTTTCTCGATATTGCCGTCAGCCGCGTTGACGCTACTTGCCAGCAGCGCAATCAGGCCACGCTGATGCTCCAGTTCGACACGCAATTCAACGTTGAATTCGCCGGTCACGTCCTTGGCCCACGACAACTGAACGCATTTTTCGGGGTTATGCCGGATTTCACTGATATTGCGGCAGTTGTCCAGGTGCACAACCATGCCTTTGCCTGCCGACAGATGGCCCACAATCGGGTCACCCGGGATCGGCGTGCAGCACTTGGCGTAGCTAAGCACCAGGCCTTCAGTACCGCGAATGGCCAGCGGGCCTTCAGGGCTTGGCAATTGCTCACCTTCGCCCAGCAAACGCCGCGCCACGACGTAGGCCATGCGGTTGCCCAAGCCAATGTCCTCAAGCAGGTCTTCTGCCTGCTCAAGCCGGTATTCGCTGAGAATGGCCTGAATGCGCTCGGCCGGAATTTTGTCCAACGCACTGTTGAAACCGTTCAGCACTTTGTTGAGCAAACGCTCACCCAGGCTTACCGATTCAGAACGACGCTGCAGCTTGAGGGCATGGCGGATGTGCGTACGGGCTTTGCCGGTGACCACAAAGTTGAGCCAGGCCGGGTTGGGGCGTGCACCCGGCGCGCTGACGATCTCGACCGTGGAACCGCTTTGCAGGGGCTCAGACAAAGGTGCAAGGCGGCGATTGATACGGCACGCAATGCAGCTGTTGCCCACGTCGGTGTGCACCGCATAGGCAAAATCGACCGCTGTGGAGCCTTTGGGCAACTCCATGATCCGGCCTTTGGGGGTGAAAACGTAGACCTCGTCCGGGAACAGGTCGATTTTCACACTCTCGATAAATTCGAGGGAGTTGCCGGCGCGCTGCTGCATTTCCAGCACACCCTTGACCCATTGTCGCGCCCGGGCGTGAGTGCCGGTGTGCTGCTCGTCGCCACTGGATTTATACAGCCAGTGGGCGGCGATGCCGTTGTTGGCCATTTCTTCCATTTCACGGGTACGGATCTGGATTTCGATCGGTACGCCATGCATGCCAAACAACGTGGTATGCAACGACTGATAGCCGTTGGCCTTAGGAATCGCGATGTAGTCCTTGAAGCGCCCCGGCAGGGGCTTGTACAAATTATGTACAGCGCCCAGCACACGGTAGCAGGTGTCTACTTTGTCGACGATGATCCGGAACGCATACACGTCCATGATTTCGTTGAAGGCCCGACGCTTGCCGCGCATCTTTTTGTAGATGCCATAAATGTGCTTTTGGCGACCGCTCACTTCACCTTGAATGCCATCAACGGCCAGGCAGTGACTGAGCGACTCTTCAATTTTATTGACGATTTCTTTGCGGTTGCCCCGGGCGCGTTTGACCGCCTGGTAAATGCGCGCGGAGCGCATTGGGTACATCGCCTTGAAACCGAGATCTTCAAATTCGATACGAATGTTGTGCATGCCCAGCCGGTTGGCGATGGGCGCGTAGATTTCCAGGGTTTCCTTGGCAATGCGCCGACGCTTTTCGCCGGATAACACTTCGAGCGTCCGCATGTTGTGCAGGCGATCAGCCAGCTTTACCAGAATGACGCGAATGTCCCGCGCCATGGCCATTGCCATTTTCTGGAAGTTTTCCGCTTGGGCTTCGGCCTTGGTTTCGAAGTTCATCTGGGTCAGTTTGCTGACCCCATCGACCAGGTCGGCAACCGTGTCGCCAAATTGCGCAACCAGCGCTTCCTTGGCAATACCCGTGTCTTCGATAACGTCATGGAGCATGGCCGCCATCAGGCTTTGATGGTCCATGTGCATATCGGCAAGGATGTTGGCGACTGCCAGCGGGTGCGTAACGTAAGGTTCGCCGCTACGCCGGCGTTGGCCGTCGTGGGCTTGTTCTGCGTAGAAATACGCTCGTCGGACCAGATTGACCTGGTCCGCACTGAGGTAGGCCGACAAGCGATCGGCGAGGGCGTCTATGCTCGGCACGAGGGAGCCTCCTGCCAAAACTGTGAACCCTTCGCCGTACTACGTCGACCGGGCATAGGCTTAGTTCGCCTCGTTGTTCTCGTCCTCGAACGCTGCAAACAGCGGTTCGTCTTCGACGATTTCAGCGTTGGCGATAAACTCGTAGCTCATCAGGCCCTCTGCGATTTCACGCAGGGCAACAACGGTAGGCTTGTCATTTTCCCACTGAACCAAAGGCTCTTTACCACCGGTGGCCAGTTGGCGGGCACGCTTGGTAGACAGCATGACCAGCTCAAAGCGGTTATCCACGTGTTCTAGGCAGTCTTCAACGGTTACGCGGGCCATGGTCTTCCTCGTAGCAAATGCAATATGCGCGCTGCCCGGATGGGCGAGCGGACTCAACAGTTTAAAAAATCACCAGCGATTAGGGAAGCGCTGTTTTTTCGAGCACGCTCCCAAAACCTCTACAAGCGCCAATGTAAAGCCCTTACAGGGCCTTTGTGAAGCGTTGTTTAACCAAGCAATTCGGCCAGCAATTTACCGAAACGCTGCTGCTGGCGTTTCTGCTTTAGTCGATTGGCATGGAAAATGGCCTTCAAATCATCAAGCGCTACCGCAAAATCGTCGTTAATGATCAGGTAGTCGTAGTCGACGTAGTGGCTCATTTCACTCACGGCCTCACGCATGCGCCCGTCAATGATCTCGGCGCTGTCCTGCCCGCGGTTGTCCAGCCGGTCACGCAAAGCCTGCTGACTCGGCGGCAGAATGAAGATAGAGCGCGCCTGGGGCATCAATTTGCGGACTTGCTCGGCACCTTGCCAGTCGATTTCCAGAATCAGGTCGTGCCCTTCATCCAGGGTCTGCTGCAAGTAGCTCTGCGACGTGCCATAAAGGTTGCCAAATACTTCCGCACGCTCCAGAAAATCACCGTGCTCGATCATTTTCACGAAGTCTTCGCGCTCGACGAAATGGTAATGCACGCCGTTCACTTCACCGGGGCGCATGGCTCGGGTGGTGTGCGAGACTGAAACGCGAATCTGTGGCTCAACGTCGATCAGCGCCTTGACCAAGCTGCTTTTCCCCGCGCCGGAAGGGGCGGAAATAATGTAAAGGGTGCCAGTACTGTGGGTCATGTCAGGGAGAGCCTTACTCAATATTCTGTACTTGTTCGCGCATCTGCTCGATCAACACTTTGAGGTTGACCGCCGCTTGGGTGCTGCGCGGATCGAATGCTTTTGAGCCCAGGGTATTGGCCTCACGGTTAAGCTCTTGCATCAGGAAGTCGAGACGACGGCCGGCGGCACCGCCGGACTTCAACACGCGGCGCACTTCCAGAATATGGGTGCTCAGACGGTCAAGCTCTTCAGCCACATCGCTTTTTTGCGCGAGCATGACCATTTCTTGCTCAAGCCGCTGCGGATCCAGCTCTGCCTTCATATCGGCAAAGCGGTCGAGCACTTTTTGGCGCTGGGTGGCCAGCATCTGAGGCACCAACTCGCGCAAGGTCTCAACATCGCTTTCGATCGACGTCAGGCGTTCGCTGATCAACCGAGCCAGCTCTGCGCCCTCACGCTCGCGGCCATCTTTCAACTCTTGCAACCCTTGCTTGAACAGTGCAAGCGCCTGGGCGTTCAACGCCTGGGGGTCGCTCGCATCCGCCACCAACACACCGGGCCAGGCCAGGACTTCCAGCGGGTTGAGTGCAGCAGGCTGCTGGATGAGGCTGGCGATGGTTTCGGCCGCCGCGACCAGTTGTGCCGCACGCTCACGGTCGACCTGCAGCGGTTTGCCCGTGGTTTCCTCAGTGAAACGCAACGTGCATTCGAGTTTGCCTCGGGATATCCCCTGACGCAGAGCCTCTCGCACGGCACCTTCAAGGTCGCGGAACGATTCAGGCAAGCGCAGGTGCGGTTCCAGGTAACGGCTGTTGACCGAGCGTAGCTCCCAGCTCAGGGTGCCCTGAGTGCCAGCGCTTTCAACACGGGCAAAGGCGGTCATGCTGTGCACCATGGACGGTACCTCGCAATTCAATGAATGAAGCCTGATGGCCATTAAGGCGGCGGATTGTAACGCAGTGCAGCGGGTGCCCCAAATGACGTCTGTCGTAAAGCACTAAAGATAAAGGCCGATGGCGATGGCGGCGCGCTCTGGAAAAATGGTTGCTGCGCAGCCCTTCGGCAGCGACTGCGGCTTCAGGTGTGCGTTTTAAATGTGCCCTGATCGATCGCGGCCTTTATAATGCTCGGCAGTTTTCCGTCCCGTACAGGTATCCCACATGAAACGTCCAAGTGGTCGCGTTGCCGATCAGCTACGCTCGATCCGCATCACCCGCAACTACACCAAACACGCAGAGGGTTCTGTACTGGTCGAGTTCGGTGACACCAAAGTCATCTGCACCGTCAGCGTCGAGAACGGCGTTCCGCGCTTCCTCAAAGGCCAGGGCCAAGGCTGGCTGACCGCCGAATACGGCATGCTGCCACGCGCCACTGGCGAGCGTAACCAGCGCGAAGCCAGCCGTGGCAAGCAAGGTGGCCGCACCCTGGAAATTCAGCGCCTGATCGGCCGCTCGCTGCGCGCCGCTCTGGACATGTCCAAGTTGGGCGACATTACGCTGTACGTCGACTGCGATGTCATCCAGGCCGACGGCGGCACCCGCACAGCCTCTATTACCGGCGCGATGGTTGCTCTGGTCGATGCGTTGAAAGTCATCAAGAAACGGGGCGGCCTCAAGGGCGGCGACCCTGTGAAACAAATGATTGCAGCTGTCTCGGTGGGCATGTACCAAGGCGTGCCGGTACTCGACCTGGACTACCCTGAAGATTCGGCTGCCGAAACCGATCTGAACGTGGTCATGACCAGCTCCGGCGGCTTCATTGAAGTTCAGGGCACCGCCGAAGGCGCGCCGTTCCAGCCTGAAGAGCTCAATGCCATGCTTGCACTGGCTCAAAAAGGCATGACAGAAATTTTTGCCTTGCAGCAAGCCGCATTGGCCGATTGAGGGTCTAAACCGTCAATCATCACCCGGAGAGCACCATGAGCGAATTAGACCTTTCAAACCCTAAACCGAGCCGCGAAGCTCGAAAATGGGCCATGTTTTGTCACTTTGCAGCTTTCCTGGGGATGTGGTTTCCGTTTGGCAACCTGATCGGCCCGCTGATCCTTTGGCAGGTAAAGCGCGAGAGCGATCCCTTTATTGACGAGCAAGGCAAGGAGGCCCTGAACTTTCAGATCACGGTCGCCCTTGTCTCCGCCATTTGCTACGTGCTGATGTTCGTCCTGGTGGGTTTTGCCTTGCTTGGCTTGGTACTGATCGGCGCAGTCGTGCTGGTCGTGATTGCAGGCGTCAAGGCCAATGACGGGGTGGCCTACCGCTATCCTTTCACCTGGCGCCTGATCAAGTAACCCTGTGAACACCTGCAGCCAGAGCGTTTAGCCGCTTCTATAAAAAAAACGCTAAGTCATTGATCCTGAAAATGCATTTTTTACTCATTTTTAGGTATCGATCACTGCGGCGTACCCTTGGTTCTTTGCGCGACAGCGCGGCGTCGAAGACGGGGCCCCTCCTACGGATAGCAGAGTTTGTAGGAACGAGCTTGCTCGTGATCTTTTGATCTGGCTTTTGATCTAAAAGGGCCCCCTTAAGCCACGCTGGCCGAACGCAGGTTTTGCGCAGTGGGTAACCCGGCAGGACGCCGCAGCAATGGATAGGATTGCTGCACGATAGCGCGGCTGTCATTGAGCTTTTAAAGATCAAAAGATCGCGAGCAAGCTCGCTCCTACAGGTGCCTGAAGTGCGCCCCAAACGTTGGACGGCTTCTGTTTAGCCTCTCGCTGCCACCTTTGCTTAGGCCAAAAAAATGCCCGTATCGTTCAATACGGGCATTTTTATTGACCACGAAAAACACTTAAATCGTCAGTGTCCAGTCGTAGTCCACGATCAATGGCGCATGTTGCGAGAAGCGCGGCTGACGTGGCAAACGGGCGCTGCGTACAAAGCGGCGCAAGCCCGGCGTCAACAGTTGGTAGTCGAAACGCCAGCCCAGATTCAGCATCTCGGCTTGTTCGTTATCGGGCCACCAGCTGTACTGGTCGCCTTCACGACTGACTTCGCGCAGAGCATCAACATAGCCCATATTGCCGACAATCTCGTCCATCCAGGCCCGTTCAGGTGCCAGGAAACCCGGTGATTGCTGGCTATCGCGCCAGTTTTTAATGTCGAGCTTTTGCTGCGCCACATACAGCGAGCCGCAGTAGATGTACTCGCGACGCTTGCGACGCTGTTTATCCAGATAGCGTGCAAAGTCGTCCATCAACTTGAATTTTTGATTCAAGTCTTCATCGCCGTTCTGCCCCGAAGGAAGCAGCAAGGTCGCGATGCTGACCTTATCGAAATCAGCTTGCAGGTAGCGCCCGTAGCGATCAGCCGTCTCAAAGCCAAGCCCAGTGATGACCGCTTTCGGCTGCAACCGCGAATACAAAGCCACACCACCTTGGGCGGGTACCTCAGCATCGCAGGCATAAAGAAAGTAGCCATCCAGCTGGTAAGCCGGATCGTCCAATTCAAAGGCGGAGGCGCGGGTGTCCTGCAGGCAAATAACGTCGGCATTCTGAGCTTGCAGCCAACTGAGCAAACCGCGCTCGACTGCCGTCTGAATACCATTAACGTTCACACTGATGATCCGCATAAATGGCCCCAAAAATCTCGTGAGTGTATGATACACGCCGTCTTACTATTTAGCTAAATCCGCGGTATCAGGGGCTTTTTTACATGCAAGCGTATCAGCGCGATTTCATCCGTTTTGCCATCGATCGCGGCGTTTTGCGCTTCGGCGAGTTCACCCTGAAGTCCGGGCGCACCAGCCCTTACTTCTTCAATGCCGGCCTGTTCAATACAGGTTCCGCGCTGGCTCAACTGGGGCGCTTCTATGCGGCCGCCATTGTCGACAGCGGCATTGCCTTCGACGTGCTGTTTGGCCCGGCCTACAAGGGCATCCCACTGGCTGCCACTACGGCCGTCGCACTGGCTGAGCATCATGAGCGCGACGTGCCCTGGTGCTTTAACCGCAAAGAAGCCAAGGCTCACGGCGAAGGCGGCAGCCTGGTGGGTTCGCCCCTCGAAGGCGATATCTTGATCATTGACGACGTGATCACGGCGGGCACTGCCATCCGTGAAGTCATGCGGATCATCTCGAGCCAAAGCGCAAAAGCAGCAGGCGTGCTGATTGCGTTGAACCGTCAGGAGCGTGGTAACGGTGAGCTATCGGCCATTCAGGAAGTGGAGCGCGACTTCGGTATTCCCGTTGTCAGCATCGTTTCCTTGAACCAGGTTCTGCAGTTCCTGGCCGAAGACGAAACCCTCAAGCAATACCTGCCCGCGGTTGAAGCGTACCGGGCGCAATACGGTATCTGATTGCGTTTGCGCCCTACCCGCACATAAAAAATCCCCCGCCCGGGCAAACCGGACGGGGGATTTTTTTGGCCCGACGGGCTTAAGCAGGCTTGCTGTTGGTGATCAGTGTGCCAACACCGGTGTCGGTGAAGATTTCCAGCAGCACGGCGTTCGGCACACGACCGTCAACGATATGCGCCGTGGTCACGCCGCCTTGCACCGCTTCCAGCGCGCAACGGATCTTGGGCAGCATGCCACCGTAAATGGTGCCATCCGCGATCAGGTCGTCCACTTGGGCAGTGGTGAGCCCGGTCAGCACGTTGCCTTCCTTGTCCATCAGGCCGGCGATGTTGGTCAACAGCATAAGCTTCTCGGCTTTGAGCGCCTCGGCCACTTTGCCCGCCACCAGGTCAGCGTTGATGTTGTAGGACTCGCCGTTGGGGCCCACACCAATTGGCGCAATGACAGGAATGAAATCGCCCTTGGTCAGCATATCCAGCAAATCGGTGTTGATCCCGGTGACCTCACCCACATGCCCAAAATCGATGATTTCTGGCTGCGTCATCTCAGGTGTCTGGCGGGTTACCAGCATTTTCTTGGCCCGGATCAGCGTTGCATCCTTGCCGGTCAGGCCAATCGCGCTGCCGCCATGACGGTTGATCAGGTTGACGATTTCCTTGTTCACATGGCCGCCCAGCACCATCTCAACCACATCCATGGTCTCGGAGTCGGTCACGCGCATGCCGTCGATAAAGTGGCTTTCGATGGACAAACGCTTGAGCAGGTCGCCGATTTGCGGGCCGCCACCGTGCACGACAACCGGGTTGATCCCCACGGCTTTCATCAACACGATGTCACGGGCAAAACCGGTTTTCAGGTCATCGTTCTCCATTGCGTTGCCGCCGTACTTGATGACCAGCGTCTTGCCGACGTAGCGGCGGATGTAGGGCAGCGCTTCGGACAAAACCTTGGCGACGTTGGAGGCGGCATCACGTTCGAGGGTCATTCAGGGCTCCGGTAGAACAAGTCGGTCAAAACGGTAGTGGAAGATCAGGCACGACACGCTTGAGTTGAGCGCGAAAAACGGCCTTGATGCGTTGCAGTTCGGCTTCGGTATCCGCCTCAAATCGCAGCACCAGCACCGGCGTGGTGTTGGACGCGCGAACCAGGCCCCAGCCATAGGGGTAGTCGACCCGCACACCATCAAGGGTGGTCAGCTCGGCGGCTTCACCCCATTGAGCATCGTGCAGAGCCTCAATGATGCGGAATTTGCGCTCATCCGTCACATCGATATTGAGCTCGGGCGTCGAAATATCATTCGGGAAGGTCTGAAACAGCGCTTCAGCCGTGACGGACTGCCGGCTGAGGATCTCCAGCAGGCGCGCAGCGCTATAAATACCGTCATCGAAGCCGAACCAGCGTTCCTTGAAGAAGATATGCCCGCTCATTTCACCGGCCAGCAAGGCACCGGTTTCTTTCATTTTCTTTTTCATCAATGAATGGCCGGTCTTCCACATCACCGGGTGGCCGCCATGGTCCTTGATAAGCGGAATCAGGCGGCGCGAGCATTTCACATCAAAGAGGATGTCGGCACCCGGGTTACGCGCCAACACGTCCTGGGCGAACAGCATCAACAGGCGATCGGCGAACACCACCGTGCCCGCGTCCGTGACCACGCCCACACGGTCGGCGTCGCCATCAAAGGCCAGCCCGATATCAGCCCTGGTTTCTTTGACCTTGGCGATCAGGTCCCGCAGGTTTTCGGGCTTGCCCGGGTCCGGATGATGGTTCGGAAAGTGACCGTCCACCTCGCAGAACAGTGGGATCACCTCGCAATTCAAGGCTTCGATCAATGCCGGCGCAATCACGCCCGCCACGCCATTGCCGCAGTCCACCACCACTTTAAGGCGCTTGGCCAGCGAGATGCCTTGGGTTATTTCAGCGCTGTAGCGCGGCAGAATATCGACGGCAGCAATGCGGCCTTTACCCCACGTCAGGTCGTTTTTTTTCAGCCGCGTGTGCAGCGCCTGAATTTGTTCGTCGGCCAACGTATCGCCCGCGATCACAATCTTGAAGCCGTTGTAATCCGGTGGGTTGTGGCTGCCGGTCAACATCACGCCCGACTTACCCTCAAGCACGGTCGCGGCGTAATACAACGCAGGCGTTGGCACCAGGCCAACATCGCTGACATTACAGCCACTGTCCGCCAGGCCACGTATCAGGTGTTTGACCAGTTCCGGGCCCGACAGGCGCCCATCACGGCCCACCGCCACATTCTGCTCACCCTGGGCCAGGCTCTCGGCCCCCACCGCACGGCCTACCCAGTAGGCGGTTTCAGCGTTCAAGGTAGCCGGAACTACGCCACGAATGTCGTAAGCGCGAAAAATGCTGTCAGGGAGTACAGGCGGGACCGCAGCGGGGCTACTCATTGCAGGGGGACTCCACGCTCAGAGAAAAACAGTAAGGCGCTGAAGGCCAAGCAGAATGCCTGGCCGGGCACTGCGAAATCAGAGTTTGCCGGAGTGACCAAAACCACCCGCGCCACGCTGGCTTTCGTCGAACGCTTCGACCAGCTCAAAGTGCGCCTGCACCACCGGTACCAACACCAATTGCGCGATACGTTCGCCAATGGTGATGTTGAACGCTGTTTGGCCGCGGTTCCAGCACGACACCATCAGTTCGCCCTGGTAATCCGAGTCGATCAGGCCGACCAGGTTACCCAGCACGATGCCGTGTTTGTGGCCAAGGCCAGAGCGCGGCAGGATCAGCGCAGCAAGGCCGGGATCACCGATGTACACCGACAGACCGGTCGGGATCAGCAGGGTCTGGCCCGGTTCCAGAACGGTGTCTTCTTTGAGCATGGCGCGCAAGTCCAGGCCTGCGGAGCCCGGGGTGGCGTATTGCGGCAGCGGAAATTCGTTACCAATGCGGGGGTCAAGGATTTTGGCTTGTAAAGCGTGCATTCGAGTTAAACCTGGTTCAGACGTTCGGCGATAAAAGTGACCAACTGACGGGCAATCTTGCCCTTGCTGGTCTGGGCAAACACGGTGGCATGCAATTGACGGTCAATCACACTGCACGCGTTTTCCTCGCTGTTGAAGCCAATGCTGGGGTTCGCCACATCGTTGGCCACAATCAGGTCGAGGTTTTTGTCTTTAAGCTTGCGTGCCGCGTAGTCGAGCAAGTGCTCAGTCTCTGCGGCAAAACCCACACTGAAGGGGCGGTCAGGGCGCGTCGCAATGGTGGCCAGAATGTCGGGGTTGCGCACCATCTGCAACAACAGGCCGTCACCCTTGGCAGGGTCTTTCTTGAGTTTTTGTGGGGCAACGACTTCCGGGCGGTAATCCGCGACCGCCGCAGACGCAATAAATACGTCACACGGGATCGCCGCTTCACAGGCCGCAAGCATGTCCCGGGCGCTGACCACGTCGATACGCGTCACCCGGTCCGGCGTGGGCAAATGCACGGGCCCGGTAATCAGGGTCACACGGGCACCGGCTTCGACCGCTGCTTCGGCCAGGGCAAAGCCCATTTTCCCGGAGCTGTGGTTCGTGATGTAGCGCACCGGGTCGATGTTTTCCTGGGTCGGGCCTGCCGTGATCAAGACATGCTTGCCGGTCAGTACCAAGCGCTGAAAACACTCGGCAGCGCAATTCACCAGGTCATCGGCTTCCAGCATCCGGCCAAAGCCCACATCGCCACAGGCCTGGCTACCAGAGGCCGGGCCAAAGACTTTCAAGCCACGGCTCTGGAGCAACTGGGTGTTGGCTTGGGTCGCCGGGTCACGCCACATGGCCTGATTCATCGCCGGGGCGATGGCCACCGTCGCGTCCGTGGCCAACACCAGTGTGGTCAGTAAATCGTTGGCAATGCCCTGGGCCAGACGGGCGATCAGGTCAGCCGTGGCGGGCGCAATCAGCACCAGGTCAGCCCATTTGGCCAGCTCGATATGCCCCATGGCGGCTTCTGCCGCCGGGTCCAGCAAATCCAGGTGAACAGGGTGCCCAGACAACGCCTGCATCGTCAGTGGCGTGATGAATTCGCTGCCGCCGCGGGTCATGACCACGCGCACTTCAGCGCCTTGATCCAGCAGGCGACGAACCAGCTCTGCACTCTTGTAAGCAGCAATGCCGCCGCCGACGCCCAAAACAATGCGTTTTCGATACAGCCGCTGCATAGGCCTGCCTTTTAGTTCAATGATAACTGCGCGGAAAATGGCCAAATGCCACGCTTAAATGATCGGCTAAGATAACACAGCGCCTGCAAGGGAACAGCGGCGCTCACTCACACGGAGGTGTTATGAGTATCAGACATTGGCCCGCCGCCGAGCGGCCACGCGAGAAGCTTTTAGAGCAGGGATCGGCCAGCCTGTCCGATGCCGAGTTGCTGGCCATTTTTCTTCGCACCGGGGTTTCAGGCAAAAGCGCCGTCGACTTGGCGCGCCATTTAATCACCGAATTTGGCAGCCTGCGGGCCTTGCTCGAAGCGGACTTGAACGCCTTCTGCCGGCAGCTCGGGCTGGGGCCTGCCAAGTTCAGTCAGTTGCAGGCCGTATTGGAAATGGGGCGCCGGCATCTGGCAGAACGCTTGCGCCGGGATTCGGCCCTGGAAAGCCCGCAAGCGGTGCGCGACTACTTGAAGTCGTTGCTGCGCCACGAGCCCCACGAAGTGTTCGGCTGCCTGTTTATGGACTCCAAACACCGAATGCTGGCCTTTGAAGTGCTGTTTAGAGGCTCCATCGACAGTGCCAGCGTTTACCCACGCCAAGTGGTCAAACGCGCCTTGGCTCATAACGCGGCCGCAGTAATCTTTTGCCACAACCACCCCTCTGGCATCACCGAACCCAGCCAGGCCGACCGCATCCTGACCCAGCGCCTGACTGAGGCGCTGGATCTGATTGAGGTGCGGGCACTGGATCACTTTATCGTCGGTGACGGGGAGCCGTTTTCGATGGTCGAACACGGCTGGATGTGACGCTCACGGCTTAACACTGACCGTTGAAAAGTCCTGACGACCAAACGGGCTTACCTGATAACCCTGTACGTTTTTATTGGTGAGCGCGTAAGCCGTCGGGTGCGCCAGCGGCAGCCACAAGGCTTGCTGTTGAATCAACGCCTGGGCTTGCTGGTACAGCGCGCTGCGCTTGTCCTGATCGGTGAGGGTTTTGCCCTCGCTGATCAAGCGGTCCAGGGTCTTGTCGCAATAACGCGCAAAGTTTGTTCCGGATTGCACGGCTGCGCAGGAAAATTGGGGGGTCAGGAAATTATCGGGATCGCCGTTATCACCGGCCCACCCCATAAACAGCAGGTCGTGTTCACCCGCCTTGGCGCGGCGGATCAATTCGCCCCACTCAATCACCCGAATATCGGCCTGCACGCCTATTTTTGCCAGGTCCGCCTGCAGCAATTGCGCGCCCAGGCTTGGGTTAGGGTTCAACACACTGCCGGTCGGGCGTGTCCAGATCGTGGTTTTAAAACCGTCTTTAAGGCCCGCCTTGGCCAGCAAGTCACGCGCCTGTTGCGGGTCATAGGCATACCCTTTCAATGCCTTGTCGTAGCTCCAGGTCGTGTCCGGAAAGATCCCGTTGGCAGCCTGCGCGCTGTCTTCGAACACACTCTTGAGGTAGGTTTTTTTGTCGAACGCCAGGTTAATCGCCTGACGCACTTCGGGCTTGTCCAGCGGCGGGTGCTGACTATTTATGGCCACAAAGGCCGTCATAAAGGCCGGTGTTTTAGCGATCGCCAATGCCGGTTCTTTGGCGGCGGCTTCAACATCCAGTGGCTTGGGCGACAGGGCGATTTGGCACTCGTTGCGCCGCAATTTTTGCAGCCGCACGTTGGCGTCCGGGGTAATGGCAAAAATCAGCGGGTCAACGTCCGGCTTTCCTGCGAAGTAATCCGGGTTGGCCTTGTAGCGCACCACCGCGTCTTTCTGGAAGCGCGAGAACACAAAAGGCCCGGTGCCGATCGGCTGGCTGTTCATCAACTCAGGTTTACCGGCCTTGAGCAGTTTGTCCGCGTATTCGGCCGAGTAAATCGAGGCAAACCCCATGCTCAACGCGGGCAAGAACGTGGAGTCCGGACGGCTGAGGGTAAAGCGCACGGTCAGAGGGTCCGGCGTTTCAATTTTTTTGATCAGTTCAGGCAGTTGCAATGACTGCGCATGGGGGAAGCCGCTTTGCGCAACCTTGTGCCACGGGTTGGTCGGGTCCAGCATGCGTTCGAAGCTGAAACGCACATCATCGGCATTCAATTCACGGCTCGGGGTGAAATAAGACGTGGTGTGAAATTTGACGCCCGGGCGCAGCTTGAAATCGTAGACCAGACCATCCGGGGACACCGACCAGCTCTGTGCCAAGCCAGGCACCAGCTTGGCGGCCTGGGCATCGAACTCCACCAACCGGTTCATCAGCACGTCTGCCGAGGCATTGGTGGTGGTGAGCGAGTTGTACTGCACCACATCAAACCCTTCCGGGCTGGCCTCAGTACACACACTCAACGCGGCCGCCTGGGCCAACGGGCTCAAGCACAACGTGAGAAAAAAGGGGGCGGCAGCGAGACGCATGATCTATTTCCTTTGCAAGTCGATGAGGCCCATCTGCAAGCGCAGTCTGGAAAAGTCCTACCCTAGTTGGCTGATAGCAAAATGACTACTTTTAATACGCCTGATGGCTCGGTAAATCTGATAAATACGCTGCAAAAACGCGAAAGGGCCTTGGATTAAGCGGCTACCCGGTAGCTTCTAATTCGATTGCCGGTTTGCGTTGCGGGCTCATACCACCTGAAACCTTTCATCTCGCGACGAGCGGTTGCAGCCCACCAAACATGGGCTTTGCTCTCGGTTGGCACACAAATAGGCGATTGATTCAACGCAGCAAATCACACTGCTTGTTGTTGCGCTTTAGTCTTTCTGGTATAAAGCAGCGCTCTTTTCTAGGGGCCCGGTTCCTTCGTTTGTAGGTGTAGCCGGTAAGACCCTTAAAGAAACGCGGCGCCTAGCGCCAAATGACTGAGAGATTAAGCGGCCAACCCATGCCGGGTTGGGCATGTGGTTTTAGAGGGCTGAGGCATGTCGAGAGTCTGTCAAGTTACCG
>Ga0308167_1000397_pt1 | contig 81636 bp, 68 predicted proteins | sample PhyCR1_2_FD_202138 | JGI IMG/M metagenome (GOLD analysis project Ga0308167, IMG submission 202138) | Phyllosphere microbial communities from UC Gill Tract Community Farm, Albany, California, United States - DLSLRC.R1 | ecosystem: Host-associated > Plants > Phyllosphere > Unclassified | place... | reverse complement strand
TCGTGGCCGAGTTCTGGCCGGGCGGTCTCACGGTCATCCTCCGTGCCCAGCCGTCCCTGGACTGGGACCTCGGTGAGACGCGTGGCACGGTCGCGCTCCGCATGCCCGACTCGCGGATCGCGCTCGAGCTCCTGCAGGAGGTCGGTCCGCTCGCGGTCTCCTCCGCGAACTCCACCGGCGACCCCGCGGCGATGGACGTCGACCAGGCGGAGTCCATGCTCGGCGACAGCGTCAGCGTCTACCTGGACGGCGGGACGCTCGAGGCCCACGACGGCTTCGCGGCGTCCACCGGCTCGACGATCGTGGACGCCACGGGGTTGTCCACGGGTGGGAAGCTCCGCATCGTGCGACACGGCGTGATCCCCGACGACGAGATCGCCCGGGTCGTCGGAGCCGACCTCGTCACATGAAGTACTACCTCCTCGCCGGGGCGATCTCGGCGGTCGTGAGCTTCGTCATGAGCTGGGTGGTGTGGAAGCTCGGGGTGCGCTACGGATGGCACCCGAAGGTCCGCGAGCGTGACGTGCACCGGACGCCGACCCCGCGACTGGGCGGGATCGCGATGTACCTGGGCGTCATCGTGTCGCTGCTGGCGGCGTGGTTCCTCTTCCCGTCGATCGCGGGCACCGACTACTTCCGGCTCGTGTTCGCCGAGCCGGGTCGCGTGCTGGCGGTCCTCGCGGGGGCGACCATCATCGTCGTGCTCGGTGTCGCGGACGACATCTGGGACCTCGACTGGATGACGAAGCTGGCGGGACAGATCATCGCCGCGGGCATCCTCGCCTGGCAGGGCGTCGCGATCGTATCGCTGCCGATCGGCAACACGCTCGGGGTGGGGTCGTCCTACATGAGCCTGATCTTCACGGTGCTCGCCGTCGTGCTCGTGATGAACGCCGTCAACTTCATCGACGGCCTGGACGGACTCGTCGCCGGGGTCGCGATCATCGCCGGCGGGGTGTTCTTCCTCTACACGTTCTTCATCAACCGCGTGGTCGTCGAGACCGAGTTCTTCTTCAACCTGCCGTCCCTGCTCACCGCAGTGCTCGTGGGGGCGTGCTTCGGCTTCCTCATCCTCAACTGGCACCCGGCGAAGCTCTTCATGGGCGACGCGGGCGCGCTCCTCGTCGGGTTCCTGATGGCGACGAGCGCGGTCTCGGTCACGGGCAACATCGACCCGGCGGTCGTGCAGACGCGGGAGGCACTGCTGCCGGCGTTCATCCCGATCCTGCTGCCGTTCGCGATCCTCATCGTGCCGATCCTGGACTTCGGTCTCGCGGTCACACGGCGGCTCAGCGCCGGGAAGTCGCCGTTCTCGGCGGACCGCAAGCACCTGCACCACCGGCTGCTCGACATGGGCCACTCGCACTTCCACGCCGTCCTGATCTTCTACGCGTGGACGGCGACGGTGGCCTTCGGCTGCCTGCTGTTCCTGTTCGTGGAGTGGTACTGGGTCGTCGTCTTCGTCTCGGTGGGCTTCACCGTCTGCGCGGTCGCGACGTTCGCGCCCCTCGGACGGAAGCGCACGGAGATCGCCGCCCAGACCGCGAACCGGTCGCACACGGTGGTCGACGCCAGCCTCGACCCGCTCGACCGGGCATCCAACGACCGATCGATCACTGGAGAACCCTCGTGACCGCACCGAACGCGCTCGACCACGTCCGGCCCGTCTTCCGCCGCATCCTCGTCTGGGCGGCCGTGCTCGCCGTCGCCCTGGCCGTCGTCGGGGGAGTCGTCGGCCTGCTCGTCGCCGGTACCCCGGGGCTGGCTGGCGGCCTGCTCGGCGCCGTGCTGAGTGTCGTCTTCCTCGGGCTGACGGCGCTCTCGGTGCTCGTCGCGCTGCGGGTCTCGAAGGGGCAGATGATCTCCGGGGCGTTCTTCGGCATCGTGATGGGCACCTGGATCCTCAAGTTCATCCTGTTCATCGTGCTGCTCGTCCTGCTCAAGGGGCGCGACTGGGTGGACTTCCCGACCCTGGCGATCGTGATCATCGTGGGGGTCGTCGGCTCCCTCGTCATCGACGTCGTGGCCGTGGCGAAGGCCCGGATCCCGATCGGCGTACAGCTGCCGGGTTCCTCCCCGGACGCTGAGAAGCGCGACACCCAGAACTGAGAGACCGGGAAGCCTCTCGCACCTGATAGGCTTCTCGGAGTCCGCGTCCGGAGCAATGCTCGGAGCGGACGAGCCTCCACAAAGTCCACCATCGCGTGCCGTGCGTGCGCGCGCCGACACAGGAGACAGCGCTGCTATCCCACGCTCTTCCCCTGTCCCTCACCGCTGCGGGTAACCCCGTCGCGGCGGGGAGCAGCCAGGCCGCCGAGTTCCATGGTCCGTCGATCTCCGAGTTCTTCCCGGACGCGATCTTCTTCGCGGGGACGCCCTTCGAGATCGATCGACTCGTCATCATCCGGTTCATCGCCGTCGCGGTCCTGCTGCTCATCGGCATCATCGGGACCCGTTCGCTGAAGCTCGTGCCCGGCCGCGGCCAGGCGCTCATCGAGTACGCGTTCGACGTCGTCCGCCGCAACACCTTCGACAACCTGGGCGAGAAGGACGGCAAGCGTTTCCTGCCGATCCTCGCCACGGTGTTCTTCTCGGTGCTGTTCCTGAACCTCACCGGTCTCATCCCGGGGTTCAACCTGCAGGGCACCAGCCGCATCGCGTACCCGATGATCCTCGCGATCGTCGCCTACGTGGCCTTCATCTACGCGGGTCTGCGCAAGCACCCGGGCACGTTCCTGCGGAACTCGCTGTTCCCGCCCGGGGTCCCGTGGCCGCTGTACATCATCGTGACGCCGATCGAGCTCGTCTCGACCTTCGTGCTCCGTCCGGTGACGCTCACGCTGCGACTCCTGATGAACATGGTCGTCGGCCACCTGCTGCTCGTCCTGTTCTTCGCTGCGACGCAGTTCTTCTTCTTCGACAGCGAGGGGCTCTTCAAGCTCTTCGGCGTCGGGACGCTCGCGTTCGGCATCGCGTTCAGCTTCTTCGAGATCCTGGTCGCGCTGCTGCAGGCCTACGTCTTCATGCTGCTGACCGCGGTGTACATCCAGCTCGCGCTGGCTGACGAGCACTGATCAACGACCTGTACTGACCCCCAATACGGCACGGCATCCGTCGGGCCGCATCCTGAAAGGAAAACACGTGGACGCAACGACCGTTCTCGCGGAGATCAACGGCAACATCGCGACGGTTGGCTACGGCCTCGCGGCGATCGGCCCGGCCATCGGCGTGGGCATCGTCGTCGGCAAGACGATCGAGTCCGTCGCTCGCCAGCCGGAGCTCCAGGGCCGCCTGACGACCCTCATGTACATCGGTATCGCCTTCACCGAGGCCCTCGCCTTCATCGGTATCGCGACGTACTTCATCTTCACCAACTAAGGCCTCTCGATGCAGAACGCACTCATCATCGCGGCCGAGGAGACGCACAATCCCCTCGTACCGCCGCTGTACGACATCGTGTGGTCCGCGGTGGCGTTCGTCGTCATCCTGCTGGTCTTCTGGCGGGTCATCATCCCGCGGATCACGAAGATGCTCGACGAGCGCACCGAGGCCATCGAGGGTGGCATCAAGAAGGCGGAGGCTGCTCAGGAGCAGGCCGCCGCTGCGCTGGACGAGTACAACAAGCAGCTGGCGGAGGCGCGTGCCGAGGCATCGCGCATCCGTGAGCAGGCCCGTGCCGACGCGACCGCGATCGGGAACGAGCTCCGCGAGCAGGCCCAGGCCGACGCGGCGCGCATCACGGCGAACGCCCAGGCCCAGATCGAGGCCGAGCGTCAGAGCGCCCTCCAGTCGCTCCGGACCGAGGTGGGCACCCTCGCCCTCGACCTCGCGTCCGGCGTGATCGGGGAGTCGCTCAAGGACGACGCCAAGTCGACCGCCGTCGTGGACCGCTTCCTCGCGGACCTCGAGGCGTCGAAGGCCGGGGAGCGCTGAGCATGCGCAGCGCGACCAGAGAAGCACTCGGCTCCACCAGGGCGGTGCTCGCCGACCTCGGCGGCAGCGCTGACCTGGCCGCCGGTGCCGAGATCCTCGCCGCAGGGCGTGCGATCGCCGGTGCCCCGCAGCTGCTCGGGCTCCTGTCCGACCCGACCGCGGACCCGGCCGGCAAGAAGGTCGTCATCGACCGTGTCTTCGCCGGGCAGGCGGACGCGACCCGTGCGGTCCTGACCGCTGTCGCCGGTTCGCGCTGGTCGTCGCAGGAAGACCTCCTCGCCGGCATCGAGGACGCGGGCATCCGCGCCGTCGCCGCCACCGCGGGGGCCGACACCTCGATCGAGTCGGAGCTGTTCGCGTTCGAGACCGCCGTCCGTTCGGACGCCGACCTCGAGCTCGCGCTCGGCACCAAGCTCGGCAGCCCGTCGGAGAAGGGCGCGCTCGTCGAGCGACTGCTCGGCTCCAAGGCGTCGCAGCAGACCGTGACGATTCTCTCGGCGCTCGTGCAGCAGCCACGTGGGCGTCGCATCGGCGAGCTGGTGCGCGAGGCGAGCCGGATCGTGGCGGACCAGGCGGGCAAGCTCGTCGCGACGGTCATCACCGCGACCACGCTCAGTGACGGACAGGCGGCCCGGGTCGCCCGTGCGCTGTCCGAGCGGTACGGCAAGGACATCAGCGTCAACCACGTCGTCGACCCCGCGGTCGTCGGCGGGGTGCGGGTGCAGATCGGCGGCGACGTCATCGACGGCACCGTCGCGACGCGCCTCGCGGAGCTCCGGCTCCAGCTCGCCGGCTGAGCGTACCGTCGAAGCCGCCCCACCCAAGTCCACAACGGGAACTGCCGATCCGGCAGCATCACCCTCTCGGGAGCCGAAGGGCCCCGGAAACCAACAAGGAAAATCCCATGGCAGACATCACCATCAGCCCCGATGAGATCCGTGATGCCCTGAAGGACTTCGTCTCGAACTACGAGCCGACGAAGGCCTCCACGGCCGAGGTCGGGCACGTCACGGATGCCGGCGACGGCATCGCGCACGTCGAGGGCCTCCCCGGCGTCATGGCGAACGAGCTCATCCGCTTCGAGGACGGCACGCTGGGCCTGGCCCAGAACCTCGACGAGGACGAGATCGGCGCCATCGTGCTCGGCGAGTTCGCCGGCATCGAAGAGGGCCAGGAAGTCACCCGTACCGGCGAGGTCCTCTCGGCCCCCGTCGGCGACGGCTTCCTGGGCCGCGTCGTCGACCCGCTGGGCAACCCGGTCGACGGCCTCGGCGAGATCGCCGCGGAGGGCCGTCGTGCCCTCGAGCTCCAGGCGCCGGGCGTCATGTCCCGCAAGTCGGTGCACGAGCCGCTCCAGACCGGCATCAAGGCCATCGACGCGATGATCCCCGTCGGCCGCGGTCAGCGTCAGCTGATCATCGGCGACCGCCAGACCGGCAAGACGGCGATCGCGATCGACACGATCATCAACCAGAAGGCCAACTGGGAGTCGGGCGACGAGAACAAGCAGGTCCGCTGCATCTACGTCGCGATCGGTCAGAAGGGTTCCACGATCGCGTCCGTGAAGGGTGCGCTCGAGGACGCCGGTGCGATGGAGTACACCACCATCGTCGCGGCCCCCGCCTCCGACCCGGCCGGCTTCAAGTACCTCGCCCCCTACACCGGCTCGGCCATCGGCCAGCACTGGATGTACGGCGGCAAGCACGTCCTCATCATCTTCGACGACCTGTCGAAGCAGGCCGAGGCCTACCGTGCGGTGTCCCTCCTCCTCCGTCGTCCGCCGGGCCGCGAGGCCTACCCGGGTGACGTCTTCTACCTGCACTCCCGTCTGCTGGAGCGTTGCGCGAAGCTGTCCGACGACCTCGGCGCCGGGTCGATGACGGGTCTCCCGATCATCGAGACCAAGGCGAACGACGTTTCGGCCTACATCCCGACCAACGTGATCTCGATCACCGACGGCCAGATCTTCCTGCAGTCGGACCTGTTCAACGCGAACCAGCGTCCGGCCGTGGACGTCGGCATCTCGGTGTCCCGAGTCGGCGGTGACGCGCAGGTCAAGTCCATCAAGAAGGTCTCCGGCACGCTCAAGCTCGAGCTCGCGCAGTACCGCTCCCTCGAGGCCTTCGCGATGTTCGCGTCCGACCTCGACCAGGCGTCGCGTCGTCAGCTCGACCGCGGTGCCCGCCTGACCGAGCTCCTCAAGCAGCCGCAGTACTCGCCGTACCCGGTCGAGGAGCAGGTCGTCTCGATCTGGGCCGGCACGAACGGCAAGCTCGACGAGGTGCCCGTCTCCGACGTGCTCCGCTTCGAGTCGGAGCTCCTCGAGCACCTGCGCCGCAACTCGGAGATCCTCACCACCCTGCGTGAGACGAACCAGCTCAGCGACGAGACCGTCGCCGCGATGGACCGCGAGATCGACGCGTTCAAGAAGGGCTTCCAGACGAGCGACGGCAAGACGCTCGGCTCGGAGCAGTTCGACGCGGCGGACGCCGAGGACGTCGACCAGGAGCAGATCGTCAAGGGTCGTCGCTAGATGGCAGCACAGGTCCGGGTCTACCGGCAGCGAATCCGCTCCGCGAAGACCACGAAGAAGGTCACCCGCGCGATGGAGCTGATCTCGGCGTCGCGGATCCAGAAGGCGCAGGCCCGCATGGCCGCGTCCGGCCCGTACTCGCGGGCCGTGACGCGGGCCGTGTCGGCCGTGGCGACGTTCTCGAACGTCGACCACGTGCTGACCACGGAGCCCGAGTCGTCGACCCGCGCCGCCGTGGTGCTGTTCACCTCGGACCGCGGTCTCAACGGTGCGTTCAGCTCCAACGTCCTCAAGCAGGGGGAGGAGCTCGCCTCGCTCCTCCGCAGCGAGGGCAAGGAGGTCGTGTTCTACCTCGTCGGCCGCAAGTCCGTCGGGTACTTCACGTTCCGTGAGCGCGCGTTCGAGCAGCAGTGGGTCGGCGGCACCGACCAGCCGGAGTTCTCGACGGCCAAGGAGATCGGCGACGCGGTCGTCGGCAAGTTCCTGCAGGACACCGCAGAGGGCGGCGTGGACGAGATCCACATCGTCTTCAACCGGTTCGTCAGCATCGCGACCCAGGAGCCGCAGGTCGTCCGCCTGCTGCCGCTCGAGGTCGTGGAGGGCATCGAGGAGCCGGAGGGCAACGAGCCCCTGCCGCTCTACGAGTTCGAGCCCGACGCGGACGCCGTCCTCGACTCGCTGCTCCCGGTCTACATCGAGAGCCGCATCTTCAACGCGATGCTGCAGTCGGCTGCCTCCGAGCACGCCGCCCGTCAGAAGGCGATGAAGTCGGCGAGTGACAACGCGGATGCGCTCATCCGTGACTTCACCCGCCTCGCGAACAACGCTCGTCAGGCCGAGATCACGCAGCAGATCTCCGAGATCGTCGGCGGCGCCGACGCGCTCTCGTCGAAGAAGAAGTAGTCCGCGGCATCCGCGGACAGAACCCATCCCCAGGAAGGCACCAGCCATGACCGACACCGCCACCACCGCGGTCGAGACGTCGTCGGCGCACGGTGTCGGCCGGATCGCCCGTGTCACGGGTCCCGTTGTCGACATCGAGTTCCCGCACGACGCCATCCCCGACATCTACAACCTGCTCTTCACGACCGTCAGCATCGGCGAGGAGTCGTACGAGATCGGCCTCGAGGTCGCGCAGCACCTCGGCGACGACCTCGTCCGCGCCATCTCGCTGAAGCCGACCGACGGCCTGGTCCGTGGCCAGGAGGTCCGTGACTCGGGCGCTCCGATCTCGGTCCCCGTCGGTGACGTCACCAAGGGCAAGGTCTTCGACGTGCTGGGCAACGTGCTCAACACCGACGAGAAGCTCGAGATCACCGAGCGCTGGCCGATCCACCGCAAGGCCCCGGCCTTCGACCAGCTCGAGTCCAAGACCACGATGTTCGAGACGGGCATCAAGTCGATCGACCTCCTCACGCCGTACGTGCAGGGTGGCAAGATCGGTCTCTTCGGTGGTGCGGGCGTCGGCAAGACGGTGCTCATCCAGGAGATGATCCAGCGCGTCGCGCAGGACCACGGTGGTGTCTCCGTGTTCGCCGGTGTCGGTGAGCGCACCCGTGAGGGCAACGACCTCATCGGTGAGATGGAAGAGGCGGGCGTCTTCGACAAGACCGCCCTCGTGTTCGGCCAGATGGACGAGCCGCCGGGGACGCGTCTCCGCGTGGCCCTGTCGGCGCTGACGATGGCGGAGTACTTCCGCGACGTCCAGAAGCAGGACGTGCTCCTCTTCATCGACAACATCTTCCGCTTCACGCAGGCCGGCTCCGAGGTCTCGACGCTGCTCGGCCGCATGCCGTCCGCGGTGGGCTACCAGCCGAACCTCGCCGACGAGATGGGTGTGCTCCAGGAGCGCATCACCTCGACGCGCGGTCACTCGATCACCTCGCTGCAGGCGATCTACGTGCCGGCCGACGACTACACCGACCCGGCGCCGGCGACCACGTTCGCGCACCTCGACGCGACGACCGAGCTCTCCCGCGAGATCGCGTCGCAGGGTCTGTACCCGGCCATCGACCCGCTGACCTCGACGTCGCGGATCATGGACCCCCGCTACCTGGGTGCCGACCACTACGAGACCGCGACGCGCGTCAAGCAGATCCTGCAGAAGAACAAGGAGCTGCAGGAGATCATCGCGATCCTCGGTGTCGACGAGCTCTCCGAAGAGGACAAGATCACCGTCGAGCGCGCTCGTCGGATCCAGCAGTTCCTCTCGCAGAACACGTACATGGCGAAGAAGTTCACGGGTGTCGAGGGCTCCACGGTGCCGCTCAAGGACACCATCGAGTCCTTCCGCGCCATCGCCGACGGCGAGTTCGACCACGTGGCCGTCCAGGCCTTCTTCAACGTCGGTGGCATCTCCGACGTCGAAGAGAAGTGGGCGCAGATCCAGAAGGAGAACCGCTGACATGGCGGGACTCACCGTGAGCGTCGTCTCGGCCGACCGCGAGGTCTGGTCGGGCGACACCACCATGGTCGTCGCACGGACGACAGAGGGCCAGATCGGCATCCTCTCCGGACACGAGCCGATGCTCGCGATCCTCGCGCAGGGTCAGGTCCGCATCACGCGGGCCGATGGGTCGACCGTCGCGGTCGACGCCGAGGACGGGTTCCTGTCGGTCGAGCACGACACGGTGACGATCGTCGCGCGGCAGGCCGCGCTGGCGTCCTGACCGGATTGACCGTCCTCCTCCCGCCTTCGGAGACGAAGCGGGAGGGTGGGGACCCGGACCGCACGCTCGACCTGCGTGCGCTCTCGTTCCCGGAACTGGCCACTGAGCGGGCCGCGGTGATCGCCGCGGCCCGCTCCGTCAGTTCCGAGGAGTCCTCTGCCCGGACGGCACTGAAGCTCGGTCCGAAGTCCGTCGCGGAACGCTTCCGCAACCTCGAGCTCGAGCGATCGGCTGTCCTGCCGGCGATCGAGCGCTACACGGGCGTGCTCTACGACCCCCTCGGGGCTGCGGACGCGGACGACCGCACACGCCGCTGGTGGAGCGACCACGTCGTCGTGCAGTCGGCGATGTTCGGCCCGATCGGCGCTGGGGACCTCGTGCCCGCGTACCGGCTGTCCCACGATTCCCGCCTCGGGGACGTTCGGCTCGGCGCGCTGTGGCCGGCTCCGTCGACGCGCGCGATCGGTTCCCGGGGGAGTGGACTGGTCCTGGACCTCCGCTCCGAGGGCTACCGGAAGCTCGGTCCGGTCCCGGACGCGGTCGCGCCCCGGGTGGTCAGCGTCGACGCCGGTGGTCGCCGGAAGGCGCTCAACCACTGGAACAAGACGGCGAAGGGTCGGCTGGTCGCGTTGCTCGGCCGGACGGCCCCGGTGATCGACTCCCTGGACGACCTGGTCGCGTGGGGAGCGTCCCACGGGGCCCGGTTCGAACGGACGGACGACGGCTGGGACCTGGTCGCGGAGAGCCTCGAGGCGGTCTCCGCCTGACCCGTCTTCCTCCACAGCCGTGCCGCCGTCGGGTCCACTCCACACGTGGTCCCCGAGGCGCCTCCGGGAGGCCCGGGCTGGGTTTCGATGGTCTGCATGATCCCCGTCACGACACGATCCGCCCACGACCACGCCGTCCGGTACCCGCGTGAGATCGCCGCCGCGGTCACGCTCCGCGCCGCCTGCGCGGCACTCGTCGAGCCCGGTCCGGGCCACGGCCCCCGCGCCGCGAGCGCGGCCGTGGTGACCGCGTGCTCGGCGCTCGCGACCCGGTTGGCCGTGGTCCGGTTCCTCGCCGATCCCGGTTCACCCTCGCCACGTTCGGTGCGGCCGCTCGATCCGTTCACCGAACCGACGCCGGCCGGACTGCTCGGCACCGGCCCGCGTCCCGTCGCCCCTCGGGTGCGGACGGCCGGGGACCGGTGCACCGACGCGTGGCGCACGTGGCGAGCGGACGGAGCTGCGGGTGACGCGGTTCGCGGCGCCGCGGGCGCGCTGTCCGTCGCGGCCTGGGCTGCGTGGGCACTCGGCTCCGTTGCCCGCGCCGAGACCCGCGCGCGGTACGCACTCGACCTCCGGTCCGACGACCCGCTCGCCGGGCTGGTGCTCCGCTCCGTCCTCGCGGGCGCACGACCGGCATGGGAGCGTCGGTGACGCGGCGTGGACCACATCGTCTACGGTTGTGTGGACCACGCAGGGAGGCTCCGGGTGCGCGACGACGACATCGACGACACCGTCGTGCGGCGACCCCGTCGTCCGCTGTCCGGTGACCGTGTCGCGGACGCCCTGGACGACACCGTGCTTCGCCCCGCACACCAGCAGCTGCCGCCGGTACCGGCCGACCCGGACCCGTTCGGCGACACCGTGCTGCGCGCCCGTCCCGACGTCTCCGCGGCACCGGACACCGCCGACACCGTCATCCGCCCGCGCTCCGGGGTCGCCCACGACCCAGGGCACCTCGACGTCGAGCACGACCCGATCGACGACGTCGACGCCACCGTCGTCCGGGTGCCGAGCGACCGTTCACGTGACGGACACGATCACGGCGTGCCGCGCCTCCCGGCGCCACCAGCGGACCCGGCCGTCCCGGTGGCCCGCGTGCCGTCGGTGCGCGTCGCGGGCCGGGTCATCCGACTCGAGCAACCGGTGCTCGTCGGGCGTCGACCGGTGGCGCCGCGGTTCGCCGCCGGTCCCGCACCCGTGCTGGTCGCGGTCCCCTCGCCGAGCGGACAGGTGTCCGGCACCCACGTGGTCGTGCACGCGGCGGGAGAGGCCGCGGTGGTGCAGGACCTCCGTTCGACCAACGGCACCGTGGTGCGGCCGCCGGGCGGCACGCCGTACCGGATGCCGGCTGGTGCCGAGATCGCCGTGCTGACCGGTACGGTGGTCGAGATCGGTGACGGCAACGCGATCGAGATCCTCTCGCCGCACCTCCGGGTGGCGCCCTCGGCGCACGATCTCCCGCACCTCCCCCCGTTGCCCACCAGCTGACCAACCAACCCGGCACGCCCCGACCCCCAAGAGAGCGATCCAGCGAACGTGACCGAACTCGGCCGAGCAGCCACTGCGCACGCCATCGACGTCCCCGGTGCCGGCGGCGCCACCCTCACCCTCTCGTGGGGTGCCGCGACCGACGTCGGACGGAGGCGTGACCACAACGAGGACAGCTACATCGTCGGGGCGCCGTTCTTCGTCGTCGCCGACGGCATGGGCGGACACCTCGCGGGCGACCGCGCGAGCGACGCCGTGGTCCGCAGGCTCGAGCAGGCCGGCCAGGAGCCGTTCACCACACGTCAGGGCATCCAGCGTGCGCTCCTGCTCGCGACCGCCGACATCGAACGTGCCGCAGCGGGCAACGCGATCGGTGCGGGCACGACCGTCACGGGTGTCGCGCTGGTCGCCGCCCAGGGACAACCGGCCGCGCTCGTGTTCAACGTCGGCGACTCGCGCACCTACCGGGTCGAGGACGGACAGCTCCGCCGGGTCACGGTGGACCACTCGGTCGTCCAGGAGATGGTCGACGCGGGCCTGCTCCGCGCCGAGGACGCGGAGAAGCACCCGGACAGCAACGTCATCACGCGGGCGGTGGGCTTCGGCGAGCCGCCGGTCCCGGACTGGTGGACGCTGCCCCTGCGTCCGGGCGACCGGTACATCGTCTGCTCCGACGGGCTGACGAAGGAGATCGGCGACGCGGGGATCGCCAGGATCGCCGCGCGGGTCGACTCACCGCAGGAACTCGCGGACCGCCTGGTCGGCGACGCGGTGGTCGCCGGCGGCCGGGACAACGTCACGGTCGTCGTGCTGCAGGTGGACGCGGCGCCGGCGGACGGGGACCTCGAGGACACGCTGCCGCGCCACTGACCCCCGAACTGGGGGAACACGCCTTCCGCGAGGGCTGCTCGGTGCCCGTGGGCCGCCGGTGGCCGTTCGTAGAATGACATGGCCGTGACGACAGAGACGGCCGTTCGGCCGGGGAGGAGGGGACGATGGCGCGACGCCTGCCGTCCACCCCGCCCGTGATCGCGGGCTTCACGCCCGTCCACGTCCTCGGCTCCGGTGGGTTCGCGGACGTCTTCCTCTACGAGCAGGACATGCCGCGGCGCCAGGTCGCCGTGAAGGTCCTGCTCGACGAGGTCGTGGACGAGCGCGTCCGACAGATGTTCCAGGCCGAGGCCAACCTCATGGCCCGGCTGAGCACGCACCCGTCGATCCTCACCGTGTTCCAGGCGAGCGTCGCCGCCGACGGGCGCCCGTACCTCGTCATGGAGCTGTGCTCGTCGTCCCTGAGCGAGCGGTACCGGCGCGAGCCCATCCCCGTCTCCGAGGTGCTCTCCATCGGCATCCGCATCGGCGCGGCACTCGAGACGGCGCACCGCGAGGGCGTGCTGCACCGCGACATCAAGCCGTCCAACATCCTGCTCACCGCGTACGGCAACCCCGTGCTGTCGGACTTCGGCATCGCTGCGACGCTCGGCAGCACGGACCCCGACGAACCCGTCGGCATGTCGATCCCGTGGTCCGCTCCGGAAGTCCTGGGCGACGAGTCGCACGGCACGATCCAGTCCGAGGTCTACTCGCTCGCGGCGACGGTGTACTCGCTCCTCGCCGGACGCAGCCCGTTCGAGGTCCGCGGCGGGAAGAACGGTGCCGCCGACCTGATGGCGCGTGTCGACAAGGGCGGGGTGAAGCCCACGGGGCGTGCGGACGTCCCGCCCACGCTCGAGCGTCTGCTCGCGACGGCCATGTCGCGCCGACCCCAGAACCGCCCCTCGACGGTGGTCGAACTCGTCCGCGGGTTCCAGCAGGTCGAGGCGGAACTCGGCATCCCGCAGACCGCCGCCGACATCGCGGTGGAGTCCTGGGCGATCGCCACCCCCGTGCCCCAGGGCGACCGCACGGTCGTCCGTGAGCTCCAACCACCCGCCCGCACCGGGGGACGTCGGCGCACGCGGCGTCCCGTCCAGGGCGGTTCCGCGACCGGTGGTGCCCACAGCATCGGCACCGTGCACCGCACCGGCTCCGTGACGCGGGCACGCCGACGTCGCCGGACCTCGCTCGTGTGGGCGACGTCCCTCGCGGTGGTCGTCGTCGCCGCCCTGGCCGTCGCGACCGTGTTCGTCGTCACGCGGCTCGGGACCGGAGCGATCCCCGTGGTCGCGGACGTCCGTGCGACCACCGACGCCGACTCGGTCACGTTCTCGTGGTCCGACCCGGGCCTCGGCACCGGGGACACGTACGTGATCTCCTCGAACGGTTCGTCGAGCCAGCAGAGCGGCACGACGTTCGTCGTCTCCGGCTCTCGCGGCGACGAGCAGTGCATCACCGTCGCCGTGAACCGCGACGGGAAGACCGGCGCAGCCAGCTCCGAGGAGTGCGCGACCATCGGGAGCGGCCGGTGATCCGCCGCCTGTTCGGCAATCACCGTTCGGCGTCCGTCACGATCGCCGCCTCGGTGCTCGTCGGCGCGGTCGTCGCCACCGCAGCGGTCGCGTCGTCGGGCTACCACACCCAGCGGGTCGACCTGGGCGACGGGACCGTCTGGGTGCCGTCGGCCGAGTACGGCGCCGTCGGCCGGGCGAACACCGGCGTCCTGCAGCTCAACACCGCCGTCGAGACCTCGAGCGACGCACTGTCCGTCCTGCAGCGCGGCTCGACGGTCTACAGCGTCGACGAGACCAAGGGGACGATCGCTGCGGTCGACGTCGCGGACGCCACGGTCGGTGACGCGGTGACCCTGCCCGCCGGGTCCCCGCAGGTGTTCTTCGCCGGCGACACCGCGATCATCGGCAACGGCGACACCGGTGAGCTCTGGGCCACCCCGGCCGCGGACCTCGCCGAGTTCGACGCGTCGACCAAGGCCGACCTGACGCTCGGCGCCGACGCGGTCTTCGACGCGTCCGACGACCGCGTGGCCGTGTACTCGCCGAAGACGGGGACCGCATCGCTGGTCGAGGTGGCCGCCACGCTGACGGTCGAGCGCAAGTGGACCGTCCGCATGGACCGGGACGACGACTTCCAGGTCGCGGCGTTCGGCGACCACCTCGCCGTCCTCGACCGTTCGACGGGGGAGATCTCGGTCGACGGGGACACCGTCGACCTGGGCGAGCGCGTGGGTTCCTCGCCCGCACTGCAGCGGTCCACCGCGGACGGTTCGGACGTGGTCGTGGCCGGTACCGCCGGACTCGTCCGTGTGTCGGCATCCGGGTCCGTCGACCGGACGGCGCTGCAGGTCTCCGGCCGTGCGGCGCGTCCCTACGTGGACGGGAGCTGCACGTTCGCCGCCTGGGCGGGCGGCCAGGCCCTCGACTCCTGCGACGGTCGGGCACTGCAGCAGCTCGACGGTGCGGGCGGGGACCTGCAGATCCTGCACAACGGGCAGACGGTCGTCGCCAACGACCCGTCGTCGGGGCGGTCCTGGGCGATCGACCGGAGCGGCCAGGTCATCGACAACTGGGCCGACCTCATCAAGCAGGACGACGAACAGCAGCGCGAACAGGTGTCCGACGAGGACCCCGAGGTCGACAAGGACCAGAAGCCCCCGGTGGCGGTGGACGACGACCTGGGCGCGCGCGCCGGACGCACCACGAGCCTCCCGGTCCTGCTCAACGACTATGACCCCAACGGTGACCCGGTCATCGTGAGCGAGGTCGGATCGGTCGACGAGTCCGTCGGAAGGGTGGCGATCGTCGGCGACGGCCAGCGACTCCAGGTGACGCTGTCCGCGCGTGCCAGCGGGACCGTGACGTTCCCGTACACGATCACGGACGGCAACGGCGGATCCGACACCGCGACGGTCCGGGTCTCGGTCCGGCCGAGCGCGCAGAACGACGCGCCACGGCAGGTCCGCGACACGTCGGCGGACGTCGTGCAGAACGGCCACGTCGTCACGAACGTGCTCGGCGACTGGGTCGACCCCGACGGAGACCCCGTCTACCTCGTCTCCGCGACGGCGTCGGACGGCGATCGTGTGTCGACGACGCCGGACGGGCTGCTCGACTTCCGGAACGCGAGCGGCCGGACGGGGGAGCGAGCGGTCCAGGTCGTCGTCAGCGACGGGCGGTCCGAGGGGCGCGGCGTCGTGACCGTCCGCGTCGCCAAGCAGGGGAGCGTGCCCCTCCACGCCGACCCGTTCCCCGTGCAGGGCTACGCGGGCAAGGCGTTCACCGTCGAGCCGCTGGACCACGTGCGCGGTGGCAACGGGACGGTCACCCTGACGAGCGTGTCCTCGTCCACGGGTCTCACGGTCACGCCCGCCTACGACGCCGGCACCTTCCGCGTGCAGGGTGCCGGCGCGGGGGACCACCAGCTCGAGTACACCGTGACGGACGGCACGAAGACCGCCAGCGGGATCGTCCGGGTCACGATCCTCGCGCCGCCGGACGCGTCCACGGCACCGATCACCACGCCGAAGACGGTGTTCGTCAACACGCTGTCGACCAAGGACACCGACGTCACGGCCACCGACATCGACCCCGCCGGCGGCGTCCTGCTCGTCACCGCGCTCGACGGGCCGGAGCGGGGTGCCGGCGTGCAGACGAGCATCCTCGACCAGCACACCGTCCGGGTGACGCTCACCGCGCCCCTCGACGGAGCCGTGTCCTTCGGGTACACCGTCACGAACGGGCTGGCGTCAGCGACCGGCACCGTCACCGTCGTCGAGATCCCCCGACCGGACCGGATCCAGCCACCCGTCGCGCAGGCGGACACGGCGACGGTCCGGGTCGGCGACGTCGCCGAGATCGACGTCCTCGCGAACGACACGCAGCCCGAGGGCGAGCCGCTCACCCTGCAGCCCGACCTGGTGCAGAACGTCCCCGGGGACGGCGGCCTGCTCTTCGTGTCCGGCGACCACCTGCGGTACCTCGCGCCGGAGACCCCCGGCAGCTACACCGCCGTGTACCGGGTGGCAGGCCCCGACGGCCAGTACGCGGACGCCGCCGTGTCGATCTCGGTCCGCGAGAAGGACTCCGCGACGAACAACCCGCCCGTGCCGCCGACGGTGACGGGTCGTGTCGTCGCGGGGCAGTCGGTGCGGATCAACGTGCCGCTGAACGGGATCGACCCCGACGGCGACTCCGTCCAGCTCGTCGGTGTCGCGTCGAACCCGGACAAGGGCGCGGTCAGTGACGTCGGCACCGACTCGCTCACGTACGAGGCGGGCGAGTACTCGGCCGGGACGGACGAGTTCACCTACAGCGTCGTCGACGCGCTCGGCGCCCGCGCCACCGGCACCGTCCGTGTCGGCATCGCGCCGCGGGCGGAGCAGGCGTCGAACCCGGTCGCGCAGGCCGACCACGTCACCATCCGACCCGGCGGCAGCGTGACCGTGCGGGTCCTGCAGAACGACTCGGACCCGGAGGGCGGCGAACTCACCGTCACGTCGGCCGAACCGACGGCGGACGACGTCTCCGCGAAGGTGCTCCGCGGGCAACAGGTCCGCGTGACACCACCGCGCTCGGCCGACGACGGCGACTTCGCCGTCCTGTACACCGTGGAGAACACCACCGGCGGGTCGAGCACGGCCTTCCTCACGGTCACCGTCGACGAGGACGCGCAACCGCTGCGACCCGAGGTCGACGACACCACCCTGGACCTGCAGGACATCCTGCACCGGCAGAGCGTCACCGTGGACGTGCTCCGCAACGTCTTCTTCGCCGAGGGCACCGCTGCCGACCTGCGTGTGGGACTCGTCGACGGGTACGGGGACGGCGCGCGCCTGACCGACGACGACCGCATCGTGGTCCGGCTCGACGACCGCTCGCAGGTCATCCCGTTCTCCGTGTCCCGACGGGACCACCCGGACATCGTCTCGTACGGGTTCGTCAACGTCCCCGGTTTCGACGACGCGCTGCCGCAGCTGAACCGCACCGCGCCGGCCATCACCGTGCGCAGCGAGGCATCGGTGCGCATCGACCTGTCCGAGTACGTCGTGACCGCCAACGGCAAGACGGCGGAGATCACCGACGCGTCCTCCGTCCGCGCCACGCACGCGAACGGGCAGGACCTGGTGGTGAACTCGTCGCTCCTGCAGTTCACGTCGTCGAAGCTCTACTACGGCAACGCGTCGATCTCGTTCGAGGTCACGGACGGCTCGAGCGCGAACGGGGGGAAGGGCCGGGTCGCGACCCTCGTCCTGCCGATCAAGGTCACCCCGCGGGCGAACCAGGCACCCGCCTTCACGGGGTCCTCGATCGAGATGCAGCCCGGCGAATCGCGCACCATCGACCTGACGAAGCTGACGGACTACCCGTACCCGAAGGACCTGCCCGAACTCGAGTACACCGTCGTCGACCGGCCCGGCGGCGGGACCACCGCGACCATCGCGAAGCAGCAGCTCACGATCACGGTGCCGGACAGCGCGAAGAAGAACAGCGCGGCATCGATCGGGATCGGTGTCGCCGACGACGCCAACACCGGGCGGGCGGGAACCATCACGGTCGGCATCGTCGCCTCCACGCGTCCGCTCGTGCAGCCCGGCGCGGACAGCGCGGTCGCCAAGCGCGGCGAGACCACCACGATCGACGTCCTCGCGAACGATCAGGCCACGAACCCGTTCCCGCAGGAGCGCCTGCGCGTCGTGAACATCCGCGGACTCTCCGGCGGGCTGCCGGGCGGCGTCACCGTCACGCCGAGCTCCGACCGCTCCCGGCTGCAGGTCCAGGTCTCGGCCTCGGCGAAACCGACCGACACGCACCTGCAGTACCAGGTCGCCGACGCGACGGACGATCCCGACCGGTTCGTCTGGGCCGACGTCACGATCTCCGTCCAGGACGTGCCGGACGCCCCCGGCGCCCCGACGCGGACCGGGTCCTACGACGGCGGACGGGTCACGCTGACCTGGGCGACGCCCCAGGCCAACAACTCGCCGATCACCGGGTACCGGGTGACCGGGACGAACGGGGTCGCGAAGGACTGCGGGACCGCCACGGTCTGCACCGTCACCGGACTCGACCCCAAGGCGTCGTACCGGTTCTCGGTCCAGGCGGAGAACGCCATCGGCTCGTCGGAGTCGTCGCCGCAGTCGGCCGAGATGAGCGCCGACTTCGTGCCGGCGCCGCCGAAGGACATCGCGGTCACGCCGAGCCGGTCGACGCCGAACCAGCTCGACGTCACGTGGAAGGCGGTCGCGGCGCCGAACAACGGCAGCCCCGTCGACAACTACGTCGTGACGATCGAGGGTGCCGGGCTGTCGACGACGAAGAACACCGGGACGTCGACCTCCACGTCGTTCACCGGCGCGCAGAGTGCGGCGCAGTACAAGGTCACCGTGTCGGCCCGGAACAAGGCGGACCGGAACGGCACCGTGGTGCAGTGGAACGAGGGGTCCGCCACCGGCACCGCGGTCGGGAAGCCCGCCACTCCATCCCTCTCCGTCACCGGTGAGCGGAACGGATCGTCCACCCTGGTGAAGCTCAACGCGTCCGAGTCCGACTGGGGTGGAGGCAACCCGTCATGGCGGATCGCCAAGTACAAGGCCGGGCAACAGACACCCTCGGGCTGTTCTGTCGCCGGAGCTGAGTACGTGTGGAACGCCAGCGCCGCTCAGGACCGCATCGAGAGTGCGTACAAGTACGTCGCGCTGGCGGACAACGGGCTCTTCTGCTCGGCATCAGAGGTCGAGGGTGTCGAGGGGTACAAGACTCCTGACACCCCTTCCGCGGACGTCACCGTCGCGCAGCCGTCGACGGGATCTCCGAACTGGGACTTGAAGGTCACCACCAGCAGCAATGCGCCGTACCGCTACTACTCCGTGAACGGCGGAGCGCCTGTGCGCTTCGACAAGACCGCCTTCGTCGGGGCAGGCAAGGGGTACGGCCTCGTGTCGAGCATCGTCGTGACGGCCTGCGCTCGCGACGGTGACTACTGCTCCTCGAGCGTCGGCGCGACCGGCACGCCGTTCACGACTCGTGCCGTGCTCGGTGAGATCGTCGAAGCCTCTGCTCCGCAGATCGAGGATGCGAACAACGGTGGCTTCAGACCCGATCAGATCAGCTACCAGATCGAGTACTGCGAACAGCGACTGATCGTCGGTACCGTCTGCGAGGCGACCAATCCCGAAACGGGTACCGGCTGGACGAAGGCGGACAACGTGCCGGAGGGGTACGACTCCATCCGCGTCCGTGAAACCGTCAACGGACAGACCGATCCGGGCTGGGCGACTACCGGTATCGAGCCGAACCCCACGCCCTCCTCCACACCCGCCGGCTGACCCCCGACCACGACGCACCACCGAAGGAACGACACCCGCATGAGCATGACCCCGGAGCAGGCCACCTGGTTCGCCGACGTCGCCGGCCGCATCGTGACCAACGTCGAGCAGGTGCTCCTCGGGAAGACGTTCGTCATCCGCCTGGCGGTCACGGCGATGCTCAGCGAGGGCCACCTGCTGCTCGAGGACGTCCCCGGCACGGGCAAGACCAGCCTGGCCCGGGCCATGGCCCAGAGCGTGCAGGGGTCGACGAACCGCATCCAGTTCACCCCGGACCTGCTCCCGGGCGACATCACCGGCATCAGCGTCTACGACCAGAAGACCCAGGAGTTCGACTTCCACCGCGGTCCCGTGTTCGCGAACATCGTCCTCGCCGACGAGATCAACCGTGCGAGCCCGAAGACGCAGTCGGCCCTCCTCGAGGCGATGGAGGAGTCCGCGGTGACGGTCGACGGCGTCAACCACCGCCTGGCCGCCCCGTTCATGGTCATCGCGACCCAGAACCCGGTCGAGCAGGCGGGGACCTACCGCCTGCCGGAGGCGCAGCTCGACCGGTTCCTCATGAAGGCGTCGATCGGCTACCCGGACCACGCCGCGACCGTCAAGATCCTCGAGACGTCGTCGGCGCCGTCCTCCTCCGTCCCCCTGGCGAGCGTCGTACCGGCCGCGACGATCACCGAGATGGCGACGCTCGCCCGGACGGTGCACGTGGACCCCACGATCGCGGACTACGTGGCCCGACTCGTCGACGGCACGCGCTCGGCGAGCGAGGTCCGGCTCGGCGTCAGCGTCCGCGGTGCGATGGGCCTGATGCGCGCCTCGCGGGTGTTCGCCGCGCTCAACGGCCGCCACTACGTCACCCCCGACGACGTCAAGGCGCTGGCGGGCCCGGTGCTGGCGCACCGCCTGGTCCTCGACGCCGAGGCCGAGTTCGACGGCGTGAGCACCACCAGCGTCATCGCGCAGCTCCTGGTCGAGACGCCGCCGCCCGCGGACCGGACGGCTCAGTGACCGAGCGCCGGCCCGCCTCCACGCGTTCGCGTCGTCCGTCCTCGACGCGGTCGCGTCGCGGCGCGACCGTGACCGAGCGCACGAGCACGGTCGCCGGCCTCACGAACGTCCGGACCCGACTGGTCGGTGACCGCGAGGGCGTCGGCGCGGAGGCCCTCGTCGGTCTCGTGCGGCTCTGGTCGGCGGTCTGGAGGCTCGTCCGACGTACCTGGGACGAGGTCTCGTCCGTCGTCACCGGGCTGGGGTGGACGGTCGCCGCGCTCACGGCGCTCGCGCTGCTGCTGGGCTACCGCTTCGGACTGCGCGAGGTCGTCGTCGTCGGCTTCGCCGGCGCCGTGTTGGCGGTCGTCGCGGCCGTCGCCCTCATCGGCAGGACCCGTCTCGTGGTCCGGATGCGCCTGCCGCAACACCGCGTGGCGGTGGGCGACCCGGCCGGGGTCGTCGTGACGGCGGAGAACCCGTCGCGACTGCCGTCGGTGCCGACGACCGTCGAGGTCCCGGTCGGTGCGGGGCTCGTCGACGTCGCGGTCCCGTCGATCGCTCCGGGTGCCACGTTCGAGCAGGACGTGCCGGTCCCCACGGTCCGCCGCGGTGTCCTGGACGTGGGGCCGGTGACGGGCGTCCGCGCAGACCCGGTCGGACTCGTGCGTCGCGAGATCGTGTGGACCGCACGCGAGCAGGTCATCGTGCACCCCCGGACCGTGGCGATCCCGTCCACGAGCACGGGTCTCGTGCGGGACCTCGAGGGGCAGGCCACCACGGACCTCTCGCCGGCCGACATCGCGTTCCACGCCATCCGGGAGTACATGCCCGGTGACGACCCGCGCACGATCCACTGGAAGTCCACCGCGAAGTCGGGCGACCTCATGGTCCGGCAGTTCGAGGACACCAGACGGTCGCACCTCGTGGTGGCGCTCGGGCTGTCCCGCTCGGAGTTCGGTGACGACGACGAGTTCGAGCTCGCGGTGAGTGCCGCCGCCTCGCTCGGGACCCGGGCGATCCGGGACGGGCGCGACGTGACCGTCGTCGTGTCCGAGCGCACGCCGGAGTTCGCGAAGCGGCCGGTGTACGCCGTGCACCAGCTGCCGACGGTCACGCCGACGAGGTTGCTCGACGAGTTCGCGACGGTGGGTCTGGCGGACGCCTGCCTGCCGATCGCCGAGGTCGCCCGAATCGTCGGGAACGACACGGCGGGCATCTCCGTCGCCTTCCTGGTGGTCGGGTCCGCGGTCGAACTGCCGGCGCTCCGACTCGCGGCGACCCGCCTGCCCGTCGGTGTCGAGGTGGTCGCGGTGATCTGCGAGCCCGAGGCCCAGCCGCGGTTCCTCCGCGTCGCGGGCCTCACCGTGATGACGATCGGCTACCTGGACGACCTCCGTCACGCCCTGCACCGATCGGCGGCGGCATGAGCGCCCCGGCGACGCCCGCGCGCCGCACGACGCGGCGGACCGCTCGGCGCGACGCCCGCCGGGTCGCGCCCGTACGTCTCGTCGGCAGCACCCTGGTGGTGTGGCTGCTCCTCGTGGTCGCGAGCACGTCGTGGTGGCCCGTCCACCGAGACGCCGCGATGGTCACGGCCGCCGCGGTCGCCCTCGTCGCGGGGACGCTCGTCGCGGTCCTGGGAGCGCTGTACCGACTCCCGACGGCCGCCGTGGCCGTCGCGACGGTCGCGGCGTTCACGCTCACCGGTGTCCCGGCAGCGGTGCCGGGCAGTGCAGCGGGCGTCCTGCCGACCGGGCCCGGTCTGGTCGAGCTCTTCGCGTCCGTGGCGCTCGGCTGGCGACGCCTGCTCACCATCAGCCTGCCGGTCGGGTCGTACGAGGCGCTCCTCGTGCCGTACTTCGTCACGCTCCTCGTCGCCACGGTGACGGCCGTGAGCGTCGCGACCCGTGCCTCCCGTCCGGAGCTGGCGAGCATCCCGGCGCTGGTCGTGTTCGCGACCGGTGTGGTCTTCGGGCCCGCACGGCTGGACACGTCGATCGTGAGCGGCGTGGTCCTGGCCGGGATCGCGCTCGTCTGGGCGTTGACGATGCGGCACGCGCGTCGCGCGGTCGCGGTGGCGTCGACGATCGGGACCCCGGTCCCGCTGGTGCGCTCGGTGGTGCGCCCCGCGCTCGTCGGCACGGGCACGATCGTGGCGGCGGCGGTCGTCGCGACGGGCCTCGGTCTCGTCGCCCCGCCCGGGGGCGCGCGGACGGTCGCGCGCACGGACGTCGTCAAGCCGTTCGACCCGAGGGACTACGTCAGTCCGTTGAGCGGGTTCCGCGCGTACCAGGAGGACGACGCCGCCGACGCTGCGCAGCTCCGCGTGACCGGACTGCCGGAGGACGGCTTCGTGCGCATCGCCACGCTCGACACGTTCGACGGGGTCGTGTACCGGGTCGGCGGCGCCGACGGCAGCACCGGGTCGGGCACCTTCGAGCGCGTCCCGACCGCGGTCGACGTCCGGGGCGTGCGGGGGAAGACGGTGCACCTCGGCGTCCAGGTCGACGGGTACTCCGGCGTGTGGTTGCCGACGATCGGCGACCTGGAGCGGGTGCAGTTCGCGGGCACCGACGCCGAGGAGGACCGCAGCCGGTTCTTCTACAACCGGTCGACCGGGACCGGGGCCGTCGTCGGCGGGGTGGGCGAGGGGACCCGGTACGACCTGACCGCGGTGCTGCCCGACCAGCCCTCGGAGGACGAGCTCGCCGAGGCCCGACCGGGCGACGCCCGCGTGCCGGAGGCGCAGGACGTCCCCGACGCGGTGCGCTCCACCGTGCAGGCCGCCACCTCCGACGCCACGACGGACGGTGCGCGACTCGTCGCGGTCCTGCAGGCGCTCAAGCGCAACGGGTACGTGAGCCACGGCGTCGACGACGACCGGGTCAGCCGTTCCGGACACGGGGCAGACCGGATCGAAGAGCTGCTCACCGCGCCGCTCATGATCGGCGATCAGGAGCAGTACGCCGTCGCCGCAGCACTGATGGCGCGGCAGATCGGGTTCCCCGCCCGTGTCGTCCTGGGGTTCACGCCCGGCGGGGACTCGGGGACCGAGTCGTCCGGGTCGGCCGGTGGGACCACCACGTTCCGCGGCTCGGACGTCACCGCGCGCATCGAGGTCGACACGGTGCAGTGGGGTTGGGTCACCATCAACCCGAACCCCACGGTCCGTGAGATCCCCGACGAACAGCAACAGACCCCGCAGCCCGTGACCCGTCCGGAGACCGTGGTCCCGCCGCCGCCCGTCGACCGCCAGGACCAGGACCAGCAGTCGCCGCCGCAGACCGACCGGAACACACCGCCGGAGCAGCCCCTCTGGCTGCAGATCCTGCTCGCCGTGCTGCCGTGGGCACTGGCCGGGCTCGGGCTCATCGCACTCGTCCTGCTGCCGTTCGTCGTCGTGCTCACCGCGAAACGGATCCGACGGCGGCGTCGGCGGCGGGCGGCGACGCCGCGCGCGCAGATCGTCGGCGCGTGGGACGAGTACCGGGACGCACTCGTGGACCGCGGACACGACGTCGCGATGTCGGCCACCCGGCGGGAGGCCGCGGCGGGCGCTCCGGGGGAGGGCGGATCGGGACTCGCCGCCCTCGCGGACCGGTCGGTGTTCGGACCCGACGAGGTGGACGCGTCGGCGTCCGACCGCATGTGGACGGCGACGGAGGCAGCGATCCGGAGCCTGGGTGCCGGACGTACTCGCCGTCAGCGGTTCCGTGCCGCGGTGTCGCTCCGGTCGCTCCGTGTCCGGGAGTCGTTCGCCGCGCTCCGTCGCTCGTTCCTCGATGCCCTGCCCGCCAAGGGAGCCCGTGGAGTGCATGGCCAGGGTGGCCCGACCGGTCGTGACTACGATGGCGGTCAGGCCCGACAGCTGTCGAGGACGGCCGAGTGAGGACAGGCAACCGTGATCAGATGCGAACACTGCGGATCGACGCTCCCGGACGGAGCGATCTTCTGCGGTGAGTGCGGACGAGCGGTGACCGCGGCCGCGAGCCGCCGACCCGCCGCGCCCGCTCCCGCCGAACAGGCACCCCCGCCTCCGCTCCAGCAGCCCGGGCCGGGCGGGCGACGCACGGACCCCGCCGCCGACGCGTGGCTGCCGGAAGCGACGCTCGACCCGGCGACGCGGGCCTGGCTCACCGGAGCGGACCGCCCGGGACCCGCACAGCCCGTCCCGGTCGAGACCCCCGACGCCTTCGCCCCGCGGACGGCGCCGACACACGTGCACGGCGCCGGCTCGGGCGTCGCCGACTGGACGTCGGGTGCAGCGCCGGTCCCGGCTGAGCCGTCGCTGGACCCCGATGCGTTCCCGGCCGGGGGGCCGGAGTCGTTCGACGGCGTCGACGATCCGGAGGTGACGCTCCTCGCGCCGCGGGGCGGACGTGGTTCCGAGGACGCTGACCGCGGATCCGTCGCAGGGACGCAGGAGCCCTCCGGACATGGACCATCCGCGGCCGGGGCGGTCGACCCGTCTCGCGATCCCGACACCGACGACGGTGTGCCGGCAGGCGCCGGCCAGGTCGCCCCGGACGGACCCCGGACCGGTCCCGCCGACGCTGACGTCCCGCAGACGGCACCCGTGTGGGCGCCGCCCGCGCAGGAAGCACCTCCGGTTGCTCCGAGCGCTCCCTCCTGGTGGGTGGGGCGTGGGGGAGCGAAGGCCACGCCCGAGCCGCCGACGGACCGGCAGCCTGTCTCCTCGCCGGCGCAGCCCGGTGACACCGCGGTCGTCGAGCCGCTGGTCGATCGGCGGCCCCCGCGCCCGACGCCGCTCGTCGCGCCCGGTGCCCACGCGACCGAGTGCCACGTCTGCGGGCACCGCCTCGAGCCCGACGACATCTTCTGCGCTGAGTGCGGGTCCGTGCGCCCCGCGGTGACCGCCGCGTTCACCGGGCCGATCGTCCCCCTCCCGGTCGCTCGCCCCGACTGGGCCGCCGAGGACACCGGCGACGAGGACACCGACGACGAGGCGCGCGGCGACGACCAGGACGGGGCCGCGCCGGGCTCGACCGGCGAGGACTCGATCGACCAGGACGCGCCCGACCAGGACCGGGCCGCGCAGGACCCGACCGCCGAGGACGACAGCGAGGCCGGTCGGACCGCGGACGACGACGGTGCCCAGGACGGGAACCCGCAGGTCGACGACGCACAGGACGGTGATGTGCGCGACGACGTCGCGGGGGACCGGACCGGGCAGGCCGGCGCCCCGGGCGACGGCGGAGCAACCGGAAGCGACGTGGCGACCGTCCACGTGCCGAGCGGTCAGACCGGTCGTGCCGCGGACGGCGAAGGCCCACGCGTAACGGGCAGCGATGCGTCATCGTCGACATCGGACGACGATGGGGCCCTGTCGCGCGCAGCACGCCGCCGACGAGGCGCGCACGCTGCACCCGACTCCGCGACCCCGCCGCCGTTCGTCCCGCCGGTGCCGGGATCGGCGACGGTCCCCTCGTCCGCTCCGACGGTGGAGCGCAGTGTCGCCGTGCCCACGGCGGCGCCGCTGCCGCCGCTGCCGCCGATCCCCGGCGCCACGGGCCCGGTGCTCCCGCTCCCCGGTGCGGTCGTGGCACCGACCAGCGCAGATCCCGACCTGGACGAGGACGTGGACGAGACGCGGATCGTGTCCAGGACGCCGACCCGTGCCCCGTTCCTGCTGCACTTCAGCACCGGGGAACGCCTCGGCGTCCACGGCACGGCGCTTCTCGGACGGTTGCCCCGGCCGCAGGAGGGCGAGCGGTTCGACGACCTGTTGACCATCCACGATCCGGGCAAGTCCGTCTCGAAGACGCACCTGGAGCTCGGACGCGACGGTGACGACCTGTGGGTCTCCGACCGGTTCTCGGGCAACGGGACGGTGGTCCGGCACATCGACGGGTCGATCCGTCGATGCGAGCCGGGGCGTCGCTACCGGGTGGAGCGCGGCGCGCGGGTCGACATCGGGGAGCAGTTCTTCCTCGTGCAGTAGGACGCAGTCCTCCACAGCCCGGCGATTCGCCGCGACGGCCCACAACCGTGGTCGACCGAAGACGCAGCGCTGGGGCGGCGTGCTCCGATGGGGACATGAGCACCCTCGGAGCCCGATGCGTCCTCGTGACGGTCGCGGTCGTGCTCGTCGCGGTCGGCGTCCTCGCGCCGCTCTCCGGGGGTGCGCGGGTCGTCCTCATCGTCGGCGGTGCGAGCTGTGCGCTGCTCGACCGGGCGCTCGTCCGCAGCAGCGTCGTCGCGGCGGTGCAGCACACCGTTCCGGTCGTTCCCGCGCCCGGCGCCGTGCCGTCACCCGACGACGAGCGGTCGGTCGGACCGGACGACGAGCAGGTGGTGCGGCCGGACGACGAGCAGGTGGTCAGACCGGGCGACGAACGCGCGGGCGGGCTGGACGACGAACGAACGGTCGGGCCACACGACGTCGCCCGGCCCCCGAGGGGCTGGCCCGCCGCGTCGTCGCACCCGCCACCGGTGCTCGTCCTCGGACGTGCACCGGACGGCGCCGCCGTCACCGCTCCGGCGAGTGCCCGCGTGGTGGTGACGGGTCGCGGAGCACTCGCGACGGCGGTCTTCCGCGCGCTGGTCGCGCAGCTCCCCTCGGCGAGTGCCGTCGGCATCACCCGGACGGCGGCGGACGCCGAGCTCACCCGTGTCGACGCGGAGCGGCCACTCGGTGACGGGCTGGCGGTGTCGGTCCGGCTGCACGACGACGGTCGTCGTGCCGCGAGCGTCGTCCTCGTCCCGGGCCTGGGGGCGTTCCCGCACGGGTGGGACGTCGCCGTCCAGGTCTCTCGTCACGGCTGCGTCGTCCGTCGACGCGGCCGAGCCGAGCCGGGGACCATGGTCGCGCCGACCCTCCCGCAGCTGGACGAGGTCGATGCCCCCGACCTGCCGTGACCCCGACGTGCCGTGACCCCGACGTGCCGTGACCCCGACGTGCCGTGACGCCCGGCGTCCACGCCCGGTGCGCTCGGGACCGGCGGCGGAGGGAACCGGTCCCCGTCGTCAGGACAGCAGGCCGGCTCCGGCGCGGACCGCGCCGACGGGGACGCCGCCGCCGAGCACCTGTTCGCCCGTCGCGGCCATCACGTCGGCGACGCCCTCGGCGTCCACCAGGCCGTTGCGCTGCAGCAGGGTCAGCGCGGCGAGCGTCCCGGCCCGCTGCGACCCGTCGAGCGTCTTGACCGCGACGGCTGCACCGCCCGGGATGCCCATCACCATGACGCCCTCGGCCCCGAACTTCGCCAGGACCTGCAGACGCTGGATCGTCACGGTGTTGGCTCGCCCCACCCCGTCGATCGCCCACGGGTGCGCGAGCACCGCGTCCGTCAGCGCGGCGGTGTCCGCGTCGTGCCGTGCCACGACGCCCGCGAAGCCCCGTGCCAGCCCGGCCAGCGTGAGCGGGAACACCGGTGCTCCGCACCCGTCGGTGCCGACGACGTCGACGGTCTCGTGCGTGTACTCCTCGACCGTGCTCCGGACGAGCACCTGCAGCGGGTGCTCGACGTCCAGGTACCCGGGCTCGTCCCACCCGTTCACACGGCACGCGGCGAGCATGCCCGCGTGCTTGCCCGAACAGTTCATCGCCAGCCGACGCGGCTCGGTCATCGTGCGGGCGGTCGCGCGGTCGTACGGCATGTCCGGCGGGCAGCCGAGGTCCGCCTCCACGTGGTCGTACGACTCGAGCATGTGCAACGCGAGCGCCTGGTGGGGGGCCGTGCCGGCGTGGCTCGCGGTCGTGAGCACGAGTTCCTCGTCGCTGAAGGTCGCGCCCGCGCGCCTGATCGCCAGGGCCTGGAACGGCTTCATGGTCGACCGGGGGTAGATGCTCGCGGTCGCGTCGCCGACCGCGTCGAGCACGCGGCCGTCGGCGGCGACGACGACACCGGCGCCCACGTGTCGGCTCTCGTCGAAGCCGTTCCGGTCGAGCACGGCGAGCTCGACGGAGCCGTCGGCGGTGAGAGGATGGCGGTCGGTTCGGACGTCGGGACTCACGACGCCGATCGTAGCGAAGCGACGGGCACAGGACCGACCGGACGACCAGCGCGAGAAGGGCGACGAGCGTGCACGACCACTCCTACGAGGTGTCCGTCAGCTGGACGGGGAACCGCGGCACCGGGACGAGCGGGTACCGCGACTACGGGCGTGACCACGTCGCGTCCGCCGCGGGGAAACCGGACATCGCCGGGTCGGCCGACCCGACCTTCCGCGGCGACCGCGACCGCTGGAACCCCGAGGAACTCGTGGTCACGGCGCTGGCACAGTGCCACATGCTGAGCTACCTGCACGTCGCGGTCGTGCAGGGCTTCACCGTCGTGGACTACCAGGACCGGGCGACGGCGTCGCTGCACCTCAACCGGGACGGTTCCGGCGAGCTGACGGAGGCGACCCTGCACCCCGTCGTCACGATCCTCGAGGCCGACCGCGTCGCCGACGCCGAGGCGGCGCACACCACCGCGAACGAGTTGTGCTTCATCGCCCGCTCGGTGTCGTTCCCGGTGCACCACGTCCCCGAGATCCGAGTGCTCGCAGGGGACTCTTCGTCGCGTGCGGCAGACTAGGTGACCGTGAAGCGTCTGCGTCTCCTCCCGATCGCCCTCGTCCCCGCCGTCGTGCTGGGACTCGCCGCGTGCTCGACGTCCGGCTCGGGCGGCGCCTCGGCGAGCCCGTCCGCGTCCGCGAGCGCTGCCGCCATCACCTCGTGCCCGAAGCCCGGCAAGGCCTCGGACTCGGTGAAGGTCTCGGGCGCGGTCGGGACGACGACGGCGCCGAAGGTCGAGTTCGCGAAGGACCTGTCGGCGTCGAAGCCGCAGGCCACCGTCGCGGTCGAAGGCAAGGGCGCGTCGCTGCAGGACGGCGACTACGCCCAGGTCTCCTACGCGGTCTACCAGGCGTCGGACGCGAAGAAGCTCGGTGCGATCGGCTTCGACCAGGGCAACCCCCAGGTGCTCTCGGTGGGTGGCAGCGGTTTCGGTGCGCTCCTGGCGTGCTCGACGGTGGGTGACCGCGTCGTGGCCGTCGGCCAGTCGAGTGCGCTCGGCTTCAACACCGGCGGCGAGATCGTCGTCGTCGCGGACGTCGTCGCCCAGACCCCCACGAAGGCCACCGGCAAGGCGCAGGAGCAGGACCCGTCCCTGCCGACGGTGCAGGACAAGGCGGACGGCGAGCCGGAGATCACGATCCCGTCCGGGATGAAGGCTCCGTCGAAGACGCAGGTCGAGGTCCTGAAGCAGGGAACCGGCCAGGCGATCGCGAACGGTGACACGGCCCTCGTCCAGTACAAGGGCGTGCTGCTCGACGGCGGCAAGGAGTTCGACTCCTCGTGGTCGAAGGGCGCGCCCACCACGTTCACGGTCTCCGAGGGCAGCCTGATCAAGGGGTTCGTCACCGGTCTCGTCGGCCAGAAGGTCGGCTCGCAGGTCCTGATCGTGACCACGGCCGAGGACGCCTACGGCGCCAACCCGCCGGAGTCGTCGGGCATCCCGAAGAACGCGGCGCTCGTCTTCGTCGTCGACGTCCTCGCGGTCGGCTGAGCGGGCGGGACCGTCCCGTGCAGCGCCGCATCGTCGTCCTCGGCAGCACCGGCTCGATCGGCACGCAGGCGCTCGACGTCATCGCCCGGAACCCCGAGCGGTTCCGCGTCGTGGGCCTGACCGCCGGCACCAACCGCGACCTCGTCGCCGAGCAGGCCGAACGCTTCGGCGTGCGCGACACTGCGTTCGGTGCCGAGGACGCCGAACGGCTGGTCCGCGGCGTCGAGGCCGACGTCGTCCTCAACGGGATCACCGGATCCGTCGGTCTCGGTCCGACGCTGGCGGCCCTCGAGTCCGGCGCGACCCTGGCACTCGCCAACAAGGAGAGCCTGATCGTCGGCGGCCCGCTCGTGCAGGCCGCAGCCCGTCCCGGGCAGATCGTGCCGGTCGACAGCGAGCACTCCGCGATCGCCCAGGCGCTCCGTTCGGGCAGTGACACCGAGGTCCGGCGCCTGGTGCTCACCGCGAGCGGTGGCCCGTTCCGTGGTCGCTCCCGCGCCGAGCTCCGTGACGTCACGCCGGCGCAGGCCCTCGCGCACCCCACGTGGGACATGGGGCTCGTCGTCACGACGAACTCCGCGACCCTGGTCAACAAGGGGCTCGAGGTCATCGAGGCGCACCTGCTCTTCGGCGTCCCCTACGACCGGATCGACGTCACGGTCCACGCACAGTCGATCGTGCACTCGATGGTCGAGTTCGTGGACGGCTCCACCATCGCGCAGGCCTCGCCGCCCGACATGCGGCTGCCCATCGCGCTCGGGTTGGCCTGGCCGGACCGCGTCCCCGGAGTGGGCGTCCCGCTCGACTGGACGACCGCGAGCACCTGGACTTTCGAGCCGCTCGACGACGACGCCTTCGGTGCCGTCGCGCTGGCGAAGCGCGTCGGTGTGCTCGGCGGGACGTACCCGGCCGTGTTCAACGCGGCCAACGAGCAGGCGGTCGCGGCCTTCCACGCCGGGGCGATCGGTTTCCTCGACATCGTCGAGACCGTCGAGCGCGTCGTCGAGGAGCACGTGGCGGGGGAGTCCTCGCTCGAGGGTGTCCTGGCGGCGGAGCGCTGGGCGCGCACCGCTGCGGACCGCGCGCTGACCCGCTGAAGCAGGTCGCGCCTCCTGAGCGGCCACCGCCCTGGAGGCGCGACGGGGCTCCCAGACAGCGCTCGGCTCCGTCTTGGGGAGCGTCCCGTACCCTTTCCCGGTGACCGTCGAATCCGTCCTGCTCTTCGTCCTCGGTGTGGTCGTCTTCATCATCGGGCTGCTCGTGTCGATCGGGCTCCACGAGCTGGGACACCTGTCGTTCGCGAAGCTCTTCAACGTCAAGGTGACGCAGTACTCGCTCGGGTTCGGCAAGGCGATCTGGTCGTTCCGGCGGGGTGAGACCGAGTACGGGATCCGCCCGATCCTGCTCGGTGGGTACATCTCCATGGTCGGCATGCTGAAGCCGCGTGCCTCCGGGCGGCCGAACGCGATCACGAACACGGGCATGTACGGCGCCTTCGTGCAGGACGCCCGCCAGGCGAGCGCCGAGCAGATCGCGGACTCCGGCGGGGACGACTCGCGGGCGTTCTACCGCCTGACGCCGTGGAAGCGGATCATCGTGATGGTCGCGGGCCCGGCCATGAACCTGGTGATCGGCATCGTGCTGTTCGGCGTGCTCCTCGTCGGGTTCGGCGCTCCCACGACGACCTTCACGTCGAGCGTCGACTGCGTGCTGCCGACGAGCCAGGCGACGACGTGCACCTCGGGTGACGCCGTGTCCCCGGCGAAGCAGGCGGGCATCCGGTCCGGCGACGTGGTGCTCTCGGTGAACGGCGAGGAGTCGCCGACGATCGCCGAGGTCTCCGCGGTGTTCCAGCGATCGGCGGGCGACGAGGTCACCGTCGTCGTCCAGCGCGACGGTGAGCGGCAGACCCTGCACGTGACCCCGGCGCTCGCCACGCGGGACGTGTACGGCGACGACGGCAGGGTCGAGAAGAACGCCGACGGCACGACCAAGACCGAGCAGGTCGGCGTCGTCGGCGTGAGCATCGGGCAGACGCTGGTCCGGCAGTCGCCCGCCGCGGTCCTGCCCGCCACGGGCGCACAGATCTCCGCGTCCGCGCACCTCATCATCGACCTCCCGCAGCGCCTGGTGGCGGTGTGGAACGCGGCCTTCGGTGCGCAGGAGCGCTCGCAGGACAGCCCGGTCTCGGTCGTCGGCGTCGGCCGTGCCATCGGTGAGGTCTCGTCGATGAGCGGTGTGCCGGTCGTCGACAAGGCGTACACGATCCTCGGCCTGCTCGCGTCCCTGAACATCGGCCTGTTCGTGCTGAACATGGTGCCGCTGCTGCCGCTCGACGGCGGGCACATCGCCGGGGCGCTCTGGGAGTCCGTGAAGCGCCGGTCGTTCAAGCTCGTCGGCAAGCCCGACCCCGGGCCCATCGACCTGGCGAAGACCATGCCGCTCACGATGGTCGTGGTCGTCCTGCTGGCCGGCATGAGCGCGCTCCTGATCTACGCCGATCTCGTGCGACCGGTCGACCTGTTCGGGTAGGCGGACGGGCACTACGCTCAGCGCATGAGCACAGCGCCCATGCCCCCTGCCGCGGATCCCCGGGCTCCGGAACTCCGCACCGTCGAACGCCAGGGCACCGACGTCATCGCCGAGGCCGACCGGAAGGGCACGCCGCGCGGGCTGTTCTGGCCGTGGTTCGCGGCGAACGTCTCGGTGCTCGGGATCCCGTACGGCGCGTTCGTCCTCGGGTTCGGCATCTCCTTCTGGCAGGCGACCGTGGTCGCGGTCGTCGGCGTGGTGTTCTCCTTCCTGCTGTGCGGCGTCGTCGCGATCGCGGGCAAGCGCGGGTCGGCGCCGACGATGGTGCTCAGCCGCGCCGCGTTCGGCGTGCGGGGCAACCGGCTGCCGTCGTTCCTCAGCTGGGTCCTCACCGTCGGGTGGGAGACCGCACTGGCGGCGCTGGCCGTCCTCGCGACCTCGACGGTGTTCACGGAGCTCGGCTGGGACGGCGGCATCGTGACGAAGCTGGTCGCGCTCGTCGTGGTCGCCGCGCTCGTCGTCGGGGCCGGGATCGCGGGGTTCGACGTGATCATGCGGCTGCAGACCTGGATCACCGTGGTCACCGCGGTGCTGACGGTGGTCTACATCGTGCTCGCGGTGCCGTCGATCGACTTCGCGACGATCGCCGCCCTGCCGGCGGGCAGCGCGCAGCAGGTCATCGGTGCCCTCGTGCTCGTCATGACCGGGTTCGGGCTCGGCTGGGTGAACGCGGCCGCCGACTACTCGCGCTACCTGCCGCGCACGTCCTCCACCCGCGGTGTCGTCGGGTGGACCACGTTCGGCGGCGCCCTGGCCCCGGCGATCCTCGTCGTGTTCGGCGTGCTGCTCGCGGGGTCGTCGAAGGAACTGAACGCGGCCATCAACGCCGACCCGATCGGTGCGTTGACCACGATCCTGCCGGTCTGGTTCCTCATCCCGTTCGCGGTCGTCGCGATCCTCGGCATCGTCGGCGGTGCGGTGCTCGACATCTACTCGTCGGGCCTGGCCCTCCTCAGCACCGGCGTCCGCATCCCACGTCCCGTCGCAGCGGGCGTCGACGGCGTGGTGATGATCGTCGGCGCGGTGTACGTCGTGTTCTTCGCCACCGGCTTCCTCCAGCCGTTCCAGGCGTTCCTCATCACGCTGGGGGTGCCCATCGCCGCCTGGGCGGGTGTGTTCGTCGCCGATGTCCTGCTCCGTCGCCGTGACTACGCCGAAACCGAGCTCGAGGACCCCCGTGGCCGCTACGGGGACGTCCGGTGGGGTGCGGTCGCTTTGATCGTCGTCGGCACCGGCCTGGGCTGGGGACTCGTCACCCTGGCGGCTCCCTCTTGGTTGTCCTGGCAGGGCTACCTGCTCGGCCCGTTCGGTCTCGGCGGACGCGACGGCGCCTGGGCCTACGCCAACCTCGGTGTCCTGGTCGCGCTCCTCGTCGGGTTCCTCGGCACGCTCCTGTTCTCCGCCCGTGCCGTGCGCCGCCAGGAGGGCCGCGCATGACCGTCCCGGAGGAGGCCTGGCTCGTCGTCGTCGACATGCAGGAGGTCTTCACGGGCGACAGTCCGTGGGCCGCGCCGCGGTACGCCCACGCGGGCGTCGCCGTCGAGCACCTGCTGCCCCGGTTCACCGGTCGCACGGTCTTCACCCGCTTCGTCGCACCAGCCGAGCCCGTCGGCGCGTGGGTGCCGTACTACCGCGACTGGCCCTTCGCGCTCGTGCCGGACGACGACCCCCTCTACGCGCTGTCCGAGCCCTTCCGCACGGCGGCTGCCGACCGGGGCGACCCCGTCGTGACGGAGCCGACGTTCGGCAAGTGGGGGACGAGCCTCCAGACCGTCGTCGGCGACCACCCGCACCTGGTGCTCACCGGGGTGTCGACGGACTGCTGCGTGCTGTCGACGGCGCTCGCGGCGGCGGACGCCGGCGCCCACGTCACGGTCGTCGCGGACGCGTGCGCCGGCGCGTCCGACGAGGACCACGAGCGCGCCCTGGCGGCGATGCGCCTGTACGGGCCGTTGATCACCGTCGTGGAGACCGCCGGCGACCTCTGAACCCCGTCCGGGACCTGTGAGCGGGCGGCGGGAGCGTCGGGACGACCGCGTAGAGTGGCCAGCGTGCCAGCAGTGAACCTCGGTCTGCCGAAAGTCCCGGAAACCCTCGCGCCCCGCCGCAAGTCGCGGCAGATCCGGGTCGGCAAGGTGCTCGTCGGCGGGGACGCCCCCGTGTCGGTCCAGTCGATGACCACGACCCCGACGACGAACATCAACGCGACCCTGCAGCAGATCGCCGAGCTCACCGCGTCCGGGTGCGACATCGTCCGTGTCGCGGTGCCCAGCCAGGACGACGCCGACGCGCTGCCCATCATCGCGAAGAAGTCCCAGATCCCCGTGATCGCAGACATCCACTTCCAGCCGAAGTACGTGTTCCAGGCGATCGACGCCGGCTGCGCGGCCGTCCGTGTCAACCCGGGCAACATCCGCAAGTTCGACGACCAGGTGGGTGCCATCGCCAAGGCAGCGAAGGACGCGGGCGTCTCGCTGCGCATCGGCGTGAACGCGGGGTCGCTCGAGCCGAGCCTGCTGCAGAAGTACGGCAAGGCGACGCCCGAGGCCCTGGTCGAGTCCGCGGTGTGGGAAGCGAGCCTGTTCGAGGAGCACGACTTCCACGACTTCAAGATCTCGGTCAAGCACAACGACCCGATCGTCATGGTGAAGGCGTACCGGCAGCTCGCGGCGGCGGGGGACTGGCCGCTCCACCTCGGCGTGACCGAGGCCGGCCCGGAGTTCCAGGGCACCATCAAGAGCGCCACGGCGTTCGGCATCCTGCTGGCCGAGGGCATCGGCGACACGATCCGTGTCTCGCTCTCCGCACCGCCGGCACAGGAGGTCAAGGTCGGCCTGCAGATCCTGCAGTCGCTGAACCTGCGCGAGCGGAAGCTCGAGATCGTCTCCTGCCCGAGCTGCGGCCGGGCCCAGGTCGACGTCTACCAGCTCGCGAACGACGTCACCAAGGGGCTCGAGGGCATGACCGTGCCGCTGCGGGTCGCGGTCATGGGGTGCGTCGTGAACGGACCGGGCGAAGCGCGTGAGGCCGACCTCGGCGTCGCGTCCGGCAACGGCAAGGGCCAGATCTTCGTCAAGGGCAAGGTCATCAAGACCGTCCCCGAGCACGAGATCGTGCAGACGCTCATCACCGAGGCGAACCGCATCGCCGACGAGATGGGTCCGGACGCTGCGGTGGGTTCCCCGCAGGTCGTCACCACCGCGTAGCGGGGTCCCTGCACGCCGCTAGGCTTGCGTCCGTGGTCACACGGCTTTCGCATCTCTTCCTCCGCACGCTCCGCGACGACCCCTCCGACGCCGAGGTGACGAGCCACAAGCTGCTCGTCCGCGCCGGGTACGTCCGTCGTCAGTCCCCGGGGATCTTCGCCTGGCTGCCGCTCGGGCTCCGGGTGCGCGCCAAGATCGAGGACATCATCCGCGAGGAGATGGTCGCCGCCGGTGCACAGGAGGTCCTGCTCCCCGCGCTCCTGCCGCGTGAGCCGTACGAGGCGACGAACCGGTGGACCGAGTACGGCGACGGCATGTTCCGCCTCCAGGACCGCAAGGGCGGCGACTACCTGCTGGCCCCCACCCACGAGGAGATGTTCGCGCTCCTGGTGAAGGACCTGTACTCGTCGTACAAGGACCTGCCCGTCACGCTCTTCCAGATCCAGGACAAGTACCGCGACGAAGCCCGTCCCCGCGCCGGACTCCTGCGTGGCCGTGAGTTCACGATGAAGGACGCGTACTCGTTCGACCTCACCGACGAGGGCCTCGAGCGCAGCTACCAGGTCATGCGGGACGCCTACGAGAAGATCTTCGCCCGATTCGGCCTGGAGTACGTCATCGTCAAGGCGGACGCCGGCGCGATGGGCGGCTCGAAGTCCGAGGAGTTCCTGCACCCGATCGCGGTCGGCGAGGACACGTTCGTCCGCAGCGCCGGCGGTTACGCGGCCAACGTCGAGGCGTACGTCACGCCCGTCCCGGAGTCGCTCCCGATCGACGGCCAGCCCGAACCGGTGCTGCTCCCCGCCGCGGACACCCCGACGATCGACACGCTCGTCGAGCACGCCAACGCGGTCGCCCCGCGGGACGGTGCTCCGTGGACGGCAGCGGACACGCTGAAGAACGTCGTGCTCGCACTGACCCACCTCGACGGAACGCGAGAGGTCGTGGTCGTCGGACTGCCCGGTGACCGGAACGTCGACATGAAGCGCGCCGAGGTCGCCTTCGCCCCGGCAGAGGTCGAAGCCGCCGGCGACGACGACTTCAAGCGGCACCCCGGCGTCTTCGTCAAGGGGTACATCGGCCCGCAGGTGCTCGGCGCCGAGAGCGCGTCCGGCATCCGCTACTTCGTGGACCCGCGGGTCGTCGACGGCACGGCGTGGATCACCGGCGCGAACGAGCGTGGAGTGCACGTCTCCGGCCTCGTCATGGGGCGGGACTTCACCGCGGACGGCGTCGCCGAGGTGTCCGACGTCCGCGCCGGTGACCCGGCACCCGACGGCTCCGGCCCGCTCGAGACCGCGCGCGGCATGGAGATCGGCCACGTCTTCCAGCTGGGCCGCAAGTACGCCGAGGCCCTCGACCTGCGCGTGCAGGACGAGAACGGCAAGCTCGCGACCGTCACGATGGGTTCGTACGGCATCGGCGTGACGCGCATCATGGCGATCCTCGCCGAGGCGCACAACGACGAGAAGGGCCTGGCCTGGCCCAAGAACGTCGCGCCCTTCGACGTGCACGTCGTCGCGACCGGCAAGGACCAGGTCGCCTACGACCTCGCCACCTCGATCATCGGCGAGCTCGAGGGGGAGCGGTACGACGTCGTGTACGACGACCGCCCCAAGGTGTCGCCCGGCGTGAAGCTGCGGGACGCCGAGCTGCTCGGTGTCCCGGTCGTCGTCGTCGCCGGCCGCAACGCGGCCGACGGTGTGGTCGAGCTGTGGGACCGCCGGTCGGGCGATCGCCGCGACGTGCCGGTGGCCGAGCTGCTCGAGGCAGTCCGCGCGATCTGATCGCAGGACGGGAGGCACGTGGCGGGCTGGCCACGCGTCTCCCGTCCGTCTCCTGGTTCTGGGGTACGCTGGTCGCCGACTTCCGCGCGGTTCCATCCGCGGAAGCGACTCAGCTGAATACGGAGGCACCTCGGTGAAGATCGATCTCGCAGTCCTGCGACTCATGGAGCGCGAGCGGGAGATCCCGTTCGACGAACTCGTCCGCATCATCGAACAGGCCATCCTGACCGCCTACCAGAAGCACACCGCCGAGAACGGTGAGCCGGCGGACGCGCAGTCCCGCGTCGAGCTCGACCGCAAGAGCGGTGAGGTCTCGGTGTACGTGCCCGAGCGCGACGAAGAGGGCAACGTCGTCGGTGAAGCCGTCGACCAGCCGAGCGACTTCGGTCGCATCGCGGCGTTCGCGGCGAAGCAGGTCATCAACCAGCGCCTGCGCGACATCGGTGACGACAAGATCCTCGGCGAGTTCCGCGGGAAAGAGGGCGACATCGTCGCCGGCGTCATCCAGCAGGGCCCGAACCCGAAGATGGTGCACGTCGACCTCGGCACGGTCGAGGCGATCCTGCCGCCCGAGGAGCAGGTGCCCGGCGAGGAGTACAAGCACGGCTCCCGCATCCGCGTCTACGTGACGAGCGTCGGCCGGGGCGCGAAGGGCCCCCAGATCACGGTGTCGCGGACCCACCCGGGGCTCGTGCGCAAGCTGTTCGCCCTCGAGGTCCCGGAGATCGCGTCCGGCGTGGTCGAGATCACGTCCTTGGCGCGCGAGGCCGGGCACCGCACGAAGATCGCGGTCAAGGCGAACGAGCCGGGCGTCAACGCGAAGGGCGCCTGCATCGGCGAGCTCGGCGCCCGCGTGCGTGCGGTGACGACGGAGCTCGGCGCCGAGAAGATCGACATCGTCGACTACTCGTCGGACCTGGCGTCGTTCGTCGCGAGCGCGCTGTCGCCGGCGAAGGTGACCAGCTCCTTCGTGCTCGACGCGTCGACGAAGGCCGTCCGTGCCCTGGTGCCGGACTACCAGCTGTCGCTCGCCATCGGCAAGGAAGGGCAGAACGCCCGCCTCGCCGCGAAGCTCACCGGTGCCCGCATCGACATCCAGCCGGACAGCATCCTCGACGGGGACGAGTAGTCCGTCGTCCGACCGTGTGACGCCGGCGGTTTCGCTGCCGGCGTCACCCACCGGGCGCGCCGGATCGCGTCCGACCCAGGCAAGGAGTAAGGTGGACCCCGTCAGAACGTGCATCGGCAGTCGTCGTCGCGCTTCCCGATCCTCCCTCCTCCGTGTCGTCGCCCTGAGCGACGGGCGTGTCGTGGCGGATCCGAAGGCAGTCATGCCGGGCAGGGGAGCATGGCTCACCCCGACCGTCGAAGCCTACGAACTGGCCGTCAAGCGCAGGGCCTTCCGCCGTGCGCTCCGGCTGGATCGTGATCCCGACACGTCCGCGGTGCGCGAGTACCTCGAGGGCCTGGTCCCCGAGTCGCCCACGCGCCAGGACACGACAGAACAGGCTGAACGGCTTATGGACAACTGATGAGCGGCTCGAAATGAGACCCGTCATCCAGTGAGTCCTGCCCCTTCACGGGGCAGGACCCGTGAAGGAGAACTGTGGCAAAACCACGCGTACACGAGATCGCATCCGAACTCGGTGTCGACAGCAAGACCGCGCTCGAGAAGCTCAAGGAGCTCGGCGAGTTCGTGAAGGGCCCGAGCTCGAGCGTCGAGCCCCCCGTCGCACGGAAGCTCCGTGCGGCACTGCAGGCCGACGGCGCCGCGGCGTCGAAGCCCGCCGCACCGACCGCCGGTGCTGCCGCCCCGAAGCCCGGTGGCGCAGCGCCGAAGCCCGGTGCTTCCGCCCCGAAGCCGGGCGGCGCGAAGCCGGGTCCGGCCCGTCCGGCCGCTCCCGCAGCGCCGGAGCCCAAGCCCGCCGCCGCTGAGGCGACCCCCTCCGACGCGCCGACCCCCGGCGCGCCGAAGTCGGTCGCGCAGCGTCAGGCCGAGGCAGAGGCCGCACAGAAGGCCGCCGCCGCCGAGAAGGCCTCGGGCAAGGACGGCGGTGCCGCCAAGCCCGGTGCCCCGAAGCCCGCGGCCGGCCCGAAGCCGGGCGGCCCGAAGCCGGGCGCGCGCCCGGGCAACAACCCCTACGCGTCGAGCCAGGGCATGGGCTCCCGTCCGCCGCGTCCGGGCAACAACCCGTACTCGCAGAACCAGGGCATGGGTCAGCGTCCCGCTGCCGGCTCCGGTGGCGGCAACGGCATCCCGCGTCCCGCCCCGCCGCGTCCGGGCGTCCCGCGTCCCGGCGCGCCTCGTCCGGGCGGTCCCGGCCAGGGTGCGCGTCCGAACGGCTTCGGGCAGCGCCCGGGCCAGGGCGGTCGTGGCGGCCCCGGTGGTCGTCCGGGCGGTGCCGGTGGCGCCGGTGGCGGCTTCCCGCGTCCGGCCTTCAGCGGCCCGCGTCCCGCCGGTGGCGGTGGCCGTGGTCGTGGCCCCGGTGGTGGGACCGCCGGTGCGTTCGGTCGCGGTGGCGGCAAGAGCCGTGCCCGCAAGTCGAAGCGGACGAAGCGCGCCGAGTACGAGATGCGGCAGGCGCCGTCGCTCGGCGGCGTGCAGGTCCCGCGCGGCGACGGCAACACGGTCATCCGACTCCGTCGTGGTGCGAGCATCTCGGACTTCGCGGACAAGATCGACGCGAGCCCCGGCAACCTGGTGACGGTGCTGTTCCACCTCGGTGAGATGGCGACCGCCACGGAGTCGCTGGACGAGGCCACCTTCGAGGTCCTCGGCGAGGAACTGGGCTACAAGATCCAGATCGTCTCGCCGGAGGACGAGGACAAGGAGCTCCTCGAGGGCTTCGACATCGACATCGACGCCGAGTACGCGGAAGAGGACGACTCCGTCCTGCTGCCGCGGCCCCCGGTGGTCACCGTCATGGGTCACGTCGACCACGGCAAGACCCGCCTCCTCGACGCGATCCGCAACTCGAAGGTCGTCGAGGGCGAGGCCGGCGGCATCACCCAGCACATCGGTGCGTACCAGATCGTCACCGAGCACGAGGGCGTCGAGCGTCCGATCACCTTCATCGACACCCCGGGTCACGAGGCCTTCACGGCCATGCGTGCCCGCGGTGCCCAGGTGACGGACATCGCGATCCTCGTGGTCGCCGCGGACGACGGCATCATGCCCCAGACGATCGAGGCGTTGAACCACGCCCAGTCGGCCGGTGTGCCGATCGTGGTCGCGGTCAACAAGATCGACAAGGAGGGCGCGAACCCGGCGAAGGTCCGGCAGCAGCTCACCGAGTACAACCTCGTGGCAGAGGAGTACGGCGGCGACGTCATGTTCGTCGACGTGTCGGCGCGCAACAACGTCGGTATCCAGGACCTCCTGGACGCCGTCCTGCTCACCGCGGACGCCGGACTCGACCTGCGTGCCAACCCGGACAAGGACGCACGAGGAGTCGCCATCGAGGCGAAGCTCGACAAGGGCCGCGGCTCTGTCGCGACCGTCCTCATCCAGTCCGGCACGCTGCACGTCGGTGACGCCATCGTCGCGGGGACGGCCTACGGCCGCGTCCGTGCGATGACGGACGAGAACGGTGTCGCGGTGAAGGCCGCCACGCCGAGCCGTCCGGTCCAGGTGCAGGGTCTGTCCTCGGTGCCGCGCGCCGGTGACACGTTCCTGGTCACGGAAGAGGACCGCACGGCCCGTCAGATCGCCGAGAAGCGTGAAGCCGCCGAGCGCAACGCCCAGCTGGCCAAGGCCCGCAAGCGCATCTCGCTCGAGGACTTCACCCGTGCACTCGAAGAGGGCAAGGTCGAGTCGCTCAACCTCATCATCAAGGGTGACGTCTCCGGTGCCGTCGAGGCACTCGAGCAGTCGCTCCTCGACATCGAGGTCGACGACAGCGTGCAGCTGCGCATCCTGCACCGCGGCGTGGGTGCGATCACGGAGTCGGACATCGACCTCGCGACCATCGACAACGCGATCGTGCTCGGCTTCAACGTCCGCCCGGACGTCAAGGCCCGCGAGCGTGCTGCGCGCGAGGGCATCGACGTGCGCTTCTACTCGGTCATCTACAACGCACTCGAGGACATCGAGCAGTCCCTCAAGGGCATGCTCAAGCCCGAGTACGAAGAGGTCCAGTCGGGCGTCGCGGAGATCCGCGAGGTGTTCCGTTCCTCCAAGTTCGGCAACATCGCCGGTGTCATCGTCCGCTCCGGCACGATCACCCGCAACGCCAAGGCGCGCGTCATCCGCGAGGGTGTCGTCATCGCCGACGGTCTGGCGATCGAGTCCCTGCGTCGCTTCAAGGACGACGTCACCGAGGTCCGCACGGACTTCGAGGCCGGTATCGGTCTGGGCAAGTACAACGACATCCAGATCGGTGACGAGATCGAGACCACCGAGCTCGTCGAGAAGCCGCGCGACTGATCGCGTGACTACCCTGGACCCCGGTCCCCACTCGTGGGGGCCGGGGTCCACCCCGTTGGGGCCTCGTGCCTCGACCATCCGCACCAGCACCACCCCGTCGGGGCCCGTGTCCCGACCATCCGCACCAGCACCACGCCCACAGGAGGCAACCCATGGCTGACCCGCAGCGCGCCCGCAAGATGGCGGACCGCATCAAGGAGGTCATCGCCCGTCGGCTCGACAAGGGGCTGCGCGACCCGCGGCTCGGGTTCGTGACGATCACCGACGTGCGGGTGACCGGCGACCTGCAGCACGCCTCGGTCTTCTACACCGTGTACGGCTCCGAGCAGGAGCGCATCGACTCCGGGCTCGCACTGCAGGCCGCCACCGGCATGCTCCGCAGCGAGGTCGGCAAGAACATCACCGCGCGGCTCACCCCGACGCTCGAGTTCATCGCTGACGCCCTGCCCGAGAACGCGGCACACCTCGACGACCTGCTGGCGCGTGCGCAGGCGAGTGACGCCGCGACCCGGGCGCAGGCCCAGGGTGCGCAGTACGCCGGCGACGCCGACCCGTACAAGCGCGACGACGAGGACGAGGACCAGCAGTAGGTCAGGCAGGCGGGAGCGTGTAGCCGCTCACGTCGTCCCCGACGGCCAGTCCGTCGCGGACGAGTGACGCGAGCGCACGCTCCCGCTGCGCGTCGTCGGGCCAGACCAGGTCGATCTCCGAGCGGAGCACCGGCACGTCGCTGGACCGCAGTTCGGCCATGATGAGTCCCCGCACCTGACGGTCGCTCCCGGCGAAGCGTGCCTGCTTCCGCGCGCGGGGGCCGTCGTGCTCCGGGTACCCCGCGGCGCGCCACGCGCACCGGTCGGCGATCGGGCAGGCGTCGCACGCAGGAGCGCGCGCGACACAGACGAGCGCGCCCAGCTCCATCACCGCCGCGTTGGTCGCGGCCGCGGTCGCACGGTCCTCGGGCAGCACGGACTCCATCAGCGGGAGGTCCTGCTTCGCCTTCGCCGGTCCGGGTTCGCCCTGGCCGAGGACGGCGCGCGCGAGCACCCGTCGCACGTTGACGTCGACCACGGGGTGACGGTCGCCGTAGGCGAAGACGGCGACGGCACGCGCCGTGTAGTCGCCGATGCCGGGCAGGGCCAGCAGGTCGTCGACGTCCCGCGGAACGACGTTGTCGTGCTGCTCGGCGATCGCCGTCGCCGCGGCGTGCAGCGCGAGGGCGCGACGCGGGTACCCGAGCCGGTCCCAGGCGCGGACTGCGTCCGACGGCGGCGACGCCGCCAGGTCGGCCGGCGTCGGCCAGCGCGTGAGCCACGCCTCGAGACGGGGCACGACCCGCGCGACCTGCGTCTGCTGCAGCATGATCTCGCTCACGAGCGTCCCCCAGGCCGGGAACCCCGGGCGGCGCCACGGGAGGTCCCTGGCCTCGGTGCGGAACCACTCGACGAGGGGCGTCGCGATGTCGGGACGGGTCGCGTCCCCCAGGGGCTGCCGGGAGGCTCCACGCGCGTTCACCACGACAGCCTACGGTGGGTGCATGGAACGCTGGGCACCGCAGGAGACCGACACCATGGCAGCCATCGCGGCGGAGGCGATCGCACAGGTCGGCACGAACCGGACGGTGATCGGCGTCGACGGGCAGGGCGGCGTCGACCTGGAGCGCGTGGCGGCATCGCTCGTCGCCGGGTTCGAACGGCACGGCGTCCAGGCGATGGCGGCTGCTGCACCCTCGACGGACGTCGACACGCTCCGCTCCGACGTCGTCGTGCCGTTCCGCAGCACCGGGGCCGGCGACGGCGTCCTGGTCGTGCACGGTCACGGTGTGCTCTCGCCGGGGACCCGCGGCCTGTGGCGGTGGTCGCTCTGGGCGGAGCAGGAGGACGGACGGCTCGAGCGACGCGCGGACGTGAAGATCGCCGCGTCGGCCAACCTGGACGTCACGGACCCCGACCACCCGCGACGCGAGTGGAACGATGCCTGCTGACCGCCGCTGGTAGCCTGCTGCGGTGCTCGAAACCGCTCCCGACGGCATCCTCCTCGTCGACAAACCGCAGGGGATCTCCAGCCACCGGGTGGTCTCGATCGCCCGGCGTCGACTCGGTCTGAAGAAGGTCGGTCACGCCGGCACGCTCGATCCGATGGCCACCGGGCTGCTCCTGCTGGGCGTCGGACCGTCCACCCGGCTGCTGACCCACCTGGTCGGTCTCGGCAAGACGTACACGGCGACGATCCGGCTCGGGGTCTCGACCGACTCGGACGACGCCGACGGCACCCCCACCGCAGCGGTCGGCGTCGCCACGGCGGACGTGTCCGGAGCCGCGGTCGAGGCCGCCATCGCCGAGCAGCGCGGCACGATCTCGCAGGTGCCCTCGACGGTGAGCGCGATCAAGGTCGACGGGCGCCGCGCCTACGACCTCGCCCGCAAGGGGGAGACGGTCGTGCTCAAGTCCCGAGAGGTCACCGTCTCACGGTTCGACGTCACCGACCGCGCGGACCGCGTGGTGTCGGTCGCGGTCGCGGGGGAGACCACGGACGTGTCGGTCGTGGATCTGGACGTCGTCGTCACCTGCTCGTCGGGGACCTACGTCCGTGCCCTGGCCCGTGACGTCGGCGCGGCCCTCGGGACGGGGGCGCACCTGACGGCGCTCCGACGCACCGAGGTGGGTCCGTTCTCGGTGGACTCCGCCGTCGACCTCGAGGACGACGCGGTCGACGTGCGGGCCGCGCTCGAGCCTCCGGTCGACGTCGCGCGGCGGCTCTTCCCGGTCGTGCCGCTGGAGGCCGGAGCGGCGAAGGACCTGGCGGACGGCAAGCGCGTCGAAGCGCAGCACCCGGACCACGACGGTCCGGTGGCCGCGGTGTCGACCGCCGACGACCGGCTGGTGGGACTCGTCTCCGTCCGACGAGGGCGGCTCCGCGTCATCACCAACTTCCCGACCCCGGACCAGGCAGGAGCGACCGCGTGATCGAGTGGTTCATGTGGGTGCAGCTCGTGGTCGCGGTGCTGGCGGGCCTGTTCGCCGTCGTCGTCGGGTTCATCGGCTGGAAGCCGAACGACTACACGGTCGGGTCGCTCGCGCTCATCGAGCTCCTGCTCCTCGCACAGGGTGTGGTCTCCCTCGTCCTGCCCGCGACCGGCAGCCCGCCCGAGGGCAACGCGCTCGAGTTCGGCGTCTACGCGGTGTCGGTCCTGCTCGTGCCGCCGGCAGCGATCCTCTGGGCGCTCATCGACCGGACGAAGTGGAGCACGGTCGTCCTCGGTGCCGGAGCGTTCACGGTCGCGGTCATGGTCTACCGGATGTACCAGATCTGGTTCGCCCTGAACTGACGTCCCGCGTCGTCGACGGCCTCGGCCGTCGGTAGAATCGGTGCAATGGCGACCAGATCCTCCCTCGCGACCGGCATCGGCCGCGTCCTCATCGCCGTCTACGGCATCCTCGCGCTCGCGGCGACGGGACGCAGCGTCGTCCAGATCATCGAGAAGTTCTCGTACGCGCCGTTCTCCTACACGCTGAGCGCCGTCGCCGCGGTCGTGTACATCGTCGCGATGATCGCGCTCATCGTCCCGGGTCGCGCCTGGTACCGGGTCGCCTGTGTCACCATCGTGTTCGAGATGACCGGGGTCCTGGTCATCGGGACGCTCTCGCTCTTCGACCGGCAGCTGTTCCCGGACGACACCATCTGGTCGTACTACGGCATGGGGTACGCGTTCGCGCCGCTCGTCCTGCCGGCTGCCGGACTGTGGTGGCTGCGCAAGCACCACCGTGCCGCCGTCGCCGCTCCGGCCGGCGGACCGTCGACCGTCGCTGCGGGCGAGTAGGGGTCCCCGTGCAGTACTACGACGAGATCGCCGACGTCGCCCAGGGCTTCGGCCCGAGCGCGGTCACCATCGGCAAGTTCGACGGCGTGCACGTCGGGCACCGCGCCGTGATCGCGCACCTCGAGCGCGCCGCTCGCGAGCAGGGCCTGGTGTCGACGGTCGTGACCTTCGACCGGCACCCGCTGCACGTCATCGACCCGAACCGAGTCCCCCCGGCCCTCACGAGCACGGCGCAGCGGCGCGAGCTCCTCGACCAGGCGGGAGTGGACGCGACGCTCCTGCTGCGCTTCGACCACGACCTACAGTCGAAGTCGCCGGAGTCGTTCGTCTCGGAGATCCTGGTGGACACGCTGCACGCCCGACTCGTCTTCGTGGGCAGTGACTTCCGCTTCGGGGCGAAGGGCGCCGGCGACGTCGCGCTGCTCCGTCGGCTCGGCGAACGGCACGGGTTCGCCGTGGAGCTGATCGACGACGTGGACCTCGTCGACGACGTGCGTCCCGACGGGGAGCGCCGAGTGTCCTCGACCTGGATCCGTGAGTTGCTGGGTGTCGGTCGCGTGGCCGAGGCGGCGCGCCTGCTCGGCCGTGAGCACGCCGTGCGGAGCACCGTCGTGCACGGCAACCAGCGCGGGCGCGCGATGGGGTACCCGACCGCGAACCTGGACCCGGCGTGCGAGGGCTTCGTGCCCGCCGACGGCGTGTACGCCGCTCGTGTGCTGCACCGGGGGACCGTCTACCCGGCGGCGGTGTCGGTCGGCAACAACCCGACCTTCGACGGGGTGCCCGAGAAGCAGATCGAGGCGCACCTGCTCGACGTCGACATCGATCTCTACGGGGAGACCATCTCGGTGCTCTTCGTGTCGTACGTCCGGGGCATGGTGAAGTTCTCCTCGATGGACGAACTCGCCGAGCAGATGCGGCAGGACGACCGCGACATCCGGCTGCTGCTCGGGCTGCCCGCTCCCGTCTGACGCGCAGCGCCCGAACGGGGAAGGCCCCGCGACCGATCGGTCGCGGGGCCTTCCCCGTTGGTGGTGGCTCGTTCAGCCGCCGAGGGCGTCGAGCCAGATCTTGCGGGCGTCGAGCGCTTCCTGCGCGTCCTTGATCCGGCGGGCGTCACCCGAGGCCTGCGCGGCCTGGAGCTCCGACTCCAGCTTGCTGATGGCGTCCTCGAGCTGGCTGGCGAGACCGGTCTGGCGCGCCTTGCGCTCGGGGTCGGACGCCTTCCAGTGCGCGTCTTCGAGCCCGCGCACGTGGTCCTCGACCGCGCGCAGGCGGTCCTCGATCCGGCGGACGTCCCCGCGGGGGACCTTGCCGATCTCGTCCCATCGGCGCTGGATGCCCGTCAGGGTCTTGCGTGCGGCGACCCGGTCGGTCTCCTGCAGCAGCGGTTCGGCCTCGGTCAGGAGCGCCTGCTTGGCCTCGAGGTTCGCGCTGAACTCCTCGTTCTCGGCCGCGGCCTCGGCGTGGCGGTGCTCGAACAGGACGTCGCCGGCCGCCTTGAACCGCGCCCAGAGCGCGTCGTCGTGGCGCTTGCCCGCCCGGCCGGCACGCTTCCAGTCGTCCAGGAGCTGCCGGTACGCCGGGATGGCGTCGGATCCACGCGGCGCCAGGGCCTCGGCCTGCTGCACGAGCTCCTGCTTGCGCGCCCGGGCGTCACGGTGCTGCGCGTCCAGCTCGGAGTAGAAGGCGCGACGGTGCTGGTCGACCGTCGAGCGCGCCGAGCGGAACCGCTTCCAGAGGTCGTTCGCGTCGTTCTTCGGGATCCGTGGCCCGTCGTGCTGGTGCTGCTGCCACCGCGCGAAGACGTCGTCGAGCTGCGCCGTGATCTGCTTCCACTGCGCGCGCGCCGGGTCGACGGCCGCGAGTGCCTCGGCTTCCTCCACCAGGGCGGTGCGGTAGGCGAGCGCGTCGGTGAGCGCCTGCTGCGCCTGCGCCTGCTGCTCCTTCGTCAGGGAACCCAGCTGGTCGGCGAGGGCCGCCACCCGGGTCTCGAGCGACTTGAGGTCACCCACCACGCGGGCTTCGGCCACCTGTTCCTGCAGGTGCTGCACGGTGCGCGCGACGTCGTTCGCCGAGGCGCCGCGCTGGACACGCTGCTCGGCGATCTTCACCTGCCCCTCGAGGTCGGCGTACTTCCGGGCGAAGTAGGCGAGCGCTTCTTCGGCGGTCGCGTCCGGGTACTCACCGACGGCTCGCTCGGTGTCCTCGTACCGGACGTACACCGTCCCGTTCTCGTCGACCCGCCCCCAGGTCGTTGCTTCGTCAGATCCCACAGGTCTCGCCTCGATCGTGGTCGTGCATCGCCGACGTCCCCGTCGGCACGGTCAGGTCGTCAGCCTATTGCACGGGAGACCGTGCGCGACCGATCGTGGCGTGCCTGTGGACTACTTCTCCTGCTCGATCGTCGCACCGGTGATCTCGGTGGCGACCTTCGGCTCGCCCGTGCCGTCGCTGCCGGCGCTCGCGATGCCCTTCGACGTGATCTCCGACTCGAGGTCGTCGAGGCCGCTCGTGACCTTGCCGACGACGGTGTAGCCGCCGGTCGACGAGTCGAGGGTCGTGTCGCCGTAGACGATGAAGAACTGCGTGGACTGCGAGTACGGGGACGAACCCCTGGCGATGGCGAGCGTGCCGGCCGCGTACTCCCCGTCGCTCGGCACGTTCTCGAGCGGGCCGTACTCGAACCCGGCGTCACCGGTGCCGTCGCCGTTCGCCGAGCCGCACTGCAGGAACCGGAAACCGTCGCTGTCCGCGAGACGGTGGCAGGTGGTGCCCTCGTAGAACTGCTTGCGGATCAGGTCGATCTCGACGCTCGCCGCCTGCGGAGCAGCCTCGCCGTCGAGCTCGATGCCGAGCTCGACGTCGTCGTTCAGGGTCAGCGTGCCGGTCCACGTCGAGTCGTCGGCGATCGACTTGCTGGGCACGTCGCCGGTGTTGCCGGCGGTCGCGCTCGCGGAGGGCGTCGCGGTGGCCGAGGCGCTGGCGCTCGCGCTGGTCCCGCCGTCCGCGCCCGCGCCCGAGAACGCGAGCTGCGACCCGGTCGCGAGGGCCGCGACGACCACGAGTGCGCCGACGCCCACGAGGTTGTCCCGCACGCGACGCCGGCGCTGGCGTTCGTGGAGCCCCTGCCGGGCCTGGTAGAGGCGGAGTCGCTCGCGCGCCTCACGGTTGTCACGCGCCTGGTTCTTCGGTGCCACGGTGCTCTCGTTGACCTCTCGTCGGATGCGTGCACGAGCGTAGCGGACGTGCCCAGGGGTCGGACGGGAGGCGCGGTGCGGGCCCGCACCGCGCCTCCCGTCCGTCCGTCCGGACGTGCGGTACGGACGTGTCGGCGGCCCCGCTTATGGTGGAGGACATGGCAGCGGACCGGTCGAGCATGCACGCGCCCACCACGGGCGGTCGTGCCGGACTCGCGCAGGGGTCCGTGCCGCTCGCGGTCCGGATGCGCCCGACGAGCCTGGACGAGGTCGCCGGGCAGCAGCACCTGCTCGGCCGGGGGTCGCCGCTCGTGCAGCTCGCGACGGGCACGCGCGAGAACCCCGGCGGCGTCTCGGTGATCCTCTGGGGCCCGCCCGGCACCGGCAAGACCACCCTGGCGCAGGCGATCGCCCGCCAGTCGGGGCGGGAGTTCGTCGAGCTCTCGGCAGTGACCGCCGGCGTGAAGGACGTGCGTGAGGTCATGGAGAAGGCCCTCACGCACCGGGACCTCTACGGCTCGACCACCGTGCTCTTCCTCGACGAGATCCACCGGTTCAGCAAGGCCCAGCAGGACGCGCTCCTGCCGGGTGTCGAGAACGGCTGGGTGATCCTCATCGCCGCGACCACCGAGAACCCCTCGTTCTCCGTCATCTCGCCGCTCCTGTCACGCTCGCTGCTGCTGACCCTCAAGCCGCTCACCGACGCCGACCTCGGCATGCTCGTCGACCGGGCGGTCGAGGACCCGCGGGGGCTCGGCGGGTCGGTCGTGCTCGGCGACGAGGCCCGGGCCTCGATCGTCCGCCTCGCCTCGGGGGACGCACGCCGGGCACTCACCGCGCTCGAGGCCGCGGCGTCCAGTGCCGCTGCCGCGCAGGACGACGACGACGACACGGTCCCCGTCGTCGACGCGGACACCGTCGCGGCGGCCGTTGACCGGGCGCTCCTGCGCTACGACCGCCAGGGCGACGAGCACTACGACGTCATCAGCGCCTTCATCAAGTCGGTGCGGGGCAGCGACGTCGACGCGGCCCTGCACTACCTCGCCCGCATGATCGAGGCGGGGGAGGACCCGCGGTTCATCGCCCGGCGGATCATCATCTCGGCGTCCGAGGACATCGGCATGGCCGATCCCCAGGCGTTGCCGATCGCGGTCGCGGCGGCGCAGGCCGTGCAGCTGATCGGCATGCCCGAGGGGCGCATCCCGCTGGCGGAGGCCGTCGTCTACCTCGCCACCGCGCCGAAGTCCAACGCGGCGTACAACGGCGTCAACCAGGCGATCGCGGACGTCAAGGCCGGACGGATGGGCGTCGTCCCGAACCACCTGCGCGACGCCCACTACCCGGGTGCGAAGCGCCTGGGACACGGCAAGGGCTACAAGTACGCGCACGACGCCGAACACGGTGTCGCCGAGCAGCAGTACCTGCCGGACGCGCTCGTGGGGACCGAGTACTACACCCCGACCGCCAACGGCTACGAGCGCGAGGTCGGTCCTCGACTCGAACGCCTCCGGAAGATCACCCGCGGCGAGTAGTCCCCGGCCCGACTTGCTGCTATCGTTGACGGGCCTACGTCCGGGTCTTCGCGTGCGGCTGCGTCGAAGACCGTGTGGCAGAGGTTCGGACTGTAGCCGTCCGATCCCACAGGCTCATCCCTCTGGATCCCTTCGCGGGGTTCGTCGGCGCGTGCGCGCGCCGGGGCTCGCGATCCGTTCAGTTCAGTACAGAAAAGGACCCTGTGTCTACCAAGTCCCGCTCCCGTAGCAAGACCCGCCTCTCCCGTGCGCTCGGCATCCCGCTGACCCCGAAGGCGGCCCGCTACCTCGAGAAGCGCCCCTACGGCCCCGGTGAGCACGGCCGTACCCGCCGCCGTGCGGACAGCGACTACGCCGTCCGTCTCCGTGAGAAGCAGCGTCTGCGCGCCCAGTACGGCATCCGCGAGAAGCAGCTCCGCATCGTGTTCGAAGAGGCCCGCAAGACGAAGGGCCTGACCGGTGAGAACCTGGTCGAGCTCCTCGAGCAGCGCCTCGACGCCCTCGTGCTCCGTGCCGGCTTCGCCCGCACCACGGCGCAGGCGCGTCAGCTCATCGTGCACCGCCACATCCTCGTCGACGGCAAGCTCGTCGACCGTCCGTCCTTCCGCGTGAAGGAGGGGCAGCTCATCCACGTGAAGCAGCGCTCCGAGTCCCTCGAGCCGTTCCAGGTCGCCGCCGCCGGTGGGCACCAGGAAGTCCTGCCGAAGGTCCCGGGCTACCTCGAGGTCGAGATCGACAAGCTCCAGGCCCGCCTCGTGCGTCGCCCGAAGCGCGCCGAGGTCCCCGTGACCTGTGAAGTGCAGCTCGTCGTCGAGTACTACGCAGCTCGCTGATCTCCTGATCACACCCGAACGGCGGGTCGTCCTCTTCCGAGGGTGGCCCGCCGTTCGGCGTCCCCGGCCCCGGTCGCCACTAAGATCGTTCGGGCACGCACTGCTCGCGTGCAAGAGGGAGAGGCACCGTGAAGCAGCTGTTCTTCGTCGCCGTCGGCGTCGTGATCGGGTTCGCCGTCGCCCACCAGGTGTCCAGGACACCGGGCGGTGCGCGGTTCTTCGCCGACGTGAACGCCCGGACGAAGGCCTTCACGGACGCCGTGGCCGACGGCTACCGCTCGCGCGAAGCCGAGCTGCGCACCGACGTCTGACCCGCCCGGCACCCTCCTCCCACACACTCTCGACCTGAAACCAGGAAGCACCATGCAGACCGCAGAGATCCGCCGCCGTTGGCTCCAGTTCTTCGGCGACCGCGGGCACACCGTCGTCCCGTCCGCGTCGCTCGTCTCGGACGACCCGTCGCTGCTGTTCACGGTCGCCGGCATGGTGCCGTTCATCCCGTACCTGACCGGGCTCGTCCCGGCGCCGTACCCCCGCGCCACCAGCGTGCAGAAGTGCATCCGCACGAACGACATCGAAGAGGTCGGCAAGACGCCGCGGCACGGCACGTTCTTCCAGATGAACGGCAACTTCTCGTTCGGGGACTACTTCAAGGAGCAGGCGATCCAGTACGCCTGGGAGTTCCTCACCAACCCGGAGTCCGACGGTGGCCTGGGCTTCTCGCCGGACGACCTGTGGGTCACGGTCTACGAGGAGGACGACGAGGCGATCGAGTTCTGGAAGCAGCACTCGTCCCTGCCCGAGGACCGGATCCAGCGGCTCGGCAAGGACACCAACTACTGGTCCACCGGCCAGCCGGGTCCGGCCGGTCCGTGCTCGGAGATCTTCTTCGACCGCGGTCCGGAGTACGGCGTCGACGGTGGCCCGGCGACCGACGACGACCGGTACGTCGAGATCTGGAACCTCGTGTTCATGCAGTACCAGATCGCCGACGTCCGCTCGAAGTACGACTTCGAGATCACCGGTGAGCTGCCGAACAAGAACATCGACACCGGCATGGGGCTCGAGCGCGTCGCGTTCATCAAGCAGGGCGTCGACAACATGTACGAGATCGACCAGGTTCGCCCGGTCCTCGACAAGGCGGCCGAGATCTCGGGTCGCCGGTACGGCGCCGTCCACGAGGACGACGTCCGCATGCGGGTCATCGCCGACCACGTGCGGTCCGCGCTCATGCTCATCGCCGACGGCGTGAGCCCGTCGAACGAGGGCCGTGGCTACATCCTCCGCCGTCTGCTCCGCCGCACCGTGCGCGCGATGCGACTCCTCGGCGTCGAGGGCGCGACCTTCCCGGAGCTGTTCCCCGCGTCGCGCGACGCCATGCGCGACGCCTACCCCGAGGTCGCCGACGGCTACGACCGCATCGCCCGGATCGCGTACGCCGAAGAGGAGACCTTCCTCCGCACGCTGGCGCAGGGCACGACCATCCTCGACGTCGCGGTGGACCGCGCGAAGGCGGACGGCAAGCAGGCGATCGGCGGCGACACCGCGTTCCTGCTGCACGACACCTTCGGGTTCCCGATCGACCTGACCCTCGAGATGGCCGAAGAGGCCGGCGTCCAGGTGGACCGCGGGGCGTTCGACACGCTCATGTCGGAACAGCGTGCCCGCGCCAAGGCGGACGCGAAGAGCAAGAAGACGGCACTGGCGGACCTCAGCGTCTACAGCGCGTTCCGGGCCGCGGGCGAGACCGTCTTCCTCGGGTACGACGCGCTCGAGGCGGAGACCTCGGTGCTCGGCATCATCGTGGACGGTGTGAGCGTCGACCGGGCGGTCGCGGGCGACATCGCCGAGGTCATCCTCGGGGAGACCTCGCTCTACGCGGAGTCCGGCGGCCAGGACGCCGACCAGGGATCGATCATCGGGAACGGCTTCGACCTCGAGGTCCTCGACGTCCAGCGGCCGGTCGCCGGTCTGTGGAGCCACACCGTGCAGGTGCGCTCGGGCGAGGTCGGGGTGGGTGACGCCGCCACGACGGTGGTCGACGCCGAGTACCGACGCGGTGCCACGCAGGCCCACTCCGCGACCCACCTCGTCAACGCCGCACTCCGCGACATCCTCGGCCCCGAGGCCCTGCAGGCCGGTTCCTACAACAAGGCGGGCTACATGCGGCTCGACTTCTCGTGGTCGCAGCCGGTGTCGGTGGAGACCCGCTCCGAGATCGAGGAGGTCGTGAACTCGGCCATCCGCTCCGACCTCGAGGTCTCGACGCGGGTGTTGCCGATCGACGAGGCAAAGGCCCTCGGTGCGCAGGCGCTGTTCGGCGAGAAGTACGGCGCCGAGGTCCGGATGGTGGACATCGGCGGCCCGTGGTCGCGCGAGCTCTGCGGTGGCACGCACGTCGCGACGAGCTCGCAGGTCGGGCTCGTGAACCTGGTGGGGGAGTCGAGCGTCGGATCGACGAACCGACGGGTCGAGGCACTGGTCGGGCTCGAGGGGTTCCGCGACCTCGCGGTCGAACGGACGATCGTGTCCCAGCTCTCGAGTGCCCTCAAGGCGCCGCGCGAGGACCTGCCGGGTCGCGTGCAGTCCCTGATGGAGGACCTCCGGACCGCGCAGAAGCGCATCGCGGAGTTCGAGTCGGCGAGCCTGCAGCAGCGGGTGCCCGCGATCGCCAAGCAGGCGACGACCGTCGGGTCGACCACCGTGGTCGCCGAGACCGTCGACGGCCTGCAGTCCGGCGACGACCTGCGCTCCCTGGTGACCGGCGTCCGTGGGCAGCTCGGTGACGGCGCCGCGGTGGTCGTCCTGGGATCGGTCATCGGCGGCAAGCCCGTCGTGATCGTGGCGACGAACGACGCGGCACGTGCCGCGGGCGTGCAGGCCGGACCGCTGGCGAAGGAGGCCGCTTCCGTGCTCGGTGGTGGTGGCGGCGGCAAGCCCGACCTGGCCCAGGGCGGTGGCACCGACGCGGCGGCGCTCCCGGCGGCGCTCCGGGCGGTCACCGACCGGCTCGCGGGCTGATCGTGGCGGTGCGACCCGGGCGTCGGCTCGGCATCGACGTCGGGCGCGCCCGGATCGGGGTCGCCGTGTGCGACCGGGACGGGCTGCTCGCGACCCCGGTCGAGACGGTCCCACGTGACGACGACACGGACCTGCGCCGGATCCTCGCGATCGCCGACGAGTACGACGTGATCGAGCTCGTCGTCGGGCTGCCCCTGTCGATGTCGGGAGCGGACACGCCCTCCACCCAGGACGCCCGCGAGTTCGCCGCGCGGATCGCCGAGCACCGGCCGGTCCGGCTGGTGGACGAGCGACTGTCGACCGTGACCGCGCAGCGGGGCCTCCGGCAGGCGGGCAAGAACACGAAGAAGTCGCGGTCCGTGATCGACCAAGCGGCCGCTGTTATCATTCTGCAACACGCGCTCGACCACGAGCGTGCGTCCAGTGCCCCTCCCGGGGCCGTGCTCCCCTGACAGGCTGCCCTGCCGTCGCCGATCCGATCGCGATGGTGCCCAGTCGGAGCTCCCGAACGAGAGACCGAGGAATCGTTGGCAGACGACCTGGACTGGAACGCGATCATCGCGCCCGGCAACGACGCCGAGCGGCGGAGGGACCCCTCCGCCGGCACGGATGAGACCGAACCGACCATTGCGGGTGACGAGCCCGCGCAGCACCGGCCCCGTTCCCGGAGAGAGGCCCGCGCCGCCGAGGCTGCACGCGCCGCCCGGAACGACGCCGCGGACCGTCCGGCGTCGCCCGCGGACGCTCCGGTCGCGACCGGGCCCGACGAGCTCCACCCGGACGTGCACGCACTGCTCACCGGACCCACCGGGACGACCGCGTCGTCCGGGACGGCTGCGTCGTCGGGTGGCGCGGGCCGCGGTGGCGGGGACGACGACGGACGTGGGCGACGGGGTGGACGAGGGGGAGCCTCCAGGCCGCCGCGCGAGCCGCGACCGAAGCGACGCCGTGGTCCGCTCATCGCCGGCATCGTGATCGTCGCCGTGGTCCTGGCCGCCGGGGTCGGCGGCTACGCGTTCGCGGCGCCGAAGATCCAGCAGATCGTGGGCGCGATCAGCGGTGCCCAGGAGCCCGACGACTACACCGGAGACGGTACGAGCGACGTCACCATCACCATCAAGCAGGGCGACATCGGCGAGGACGTCGCGAAGACGCTCCAGCGCAGCGGCGTCGTGAAGAGCTCGAAGGTCTTCTACAAGTTGCTGCTGGCCTCGCCGGACGTGCAGTTCCAGCCGGGGTCCTACTCGCTCAAGAAGAAGATGAGCGCCGAGTCCGCGCTCACCGCGCTGCAGGACGAGAAGAACCAGGTCCAGGCGTCGATCGTGATCCCGGAGGGGACGGCGCTCGAGGACATCGAGGCCGGCATGGTCTCGAAGGCCGGGCTCACCGAGGCCGAGGTGTCCGCGGCGGCGAAGGACGTGTCCGCGTACGGCCTGCCGGCGAACGCGACCACGCTCGAGGGGTGGCTGTTCCCGGCCACGTACCCGATCAACCCCGGTTGGTCGGCGAAGCAGTACTTCCAGTCGATGGTCGACACCATGAAGGAGCACCTCGCGGCGGCCGGTGTGGCCGAGGCCGACCAGGAGCACGTCATCGTCTTCGCGTCGCTCGTGCAGAAGGAAGCGGGCCTCGCCGCGGACTACCCGAAGGTGGCTCGGGTGTTCCAGAACCGTCTCGACGAGGGCATGCGCCTGCAGTCGGACGCCACGGTCGCCTACGGCACCGGGAACACGCACAAGGTGACGACGACGGACGCCGAGCGCGCCGATGCCGACAACCGGTACAACACCTACGTGCACGACGGACTGCCGCCGGCGCCGATCTCGAACCCGGGTGACGTGGCGATCAAGGCCGTCACACAGATGGCGACGGGCAACTGGCTCTACTTCGTCACGGTCGACCTCGACAGCGGCCGGACGGTGTTCTCCGACACCTACGAGCAGCACCTCGTCGCGGTGAAGGAGTTCCAGGCCTGGCTCCGGGCGCACCCCGAGTACCAGTAGGCGGCGACGTCTCGGTCGGTGTCGCTGTGGGAGGATGGCACCATGCTTCGTTGGTTGACCGCTGGTGAGTCCCACGGACCCGAACTGATCGCGATGCTCGAGGGGCTGCCCGCGGGTGTCCCGGTGTCGTTCGAGTCCATCCGTACCGACCTCGCGCGCCGCAAGCTCGGGTACGGTCGTGGCTCCCGCATGAAGTTCGAGCAGGACGAGCTGCACGTGTCCGGCGGCGTCCGGCACGGCTACTCCCTCGGCAGCCCGATCGCGATCCGCATCGGCAACACCGAGTGGCCCAAGTGGGTCGAGGTCATGAACCCCGAGCCGGTCGAGGCGACCGACATGTCCCGCGGGCGTTCGGCGCCCCTGACCCGCCCGCGACCCGGCCACGCCGACCTGGTGGGCATGCAGAAGTACGGCTTCGACGAGGCCCGACCGATCCTCGAGCGCGCCAGTGCCCGCGAGACCGCGGCACGCGTCGCGCTGGGTGCGGTGGCCAAGGCGTTCCTCGCCGAGCTCGGCATCCGGTCGGTGGCGCACACGCTGCAGGTCGGCACGGTCCGCGTGCCCGACGGCACCGACCTCCCGCTGCCCGACGACGTCGACCGGCTCGACGAGGACCAGCTGCGCTGCTTCGACGCGGAGACCTCGGCGCGCATGGTGACCGAGGTCGAGGCCGCGAAGAAGGACGGCGACACCCTCGGCGGTGTCGTCGAGGTCCTCTTCTACGGGGTCCCCCCGGGCCTGGGGTCCCACGTGCAGTGGGACCGCCGGCTCGACGCGCGGCTGGCCGCCGCGATCATGGGCATCCAGGCGATCAAGGGCGTCGAGGTCGGGGACGGCTTCGCGACCGCTGCACGCCGGGGTTCGGCGGCGCACGACGAGCTGCACCGCGAGGACGGCGAGATCATCCGGACGAGCGACCGTGCCGGCGGGACCGAGGGCGGCATGTCCACCGGGACTGTGCTGCGCGTCCGGGCCGGGATGAAGCCCATCGCGACCGTGCCGCACGCGCTGCACACCATCGACGTCGCCACGGGCGAGGACGCGTCCGCCCACCACCAGCGTTCGGACGTCTGCGCGGTGCCCGCGGCCGGCGTCGTCGCCGAGGCCATGGTCGCGCTCGTCCTGGCGGACGCCGTGCTGGAGAAGTTCGGCGGCGACAGCGTGACCGAGACGAAGCGGAACATGGAGAGCTACCTGGCCTCGATCCCCGAGACGCTCCGCTCCCGTCGGACGGAACCCACCGCCCCGTCCGCCGCGTGGTGACCGACGCACCGCCGGTCGTCGTGATCGGCCCGATGGGCGCCGGCAAGTCGAGCGTCGGCAAGCGCGTCGCGAAGGCGCTCGGCGTCCCCTTCACCGACACCGATCGGGTGATCGCCCGGTCGCACGGTCCGATCCCCGCGATCTTCGCGGACCGCGGCGAGCCGGCGTTCCGCGAACTCGAGGCCGAGGCGGTCCGCCAGGCGATGGCGACCGGGGGCGTGATCGCCGTCGGCGGTGGGGCCGTGACGCACGCCGCCACCCGCGAAGCCCTCGTGGGCGCGCGCGTCGTGTTGCTGACGGTGTCACCGGAGGCCGTCGCGGACCGCATCGCCGGGAGCGACCGCCCCCTGCTCGCGCAGGGCGGCATCGACGCGTGGCAGACCATCATGGACGAACGAGCAGCCACCTACGCCCAGCTGGCGCACGCCGTGTTCGACACGTCGCGGCGGCCGATGTCGCACGTCGTCGACGACGTCATCGCGTGGTTGCGTGACGAGAGCACCACCACCGGAGGAACAGCGTGACCGATTCGACCCAGTCCGTCCTGCCCGAGGGGACGACCGAGATCCGTGTCGGCGGGGACGACGGGTACGTCGTCGCGGTCGGCACCGGGCTGCTCGGCTCGGTGCCCGCGCTGCTTGGGCCGCGCGTGGCGAAGGTCCTCATCGTGCACGCGCCGACCCTGGGCGCTCGCGCGAACGACCTCCGTCAGCTGCTCGTCGACGCCGGCCTCGAGGCGCTCATCGCCGAGGTCCCCGACGCCGAGGGCGCCAAGCGGGTCGAGGTCGCAGCGTTCTGCTGGCAGATCATGGGGCAGTCGGACTTCACCCGCACCGACGCCGTGATCGGCCTGGGCGGGGGAGCCGTGACCGACCTCGCCGGCTTCGTCGCCGCGACTTGGCTGCGCGGTGTGCCGTACGTGGCGATCCCGACGAGCGTGCTCGGCATGGTCGACGCGAGCGTCGGTGGCAAGACGGGCATCAACACGAACGAGGGCAAGAACCTCGTCGGCGCCTTCTACGCTCCCCGCGCCGTCGTCGCCGACCTCGACCTCGTCCGGTCCCTGCCGCGCAACGAGATCCTCACCGGGTTCGCCGAGATCGTGAAGGCCGGGTTCATCGCCGTGCCGGAGATCCTCGACGTGATCGAGGCGGACGTCGACCGGGTGACCGACCCGACGACCCCCGAGTTCCGGCGCGTGGTCGAACTCGCGATCGAGCTCAAGGCCCGGGTGGTGTCGGACGACTTCACCGAGCAGGGGCGGCGCGAGATCCTGAACTACGGGCACACGCTCGGGCACGCGATCGAGCACGCCGAGCGGTACCAGTGGCGCCACGGCGCGGCGGTCGCGGTCGGCATGGTGTTCGCGGCGGAACTCGCTCGTCTCACCGGGCACCTCGACGACGCCACGGTCGACCGGCACCGTGCGATCCTGGAGTCGCTCGAGCTGCCGACCACCTACGGGCTCGGTCGCTGGGAGGGCCTGCTCGCGACGATGCGCCGCGACAAGAAGGCGCGGGCCGGGATGCTCCGGTTCATCATCCTGGACGGCGTCGGCAAGCCGACGACGCTCGAGGGTCCCGAGGACCACCTGCTCTTCACCGCCTACCAGGAGGTCGGCGTCTAGTCCGCGTCCGGTGCTCCGGCGGACTCAGCGCAGCACGCGCCGGGTCCGCCGCCACCGCCACTTGACCCGCATCGACACCGTCACGATGCCGGTCCGCTCAGACTCGTACCACTCGGCCAGCGTCGCGCGCTGTGCAGGAGTCCGCACCGCTCCACGGCGCCCCAGCCGGACCCAGGCCACGGGAGCACACTGGTCCGGTGCCCACCCCGCCCCGCCTGAGCGACCTCGGCCAGCAGGACGCGGACGCCGGCAGCCTGCGATCCCGCGGGCGCCGCTTCGCCGAGCTGCTGCGCATCGCCCGCCGCCACCGACTCGTCCCGTTCCGCCGCCTCGACTTCTCGCACGACCCGGAGACGGCGGCTCTGCGTCGTGACCAGGCCGAGCACCTGCGCCGTGCACTCGAAGAGGCCGGCGGCGGGTTCGTGAAGATGGGGCAGTTGCTCTCGACACGCGACGACCTGCTCCCCGAGGAGTGGACCGAGGGGCTCGCGCACCTGCAGCGCGACGTGACGCCGGCCCCGGCGGACGAGGTCGCGGCGCTCCTCGCCGCCGAACTGCACGCACCGGTCGACGAGGTCTTCGCGTCCTTCGACGCCGAGCCCGTCGCGGCCGCCTCGATCGCGCAGGTGCACCGTGCACGCCTGCACGACGGGACGGAGGTCGCGGTGAAGGTGCAGCGGCCGGGCATCGACGCCGCCGTCCGACGTGACGTCGACATCGCGCTCCGTGTCGTGCGCTTCCTGGCGCGGACGAGCACCGAGGCGCACCAGGTCGGGGTGGTCGACGTCGCTGAGCAGTACGCGGCCGACCTCGTGCGGCAGGTCGACTTCTCGTCCGAGGCACGGAATCTCGCCGCGCTCCGCGCGGCCCAGTCCCGCAGCGCCCGCCCCGACGAGGTGTACCTGCCCGTGCCGTACCCCGAGCTGTCCGGTCGGCGGGTGCTCGTCATGGAGTTCCTCGAGGGCGACACGCTCAGCGCCCTGCGCGCCCAGCGCACCGACCGCGACCTCGACGCGCCGATGCGCGCGATCCTGCGCGCGTTCCTGCGGCAGGTGGTCTTCGACGGGCTGTACCACGCGGACCTGCACCCGGGGAACGTCGTGCTCCTGCCCGACGGCCGGCCCGCGCTGATCGACTTCGGCTCGGTCGGGAGGCTCGACCCGGGTCTGCGGGACACGGTCCAGGAGTTGCTGGCCGGCTACCTGCAGGACGACACGGCCCGCATCGCCGACAACGTCCTGCGCATGGCCCCGGTGCGCGATCCGCGGGACGAGGCCGACTTCCGTCGGGACATCGCGCGCTTCGTCGCGGACGAGCTCGGCCCCGGGGCGCGCATCGGGGTGCAGACCGTCGACGACGCCGTCGAGGTGTTCGGGCGCTACCGGCTGAAGCCCCCGCCGGACTTCGTGGCGGCGGCGCGCGCACTGGCGATCTTCGAGGGGACGCTCCGGACCCTGACACCGTCGTTCGACCTGCTCGAGGAGTCCCGCGACCTCGCGAAGCAGCAGATCCGCGACCAGCTGCGCCCCTCGGCGCTCCGGGACGTCGCGGTGCGCGAGTTGTTCGGGGTCGTCTCGGCCGCGCGGAAGCTCCCGCGGCGGGTCGACCGGATCTCCGAGGCACTCGAGACCGGACGGCTGTCGGTGAACATCCGGCTCTTCGGGGACCGTCAGGACCGACGGCTCGTGACGGGGCTGATCCGGCGCGTCCTCCTGGTGCTGCTGGGGGCGAGCGCGGGTGTCCTGTCGATCGTCTGGCTCACGCTGCCGGCCCGACCGACCGCCGTGCTGTCGACCGGGGTCGCGGGGGCACTCCTCGGGGGCGCGGCGGTGGTGCTGCTCGGGTGGGCGGCGATCGACGCGTGGCTGGCCCGTCGGCGGGAGTGAGCCGGGTGCGCCGGACCCGTCCGCTACACTCGTCGGGGCGTCGCGCCGATCCGGCCAGCGACCGCCGCGCCGGACCTGCGAGTCCGCGAGACCTTCACAACACCATCGAACGGAAGACCCATGGCGAGCACCACTGACATCAAGAACGGCGCCGTTCTCATCATCGACGGCCAGCTCTGGTCGGTCGTCGAGTTCCAGCACGTCAAGCCGGGCAAGGGCGGCGCGTTCGTCCGCACGAAGCTCAAGAACGTCGTCTCCGGCAAGGTCGTCGACCGCACGTTCAACGCGGGCGCGAAGATCGACACCGCGACCGTGGACCGTCGCGACTACCAGTACCTGTACCAGGACGGCGAGTCCTACGTCTTCATGGACACCGACACGTACGACCAGATCCCTGTCTCGGAGACGGTCGTCGGCGACGCGAAGAACTTCCTGCTCGAGTCCGCGATGGTCACCATCGCGATGAACGAGGGCAACCCGCTCTACATCGAGCTCCCGACGTCGATCGTCACCGAGGTCGAGACCGAGCCCGGCCTGCAGGGCGACCGTTCGTCCGGCGGCACGAAGGACGCGACCATCATCGCGACCGGTCACCGCATCCAGGTCCCGCTGTACCTCGAGAGCGGCACCACCGTGAAGATCGACACGCGCGACGGCAGCTTCCTCGGCCGCGTCAACAACTAGGCGCTCGCCCCATGAGTGCTCGTTCGAAGGCCCGCAAGCGCGCCCTCGACATGCTGTACGTGGCGGAGGTCCGCGATCTGCCGATCGCGGACGTCCTGGCCACGGAGACCGTCCGTCACCTCGACCAGCCCGAGCGCGCCACCAGCTGGGACTACGCCCGGCAGATCGTGACCGGGGTGGACGAGGCCCGGCACGAGATCGACTCGGTGATCGTCGACCACGCCCAGGGCTGGTCCATCGCGCGGATGCCGGTCCTCGACCGGTGCATCCTGCGCATGGGGGTCTGGGAGCTCCGCTTCAACCCGGAGGTGCCGGACGCGGTCGCCATCGCCGAAGCCGTGGAGCTCGCGCAGTCGCTCTCGACCGACGAGTCCGCCGGCTTCGTGAACGGCGTGCTCGGGGCGGTCGCGGGCGGTCGTGCACCGTCCGGTCGGACGGTCGCAGGGGACCAGGAGTCCCGGTAGGGTTGACCACGTCAGCGTCCTTTAAGTCCGTCCGGTGAGGCGGGGAAGGAGGTCGGCGTGGGTACCAGAACGGTCCTGCAGAACACCGACATCACGCGTGCCTTGACACGCATCGCGCACGAGATCCTCGAGGCCAACCACGGCGCCTCGGACCTCGTGCTCCTGGGCATCCCGACCCGGGGTGCCGTCCTGGCCGATCGACTCGCGTCGATCCTGGCGGACATCGAGCCCGAGTGGGCCGCCGACCGCGAGCAGCGGCTCGGCACGCTCGACGTGACGATGCACCGGGACGACCTCGGGCACGGCATCGGCCGGGCCCCGCACCGGACCACGATCCCGACGAGCGGCATCGACGGCAAGGTCGTCGTCCTCGTCGACGACGTGCTCTACTCCGGTCGCACCGTGCGGGCAGCGCTCGACGCCCTGCAGGGGATCGGGCGGCCCCGCGCGGTCCGGCTCGCGGTCCTGGTCGACCGCGGACACCGCGAGCTCCCGATCCGCGCGGACCACGTCGGCAAGAACCTGCCGACAGCGTCCGACGAGCGTGTCACGCTGCGGCTCACCGAGACCGACGGCGCCGACGAGGTCGTCATCGAACAGAGCGAGACGGGCGGTGCCGCCTGATGCGCCACCTGCTCTCCACCGCGGACCTGTCCCGCGACGAAGCCGTCCACATCCTCGACGTCGCCGAGGAGATGGCCGAGGTCAACACCCGAGAGGTCCGGAAGCTCCCGGCCCTGCGCGGCAAGACCGTGGTGAACCTCTTCTTCGAGGACTCCACCCGGACGCGCATCTCGTTCGAGGCCGCCGCGAAGCGCCTGTCCGCCGACGTCATCAACTTCGCCGCGAAGGGCTCGAGCGTCTCCAAGGGCGAGTCCCTCAAGGACACCGTGCAGACCCTCGGCGCGATGGGCATCGACGGCATCGTCATGCGCCACGGTGCGTCGGGCGCCCCGCGGGTGCTCGCCGACGCCGACTGGATCGACGTCCCCGTCGTGAACGCGGGCGACGGCACGCACGAGCACCCGACGCAGGCCCTGCTCGACGCCTTCACGATGCGGCGTCGGCTGCACGGTGCCGCGAGCCGGGGGAAGGGTCTCGACGGCGTCCGGGTCGCGATCGTCGGCGACGTCCTGCACAGCCGCGTCGCCCGCAGCAACGCCTGGCTGCTCCGCACGCTCGGCGCCGAGGTGACCTTCGTCGCCCCGCCGACGCTGCTGCCCGCCGTCGAGCGGCCGTTCGGCGCCGCCGTGCACCACGACCTCGACGTGGCCCTGGCCGAGGACCCGGACGTCGTCATGCTCCTCCGGATCCAGCAGGAGCGCATGCACGACGCGTTCTTCCCGAACGAGCGCGAGTACACCCGCCACTTCGGCCTCACGGCGTCGCGCACCGCGCGGCTGTCGGAGCGCACGCTGATCATGCACCCCGGCCCGATGAACCGGGGGCTCGAGATCGCCGGCCTCGCGGCCGACGACCCGCGCTCGACGGTCGTCGAGCAGGTCGCGAACGGCGTCAGCGTCCGCATGGCCGTCCTCTACCTGGCGCTGACCGGGGACAACACCGCGAAGGAGTCCGTCGCATGACCGCCCACCTCATCCGCGGCGCGCAGCTGGTCGACGGCTCGCGTGCCGACATCCGTCTGGAGGGTCGGCGCATCGCCGCCGTCGGGTCCGGTCTCGACACGGCCGGTGCCACGGTCGTCGACGCGGACGGTCTCCTCGCCCTGCCCGGTCTCGTCGACCTGCACACCCACCTGCGCGAGCCCGGCGGCGAAGAGGCGGAGACGGTCCTGACGGGCTCACGCGCCGCGGCCGCCGGCGGCTTCACCGCGGTGAACGCGATGGCGAACTCGTCGCCCGTGGCGGACACCGCCGGGGTCGTCGAGCAGGTCCAGGCGCTCGGGGACGACGCCGGGTACGTGACGGTCCGCCCGATCGGTGCGGTCTCGCAGGGACTCGCTGGCACGCACCTGTCCGAGATCGGGGCGATGGCGACCTCGCGCGCGAAGGTCCGGGTCTTCTCCGACGACGGTTCGTGCGTGTCCGACCCGCTGCTCATGCGCCGGGCGCTCGAGTACATCAAGGGCTTCGGCGGGGTGCTCGCGCAGCACGCGCAGGAGCCCCGGCTGACGATCGGCGCGCAGATGAACGAGGGCCGGCTGTCGTCGGAGCTCGGGCTCGCGGGCTGGCCGGCCGTCGCGGAAGAGGCGATCATCGCCCGTGACGTCCTGCTCGCCGACCACGTCGGCGCCCGGCTGCACGTGTGCCACGTGTCGACGGCGGGCAGCGTCGAGGTCATCCGGTGGGCGAAGTCCCGCGGGATCGCCGTCACGGCAGAGGTCACGCCGCACCACCTTGTGCTGACGGAGGACCTCATCGCGGGTGTCGACGGTGCCCCCGGCTACGACGCCCGGTACAAGGTGAACCCGCCGCTGCGCTCCCGCGAGGACGTCGAGGCCCTGCGCGGTGCCCTGGCCGACGGCACGATCGACATCGTCGCGACCGACCACGCGCCGCACACCGCCGAGGCGAAGTGCTGCGAGTGGCCCGCCGCCGCGAACGGCATGGTCGGGCTCGAGTCGGCACTGAGCGTCGTGCAGGCCGCCGTGGTCGACGACGGACGGCTGGACTGGTCGGACGTCGCGCGGGTCCTGTCCGAGGCTCCGGCACGCATCGGCCAGGTCGAGGGACACGGGCAGCGCATCGCCGAGGGCGCTCCCGCCGAGATCACCCTGTACGACCCGTCGGTGCGCCGTGACTTCGCCGTCACCGACCTTGCCGGACAGTCGCAGAACTCGCCGTACCTCGGCATGGCCCTGCCCGGCCGGGTCGTCGCCACCTTCCACCACGGGTACGCCACGGTGCTCGACGGCCAGGTCGTCGACGCCGAGACCGTCGCGGCCGCCGCAGCGAAGGCGGCGACCGCATGAGCGGTGACGCGCTGCGCTGGCTGACCGGAGGAGTGGTCCTCCTCCTGGTGGCCGCGCTGTTCGTCGCCATGGCGCGCACCTGGCGGACGCGCACGCGGCGCCAGGCCGGCACCGTGCCTCCCGTCCCGGTCCCGGCCGGGCTGGGACCGGCGGTCGGGTCGTGGGACGGGTTCACCGTCGCGACGACCCGTGCCGACCAGCCGCTCGAGCGGATCACCGCCGGCGGACTCGGGTTCCGGGGCCGCGGTGGCGTGACGGTGCACGACTCCGGGGTGGTGCTGCACCACGCCGGGACCCCCGACCGCTGGATCGCCGCCGACGCCGTGCGCGGTGCCGACCGTGCGACCACGGCGATCGACCGCGTGGTCGAACCCGGGGGACTGGTCCGTCTGCGATGGACGGCGACCGGCGCCGCAGGTGCGACGGACCTCGACACCTACTTCCGGTTCCCGGAGGGCGGGGGAGCAGCACGCTCCGCCCTGCAGGGACTGACGACGAAGCACGAACACCCGCAGACCGCGGGCGAAGGGACGAACTGATGACACGCGAACGGGCCGTACTGGTCCTCGAGGACGGCACCCGCTACGACGGCTGGGCGTACGGCGCCCGAGGCCGATCCCTCGGTGAGGTCGTCTTCGCAACCGGCATGACCGGGTACCAGGAGACGTTGACCGACCCGTCCTACGCCGGGCAGATCGTGGTGCAGACCGCGCCGCACATCGGCAACACGGGCGTGAACGACGAGGACCCCGAGTCCCGTCGCATCTGGGTGGCGGGCTACGTGGTCCGCGACCCCAGCCGTGTCGTGTCGAACCACCGTGCGAACGCGACGCTCGACGACCACCTGGTGCGCGACGGTATCGTGGGCATCTCCGGGGTCGACACCCGGGCGCTCACCCGCCGGATCCGTGACGCCGGTGCCATGAAGGGCGGTGTGTTCAGCGGTGCCGACGCGACGCTCGACCCCGCCGAGCAGCTGCGTCTCGTCACGGAGCAGGCGGCGATGGCCGGCGCGAGCTTCTCGTCGATCGTCTCCACGCCGGAGACCTACGTGGTGCCGGCCGTCGGTGAGCAGATCGGCCGGCTCGCCGTGCTCGACCTCGGCGTGAAGGCGTCGACCACGCGGTACCTGGCGGAGCGCGGGTTCGAGGTGCACGTCGTGCCGCAGGACATCACGGCGGCGGAGCTGTCGGAACTGGACCCCGACGCCCTGTTCTACTCGAACGGTCCCGGCGACCCGGCGGCGTCCGACGCCCAGGTGGAGCTCCTGCAGGACAGCCTGAAGACCGGCCGCCCGTTCTTCGGCATCTGCTTCGGCAACCAGCTGCTCGGTCGCGCGCTCGGTTTCGGCACGTACAAGCTGCCGTTCGGCCACCGCGGCATCAACCAGCCCGTGCTCGACACCGCGACCGGCAAGGTCGAGATCACGAGCCAGAACCACGGCTTCGCGGTCGACGCGCCCCTCGGCGAGGTGCTCGAGTCGCCCGCCGGGTTCGGACGCGTCGAGGTCTCGCACTACTCCCTGAACGACCAGGTCGTCGAGGGCCTGCGCGCGCTCGACGTGCCCGCGTTCAGCGTGCAGTACCACCCCGAGGCGGCGGCCGGCCCGCACGACTCCATGTACCTGTTCGACCGGTTCGCGGAGCTGGTCCGTGCGCGACGCGAGGGGAAGCCGCTCGACGCGGCGACCGCCACCGCCACGACCCCCGCAGCCGACGTCACCAAGGAAGCCAACTGATGCCGAAGCGCGCAGACATCAACTCCGTCCTCGTCATCGGCTCCGGCCCGATCGTCATCGGGCAGGCCGCCGAGTTCGACTACTCCGGCACCCAGGCGTGCCGTGTCCTCCGCGCCGAGGGCGTCCGCGTCATCCTCGTCAACCCGAACCCGGCGACGATCATGACCGACCCCGACTTCGCCGACGCGACCTACATCGAGCCGATCACGAGCGCGTCGCTCGAGGAGATCATCAAGATCGAGCAGCCCGACGCGGTCCTGCCGACCCTCGGCGGCCAGACGGCGCTCAACGCGGCGATCAAGCTCGACGCCGAGGGCATCCTCGACAAGTACGGCGTGGAGCTCATCGGCGCGAAGGTCGACGCGATCCAGCGCGGTGAGGACCGCCAGCTCTTCAAGGACCTCGTGCTCGAGTCCGGTGCCGACGTCGCCCGCAGCCACATCGCCCACACCCTGGAAGAGGCGAAGGAGTACGCGGCCGACCTCGGGTACCCGCTCGTCGTCCGCCCGTCCTTCACCATGGGCGGCCTCGGTTCGGGCTTCGCGTACAACGAAGAGGAACTGGTCCGCTTCGTCGGTGACGGCCTGCAGTCCAGCCCGACCACCGAGGTGCTCCTCGAGGAGTCGATCCTCGGCTGGAAGGAGTACGAGCTCGAGCTGATGCGCGACAACTACGACAACACCGTCGTCATCTGCTCGATCGAGAACGTCGACCCGGTGGGGGTCCACACGGGTGACTCGATCACCGTCGCCCCGGCCCTGACGCTGACCGACCGCGAGTACCAGAACATGCGGAACATCGGCATCGACATCATCCGTCGCGTCGGCGTCGACACGGGTGGCTGCAACATCCAGTTCGCCGTCGACCCGTCGAACGGTCGCGTGATCGTGATCGAGATGAACCCCCGCGTGTCGCGGTCGTCGGCCCTCGCGTCGAAGGCGACGGGCTTCCCGATCGCCAAGATCGCCGCGAAGCTCGCCATCGGCTACCGCCTGGACGAGATCGAGAACGACATCACCCGGGTCACCCCGGCGAGCTTCGAGCCCACGCTCGACTACGTCGTCGTGAAGACCCCGCGCTTCGCGTTCGAGAAGTTCCCCGCCGCCGACGCCACGCTCACCACGACCATGAAGAGCGTCGGCGAGGCGATGGCGATCGGCCGCAACTACGCAACGGCGCTGCAGAAGTCGCTCCGCTCGCTCGAGAAGCGCGGCTCGTCGTTCCACTGGGACGTCCCGGCCGCCGAGCTCGACAAGGACGCCCTGCTCGAGACCGCGAAGACCCCGACCGACGGCCGCATCGTCACGGTGCAGCAGGCCCTCGTCGCCGGCGCGACCGCGGACGAGGTGTTCGAGGCCACGAAGATCGACCCCTGGTTCATCGACCAGATCGTCCTGATCAACGAGGTCGCGGACGAGGTCCGCGCGGCCGCCGAGCTCGACGCGGACACGCTGCGCTGGGCGAAGGAGCACGGTTTCAGCGACGTGCAGATCGCCTCGCTGCGGGGGACCACGGAGCAGGAAGTCCGTGACGCGCGCCACGGGCTCGGCATCCGCCCGGTCTTCAAGACGGTCGACACCTGCGCGGGCGAGTTCCCGGCCCTCACGCCGTACCACTACTCGTCGTACGACACCGAGACCGAGGTCGCCCCGAGCGACCGCAAGAAGGTCGTCATCCTCGGGTCCGGTCCGAACCGCATCGGCCAGGGTGTGGAGTTCGACTACTCGTGCGTCCACGCGTCCTTCGCCCTGAGCGAGGCCGGGTTCGAGACGATCATGATCAACTGCAACCCGGAGACGGTCTCGACCGACTACGACACCTCCGACCGGCTGTACTTCGAGCCGCTGACGACCGAGGACGTCCTCGAGGTCATCCAGGCCGAGGCCGCGTCCGGCGAGCTCGTCGGGGTGGTCGTGCAGCTCGGCGGTCAGACGGCCCTCGGACTCGCGAAGCCGCTCGAGGCGGCCGGCATCCCGATCCTCGGCACCAGCCCGAGCGCGATCGACTCCGCCGAGGAGCGCGGCCAGTTCGCCGCCATCCTCGAGGAGGCCGGGCTCCTCGCGCCGCGCAACGGCACGGCGCACGACCTCGCCAGCGCGACCGAGGTCGCCGAGGAGATCGGCTACCCGGTCCTCGTCCGTCCGTCGTTCGTCCTGGGCGGCCGCGGCATGGAGATCGTCTACGACTCCACCGCCATGGCCGACTACTTCGAGCGCATGGCCGACCAGGCGATCATCGGCCCGGAGCTCCCGCTGCTCGTCGACCGGTTCCTCGACGACGCCGTGGAGATCGACGTCGACGCACTCTTCGACGGTGAGCGGCTCTACGTCGGCGGCATCATGGAGCACCTGGAGGAGGCCGGCATCCACTCCGGCGACTCCGCGTGCACGCTGCCGCCGGTGGGTCTCGGCAAGGCGGAGATCCGCGGTGTCGTCGAGGCGACCGAGAAGATCGCGCGCGGCATCGGCGTCCAGGGTCTGCTGAACGTGCAGTTCGCGATCGGTGCAGGCGTGCTCTACGTCCTCGAGGCGAACCCGCGCGCGAGCCGCACCGTTCCCTTCGTCTCGAAGGCGCTCGGCATCCCGCTCGCCAAGGCGGCGTCGCGCATCATGACGGGTTCGTCGATCGACCAGCTCGTCACCGAGGGGCTGCTGCCGGAGCGCGACGGGTCGGCGGTGCCTGCCCAGGCCCCGGTCGCGGTCAAGGAGGCCGTGCTGCCCTTCCGCCGCTTCCGCACGCATGACGGTCAGGTCGTCGACTCGGTGCTCAGCCCCGAGATGCGCTCGACCGGTGAGGTCATGGGCATCGACCGGGACTTCCCGCGGGCGTTCCTCAAGTCGCAGGACGCCGCGTACGGCGGTCTGCCGACGAGCGGGACGGTCTTCGTGAGCGTGGCCGACACCGACAAGCGCCAGGTCGTCCTGCCGATCCACCGCCTGCAGCAGCTCGGGTTCACGATCACCGCGACGGAGGGCACCGCCGAGGTGCTCCGCCGCAACGGCATCGAGGTCACCCTGGTCGGCAAGTACAGCGAGGGCGGCGAGAGCGTCGTGGACCTGCTCGCCCGCGGTGCGGTCGACATCGTCATCAACACGCCGTCCGGTGCGGCCGGTCGTGCGGACGGCTACGAGATCCGCGCGGCGACCGTCGCGGCGGACAAGCCGCTGTTCACGACCATCGCGCAGCTCGGCGCCGCCGTGGCGGCGATCGAGACGATCGGGACCGAGCACAGCGTCCGCAGCCTGCAGGACTACGCGCTCGAGCGCGCCACCTGGTGAGCGCGGTGGCACGCCCAGGAGGCGCGGCCCCCTTCGGCGTCCGGCTCGCGGCCGCCATCGGGTCGCGTTCCGCGCTCTGCGTCGGCATCGACCCCCACGCCGCCACCCTGGCGGCGTGGGGGCTCGGCCGCGACGAGCAGGGACTGACGTCCTTCGGGGCGACCCTGGTCGACGCGGCCGCCGGCCGCGCGGCGGTCGTGAAGCCGCAGGTCGCGTTCTTCGAGGCGGCGGGTGTGGCGGGCTACCGCGCGCTCGACGCGACGATCCGTCGGGCGCGCGATGCGGGCCTCCTGGTCGTCGCCGACGTGAAGCGGGGCGACATCGGCTCGACCGGTGACGACTACGCGGCCGCGTGGATCGACCGGGACGGACCCTTCGCCGCCGACGCGATGACGGTGTCCCCGTACCTCGGGTACGGCTCGTTGCGCGGGACGATCGACCTGGCGCGAGCGAACGGAGCGGGCGTGTTCGTGCTGGCGGCGACCAGCAACCCGGAGGCACGTGAGCTCCAGACGGCGGTGCTCGGCGAGGGGCCGCGTGCGGGGCGGACCGTCGCGGCCGGTATCGTCGGGGACGTGGCAGACGACAACCGTGCCGCGGGCGAGCAGTCCCTCGGCGACGTCGGGCTCGTGCTCGGCGCGACCCTCGAACTCGACGACTTCGGCATCACCGGCGACGACATCGGCACCTCGCCGGTCCTCGCCCCGGGCTTCGGCGCACAGGGGGCCCGCATCGAGGACCTCCGTGCGCTGTACGGCACCCGTGCCGAGCAGGTGCTCGTGAGCGAGTCCCGCGGGCTCCTCACCGACGGGCCCGACGGCGTCGCGGCCCTCGTCGCGGACCGCGCCGCCCGCATCGGTCGCGCGCTGGGGACGGCGGCGTGACCGGGGACCGCGACCGGCTGCCCGCGCACCGCAACCCGCCCGAGGTCGACCGGGTCGCGGCGGCGCAGGCCGCCGTCGCGGCCCGGCGCGCCCGGGCGGCGGTGAAGCAGCAGATCGCATCGGGGGAGCGCTCGGCGCTGGACGTCGCCCGCACCGCCTGGGCCGAGGGCGACGCGCCGGCCGAGAAGTCCCTGCGTGTCCGAGACCTCCTGACGAGCCTGCCGGGTGTCGGCCCCGCGCGCGCCGAGCAGGTCATGGCGACGCTGCGGATCGCGGCGTCCAAGCGACTCGGGGGACTCGGCAGTCGGCAGCGGACGGCACTGGCGGACTGGTTGGCGGCGCGTGGGCGCAAGCGGCAGTCGTCGAAGCTCGTCGTCCTGGCCGGTCCGACCGCGGTCGGCAAGGGGACCGTGAGCGCCTACATCCGCGAGCACTTCCCGGACGTCAACCTCAGTGTCTCGGCCACCACCCGGAAGCCGCGGCCGGGCGAGGTCGACGGGGTGCACTACTACTTCGTGGACGACGCCGAGTTCGACCGGATGATCCGCGACCGCGAGCTCCTCGAGTGGGCGACCGTGCACAACTCCTACCGCTACGGCACGCCGCGCCCGCCGATCGACCGCGCCCTCGACGCCGGCGACCGCGTGATGCTCGAGATCGACCTGCAGGGTGCCCGCCAGGTGAAGGACGCCATGCCCGAGGCGGTGCTGGTGTTCCTGCTGCCGCCGTCGTGGGAGGAACTCGTGCGCCGGCTCATCGGCCGCGGGACCGAGTCCGCCGAGGAACAGGCCCGACGTCTCGACACGGCGAAGGTCGAGCTGGCCGCGCAGGACGAGTTCGACGTGCGGATCGTGAACTCCGATGTCGGCACGGCCGCACGCGAAGTCGTAGACTTGTTCTCTGCGTCCTGACGGGCGCTCCACTGCGTCCCGACCACGAGGAGAATCCCATGGCCAACCCCCAGGGCATCATCGACCCGCCCATCGACGACCTGCTCGCCAAGGTCGAGTCGAAGTACGCGCTCGTGATCTTCGCCTCGAAGCGCGCCCGCCAGATCAACGACTACTACGCCGACCTGCACGAGGGCTCGCTCTTCGACAACGTCGGTCCGCTGGTCGACTCGACGATCGACGACAAGCCGCTGTCCGTCGCGCTCCACGAGATCAACGAGGACAAGCTCACCGTCACCAAGCAGCAGCAGCCGACCGACTGATCCCGGTGACGACGAGCCAGCTGCGCCTCTTCACGTCCGAGTCGGTGACCGAGGGGCACCCCGACAAGATCTGCGACCAGATCTCGGACACCATCCTCGATGCCCTGCTCGAGGTCGACCCGAACGCGCGCGTCGCGGTCGAGACCATGGTCACGACCGGTCTCGTGCACGTCGCGGGCGAGGTCACGACGTCCGGCTACGTCGAGATCCCGAAGCTCGTCCGTGACGTCATCACGGGCATCGGGTACAACTCGTCCGAAGTCTCGTTCGACGGCCACACCTGCGGCGTCGAGGTCTCCATCGGGGCCCAGTCCCCGGACATCGCCCAGGGCGTCGACGAGTCGCTCGACGCCCGGTCCGGTGCCGGCGTCGACCCGCTCGACCGTCAGGGCGCGGGGGACCAGGGCATCATGTTCGGGTTCGCGACGAACGAGACCCCGGAGTACATGCCGGTCGCGATCTGGCTCGCCCACCGGCTGGCGGAGCGCCTGGCCGAGGTCCGGAAGTCCGGACAGCTGACCTTCCTCCGCCCCGACGGCAAGACCCAGGTCACGGTCGGGTACGACGGGGTCGTCCCGAAGACCGTCGAGACGGTCGTGCTCTCGACGCAGCACGCGCCCTCGGTGTCGCTCGACGAACTCACCGCCCAGGTGACCGAGCACGTCATCCGCCCGGTGCTCGACCTGGTGGACCTCGACTCGTCGCACGTCGACGTCATCGTGAACCCCACCGGCCGGTTCGAGATCGGCGGCCCGCAGGGCGACGCCGGACTGACCGGGCGCAAGGTGATCGTCGACACGTACGGCGGGGCCTCCCGCCACGGCGGTGGCGCGTTCAGCGGCAAGGACCCGTCGAAGGTCGACCGTTCGGCCGCCTACGCCCTGCGCTGGGTCGCGAAGAACGCGGTCGCCGCGGGCCTCGCCGACCGGCTCGAGGTCCAGGTGGCGTACGCGATCGGCCGCGCGAAGCCCGTCGGTCTCTACGTCGAGTCCTTCGGCACGGGGCACGTCGACGACGCGACGATCGAGTCCGCGATCCTGCAGGTCTTCGACCTCCGTCCGGCCGCGATCATCCGCGACCTCGACCTGCTGCAGCCGAAGTACGCGCAGACCGCGACCTACGGCCACTTCGGGCGCGAGCTCCCCGGGTTCACCTGGGAGCAGCTCGACCGCGTCGAGGAACTCCGCGCCGCCGCAGGACTCGTCGCCGCCACCGCGTAGGGTCCGCGTGACCACCGTCGCGCGCGTCGTCCTCGACTCGCCGCTCCCGCAGTTGGACCGTCTGTTCGACTACCGGGTGCCGGCCGAGCTCGAGGACGACTGCGTGCCCGGCGTGCGGGTCAAGGTCCCCCTCCGCACGGGTGCGCGCATGGCCGACGCGTACGTCGTCGAGGTCGTGCGGGACGGCCCGGGGTCCGATGCCGAGTCCTTCCCGGGTGAGCTGAGCCCGGTGGAGGAGATCGTCTCCCCGGTCCCGGTGCTCGCTCCCGAGATCTGGACCCTCGCCCGGGCCGTCGCGGACCGCGCCGCCGGCGTCGCCTCCGACGTGTTGCGCCTGGCGGTGCCGACCCGGCAGGTCCGCGCCGAGAAGGCATGGCTGGCGCGGGACACGGCGTGGACGCCGCCGCCCGTCACCGCCCCGACGGTCACCTCGTACGAGTCGGGCGTCCTGGAGGCGCTGGTCGACGACCGTGGGCGGGCTGCGGTCGCCGCGGTCCCGCACCCCGTCGCGCTCGGCTCCGCCGACGAGCCGGTCTGGGTGCCGGGCTGGGCCGCCACGCTCGCCCAGGCCGCCGCGCGCTCGGTCGCGCTCGAACGCTCCGCCGTGCTCGCGGTCCCGGACTTCCGCGACGTCACCGACCTGGAGCGTGCGCTGCACGCCCTGCTCCCACCGGAGCGGGTGGTCCGGTTCGACGCGAAGCAGACCAACGGTCAGCGTGCGCGGGCGCTCCTGCAGGCGCGGACGCACGCGGTCGTTGCGATCGGCAACCGTACCGCTGCGTACGCGCCGGCGTCGGATCTGGGGCTCATCGCGATGTGGGACGACGGCGACGCGTCGTTCGTCGAGCCCCGTGCACCGTACGTGCACACGCGCGACGTCGCCCTGGTCCGGGCCGGGCAGTCCGGCGCCGCGCTGCTGTTCGTGTCCCACGCCCGCAGCACCGACGTGCAGCGGCTCGTCGAGCTCGGGTGGCTGCAGGAGGTCCTGCCCCACCGCGTGCCGGCACCGAAGGTCATCCCGACCGCGCAGCAGACGAACGCCGAGGGGTTCGCGGCGCAGGCACGCATCCCGAGTTCGGCGTGGCGTGCTGCCCGCGAGGCGAGCGCGCACGGTCCGGTGCTCGTGCAGGTCGCGAGCCCGGGCTTCGGCACCGGGCTGGTCTGCGCCGAGTGCGGGGAACGAGCCCACTGCCGGGTGTGCGGGGGACCGCTCGGCAGTCCGCACCGGAACGCCACCCCGCAGTGCCGGTTCTGCGGTGCCCTGGCCGTCGCGTTCCGGTGCCCGACCTGCGGCAACGGCACCCTCAAGCCGGTCGGGCAGGGAGCGCAGCGGACCGCCGACGAGCTCGGCCGGGCGTTCCCGGGGACCCGGATCGTCGTCGCGGACGGGTCCCGTCCGCTGGACGAGGTCCCGGCGAGACCCGCCGTCGTCGTCGCGACCCGGGGTGCCGAACCGTCGACGCCGGGCGGCTACGCGTGCGTGCTGCTCCTCGACGGTGAACGCATGCTGGCGCGGGAAGGGCTGCGGGTCCAGGAGGACGTGCTGCGGTTCTGGACGAACGCCGCCGCGAAGGGCGCACCCGGTGCAGAGGTCTACCTGGTCGGCATCGGCGGCCGACTGGCGACCGCGATGGCGACCTGGCGCCTCCAGGTGCCGGCGCACGACGAACTCGTCGACCGACGGGCGCTGCACTTCCCGCCCGCCGTCCGCGTCGCGACGCTCACCGGCTCGGAAGAGGCCGTGACAGCCGCGGTCGACGCACTCGGGGACGCCCCGGCGGGTCCGGTGCTCGGTCCGGTCCCGGTGCCGGACGACCCCGTCCCCGGGACCGTCCGCGCCATCGTCCGGTTCCCCTACGCGCACGGGGCAGAGGTCGCCGCGACGCTCAAGGCGGAGGTCATCCGCCGGTCGTCGACGCGGCGCGTGCTGCCCGGCGGGAACAAGCGCCGCGCCGCCCCCGCACTCCGGGTGCGGATGGACGACGCGGAGCCGTTCACCGAGGTCTGACCCGGGTGACCGGGACGCGACCGTGGGGTCAGGCTGCGCTGACCGGGCGGCGACGCTCGCGCGGCAGGAAGACGCCGAGCGCGACCATGCCGACGGCGAGCACCAGGTGCAGCCAGTTGTCGGCGTTGTTCAGCGGCACGAAGTTCGCGCCGGAGCTGTGACCGGCCGTGAACAGCCCGTAGATCCACAGCACGAAGTACACGATGCCGCCGATCACGAGGTACATCCGCGATCCGCTGGCCCGCGCCGCGGCGAGCAGGCCGACGACCCCGAACAGCAGGTGGACGATGTTGTGCAGGACCGACACCTGGAAGATGCCGAGCAGCATGGCCATCGACTCGTGCCCGGCGCCGGCCAGGTCGCCGGTCGTGAGCCCGGGGACGAACCCCGCGATCCCGACGAGCAGGAACACGATGCCGACGACGAGCGCGACCTTCTGGATCGACGACCCGGCGTAGCGGTTGGTGGTGGTGGTGGTGATGTCGCTCATGGTGCCTCCCTCATCTGTGCCGCCGACCGTACGCACGTCGGACCGAACCGGCGTCAAGGTGCGGCCGGACGGCGCGTCCATGGGACACTCTCGGACGTGACGACGGGGGAACCGACCAGGCCGCTCGCCTCGTGGCGGTACCGCGGGACGCTGCGGAAGTACCAGCAGGACGTGCTCGACCGCGTGCCCGTGGAACCCGGCGACCCGGTCCACGTCGTCGCCCCGCCGGGCGCGGGCAAGACCCTGCTCGGCCTGCTGCTGGCCGCACGGCACGGCGCCCGGGCGCTCGCGCTCGCGCCGACCGGCACGATCCGCGCGCAGTGGGCCCGCTCCGCCGCCGCGCTCGACGGCGACGTCACCGTCTCCGAGGACCCGCGGGCCCCGGGGGACCTCACCGCGCTGACCTACCAGATGCTCAGCGTGCTCGAGACGGGGACCCCGCTCGCAGACCTCGCCGTCGAACAGTGGCGCCGCGAGCTGGTGGAGGGCGGCCGCGACGAGGACGCAGCGTCCCACTGGGTCGAGGAACTCCGCACGACCAACCCGACCGCGTACCGGAAGGGCATCGCACGCCGGTCCCGCACCATCCGCCGCCGGCTCGCCGCGGAGGACCCCGAACTCCTCGCCGCTGCCCTGCACCCGAACGCCCGCGCCCTCGTCGACCGGCTCGTGGACCACGGCGTCGAGACCATCGTCCTCGACGAGTGCCACCACCTGCTCGACCACTGGGCACTCGTGGTGGCCTACACCGCCGCCCGCATCCGGGCCGCCGGACGCGAACCCGTGCTCATCGGCCTGACGGCGACCCTGCCGTCCACCGACGACCGTGACGCGTACGACAACTACACGGCGCTCCTCGGCGACGTCGACCACGAGGTCCCGACGCCCGCGGTGGTGAAGGAGGGCAACCTCGCCCCGTACCGGGACCTGGTGTGGTTCGTCGAACCGACACCCGACGAGATCGGGTTCCTGCGCACGCACGAGGAACGGCTCGCCGCGCTCGTGCGGAGCGCCCTCGACACCCCCGAGGGCACGGCCTGGATCGAGCGCACGCTGCAGCCCGACCCGGACGGCACGACGGTGGACGGCTCGGACACGGGCGGCCCCGACCCCGTCCGGCTCGCCCGCGCGTTCGACGACGACTTCGCCGTCGCGGAGTCCGCCGCGCGCATGCTCGCCGAACTCCGCCCGGCACACCCGCTCCTGGCGCTGCTGCCCGACGCGACGCGGACCCCGCCGGACACCGAACAGCGCCTCCGGCTCCTCGCCCGGTACGCCCTGGACGAGGTCCTGCCTGACCCAGCCCGCGCAGAGCAGTGGCAGCGCATCAAACGCTCCATCGTCGACTTCGGGTTCACCCTGACCGACCGTGGCGTCCGTCGGGGCCGCGACCCGATCGACACCCTGCTCGCGTCCTCCGCGGCGAAGGACCACGCCGTCGGGGACGTCCTGCGACTCGAACTCGACCAGGACACGGCCGACCGGCTCCGTGCGGTCGTCGTCACCGACCACGCCGTGCACGGCAACACCCGAGGACGGGACGCCGTGGCCGCCGGTGCCCTGCGCACGCACGCGACGGTCGTCGCCCGCGCCGACCTCGCCGCGCTCCGACCGGTCCTGGTGACCGCGCAGCACCTGCGCATCGCGGCCCGCGACCAGGCGGTCCTGCTCCCCGCGATCCGCCGGCACCTCGAGGCACCGTGCACCACGGAACCCGTGGACGGCGCCCCCGACCTCCTCACCGTCGACACCACCGGCGCGGGGTCGGCGGCCGTCGTCGCGGCCGTCTCGGCCCTGCTGACCGAGGGCACCGTCCGGGTCGTCGTCGGCACCCGTGGACTCCTCGGCGAGGGATGGGACTGCCCGGCCGCGAACACCCTGGTCGACCTCACCGCCGTGGCGACCTCCTCCGCCACGCAGCAGCTCCGCGGACGCACACTCCGGCTCGACCCCGCCTGGCCCCGGAAGGTGGCCCACAACTGGACGGTGACCGCCGTCGTCCCCGCCCACGTCGACCTCCGCGCAGCCCCCGACGTCGCCCGCATGCACCGCAAGCACGAGCAGGTCTGGGGACTGCTCCGTGACGACGACGCCCAGGTCGCCCGCGGCACCGGCATCGCGCTCACCTCCGAACAGCGCGCCGTCCTCGACCGCATCACCGCCGGGGCGGAGCACGACCGAACCGCCACGGTCGACGTCCTCGACGAGGTCATCGTCCGGGACCTCCCGAGCCGTGCCGACAGCTGGACCGCGTGGCGCATCGGCGAGCCGTACGCCGACCGCGAGTCCACCGCCGCCGTGATCGCGGACCCCGTGCCGCAGCCCTTCCGCACCGGACCCACCGCCGAGATCCTCATGACCGCCGTGCTCGGCATGGTGCTCTGGGTCGTCGGACAGGGACTCCGGGCCGCGGCCGACGCCTGGCGGCAGTCGCTCGTCGGCGGCGCGCTCGTCACGCTGCTCGTCGTCGGACTGGCCGTCGCCGCCGCGTGGCCGCTCGCCCGCCACCTCGGCACCGCGCTCCGGCAGCGTCTCACCACCGCCGACGCGTACCGCCGCGCCCTCCGGGTCGTCGTCGACGCCCTGCACCGCGCCGGCCGCGTCCCCGCCTACGGCGAGGGCGACGTCCGCGTCGCGGCCACGATGCACGGCCGGGTCCCGGTCGCCTTCTCGCTCGAGGTCCTCGGCGGCAGCACAGCCGACCGACGGACGGTCACCGCGGCACTCGCCGAGCTGTTCGGACCCGTCCGCACCCCGCGGTTCCTGCTGCAGGTCGGCCGCGTCGCCGGGCGCCGGTCCCGCCGGGCCCCGCTGCTCGCCCTCGTCCTGGGGATCGCCCGCACCGTCGACCGTCGCGACCGCTTCCTGGCCGTGCCGAGTGCCATCGGACGTCGTCGGGCCGACGCCGAGGTCTTCGCCGAGCAGTGGAACCGGACCGTGGGGCCAGCCGTGCTCCACGAGATCGGATCACCCGAGTCGCTCGTCCTGCTCGTCCGGGCCCGGCGGGCGTCGGGCTCCGCCGAGCACCCGCCCACGCTCCGCGACCACTGGTCGTGACGGGCGGACCACCCGGACGTGGGAGCATGGAACCCATGCGTCTCGTCGTCGCCGGCAGCCCCGCTGCGGCCGTCCCCACCCTCCGCCGACTGGCGGCGTCCGACCACGAGATCGTGGCGGTGCTCACCCGTCCGGCCACCCCGCAGGGGCGCAAGCGTGTCCTCACGCCGACTCCCGTCGCACAGGCCGCGCTCGAGCTCGGACTGCCGGTGATCGAGGCCGCGCGCGTCGACGACGAGGTCACCGCACGGCTCGCCGAGCTCGACGTCGACCTGGGCGTCATCGTCGCCTACGGCGCGCTGCTGCGCCGAGCGGCGCTGGACGTCCCGCGTCACGGCTGGGTGAACCTGCACTTCTCGGACCTGCCCGCGTACCGCGGTGCCGCGCCCGTCCAGCGTGCCGTGATGGCCGGTGACACGCGCACGGCCGCCACCGTCTTCCAGCTGGTCGAGGCCCTGGACGCCGGACCGGTCTTCGCCGCCGAGCCGTACGAGATCGGCGCCGAGCAGACCGCCGGAGAGGTCCTCGCCGGCATGGCGGACGCCGGCGCCGAGGTCGTGTTGCGTGTCGTCGACGGCATCGCTGACGGGTCCGCCACCGCCGTCCCGCAGGTCGGCGAACCGACGCTCGCGCCCAAGACCACCATCGTCGACGGTCGCATCGCCTTCGACGCTCCCGCTGCCCGTGTGCACGCGCAGATCCGCGGCGTCACCCCGGAGCCCGGCGCGTACGCCCACCTCGGGGACACCCGGGTGAAGCTGCTCCGCGCCGCCCGCACGCCGGACCCGCGGGACCCCGCGCCGCGGCTCACACCGGGAGCACTCGCGCTGGTCGACGGCAGGTTGCTGGTGGGCACCGCCGACGAACCGCTCGTGCTCACCGAGGTACAGCCGGCCGGCAAGAAGGCGATGGACGCAGCCGCGTGGGCCCGCGGCCTCGGCGTGCTCGACGGGAAGGTCCTGGCATGAGCGCCGCCGACCACGGACAGCGGCGCCGCGGCCCCCGTCCGGTCAGCGCCCGACGCGTCGCCTTCGACGTCCTCCGCGCGGTGCAGGTCGACGACGCCTACGCCAACCTGCTCCTGCCGACGCGCATCCGACGAGCCGGCCTGTCCGCCCGTGACGCGGCGTTCGCGACCGAGCTCACCTACGGCTCGATCCGCATGCTCGGCCGGTACGACGCCATCGTCGCGCTCGCGTCCGGCCGCCGCGCCGAGAACATCGAGGCGGACGTGCTCGACGTCATGCGCCTGGGGACCCACCAGCTGCTCGGGATGCGCACCCCGACCCACGCGGCGGTGTCGGCGACCGTCGAGCTCGCCCGTGAGGTCGGTGCGCGGCGGGCCACCGGCTTCGTCAACGCCGTCCTCCGCAAGGTCGCGGCGAAGAGCGACGACGAGTGGGACGCGCTCATCACCGAGGGGCGTGGTGGTGACGCCCTGCTCGCGACGCGGTGGTCGCACCCCACGTGGGTGGTGTCCGCACTCCGGGACGCCCTGGCGGCCGAACGCTCGCGGGACGAGCTCGCCGCCCTCCTCGCGGCCGACAACGCGGCTCCCCGGGTGCAGCTCGTGGCGCTCCCCGGCATCGCGACCGAGGCCGACGTCGCGGAGGCGACCCGGGAAGCCCGCTCGCTCGAGGGGTCATCGGAGGCCGACGGCTCGACCGGCACCGAGCCTCCCGTCACCGCCCGGTCGGACGCAGGCGAACTGCCGGAGGTCGGGGTGCTCCCGGACGCCGGGCTGCCGGACGTCGGCGACGCGCCGGCCGTCGACGACCCGCCGGTCTCGCCGGTCGGCATCCGCGGCGTCAGCGGAGACCCCGCACGCGTCCCGGGTGTCGCGGCCGGACGCCTCCGCGTGCAGGACGAGGGGTCGCAGCTCGCGGCGCTCGCACTGAGCCGGTCGTCCGACCCGCGGGCGGGGGAGCGCTGGCTCGACATGTGTGCCGGGCCCGGCGGGAAGGCGGCGCTGCTCGCGGCCGAGGCCGCACGAACGGGAGCGACCCTGGTCGCGAACGAGCTCGTCCCGGCGCGCGCCGGTCTGGTGCGGAAAGCGCTGGCGGGCTTCGGCGACGGCGTGACGGTGGTCGAGGGCGACGGGCGACGGTTCGGTCGCGACGGCGCCGGGACGACGTTCGACCGGATCCTGCTCGACGCTCCCTGCACCGGGCTCGGCGCGTTGCGACGCCGTCCCGAGGCCCGGTGGCGGAAGCAGCCCGAGGACGTGCCGGAACTCGCCGCCCTGCAGGCCGAACTCCTCGACGCCGCGGTCCGGGTGCTCGCGCCCGGGGGCACGCTCGCGTACGTCACGTGCTCGCCGCACCTGGCGGAGACCCGCGGCCAGGTCGACGCGCTC
>Ga0308167_1000396_pt1 | contig 81784 bp, 76 predicted proteins | sample PhyCR1_2_FD_202138 | JGI IMG/M metagenome (GOLD analysis project Ga0308167, IMG submission 202138) | Phyllosphere microbial communities from UC Gill Tract Community Farm, Albany, California, United States - DLSLRC.R1 | ecosystem: Host-associated > Plants > Phyllosphere > Unclassified | place... | reverse complement strand
AGCCGAGGTCTTCTGGTCAGCGTGAACCAACAGGTGAGCCTGTTCGATCGCGGTAACGGTCTGAGTCTTGGTCTGGATTTTCACGTGCTGCGGATCACGCAGATGACGCTCGGCAATGGCACGGATCGACTGCGGCAGGGTAGCCGAGAACAATACGGTCTGACGGGTAGCAGGCAAAGCCTTGAAGATCACTTCAAGGTCATCCATGAAGCCCAGCTTGAGCATTTCGTCAGCTTCGTCGAGAACCAGGTGGTTCACGGTCGCCAGTACTTTTTCGTCACGACGCAGGTGGTCGCACAGACGGCCCGGCGTGGCGACAACGATCTGTGCGCCATTACGGATTGCTTTCAGTTGTGGGCCCATTGGGGCGCCGCCGTAAACGGCTACAACAGTCACGCCCGGCATTTGCTTGGCGTAGGTTTCGAAAGCGGTTGCTACTTGCAGCGCCAACTCACGGGTTGGCGCCAGGATCAGGGCTTGCGGCTCGCGCTTAGCAGGATCGATGCGATGCAGGATCGGCAAGGCAAACGCGGCGGTTTTACCCGTACCGGTTTGTGCCTGACCAATCATGTCGTGGCCGGCCATGATGATCGGGATCGATTGCTGCTGAATCGCCGAAGGTTCTTCGTAGCCCGTCGCGATGACGGCAGAAAGAATGTTCGGGTTAAGATTAAAAGCGGCGAAGCCGCCGGTTTCCTGGGTCATGGGTCTGCCTCTAAGTGCATCCGCAAAGACCCATGCTCCAAAGCTGCGCATGCCGTGTAAGACTCAAGAGTCGCCCTGGCTGCTTTGTCGGCGGGGATTTGCGAAAACGTTAAATGAATGGAGCGTTCAGGGTTGTCCGCGAAACGGACGCGCAGCCGAAGCATGCTTCGGGAAATGCGACACCTAAACGTGGCCCGGCTAAAGGCCGGCGCGCACTATACCGGATTTCTCAAAAGAAAGAAGCGCTTTTTTAGCGCACAATCGTTTGTAACCCTCTGTAGACCGGGCTTTTAGGCTTTTTTTCAACACAAAATAAATCGTTTCAGCTTCGGGCCGTAAAAACAGAGGCTGAAACGATTAACCTTCGCCTGTCAGGTCGCCGGGCGAATGACCTTGATCAACGACTCCAGCGAGTAGCCCAAACGGGGGGCGAGCGCCTGCGCCCTCGCCATCAGCGCGCCATGATCCAGGGTTTGGTCCAGGTCTGCGGGTACCAACAGGATGACGTTACCTTCCTTGACGGGCAGTTCCCAATAATGGCGATGGTACAGCCCGCGCAACAAGGCCGCGCCCAGTGGCTTGCCGTCGTCGGTGGCCCACTGGTTAATCACCAGCCAGCCGTTGGGGGTCAGTTTTTTCTGGCAGTTCTCAAGGAATTTCCAGGCCAGGTGGCCGGCCGCGGGCCCCAGGTCGTTATAAAGGTCAACAAAAATCAGGTCCGCAGGCTCTGCACTGTCCAGTAGTTCAACGGCATCGCCGATACGAATGTACAGCCGCGGATCATCATCCAGCCCCAGGTACTCAATGGCCAGACGCGGCACGTCGGGGCGCAGCTCAATGGCTTCAACATCCTCCAGTGGCAAGAATTTGAGGCAAGCCTGCGTCAGCGTTCCGGCACCCAGCCCAAGAAACAGGGCGCTTTCGGGGGCTTCATGGCACAAGGCACCAATCAGCATGGCGCGGGTGTAGTCATACTCCAGCCAGCTGGGATCCGCCGTGAAGACGCAGCTTTGCTCGATCGCGTCGCCAAATTCGAGGAAGCGGTAATCCTCCACTTCCAATACCCGAATCATGCCGAAGTCGTCATGGACTTCAGCGAGCAGGCGCTCAACGCGCTCCTCTGACATTTCCTCTCCTTGCCGCGCCCCGGCATCCCGGGCGTCACGTTAACAATTACCACTCGGCACCGAGCAGAAAGCGGCGATTGTCGGCCATTGCAACGCAGCAGGTCACGTACTAATTACTGCTAACATGCGCCACCCCTTTTTGACACTCGAGTCTGCCATGAGCCAACCCTGGAGCCCTGACAGCTGGCGCGCCCTGCCGATCCAGCAACAACCCCACTACCCTGACGCCGCGCATTTACTGCGCGTCGAGCAAAGCCTGGCCAGCTACCCTCCCCTGGTGTTTGCCGGAGAAGCCCGGGAATTGCGCCGCCAGTTTGCCGAAGTCACCCAGGGCCGCGCGTTTTTGTTGCAAGGGGGCGATTGCGCTGAAAGCTTCGCTGAGTTCTCAGCTGCCAAGATTCGTGACACCTTCAAGGTGCTACTGCAAATGGCCATTGTCATGACCTTTGCGGCAGGCTGCCCGGTGGTCAAGGTCGGGCGCATGGCCGGGCAATTCGCCAAGCCGCGTTCAGCCAATGACGAAACCATTAACGGCGTAACATTGCCGGCTTATCGCGGTGACATCGTGAACGGTATCGGCTTTGACATGCAAAGCCGCGTGCCCGACCCGGAACGCCTGCTGCAGTCCTATCACCAGTCCACCGCCACCCTAAACCTGCTGCGTGCCTTTGCCCAGGGCGGTTTTGCCGACCTGCATCAGGTACACCAGTGGAACCTGGACTTTATCGCCAACTCGGCGCTGGCCGAAAAGTACAGCCAACTGGCCAACCGCATTGATGAAACCCTGGCGTTTATGCGCGCCTGCGGCATGGACACCTCGCCACAACTGCGTGAGACCAGCTTCTTCACCGCCCACGAAGCCCTATTGCTGAACTACGAAGAAGCCTTTGTGCGCCGTGACAGCCTGACCAACGATTACTACGATTGCTCGGCGCACATGCTGTGGATCGGTGACCGCACCCGCCAGCTCGAGGGTGCGCACGTCGAATTCCTGCGCGGCGTGAACAACCCCATCGGGGTGAAAGTGGGGCCTACGATGAACACCGAGGAGTTGATCCGCCTGATCGACATCCTCAACCCGGACAACGATCCCGGCCGTCTCAACCTGATCGTGCGCATGGGCGCGAACAAGGTCGGTGACCACCTGCCGAGCTTGATCCGCGCCGTTGAGGGCGAAGGCAAGAAGGTCCTGTGGAGCTGCGACCCGATGCACGCCAACACCATCAAAGCGAGCAGCGGCTACAAAACCCGTGACTTCGCGCAAATCCTGGGTGAAGTGAAACAGTTCTTCCAGGTGCATGAAGCGGAAGGCAGTTATGCCGGCGGGATTCACATCGAAATGACGGGGCAGAACGTCACCGAGTGCATTGGCGGTGCCAACCCGATCACCGAAGACGGCCTGTCAGACCGCTACCACACGCACTGCGACCCGCGCATGAACGCCGACCAGTCGCTGGAGTTGGCGTTCCTGATTGCCGAGACCCTCAAGCAGGTCAAACGCTGAATAAAAAACCGCCCCCTTCAGTCGGCGGGAACACCTGCGTGCATTTGATCTAACGCGGGGCCCACACCGGTTTTGCGCAGTGGCACGGCGTAAGACCGGAACCTTAAGTGGCCGTGACCGCAACAATGGATAGGCGAAGACAAGGCGGTACCTCTTGTGGCAAATCCGGCAGGAGCTTGCTCGCGATCTTTGCTTTTAAAGATCAAAAGATCGCGAGCAAGCTCGCTCCTGCAGAGCATGCTTTTGATTGTACAGACCTGACGGGGCAGCTGCTCCTGCAGGGGTTATGGGTTCGGCGGGTCCTCCCAAAAAGCACGATGACTCTCGGTGTAGATATCCGCCCTGCTCAACCCCAAATCCTTGAGCGTCTCATCATTGATCCGCCGCAAAAACGCCCGCTCCCGAGACAACTGATACCAGCGCGCAAGCCGACGGTACGCCCGGACAACCCAAGCCTTATGACCTTTCATCACCTGATACCTCCTGTGGGATGGCTCAAGTGTCTGCGCGGGCATATGATCAATCCAACGAATGTTTCTTATGCAATACATCTCTGAGATTGATGAATGGCCGAGTTTCCCAGCATCGATACCGACCTGCTGCGCACCTTCGTCGCGATTGCCGACCATGGCGGGTTTACCCGAGCCGCTGACGCCGTCAACCGCACACAGTCAGCGGTCAGCATGCAGATGAAGCGGCTGGAAGAGGATGTGCTGCACTGCTCGTTGTTCCAACGCGACGGGCGCACCGTCAGCTTGACTCCCGAAGGCGCAGTGTTGCTGGGTTACGCGCGGCGCATCCTCAAATTGCACGGTGAAGTGCTGAACACCTTGCGTCAGCCACAGATGGTGGGCACGGTGCGCATCGGCTCGCCGGACGATTACGTCATGCGTTTTCTGCCCGGCGTGCTGTCGCGCTTCGCCCAAGACTACCCGCTGATCAATGTGGAGGTGCATTGCGAATCGTCCGCCCAGTTGCTGCAGCGCAATGATTTGGATTTGACCATCGTGACCCGCGAACCCGGTGCGGAAAAAGGCCAACTCCTGCGCCAGGAACGTTTCGTGTGGATGGTCGCCCAAGGCTTCTCGCCCCACGAAAAAACGCCCGTGCCGCTGGCGATGTTCAACACCGACTGTTTTTGTCGAACCTGGGCCTGCAATGCCCTGGACATGCACCCGCGCGAATACCGGGTGGCCTACACCAGCGCCAGCCTGGCCGCGATCAATGCCGTGGTCAGCACCGGGCTGGCCATCACCGCCCAGTTTCAGAGCTTGCTCACACCGGGTTTGAGGATCGTCGGCGAAGCTGAAAACCTGCCATTGCTGCCCGTCGCCAGCATCGTGTTGCTGCGCAAACCTGACAGCACATCCTCGCCCATCATCGAATGCTTCGCCGACTACATCGTCGAAGGCTTCAAGCTTTGATGGCCAGCAACCCTGCGCACATCAGCAGAAAGGCGCAATACAGCCCGCGCAACAGGCGCTCGGGCATGGCGTGGGCCACCTTGACGCCCCAACTGATGCTCAACAGGCCACCCATGGCCATGGGCACCCCCATGACCCAGTTAACCTCGTCATGCACCGCGTACGTCAGCAGGGTGACGGAAGTACTCGGGGCCGCCAGGGCCAGGGACAAACCTTGCGCCACCACTTGCGTGGTACCGAACACGCTGGTCAGCACGGGGGCCGCCACCACAGCGCCGCCCACCCCAAACAAGCCTCCGGTGGTGCCCGCAACAGCGCCCAGCGCGCCGTACCAAGGCCAGCCAAAGCGTGACCCGGCCACTGGCTGCGGCGGCGAACGGTACAACTTGACCAGGTTGTAAAGCGTAATGACCAGCAAGAAAGCGATAAACCCCCAACGAATCAGTTGCGCATCCACCCCCACCGCGAGCATTGCGCCCAGCCAGGCGAAGCAAAAGCTCATCAATACCAAGGGTGCGGCCTGGCGCAGCTCGATGTGATTGCGCTGGTGATAGCGATACAGCGCCAATAAGACATTAGGAACAGCCATCACCAACGCGGTGCCTTGTGCTATCTGCTGGTCCAGACCGAACCATAACCCCAACACCGGAATGGCAATCAGCCCGCCGCCAATTCCGAACAGGCCGCCCAGCGCCCCCAACGCGACGCCCAGCGCGGCGTACATCGCATAATCGATCAGCATGAAGCCCCCTCACAGTAAGCGCCCATGCTAACCACTCCGTAACCTTCGGCAAAGCTCTAAACCGGGCCTTTTGGAGGCTAAAAAAAACCCGACCATAAAGGCCGGGCTTTCGTCGTGCGGTTAACGCGAAGTGGATTACTTCGCGCGGCCCTTGTAGGAGCCACCTTCACGGGTATCGATCTCGATCATGTCGCCGATTTCGATGAAGTCAGCAACGCTCAGCTCGGTGCCGTTTTTCAACTTGGCAGGCTTCATCACTTTGCCCGAAGTGTCGCCGCGAGCGGAACCTTCGGTGTAGTCAACCTGACGCACGATCGTGGTCGGCAGCTCTACGGAAACCAGGCGCTCTTCGAAGAACACGGCTTCGCACACGTCGGTCATGCCTTCTTCAACGAAGGGCAGAACGGCTTCGATGTCTTCAGCGTTCAGCTCGTACATGGTGTAGTCAGTGGTGTCCATGAACGTGTAGGTGTCGCCGCTGATGAAGGACAGGGTCGCTTCTTTGCGATCCAGGATCACGTCATCCAGCTTGTCGTCAGCGCTGTATACGGTTTCAGTCTTGTAACCCGTCAGCAGGTTCTTCAGTTTGGTCTTCATGATTGCGCTGTTACGACCAGACTTGGTGAACTCAGCTTTCTGAACCAGCCAAGGGTCATTGTCGATACGAATCACTGTACCGGGTTTAAGCTCTTTACCAGTTTTCATTACGAGTATCCGAATTTGGATTGAGATTTACAAAAATCTAGGCCGCGTATCATATCCAATTTCTATAAAACAGTACTAGCGCTTGCGCAAGATCGGCCTGGGAGGCTTGCTCCAGACACCAGCGTTCAGCATGCGCGGCGATCTCGGGCCAGTGCTCCATCACGTTATGCCAGGGTGAAGCCATGTCGGTGCCAGCATTCCAGGCGTGCCACAACCCGGTCAACGCTTGAGCCGCCGCGGGCGACAGGTTGTTGACATAGAGCGTCAGGAACGCATTGAGCTTGACCCAATGGGCGTCCTCTTCCTGTTCATAGATGTGCCACAACAGCGGCCGCCCCGCCCATTGCGCCCTGACAAACGAATCTTCACCGCGAACCGCATTGAAATCACAGCTCCACAATAGGCGGTCATAGTCCTGCTGCCGGACGAACGGCAGTACCTGCACCGTCAGCGCGCCCCGCTGTTCGACTGCGCCTACAGGCAGTTCATCAAGGCCCAACCCGCGCAGCAAATCAGCCATGATCCGCCCTTGCGGCACCAGCAGGTGGGTCGGCTGGCTGCCTGAAGCCATTGCCTGAAGCCAGCTTTCGAGCCCGGCATTTTCATAGGCAAACAGTGACACAAGGCGGGCATCACTGGCCGGGTAAACCCCCAAGCCATTTAAAAAGGCTTGCCGGGCCTCTGGGTTGTGTTGAAACGCCTGACGGCGGGCCAGCAAATCTGCCTCCCTCAGCAACCCGCCAGTACCCGCTTCAAATCCGGGAAAGAAAAACGTGCGTTTCAAACCGTCGCTGCGAAGGGACGACAAACCATGACAGCCGCTGACCCAATCTTCGGCGCTCAAGTACTCCAGGTTGATCCACAGGGCCGGCTGTTCCCGTGTTTTCAGCGCCTGCACATACGCCTCGGGCAAGGTGCAGCCGAAAGCCTCAATCACCACTTGCGGCACGTCAACGGCCTGCCAGGCTTGGGGCCATTGGCGTACCTCCACGCCTTGCTGCATTTGTTGCGCAGCACCGGCATCTGCCTCTGGGCACAACGGCACAAAAGCCTGCAGGTCATCGACCCACAACCGCACGGCCACCTCATGCTCTGCCGCCAACTGGCGGGCCAGGCGCCAAGTCACGCCGATATCACCGTAGTTGTCGACCACGCTGCAAAAAATATCCCAGGAGGCTTTCATGCCGTCTCCTACGTTCAAAGAATGGATTGTCCGTGTTAATCCGCGCGGGCAGAAGGCGGGGTAGCGATTAATCTGGCCGCGACTCGTGCGACAATCGCTGCCTGCCTTGTCCACATTGAAACCTGCGCCCCATGAACAAATCCGCCGTGCACCTGATGATGCTGGAAAAGCTCGCCACCGATCTCGATGTGCTGCAGCGCGCCGCGCAAACCGCCTATGAAGCGGCCACTCACGAAGAGAACATCGCCGAGAACAAGTACGACACCCTCGGGCTGGAGGCGTCTTACCTGGCCACTGGCCAAGCCCGACGTGTTGAAGAGATTCGCCTGGCGCTCAAAAACTGTCAGGCCATGACACTCGCCCCGTTCGAGGCCGCACTGGGTATTCAGGTCGGCGCGCTGGTTGCCCTTGAGGCGCAAGATGGCCAAGTGCGATGGCTGTTCCTCGCGCCCGATGCGGCCGGGCTGACGCTCACCGTGGACGGGCAACCCTTGACCGTCATCACCCCGCGTTCGCCGCTGGGGGCGGCCTTGCTGGGCAAACACCCGGATGACGACGTGCAGATCACCGTAAGCGGTACGATGCAGACGTATACCGTCCGCGAGAGTGAGTAATCACCCGCAACCGCCGTATTACTTGGCCGCTGCCATCAGGCGGTTGACTTCACTGCGCACCATGTTGGCGTATTCCGGGGGCGACAGAGCGTCCAGTTCAGAACGCACCCATTGCGCCCACTTGCCCTTGCGCTTGGCCCGCTCACCGAACAGACGCGTCGCGTCGGCCTTGGCCTTGCCCAGATTGCTCTGCCAAAGCTCGTATAAACGGGACTTTTCGTCTTCCAGCGCCGCACGTTCAGCGAGGGGCTTGTTGGCGAGGTTGAAACTCATGTGATTTTCCTGCGGCGTAAAATAGACAACATCTTACACCCTCGAAAGAACTGTCTCAGTCAGGTTTTTAACTACGCTGTCAGCTTGCCGTCCAAAATCAGCTCCACATCCGATGCAACTTTTTCACACGGAGCTGACTCCATTACTTATCACCCTCTCACCCGCAAGGAGTAGCGCAATGGCTCGAAAAAATGTCGTACAAGCCGCTGAAGATCAAATCAAGGATCAAGCGTTCAGCGAGCTGCAAGAATTGATTGCCGAATCTGAAAAGCTGCTCAAGGACAGTTCGACCCTGATCGGCGAAGAAGGCGAAACCCTGCGCGCGCAGGTGGGCCTCAAGCTAAAGCAGGCACTCGACTCCGTGGGCAATGTGCGCGAACGCAGCAAGCCCGTGGTCGATGCCACGGAGCATTACATTGGCGGCCACCCCTGGCAGACCGTGGCCATTTCAGCCGGCGTTGGCCTGGTTGTAGGCCTGTTGTTGGGCCGTCGCAGCTAACGCATTCAAAGCCGATGTACACAGCCCCTCGTCGTCTTGGCGAGGGGCTTTGTCGTCAGGGCTTAAAAAAATTTAGACATATTCAGTGACATTCGTGCCGGGCAGTCCTGATACTTCACGCTTTCCCCCTGCCAAACGAGACAGTCAATGTCCGCCTCTCCTGCCGCCACAAAACCCCTCAGCACGGCCTTGATCCTGCTGATGGCCACCGCCACCGGGCTGGCCGTCGCCAGTAACTACTACGCCCAACCCTTGCTGCACACCATCGCCCAAGAGCTGGGCTTGAGCATGAGCAGCGCGGGCACCGTGGTCATCACTGCACAACTGAGCTATGGGGTGGGGCTGCTCTTGCTCGTGCCGCTGGGCGACCTGTTCGAACAACGCCGCCTGATTGTGACCATGACCGTCCTGAGCGCCCTGGGTCTATTGCTCAGTGCCTTTGCCCCCTCACTGGCCTGGCTGCTCGTGGGCACCGCCGTGACCGGGCTGTTTTCAGTCGCGGCCCAAGTGCTGGTACCAATGGCCGCCAGCCTGGCCGACCCGCAGAGTCGCGGCCGCGTGGTGGGCACACTGATGAGCGGGCTGCTGCTGGGGATTTTGCTGGCCCGCACCGTGGCCGGGGCGCTGTCCTCTGCCGGTGACTGGCGCTTGATCTACCTGCTCGCCGCCGCACTGATGCTGGTCAGCGCCACCGCGCTGTTTTTTGCGCTGCCCAACCATCATCAAAGCGCCGGTCTGAGCTACCCGAAACTGCTGGGCTCGGTATTCACCCTGTTTGTCGAAGAGCCGGTGTTGCGCTTGCGCGCCATCCTGGGGTTGCTGACGTTTTCGCTGTTTGCGCTGTTCTGGACACCGCTGGCCTTTTTGTTGGCCGTGCCCCCGTACAACTTTTCCGACGCCATCATTGGCCTGTTCGGCCTGGCGGGCGCGGTGGGTGCCATCGCCGCCAACTGGGCAGGGCGCATGGCCGATCGCGGTAAAGGCCAACTGGCCACCACCCTCGGTCTGATCGTACTACTGGGGTGCTGGCTGCCCATGGCCTTTGCCGGAAATTCACTGGTGGGGTTGTTGATTGGCGTGCTGGCCCTGGATTTTGCCGTGCAACTGGTGCACGTCAGCAACCAGAACGCGGTGTTCAAAGTGCGCCCGAGCGCTCGCAACCGCCTGAATGCTGGCTACATCACCTGCTATTTCATCGGCGGCGCGCTCGGCTCACTGGTGGGCGCGCAGACATACCCTGTGTATGGCTGGCATGGCATCGTCGTGGTCGGTGTGGGGGTATCCGCGCTGGCCCTGGCGGTGTGGGCGTACAGCCTGCAACGCGCGAGCAAACTGCAGCCCGTCGCCTGAGGGCATTCACCGCACTTTTCATCGCCGGGTGAACTCGCTAGGATGCCAAGCCCATCTGAAAACGGCCCGCCCGCGCGGGCCGTCCTACTGTGTCGAGACGCCATATGATCCCTAGAGAATCCCGTAACGAACTGGCCCTGGACGCGTTCAGCAAGGCCAACCCAAACCTGCTCGAAGAAATGAAAGATTTGAGCGCCGAAGACCGCCAGCAACAGATCCTCTGGGCCTTTGAAGACGAAGCCGAAGACCGCGGCCTTGAGCCCTGGGAGTTTGCACTGGAGCTGATAGCCCGCAGCCCTGAAGAGCTGGCGACCATGCGCCGCGAAGTTCATCAGGAAGTGGCTGAAGCCCTGGACATGAGCTGGGAAGAATACTGCGGGTTCAACGATATCGCCGTGTGACCGGGCGAGATGGCACTGATAACGGCCTCCCGGTGGCCACTCACGCCACCGGGGAGCACACCTTGGTCATGGGCGGTTGTGGGCATCTACCAATTTTTGGGCCATCACCCGATGCATTTCAAATTTGGGCAGGTACTTTTCAGCCAGCGCCTGTAATTCAGGTGACTCAGAACGACTGGCCTGCTGCTTGAACAATTCGAGGGTCTGCTCCCGTGCCTTGACCTGGTTCATCGAGTAAGCCGCGTCAAACGCCTCCCCGTCCGGCAAGGCTGGCATCAAGGCCTGGGCTTTGGCCTGCATGTGTTCATCGCTAAGGATGGGCCAATCCTGTTGACTGGCCAGTGCCTTCAAATCCCGGTTGGCATTGGTATGGTCCTTGATCATCTCCACGGCATAGCTTTCGATGTCTGTTGACGACGTTTGGCTGATTGCCATGCGGCTGGTTTCGATCTCTGCGATCCCTGCCACAGTCGCCTCATCGATAAACTCGGCCGGGCTGCTGGCCAGCGCTACGCCACTGAACAACGCACACCCCGCCAACACACAACGCGCGACGAATTGTTTGGGCCCCATCAGGGTCTTCATAGCTTCCTCCAGTCAAAGGCAGGTTTATTCCGTGCACAGAATCTGAAGGCTGAGGGCCGCAAAGGTTTAAAAAAACACGGGATTTTCTGATGAGCGGTGCCCGCCGGTTACGCGTCGTTCATGGCCAGCGGCCATTGTCAGAGGGCACTGGATAATACTAATATAGAATCATTCCCATTTAAGCTCGCTCGCCATGAAGCCGCCATCCATCACCGACGCCGACAGTCTCGACGCCTTGTACAAGGGCTACCATGGGTGGTTGCTGGTGTGGCTCAAGCGACGTCTCGAATGCCCGCACAATGCCGCCGACATGGCCCAGGAAACATTTATTCGCCTGATCACCGCCGGGGCCTATGCCACCCCGCGTGAACCCCGGGCGTTTCTGGCCACGGTGGCCCGCCGCCTGATGGTGGACCATAACCGTCGGCAAAAACTGGAGCGGGCGTATCGCGAAGAACTGGCGCGGCATGTCGAACATCTGGAGCACGCGCCATCGCCCGAACAGATCCTGGCGGCGGTACAAGCCCTGGAGCATATTGCCCGCGCCCTTGATCGCATGCTCCCGCGCGCGCGGCAGGCGTTTATCCTGCGCCACCTTGAAGGCCTGAGCCATGCGCAAATTGCCGCGCAGTTGCAGGTGTCGACCAAGACCGTGCAGAACTACCTGGTGCAGGCCTTGCTGCATTGCCATGCCGCCGCTGAAGACACGCCGTGAGCCCATCGCCATCCCACAAAATCATGCGTCAGGCGGCGCAGTGGCTGGTGCGCCTGGACGATGAACCCAGCGAAGCCGATCAGCGGGACTTCAATCACTGGCTCGCCCTCGCCCCGGAACACCGCCTCGCCGTGCAACGCCTGCAAGGCAGCCTGGCCACGTTAAAAGAGCTGCCGCAAGGGCCGGCCCGCGTCGCACTGGGCAGTATTACGCGGCCACCTGCGGGCGCACGCGCCCTGAAGGCGTTGGCGTTGGCTGCCATCGTCGGAGTACCCGGTGCGCTGGCTTTGCAACAGTTTCCACTCGCCTACCTGATGGCGGACATTCGCACCGGCACGGGCGAGTGGAACACCCGGCAGTTGGCGGATGGCACGTGGCTTAGCCTGGATGGGCGTTCCGCCGTGGATGTGCAGTTTGATCCGCACCAGCGCACACTGCATTTAATCAGCGGCGAAATTCTGCTGGATGTCGCCAAGGATGCCCAACGGCCCTTTCGCGTGATCACCGATCAAGGCAGCATTCGCGCCTTGGGCACCCGGTTTGTGGTGGAGCAACAGGCCGGTGCCACCCGCCTGGCAATGATCGAATCAAGCACTGAGGTCAAGAACGCCGATCAGCGCATGACCGTAAACGCCGGCCAGCAAGTGCGCTTCGATACGTCAGGCATTTACCCGCAAACCGCTGTCAACGGCAGCGAAATCGAGAATGCCTGGCAACACCGTCAACTGATCGTCAAAGACCAGCCGTTGCCGCACGTCCTGGATCAACTCACGCGCTACCACAACGGCTATTTGATGTTCGATTCCGCCGAACTCGCCACCCTCAACGTCACAGCCGTGCTGCCGGCGGATGACAGCGCACGCGCCTTGCGCCTGCTAGCCCGCAGCCTGCCGATCAAGGTCACCACCTTTACCCCGTGGCTCACTCGCATCTCGCTCGATCAGCCCTGAATCGCGGCGACGCGTACCTGCTCCAAGGCCCAAATAAAAATTATTGCCTTTTGCTTCCAGTTCTCATTTCCCGAGCGTCCTTGTAGTAGCCAAATCCACTAGAGAGTCGGGAACATGCCTTTTACTCCGCGCACGCGCTGTTCATTCACCTTGCCCAGCGCCAGAGCACTCGCGCTCGCCCTGAGCGCCATCAGTGTGCCACTGACACCGCTCATGGCCGCCCCGCTCAATCATTACGACATCCAGGGCGGGTCGCTGGCCGATGTACTGAGCCGTTATGCACGAGCGTCCGGCGTGGCCATTTCATTTGAGACGCGCCAGCTCGCCAACCAGACCAGCAGCGGCCTGCGCGGTGAATACGGGGTGGACGAAGGCTTTGCCGCCCTGCTGCGCGGGCATGGCTTGCAAGCGGTGTCGAGCAATGACGGCTACGTATTGATCGCCGCGCCACAGAATCAGGGGGCCGTCGAATTGGGCGCAACGCGGGTGAATGCCAACCTGGCAGGGGCCAGTTCCGAAGACACACAGGCCTACACCATCGGCTCAACCACCACGGCGACCAAACTGCCACTGAGCCTGCGCGAAACCCCACAATCGGTGAGCGTCATCACCCGCCAACAGATGGACGATCAAGGCATGAAAAACCTTGATGACGTAATGCAAATGGCTACCGGTATCACCGTCGTTAAAAACGGTGGCGAACGCTCGCTGTACATGGCGCGCGGCCAATTGGTCGACACCCTGCAAATTGACGGGATTCCCACCAACATCAGCAACGCCTACTCGATGGATGCGATCTCCAAGCCCACCACCGACCTCTACGACCGCATAGAAATCGTGCGGGGGGCCACCGGCCTGCTGGACGGTGCCGGCAACCCGTCCGCGTCGATCAACCTGGTGCGCAAACGGCCCACCGCCGCCCCTCAGGCCATTATCGAAACCTCTGTGGGCTCGTGGGACAACGACAAAGTGATGATCGACCTGTCATCGCCCCTTAACGATCAAGGCACGATCCGCGGGCGCACGGTCGTCACCTACAACAACGCCAATAGCTACATGGACACCACTAAAAAAGAGAATCAGGTGTTCTACACCCTGCTCGAAGCCGACCTCAGTAAAGACACCCTGGCGACCCTGGGCTTGAGCTACCAAAAAGAGCGCAACTCCGGTTACGACTGGTCCGGCTTGCCCACCATGGTCGACGGCAAGTTCTACCCGCTTTCACGCTCAACCTCGCTGACGGGCAAGTGGAACCACCTGGACAAACGCAACACCACGGTATTCGGCGATATCCAGCACTATTTCGACAACGACTGGAAACTGGTGGTCGCCGCCAACCAAACGTGGGCCAAATCGGACTTTCTAGGCAACTACACGCAGCGTGTGGGCGGCACCGAAAATCGGTTCACCCTTAACCCACGGCACTTCCGCTACGACGACACCCAAACCAGCGTGGACACTTACCTGTCCGGCCCTTTCAACTGGATGGGCAAACAGCATGACCTGGTCGTCGGTACCAACGTGCGGGTTGATGACTTCGACTACCACGGTGGCCGGGATGCGTCCTACAAATACGAGTTCGACATCACCGACCTGGGCAGCTTTAACCCACCCGCGCCGACAGGGCTCAACGTCAACCAATGGAAATACAACATCACCCAGAAACAGGCCGGCCTCTATGCCGCCAGCCGTTTCAGCCTAAGCGACACCACCAAGCTGATCGTGGGCAGCCGGGTGAGTTGGTTTAAAAATGAAAGCCTGGTCAACGTCACCCGCCCCATTCACAACGACTACAGCAAAGACGGGCAATTCACGCCGTATGCGGGGCTGGTTCAAGAACTGAACGAGCACTTCACCGCCTACACGAGCTACACCGAAATTTTCAAACCCCAGAGCAACCTCGGCGTTAACGGTTCGCCGCTCAAGCCCATGACCGGCTCCAACTACGAGTTGGGTTTGAAGGGTGAGTTTCTGGACAAGCGTCTGAACAGCTCGATTGCCCTGTTCCAGACCGACCAAATCGGCCGTGCAGAAGCCTATAGCGCCGACACCGCTCAGTCGCTGTGCCCTGACCTGCCTAACGGCTGCTACAAAGCGTCGGAAAAAGTGCGCAACCGGGGCATCGATCTGGAACTGAACGGTGCGCTGACGCCGGACTGGAACCTGTCAACCGGCTACACCTACACCCAATCCAAATACGCCGCAGGCAGCCAAAAGGGCGAAGACTCCGCCGCCTCTGCGCCGCGTCACTTGTTCAAGGTCGCCACCGACTACCGCTTGCCGGGTGTACTGAATAAAACCCGCGTAGGGGGCACGTTCTATGTGCAGAGCAAAATAACCCACACCGAAGTGAACGCAGACTACAAGATCGAACAGCAGGGCTACGCCTTGACCAGCCTGCATGCCAGTTACGACATCAGTAAAAACCTGGAAGTGCAGTACAACCTGGATAACGTTTTTGACAAGAAGTACATACAGACCACCGGCAATGACAACTACTGGAACTTCTATGGCGCGCCGCGCAATTTCAATCTGGCCTTGAAGGCCACGTTCTAAGTGCCGGGCCAGCAGGTGAGATGTCTTTAAGGGCAGACGCGCTCGCCAGCGATCATACGGGGGTCACGGCGAGCCGTACTGACAATGACTGGCGGGCCATCCGTGGCCCCAGTCACAACCGTCAGGCTTTTTCCCATACCACCGGAAACCAGTCTTCGCGCATCCGATCGCCGTCCTTCAGGTCAATGCCCGGAAACGGCGGCGATGTTCGCCCTGGGCGCTGGATGTAGCGCACGTCATCGCCCATAAAACGCGTGGAGAACGCCCGTCGCCGGCCTGTTCCCGCATTGCCCGCCGCACCGTGCACCGTCCGAAAATCAAACACCACCGCATCCCCCGGCTGTAACTCCGGGGACAGGATCTCGAATTCGCCGTTGTCCACATCGGGCATGTCCATAAACACGCTTTCGCCCGTGTTGTAGTCGGTTACGCCGTAGAAGTCTTTGTTGTTGGACCAGCTTTTCGGCCGCACGGGCTTGGGCCACAGGTGGGAACCCAGCACCACGCTCAAGGTGTTGCTGCGGGTCACTGGGTCCAGCGGGATCCAGTAACTGGCGGTCTGTAAGCCGTCGACACAGTAGTACGGCAAGTCCTGATGCCACGGCGTCGGTTTCGAGGTGCCGGGCTCTTTGACCAGGATATGGTCGTGAAACACTTGAACCTGACGTGACTGCATCAGGGTGCCGGCAATGCCCGCCGCCGGCGAGTTCAAGACGAAGTCCTGGAAGGCGGGAATGCGCTGCCAGTTGCAATAGTCTTCAAAGAATCGCCCCCCCTCGCCACTGCCGACGTTTTCGATGGCAAAGGCACTGGGCTGTGCAAGGTTCTGTTCAAACCCCTCACGCAAACGTTCGATCCAATCGGTGAAAACGCCGCGCAGCACAATGGCACCCTTACGTTGAAACTCTTCGACTTGCGGATTCATTGCCTCACCCTCTCTTGTTGTAATACCGGCAAGTATTGAGGGCGGACAGTTTTTCGGTAAACGATAAAATACTTATTCGTCAGTATAGGAACTCTATATGGCCCACTCATTGTCAGGCCTGTGATTTAACGGGTTAATAGCCTGGCCTGCCCTTCTTCCACTGTGGGCTGTTAAAAGGCCGCCCCACCGCACTTCATCAATGGCAGTTCAGATCCAAACAATAAAAACAATGAGGATTTACTTGAGATGAACGATAACCAGCCTTCCATGCGGCGAGGTTTAACGACTCGTCATATTCGTTTTATGGCGCTCGGTTCCGCCATCGGTACCGGGTTGTTCTATGGCTCCGCCGCCGCGATCCAGTTGGCCGGGCCTGCTGTGCTGCTGGCGTATCTGATCGGCGGTGCGGCCATTTATATGATGATGCGCGCCCTGGGTGAAATGGCGGTGCGTAACCCGATATCGGGCTCGTTCGGCCATTACACCACGCAATACCTGGGGCGTTTCCCCGGTTTTCTGACCGGCTGGAGTTATGCCTTTTCCATGCTGGTGGTGTGCCTGGCCGATGTCACGGCCTTCGGTGTGTATATGGGGTTCTGGTTTCCGGAAACACCGCGCTGGATCTGGGTGCTGGGCATCGTGTTTTTTATCGGGGCCTTGAACCTGTGCAGCGTCAAGGTGTTTGGTGAAATGGAATTCTGGCTGTCACTGCTGAAGGTCACGGCCATTGTGTCGATGATTCTGGCAGGCCTGGCGATATTGATCTTCGGCATTAACCTCGGCGGCTCGGCTGAGCACGTGGCCAGTATCAGTAACCTGTGGAGCCACGGCGGGTTCTTCCCCAATGGCACCAGCGGGCTGATCGCGTCATTCACGGTGGTGATGTTCGCCTTCGGCGGCGTTGAGATGATTGGCATCACCGCCGGCGAAGCCAAAGACCCACAGCGGGTCATTCCTAAAGCCATTAACTCTGTGCCTCTGCGCATTCTGCTGTTTTATATCCTGACGCTGTTCGTGTTGATGGCGATTTACCCGTGGTCGAAGATCGGCAGCGAGGGCAGCCCTTTTGTGCAGATTTTCAGCTCATTGGGCATCGGTTCAGCCGCGACCCTACTGAATATCGTGGTGATCTCGGCTGCCATTTCGGCCATTAACAGCGATATTTTCGCCGCCGGCCGCATGATGTATGGCATGGCCAAAAACGGCCAGGCCCCGGCCAGTTTCTCCCGCTTGTCGCGTTTCGGGGTGCCGTGGATGACGGTCGCGGTCATGTCGGTCGCCCTGTTGGCGGGGGTGCTGCTCAACTACTTGGCACCCAAGAACCTGTTCATGATTCTGGTGGCCGTGGTGACGTTTTCGATTGTCTGGGTATGGCTGATGATTCTGCTGTCCCAGGTGGTGATGCGTCGGCGCATGTCGCCACAGGAAGTCAGCGAACTGTCGTTCCCGGTGCCTTTCTGGCCGGTCGGCCCGGCCTGCGCCATTGCCTTTATGGTGTTTATTTTCGGGGTGCTGGCCTGGTTCCCGGACACCCGTACCTCACTCTATGTCGGGCTGGGCTGGCTGGCGCTGCTGTCGGTCGGTTACTGGCTGTTTATCGCCCGCCAGGGCAAGCGCTTGCCGCTGCCCGCCGAGGTCACTCAGGGCTGAAGCCCGCCGTTAAACGGCGGGAAACTGTTCGCTGGCCCAGTCGACAAACGCCTGGGCCACGGGTGAAAGGCGCATCGCACTGGATTGCGCCAACACCACCGGCTGCGGGCTGACGACCTCCAGCAGGGGGCGGCAGATCAAGGGTTGACCGTCATAACTTTGGTCACCCACGGGGCGGGTACACGACAACTCCACGCCATAGCCGTGGGCCACCAGGCCACGCTGCATCTCGAACGTCTGGGTCAGTTGCAGCGAGCGGGGTTGCAGGTCATGGGCCCAGAATAGCGACAGGAAATACTCCCGCGTACGGGCGATATCTTCCAGAATCAAACACTCCGCCGCCAGATCCACCAGCGAAACCTGGTCTTGCAGGGCCAGCGGATGATCTACCGGCAGCAGGGCATAAGGCATCAGGCGCACCAGCACCCGCGCCTCGATATGCGGGTCCAGCCCGACACCATAGGTCAGCGCCAACTCGGCCTGGCCATCCCCCAACCGACGATTGACCCCGGCCAGGTCGGCTTCGAGCAAGGTGATGGACACGTGCGGATGGCGCGTGCGAAACCCGGCCAGCAGCCGTGGCGCGAAGTACGGGCCCAGGTCTTGGAAACACATCAGGCTCAGGGTGCCACGCAACCCTTCGTCCTGGTGCCCCGTGCCGACCATCGCTGACGCCTGGGCCAGCACCGTGCGCGCCTGCTCCAGAAAGGTACGCCCTGCCGGGCTGAGTTCCAGGCCACGGCTGGCCTGGCGGTGAAAGAGTTTTTCGCCCAGCGTCGACTCCAGTTGGGCAATGGCCAAAGACACCGATGGTTGGGAAATGTGCATGGCCCGCGCGGCGGCGCTGACACTGCCCTGCTCGGCAGCCGCCACGAAGTATTCAAGCTGACGGAAAGTGAAGCCGATCATCGGCGTGGGTATCCTGATTATTATCCGCTCGATCATACCCCAGCCTCGCTGCCTGCCATCAACCCTCTACCAAGGGAGGGGAAACGGGCGCGACGGCGCGACGGCCGTTAACACCATCCGGATCGCGAACACTTCATCCATATTCTGCAGGTCATTTACACGCGCACCGCCAACGCCTGTCTTTGTGATTGGAAGTGGGCAACGATGACGCTTTTAACCCGCGTGAGCTTTTTCGATGACGAGTGCTGACCTTCACAGCTATACCCTGCGCAACGGGCATGGCCTGCCCCATGACCCGTTGCCGGCAATTCTGGGGCCGCGCCCCATCGGCTGGATTTCCACCCTCAATGCTCAAGGCCACTTGAACCTCGCCCCCTACAGCTTTTTCAACGTGTTCAATTACCGCCCGCCCGTGGTTGCGTTTTCCAGCGTCGGCAAGAAAGACACCGTGCGCAATGCCGAGTTGACCGGTGAGTTCGTTTACAACCTGGCCACGCGCCCGTTGGCCGCGCAGGTCAACCTCACCAGCTCCGAGGTGCCAGGGGTTGATGAGTTTGCACTGGCGGGCCTGACTCCCGCGCCGTCGCGTGAGGTCGCCGTGCCGCGGGTGCTGGAAAGCCCGGTGGCGCTGGAGTGCAAGGTCACGCAAATTCAGCAGTTGGTTGGCCTGGATGGCAAGGCGCTGGACACCTGGATGGTGTTTGGCGAGGTGGTCGCGGCCCACATCGACCGGGCCTGCCTCACTGACGGGATCTACGACACGAGCCGCGCACAACCGATCCTGCGCGGCGGCGGGCCTTCGGATTACTTTGAAGTGTTACAACAAGGGCTGTTCCACATGGTCCGGCCCACCTGATGCCTGGCTAAACCCGCTGATTCAACGCCGCGGACTGTGCTGGTCGATCAGTTCGCGCAGCACGTCCTTGAACGCTTCAATCTTCTGGGCCTCGAACGGTGCGAGGATCTCGCGCTCGTGTTTCTCGGCCAGTTCCACCAGGCCGGACACCAGGCGACGCCCCGTGCGGGTCACACGGACGAGGGTGTAACGGCGATCATCCAGGCTGCTGGAACGCTCGACATACTTCTGCGATTCAAGGCGGGTCAGCAACCGGGTGACCGTTGGCTGTTTGCTCACGGTGATCTGCGCCAGCGCCGAAATGGTCATCGCACCGTCACGGGCCAGGGTGGACAACACCCGCCACTCCAGCACGGAAAGCCCGTGCTGTTCGACCACAGCATGAAACTGGGTGGACACCAAATACCACGCCTGCCCCAATAACGCGGGCAAGTAATTGTCTGCAAACGCCTTCGTCTTCGCCATGCCTGTCGCCGCCTCGTCCTCGCTCTGAACCGGCGACGATTCTAGCCCCTTTGCCACGTGCGGGGGGGAATTACCCCAACCCCGCAACATCCTTCAATACCTCCCGGACAGCAGCGAACCGAAACCGGGCACGGCGGTGCTCAGGCCCAGACGCTTGAGCATCTGGTAGGTGGTGGCCACCGAGGAGGAAATCACTGGCAAGCCAATGCGGTCTTCGATGGGTTGGATCGACGCCAGGGACGGCATCTGCACACAGGCCGATGCCACCACCGCATCCACGCCTGCGGTGTTGAGCCGGCGAGTGATTTCGATTGGCGCGCGCGGGTCCTGACGGCCCACCTCCAGATTGTCAGCAATTTCCAGCGAAATGCTGTCCACCACTTCAATGCCTTCGCTTTCGATGTAATCAATGACCAGCTGGGTCAGTGGTTTCATGTAGGGCGTCAGAATCGAGACTTTCTTCGCCCCGATCACGTGCAAGCCGTCCACCAGGGCACCGGCGCTGGTGACCACCGGTGCCGGGCAGCCGTTTTCAACGGTGCGCTGGTGCAGGCGCTGCTCGGAAATACGGTGGTAGCCGTTGCCCATGCTCATGATCGCGACCAGGCACGCGTAGCCCAGCACGTCGACGTGGGCGTCGGACAACTCAAGGGCGCAGCGGTCGCTGTCACCGTCCATGGCCGCCAGTTCTTCCTTGGTGACCTTTTTCATGCGCATGCGGCTGGAGTGAAAGGTAAACCGTTCAGGGTCAATCAGCTCACGGGCCCGCAGAATGGCCGGGATTTCGGTTTCCATCGTGGTGTTGGAACTGGGCACGATTTGGCCGATACGGTAGTAACGTGGCGCGCTCATGGCTGGGTTTCCTGGTGGGTGTCGACGGGCGTGTCAAAGGTTTCCACGCCAGCGGCATCGTCGAAACGGGCAGACGCCTGCGGGCGACGGTTAACCTGCAAGTTGAAGATGTCAAAGCGGTTGTAGTGGCCCGCGATGTCATGCATTTGCCGCGGCTGAATGCAGCGCGACAGGTCGATATCGGCGTAGACGATGCCTTCCTCATCAATCAGCGGCTCGCCAATCACTCGCCCGTCCGGGCCGAGGATGCCGGAGAACGCACTGTTGCGGCGGGTCAGCAGTTCCCGCGCTTTAGGGAAATCCGGCTCCAGCGCCTGGATAATCTCTTCGCTGACGGTCGAGCACGACACCACCGTGAACAGTTTGCCTTCAAAGCTGTGGGCTGCCGCACGCACTTTGATGGCTTCGGCCATGTCGTACTCGGGCGGTGCAACCGGCAACGAAATGTAGCTGGCCACGTGCACCAGTTCGCCTTCTGCGATCAAGGCAAAACGGGCGAGCGTGTTGGTGTTTTCACCACAGGCCAACGCACCGAGCGGGCCGATCGAGGTGTTGTGCACGCGCAGCGCTGACGCATCGCCGGGGGCCCAGGTGAGCTTTTCGGCCCACGTCGGCACCAGTTTGCGGTGACGGCCCAGAATGCGGCCTTCGTCGGAAATGGTCACCAGCGTGTTGTAGATCGTGCCGATGCCTTTACTGCTGCGCTCGTTGACGCCCACCACCACGTTGATGCGGTGGCGCGCGGCGGCCTGGGCGATTTTGGTGATCTCGGGGCCTGGAATTTCGATGGCCGAGCGCACCAGTTTTTCAAACCACGGGCTGCCTTCAATCGGGTTGCCGATCCAGCTCCAGTAGGGATAGCCCGCCACAAACACTTCGGGGAACGCCACCAGTTGGGCGCCGTTGTCCGCGGCCTCGGCAATCAGGCGAATCACTTTGTCTACGGTGGCGTCGGTGTCCAGGAAAACAGGGGCCGTCTGTACGGCAGCCGCCTTGAATACAGGTAATTCAAGCATGACGGTTCATCCGAATAGGGGTGAGAAGTCAGGCCGGCCCATCAGGGCCGGCCCGTTGCTTACTGGTTTTTGCCGGTGCGAGGTTCGTTGCCGACCGCCACGATTGGGTTGCGCAGCGTGCCGATGCTTTCGACCCACGCCTCCACCACGTCGCCTGGCCACATCCACTCTTGCGGCGTACGGCCCGCGCCCACACCTGCCGGGGTGCCGGTGGCAATGATGTCGCCCGGCTCCAGGGTGATACCGGCACTGATGTCGGAAATCAGCACAGGGATGTTGAACAGCAGGTGGCGGGTGTTGGAGCTTTGTTTCTCGACACCGTTAACCTTGAGGGTCAGGTTCAGGTTGTGGGGGTCAGCGATTTCATCGGCGGTGACGATCATCGGGCCCATGGGCGCGTAGGTGTCCTGACCCTTGGAGTAGATCCACTGGCCGGCACGGCGGTTGTCACGGGCGCTGATGTCGTTGAGCACGGTGTAACCGAACACATAGTTCAGGGCTTCGGCTTCGCCGACGCACTTGGCACGGCTGCCGATGATGACCGCCAGTTCCACTTCCCAGTCCATCTGGCGGGTAATGGCTTCGTTGTGCTCAATGGCATCGCCCGGGCCGATCACGGCGGTCGGCGGCTTGGAGAAAATCACCGGTTGCTTGGGCAGCTCTTTGGAGGTGTCCAGTGTGCGGCTCGACTCTTCCACGTGCTCAACATAGTTCAGGCCAATACCGAAAATGTTTTTGCGCGGTTTGGGGATCGGGGCCAGCAGTTTTACGTTGGCCAGCGGCAGTGCGCTGTCCAGCGGCCACTTGCCCTCCCAGGCCTTGAGCAAGGCGGTGGTGGAGGTGACGGCGTGCGGGCCCAGGTCGATAAAGTCCAGGATGTCCGCCGGCAAGGCTTGGCCGGCATGGCTGCCCAGGCGCTGCAGGTCAATCACAAGGTCGCCCACAATGGCACCCAGACGGGCAGCGGCGTTGACATGAGCGCGGTAGGTTACGAGACGCATAATCGACAATTCTCCAGATAAATACAGTTCAAGGGTTATTCAACGTCAGGCTGTGGGCGAAACCGGCTGATGGCCACCAAAGTCCGCCAAGGCTTCTTCGCGGTACAGGCCCAGTTTTTCCATCACCGGCAAATCGCTGAAGCAGAACAGGCAAGCGTCTTCACTCGGATCGAGGTTGACGTGTTCATGCCAGGCCCAGGACGGCACACAGAAAATGTCCCGCTCCTGCCAGTCAAACCGCTGGCCGTTGATGATCGAGTAGCCTTTGCCTTTGGCCACCTGGTACAGAAAGCTGCCGGTGTGGCGGTGCGCTTTGCCCACAAACCCCGGGCGCAGCAGTTGCATGCTCGCGCCGATGGTTGCCAATACATGGCCGCCATTGACCGGGTTGGTGTAGTGCATCAAGGCCCCGTCAAACGGGTTGTCGGGGCAAGACGCCGCGTAGCGCACCAACGCCGCGTAGGTGGGTTCCCACTGGTACTTGAACAACGGCGAATAGGGCTGGGTCCAGCCGACGTTCTCGGGGCGCAAACCGGCGGCCCCCCACACGCTCACCAGGTCATCCACCGGGTAACCGACGGCCTGCTGCAAGTCCGGGTGAACGGCGTAGAAACCCGCTTCCATGGCATTGACCAGCGGAATGTCGAGGCCGTCCTGCCAGATGCACGGCGAGCCCTCGGCCTCGACACCGTGCTCATGCCAGGTGCCGTTGGGGGTCAACACAAAGTCGTTACGGCCCAGGGTCATCTTGTGGCCGTCAACAATGGTGTAGGCACCGCTGCCTTCCATGATGAAGCGCAGCGCCGAAGACGAATGGGCGTGCGCCGAAGCGCGTTCACCCGGGTTCATCACTTGCAGGCCGGAGTACAGCCAGCCGACCGCCGCCGACACGTCGGTGCGCCCGGGGTTGTTCAGGTAAATCACTCGGCGCCCGGCTTTTTCCGGGGTGACCAGCGCAACGGAGCGCAGCACGTGCTCACGCAGGTCGCGGTAGCGCCAGAGCACCGGCACGGAGCTGGACTTCGGCTCCCAGGGCTCGATTTTATTGGCGACGGTCCAGAGCGCACCGGTTTGCAAGTGGTCCAGCTCGCGGTAGTACGCCACCAGCTCAGGCGTGTCTTCGACGTCTGCACGGCCTTCGACGCCTTCGCGGTATTGGTCATACGAGGTTGCCATGGTCTTTCTCCTTATCAAGGATTCAGTGGGCGCTCGGCCCTCAGGACTTGCTCCGGGTGAAACTGCGCTCCAGCGCATCCTTGCCCCACAAGTAAGGCTTGGGCCACTCGACGTCGTGCCAGCCCAGCTTGGCGCTTTCGCGCAGCAACCAGGCCGAATCGGCCAGGTGCGGGCGCGACACGGCGCACAGGTCAGCACGGCCCGAGGCGATAATGCCGTTGACCTGATCGGCCTCGCTGATCGCGCCCACGGCGATGGTGGGCACCCCGGCTTCGTTGCGAATGCGGTCGGCAAACGGGGTCTGGTACATACGGCCATACACCGGCTGCTGGTCGGGTACGACTTCGCCCGAGGACACGTCAATCATGTCGGCACCGCCGGCGTTCAACCGACGGGCGATCTCTACCGCTTCATCGACGCTGGTGCCGCCCTGCGCCCAATCGGACGCCGAGATGCGCACCGAAATCGGCAAGTTGTCTGGCCACACGCGACGCACGGCCGCCAGCACTTGCAGCGGGAAACGCAGACGGTTATCGAGCGAGCCGCCGTATTCGTCAGTGCGCTGGTTGGTCAGCGGTGAGATAAAGCTGGAGAGCAGGAAACCGTGGCCGGCCTGCAATTCCAGCCAGTCAAAACCGGCCTCGGCGGCCCGCACGGCGGCTTCGGCAAACTGCTCACAAATGCGCGCCAGGTCGTCATGGGTCGCTTCACGCGGCACCTGAGAAATCCCCGGCAGGTACGCCAACGGGCTGGCGCTGACCAGCGGCCAGTTACCCTCGGTTTGCGGGTGATCCGGTTGTTCCCAGCCCAACTGCGTGGAGCCGCGACGGCCGCAGTGGTTGAGTTGCACGCCAATGTGGGCGCTGCTGTGGCGGTGGGCAAAGTCGGTAATGGTTTTCCACGCGGCCACCTGCTCGGCGTTCCACAAACCGGGGTCACCGGCACTGATGCGGGCATCGGCACTCACGGCCGTCGCTTCGGCCAATACCAGCCCGGCACCGCCCAGCGCCTGACTGCCCAAGTGCACCAGGTGGAAATTGCCCGGTACGCCATGCTGGCTGGAATACAGCAAGGTCGGCGACACCACGACGCGGTTCTTCAGGGTCACGCCGCGCACGCTGTAAGGCGTCAAAAACGGCGGCCGTGGGCGCTCGCCTGCCACGGTCTGCACGTCGGCACGGCCAGCCAGCCAGGCTTCGTAACCTTCCAGCCATTGCGCGTCACGCAGGCGCAGGTTTTCATGGGAGATGCGCTGCGAGCGGGTCAACAGTGAATAGGCAAACTGCTCCGGTTCCAGGCTGGCGTAACGCTCGACGTTCTCGAACCATTCCGTGGAGTTACGCGCCGCGTTCTGAATTTTCAGCACCTCGATGCCGCGCACTTGCTCGTAATGCGCCAGCCGCTCGGTCAGTTCACCGCCGGCCTTGAGGGTGTTGCACAGCTCGATGGCATCTTCCAGGGCCAGCTTGGTGCCGGAACCAATCGAGAAATGCGCGGTGTGGGCCGCATCCCCCATCAGCACCACCGGCACGGCAGCACCCTCGGCACCGTTAGGTTGGGTCCACTGCACCCATTTGTTGCAAATAACCCGCGGGAAGCGAATCCAGATGGCCGCGCCGCGCAAGTGCGAGGCGTTCGACAGCAGCGGCTCACCGTCCAGCCACGGCGCGAACAGTTTCTCGCAGTAGGCGATGCCCTCTTCCTGGGACATGTGCTCGATGCCCGAAGCCTGCCAGGTGGCGTCCGTGGTTTCGATGATGAACGTGGAGAAGCCATCTTCGAACTGGTACGCGTGGGCCTGGAACCAGCCATGCTCGGTTTCAACGAACAAAAAGGTGAAGGCATCAAACACCTTGCGCGTGCCCAGCCAGACAAAGCGGCAGTTGCGCTGATCGATATCGGGCTTGAACGTCTCGGCGTAGCGCGTACGCACCGGGCTGTTGATGCCGTCGCAGGCGATCACCAGGTCGGCGTTGTACTGGCGCGCCACTTCCTGGTCATCTTGCACGGTGGTTTCGAACACCAGTTGCACGCCCACTTCTTCACAGCGCGCCTGCAGGATATTGAGCAGCTTTTTACGCCCGATCCCGATAAACCCGTGGCCGGCGCTGCGCACCTGATGGCCCTTGAAGTGGATGTCGATATCGTCCCAATGGCTGAACTCATTGGCGATGGTTTGCGCCGACACCGGGTCGGCTTCGCGCAGGTTTTGCAGGGTGGCGTCGGAGAACACCACGCCCCAGCCGAACGTGTCGTAAGGGCGGTTGCGCTCAATGACCACAATTTCATTGGCCGGGTTCTGCAGTTTCATCAGCAGGCCAAAGTACAAGCCGGCGGGACCACCGCCAATGCAGGCAATTTTCACAGTGCGCTCCTTTCGTTGTTGTCTTTATCAAGGGAGGGGGAAGTCGTCAGCGCCTCACGCAGCACGCTTGGTATTTCAATGGCCTGGTGGCTGACCAGCGAGGTCGTGACCAGCACTTGGGTAACGCTCATCCGCACCTCGCCCTTAAGGTCGGTGCAGGTCAGCGCCAGGGTCAGCGACTTGCCGCCCAGACGGGCCACTTCCAGGCTCAGCACCACGGCGTCGCCCATGCGGCTGACCGCCCGAAAGTCGGCTTCAAGGCGTACGGTCGGCAGCCCAAACTGCAGCGTGCCGATGTAACCGGCGAACCCCACCTCTGGCAGAAGCTCGTCGATCCAGGCTTCCAGCAGGTTGTTGAACATCACAAAGTACTGCGGGTAGAACACGATGCCCGCCGGGTCGCACTCAGCGAAACGGATACGGTGTTCACGGCTAAACGTGCGCGGATTCATGGGCAGTTATCCTTCCAGGGGTAAGGCGTGGCGTTGCAAGCATTCGTGCAGCTTGTGGCCGTGTTCATCGGCCAGCGCCGCGTCACGCAATTCGCGCAACGTGGCCGGAGCCATCAGCCGCAGGTGCTTGTCCACCACCGCCATCAACGTTTCGTAATTCTTCAGGCCGCGTGCGTGGGTGTCGCTGTACCCCTTGACCAGGCGCTGGCACTGGGCCGCTTCGAGGGCCAGTGCCGGGTCGATCGCCGCGAGGGTGTGCAAGCGTTTGAGCCAGGCTTCGATGCGGGCATTTTCCAGGCTGTAACGCAGCGTCACCCGGCGCCAGCGGCGCCAGCGCGACAAGCCGTAAAGCAGCAAAAAACCGCCCAGGCCGCTGGTTCTGATGGTGCGCCCCTGTTGCGTGCCACGGGCCACCAGGCGGTGTGCCCAGTTCGGCTTGGCCAGCCAGCGGCCCAGCCCCACGGGCAGGGTTTCGCAAATCTCTTCGATGCGCGGGTGCATGTACTCTTCGATGTCCAGCACCTGGTCGTCCCGTGAACGCACTTCGTCGCGCACACGTTCGAAACGGCTGCTGCGGGTCTTGAGGTCCGCCACGCGAATGGTGTCCTCATAAGACATCCACAACGCCAGGTAGCGCGCGGTCTCGCGCAGCAGTTCGAGGTCGTTGCCGCCGGGGGTTTTAACCAGCGCGTCGAGGCGGTCCAGGTACAGGCGTGCGTAGTCCGGGTCCTGGTAGTCGATCAGCCGCCGCACACCCTCAACCACAATGTCTACCGCACTGGCCGCAAAACCCTGCGCCCGCTTGACCAGCCCGGCTACGACCGGGTCGCGCGGCTGCGCCAGCACGGCCTTGCTCGCCGCCGGGGTGCCGGGGGCGCGGCTGCCGTCCTGGGTTTCACGGGTGGTGACATAGCCAAGCTCAAACGCCTTGAGGCTGGGTTTGACCCCTACGCCGCCACGCTCAATGGTTTCCTGAAACTGAGTGCGGTTGAACGGCAGCACACCGGTGCCGCTGAGTGCGCCAAACAACACGGCACTGATCACGCTGCCGGTTTGCTCGGCGGCTTTTTCCATGTCGAAACTGATAAACGTTTTGGCGGCGTGACGGGCTTGCTGCAACAGCGCTTCGCTGTCAACACGGCCATCGCCCATGGCCGATTTTTCGGCAATCGAATACACACGGTGCGTCGACGTCACCAGCGTGGTGCGGTCCGCGGTCACGAAACCGCGCTGCACCGCCCGCCCGCCTTCCATCAGTTCGGAGGCCAGCACGATGTCCACGTCACCGGGCAACGGCACCTGCGACAACACCGGTACGCGGGCGTTGGGCACATCAGCTCCGGGAAACAGCTCCACGTAATAAATGGTGGCCCCGGTGCGCTGGGCCACGCCAGGCACAGAGGTGGTCTGCGCAAAGTAGCCGTTGTGTTCCCCCAGGTTGACGATCCAGTCGGCCAGTACCCCGCCGCCTTCGCCGCCCATCGCGAGAATGGCAATTTTGATAGGTTCACTGGACATGAAAACACTCCGAAGCAGCGCGCAAGCCTCGGCCATCAAAGCCGGGCGCACGGTGAAAAAGGCGGGATAACGCCCCGGAACATCCGGGGCTTGTGGTGGCTGACATCGGCGGCATCCTCAAAACGCATACCGCGCACGACGACGGGCATCGCCCGCCTGCAGCCAGCCGATAACGGCCGAGTGCACGCGCTTGCTGAACGTGTCCCAACGGGTCGGGTTGCTGACGATATTGGCGCGGTAAAAGGACGGGCACAGCACCGCGGCGTGGGCGACTTCGCCGCAGGTGCCGCAGCCCACGCAGCTGTCCATGACCATCGCCACCGGGTCCTGGCGCAAAGGGTCGGGGTTGTCACGAATCGACAGCGACGGGCAGCCCGACAAGCGAATGCACGAGTGGTCGCCGGTGCAGGTGTCCGGGTCGATGCCGAAACGCTCGCGCACCACGCGCTTGCCATCACTGAGGGCCTTGCGCACCACCTTCTTCTCGCGACGCTGCAGGTTGAGCATGCATTCGCTTTGCGCGATCAGCACCTTGGGCCCGGTTTCCTGGGTAGTCAGGGCTTCGCGCAGGGTCGAGACCATGGCCTTGAGGTCATAGGTGCGCTTGATGGTGCGCACCCATTCAACCCCCACGCCTTTGACGGCCTGTTCGATCTCATGGCCGGTGCTGCGCGTGGCATTCACCGCACGAGACGACAGCAGGTCCTGGCCACCCGTGGCCGAGGCATAGTTGTTGTCGATGATGATGGTCAGGTTATCGCTGCGGTTGAACACTCCGTTGGCGATACCGCTGGTCAAACCGTTATGCCAGAACCCGCCGTCGCCCATCAGCGAAATGGCGCGTTTGCTGGCCGGGGCACTGCCGGGTGCCACGGTAAAGGCCGCCGCACTGGCGCTGCCCAGGCCGTAGCCCATGGTGGTGCTGCCGAGGTTGAACGGCGGCAGAATCGAAAACAGGTGGCAGCCAATATCGGCGCTGATGTGATGCTTGCCCAACTCGCGCTCCACCAGTTTGATCGCGGTGAAGATCGGCCGCTCAGGGCAGCCGGTGCACAACCCTGGTGGCCGGGGGTGCACGATCTGTTCCAGCGGTTTGAGGGCCGGCGCGTCCACCGGCAACATCACCACCGGAATGCCCAGGGACAGCGGGTCAACCACCGGTACGACCTTGGCCTCGACCACACCGTAGCGCTCCAGGAACTTGCGCACGCCACCGAGCACGGTCGCGGTGTTGTAGTCGCCCGCCAACGGCAGCACATCCTTGCCATGCAACGCGGTGTCCAGCCCCAATTGGCGCAGGATGGTCGACACGTTCTGTTCGACGAAGTTGGGTTGCCCTTCCTCCAGCACCAGGATGGCGCGTTTGTCTTTGCAAAAGCGTGCGTACTCTTCGTCGATCAACGGGTACGCCACGTTCATCACATACAGCGGGATTTTTGACGTGCCATACACATCGCACAAGCCGAGCTTCTGCAACGCCCGGATCAGCGTGTTGTAGTTGCCGCCCTGCAAGGCGATGCCGACGTCGGCCTCGCCTTCCGAGAAGAACTCGTTGAGTTGGCGGTCTTGAATAAAACGGATGGCGGCTGGCCAACGCTGCTGGATCTTTTCGCGTTCGTGCAGAAAGCTCGCAGGCGGCAAAACGATACGGTCAATGTCACGGGCCGGGTTCTCCATCGCATCCTTGACCGTGAACGCCGGCGGCACGTTATCCGCCGTTACGAACTGGCCATGCAGGTGGCAGGAGCGAATCCGCATCTGCAACATGACCGGCGTGTTGCTGGCTTCGGACAGGTCAAAACCGTCCTTCACCGCTTGCACGATGCACGGCAGGTTGGGGCGCGGATCCAATAGCCACATTTGCGATTTCATGGCGAACGCATGGCTGCGCTCTTGCATGATCGAAGAACCTTCGCCGTAGTCTTCACCGACGATAATCAGTGCGCCACCGGTTACCCCGCCCGACGCGAGGTTAGCCAGTGCATCAGAGGCCACGTTGGTACCTACCGTGGCCTTGAACGTAATTGCGCCGCGCAGCGGGTAGTTCACCGAGGCTGCCAACATCGCCGCCGCCGTCGCTTCACTCGCACTGTTTTCGAAACGAATGCCGTACTCGCCCAAAATATCCTGAGCGTCCGACAGCACATCCATCAAATGGGAAATGGGTGAACCCTGGTAACCCCCCACATACGCCACGCCCGATTCCAGCAACGCCTTGGTTACCGCCAGGATCCCCTCGCCGTTAAAAACCTCTCCGGCCCCAGCACGTAACTTCTTCACTTCCTGGACAAAGGATCGCTCGGCCATGTCGGTTATCTCTCAGCTCGGTTAAACAAAATTTCTTATGGCGCTTACCTTCATAGGGAAATGACGAGACGTCAATGCATGAATAATCATGCAAACAATCTTGTCGCATGATTCGGATACCACTCGCAGCAGAAGGATAAAGAACCACCGAAACAGAGCCTTCAAGGCGCTGAAAAGTCTCGATAATAGCGGCGTGAAGCCGCTTTTAGAGCGCGATCACGCGTACTGATTATTACCAATTCGTACTTAATCCGCCGTTTTGTGGGGGCATTTGGCGGGCACCGCCTCGCGCCGCCCATCGACCGTGCCGGTCATGCGTTGCAATTTCCTTCAAACCGTGAGAAATATATTTATAGCGCATGAAAATATGAATATTCATATAAAAAAAGCGCACCCTCACAGCGCACGCGCACCTTGGGCGAGCACACCTGATGAGGCGGCATCCAATAACAATAATCAGGCTGCCAAGCAGCCGAACTCCGTGAGGGGTAGCAACCGTGCAGAACAGTCAGACCTCAGCCTATTCGCCCATGCGCGGGCAGGCTGCACACTTTTCTACCGAGCGCGTCCTGTGCGAGCCGGAGCGCCTGTTATTTGCGTCCAGCGACCTGGACCAGGTGAGGTCGATGGTGGGCCAGGTGATCGCCAACCATCACCTCAAGCAGACCCATAGCGCTGAGCGTCTGGACGCACGCATGCATTACCTGAACCTGGGCGATATCTCGTTGAGCCGCCTGCGCTATGGCGCGAGCGTGCAGATCGAACGCGGCGCGCTGGAGAATTGCTTCCTGGTGCAGATGCCCCTGCACGGCACGGCCACGATCGAGAGTGGCCGCCAACGCATCGACTCATCGCTGGAACTGGCCTCGGTGCTGAGCCCGGGCGACAGCGCCAACATGCACTGGAACGGCGACAGTGACCAAATCATGTTGCGCATCTCGCGCTCACTGGTTGAACGCACGCTGGTGGGGCATCTGGGCCACCCGCTGGAGCAACCCTTGCGCTTCGAACTGGGCTTTCGCTGGCAAGAATCCGCCCCGTGGCGATGCTTGCTTTCCTACTTGCTGGATTGTGCGAACCATTACCCGCTTCTGGGGCAGCACAAACTGGTCATGTCACACATTGAGCAACTGGCCGCTTCGACCCTACTGATGACCCATAAACACAACTACAGCGACACCGCCCCGGCGCGACGCAACACCATCCTGCCGCGCCATGTGCGCCGCGCGCAGGACTACCTGCAATCGCACGCCCATGAACCGATTACCGCCGAACAACTGGCGCTGGCCGCCGGGGTCAGCCTGCGCAGCCTGTACACCGGCTTCAAGGATTTCCTGGGCGTCAGCCCCATGCACTACCTGCGCGACCTGCGCATGGAACATGTGCACGCCGAGCTGGTTAGCGGCGAAGCCACCAACATCGCCGGCGTGGCCTTGCGCTGGGGGTTCACGCACATGGGCCGGTTCAGTAATGACTACAAACTGCGCTATGGCGAAATGCCAAGCCAGACCTTGCGCCGCCACTAACCACAACCTCACCGGAGGATCCACTTTGGCCACACAGCACTTCACCGCCCCACACATAGGGCTGACGGTTCCCGACCTGGATGCCGCCATCGCCTGGTATGTCACCACACTGGGTTTTCGCCTGTTGGCCGGGCCGCTGGAAGTCAGCGAACAGGGTCACCCGCTGGGCCAAGCCGCCCAAGCGATTTATGGTGCCGGCTACGGGCACTTTCGCTTCGCCCACATGGCCACCCCGGACAATGTCGGCCTGGAACTGTTCCAGTTCGAAGCCACGCCATCGCGCCCCAAGGACAACACCTTTGAATTCTGGTTAGGGGGCTACAACCACATGGGCCTCACCGCCCCTGACGTAGCCGGAGCAGTGGCCACTATCGTGGCGGCGGGAGGCAAGGACCGCAGCGGGGTACTGACAATCAACCCGGAAAAAGGCTATCAGATCGCCTACTGCCAGGACCCGTGGGGCTCCATCATTGAACTCTGCTCCCACCCGTACGTAAAAATGTGGGACCTGGCCAACGCCTGACCGGAACCCTGCTGAAAGATCAACAGATCGCGAGCAATCGGGCGTCGACCGGCGGCTCCTACGGATGGCAGCAGCGTTTGTGGGAACGAGCTTGCTCGTGAGCTTTTGACCTGGTTTTTGATCTAAAGGGCCCCCTTAAACCACGCTGGCCGAACGCAGGTTTTGCGCAGTGGGTAACCCGGCAGGACGCCGGGTTAGCCGCGACACGGCCAAGGAGGGCCGATCGCGGCGGCCCACGGAGCAAAGCCTGTGTGAGGGCATGCCGAGCCACAGCGAGGCACCGAGTGGTAGGGGCATAAGCGTTTGGCCACTTTGCGCTTTTCAAAGTGGCACGGCGTAAAGCCGGAACCGCAAGTGGCCGTGACCGCAGCAATGGATAGGATTGCTGCACGACAACGCGGCTGTCATTGAGCGTTTAAAGATCAAAAGATCGCGAGCAAGCTCGCTCCTACAGGCCGGTGTACGACCTGCAAGAGCGATCTCACGACCTTGTGATCTGGCGCTATCGCGGCGGGGCTATTTCGTCGGCGACCAGTGTGCCAGAGCCCGCGCCCAATCCCGGTCCCGGGTGGGTGGAGGCACCGATATGGAACAGGTTTTTCACCGGCGTCCGGTTGGCCTTGGCCCGCCCCGAACTGGCAAACGGGCGCAGCCAGAAGAACTGGTCCGGCGAACAAACGCCCGAGTACGGGTCGCCGCCCACCAGGTTGCAGTTGAGCGCTTGCAAGTCCGCTGGTGAGTACGCCCGGCGACCCACGATGCGCGTGGCTAAACCCGGCATGACTCGCTCCAGACGCGCTTGCACTCGGTCCGCAAACGCTTCACGTACTTCGGCCGTCCATTGGCCATCTGCCGGTACGGCAATGGTGCCGGCGGCATCGCCCTTCAGCGTCGAAGGCAGCTCTTGCAATTGAATCCACAGAATCCACCCGCCAGCCGGAGCGCGGGAGGCATCCACCGCCACCGGCTGGCCAATGGCAAGGGTCGGCCGTGAAGGCAGCAGCCCGTTGTTAGCCTCGGTGACGGACAGGCACACCTGCTCCATGCTCTCGGTCAGATGCACCAGCGGCACCTTGAGCAGTTCTTCATCCAGCCAGGCAGGCGGCGCATTGAGGGCAAAGTGGATTTGCATGCCGCCACGCCCATAGCGATAACCCTCAGCCCGCTCACGCACAGGGGCCGGCACGTCCGTGAGCAGCCCCCCATACAACTGCGTCGGCGTGACGTTGCACACCACCGCTTCCTGCGCCAGCAAACGCCGCCCGCCCGCCAATTGCACGCCGGTGGCGCGGGCGCTGCGGCCCTGCCCTTCGACCAGCACGCGCTCAACATGGGCATCGGTGAGCAGTTGCCCGCCGTGTTGCTCGATGATTGTTGCCAGGGCTTCCACCAAGCGTGTACCACCGCCCTTGATCACCGGCATGCCGCCGCTGACCACGGAAGCAAACGTCAACTTGCCGATCAGCGCCGAGCTGGCATCGTCCGGGCCCAGGCCTGAATGCAAGGCCCAGGGCGCGATCAACGCCCGTGTGGTGTCTGAGCGCAACGTGCGCTCAGACCAGCGCCGAAAGCTTTCCAGCGCCTGGGCGGTGAAAGTCATCAGGCCGTCGATCCCGCGCTTGCGCCACTCGCTGAAGAGCAACTTGATCAGGCCCAGGGCGTAAGGGTTTTTACCCAGCAAACCAAAGGTCAGCGGCCCATCGCGACCGAACATGTCGCTGGCCATGCGCGCAATCGCCTGGCCATCACCCGGCTCCAGCGCGTCGAGACGGCGCACGGTATCCGCCAGGTCAGCCTTGAGCGCCAGGCCCTGGCCGTCCGGCCAGACCAGCCCCGTCGAGTACTCACTGGCCAACACTTGCAACCCCGCCTGCTCCAGCGCGGGCTTGAGTTGCGCATAGGCCGGGCTCCCTACAAACAGCGGGTGCCAGGACGACAGCACCTCGTGCTGATAACCGTCAAACAGTTGCTCGGTACGGATGCAGCCGCCGAGGCGGTCATTGCGCTCCAGCACCAGCACGCGCTTGCCGCGTACCGCGAGAAGCGCAGCGCCCACCAATGAGTTGATACCGCTGCCGACGAAAATAACCTGTGGCTCAGACAAAACGTTTACCTCCTACGCAACCAGGGCCAATACCCGCAGCGGGCTGCCCGACCCGCCTTCGATCTTCAACGGTGCCGAAATGATCAACGCCCCTTGAGGCGGCAATTGATCCAGGTTCTTCAAGCATTGCAGACCATAACGATTAGCCCCGTGCATCAAGGTGTGGCACGGGTACGCCACCGGCCAGGCATACGACTGGCCCGCATCGGTGTTGATGGTTTCGACGCCAAAACCATGCACGTCGCGCTGCGAGATCAACCACTCAACCGCTTCCTGGGTTGGGCCGGGCGTGTGGGCACCGTCTTCGCGCATATTGAGAAAGGCTGCCGCATCATTGACCCGCAAGGACCAATCGGTGCGCAGGAATACCCAGGCACCCGCCGGGATCCGGCCATGCTGTTGTTCCCACGCTTCGAGGAAACCGACGGTCAGCAGCCAGTCATCATTGGCGGCCACCTCGGCGCTGGCGTCGAGCACCACGGCCGGGGCGATAAAGTTTTGCACGCCAATGGTGTCGACGCTGTTGTCGGGACAGTCACGCCCGCTGATCCAGTGCACCGGCGCGTCAAAGTGCGTGCCCGTGTGTTCGCCACAAGTGAAGTTGTTCCAGTACCAGCCCGGCCCGGCCTCGTCGTAGTGCGAGATGCGCTCGATCTGAAACGATTGCACCTGACCGAACTGCGGTGGCAATTGCAGGCTCGGGAAGGAGGGAGACAAGGTCTGGGTCAGGTCGACCACTCGCACCCCGCCACCCGCTAATTGCGCCGTCAGCGCTGACAATATTGTTGTAGTTGGGGTTGTCATCAAGAGCTCTCCGGCCATGGGTTTTATCGTTATACATCGCGGTAAGGGCATGTGTACCCGCCCGGGTGCATCCGGCCGGTAAACCGAATACACCCTGCGCGTTCAATCCTCGGGCACGCGGACATGAGCGGCCCACGCGTAGGCATTGACTATGTGCCCAGCGGCAGCCAAACCACTATCCGGCCGCCGCACTGGCTATCCGCAGACTGCGTTTATTGCCCGGTTACAACCCGTCGCCCTGGCGTGCCTCTTGGCGAGCAACCTGTTTGCCATTCATCAGCACGCTGAGGATCGGGTACAGCACAAATGAGGACAGCAGCGAGCTTACAAACTCAATCGGGATCCACGGCTTGAAGCCGTAGCGGGCCAACAGGAAGCCCACCACCACGGTGATCAGGCCGGGCCAGTTGAATTCGGGGATGTACCCCTTCGCGCGCCGTGGGGCCACCCAGAAAAAGTCCGCAATGATGATGCCCGCGAAGCACGTCGTCAGCACCCCAAGTATCGTGATAAAGCCGTTGACCCAGTCCAGGATCGAGCCGACCAGCATCAGGCACGCAATGACGTTGGACAGCACCACAAAGGTCAGTCGACCCGGACGCCAGCCGATGGTCACGTCAAACAGGTTGGTCAGTGACAAGGACGAACTGTAAGTATTGAGCACCTGGGCTTTGCCCTGGGCCAAAAACAGCAGGATCGCACCCAGTGAACCGCCAAACACAATAAAGGCTGCCGCCACACTGTCAGGGCTTTGCAACACGGCCTGCACTGCTTCGGCATGGGGCACGCCGCGCGACACGTAATAGCTGACCAGTTGTTCGGTGCCGGCGTACATCAACACCGCACCCACCACCAGCATGATGATGTCCATGAACACATTGCCGAACACCGCGGCAATCAGAACATCCTTGGACGACTTGGCATAACGGCCCAGGTCACCATCAATCAGGGCCAAGGCCCCGGCTGAACCGATCAGTACGTTGACGCAAAAACCGAATTTGCCCATCGGCGTATCGGCCCCCATCTTGACCAATACCTCTTCGGGGAACTGCGCACCAAACGTCAACACGTCGCCCCAGTGCTGGCCGGATGCATTAATCACATCAAACATCATGTAGCCCAGCAGCAGCAAAAAGGCCACGAGGGTATACGACGCCACTTTGGAGACCAGTTCAAAGCCAAAGGCGGTGAGCAGGATCCAGACCGACGTCATCACGCCGTACACCACAATTTGTAGCCACAGCGTATCGTCCAGGTTCAACCAGAACAGCAGGCCTTTATAGAGCAAGGCGTTTTCAAGGGCGATAAAGCCGGTGATCATAAAGCCGAAGGTCAACGCCACCACGGCCGAGCCGCGACGGCCAAACCCGTGTTGGCGGGCCAGCATGGAACTGGCCAGGCCGGTTTTGAAGGCAACATGCCCCACGCCCCACCCCAGTAAGGCACCCACTATGGTGACCAGTATGCCCGCCAGCACCCCCATCCAGATGCCGGCCACAAACGTGACTAACGCGCCGATAAAGATCTGAATCAGCGTTGTCACAATACCGGTCGTGCTCCAGGACAACTGCAGCCAACCATGTCGCGAACCTTCGGGCACCGGACTCAGCGAGTGGTCATCGGTATTAGAGCTATTAGCAGTCATTATGTATCCTCACAAAAGTTCCAGATCGTTGAATCGGGAGCAGTACTTACTCGTAATAAAACCGGACACCCACATGCAGAACACTTTGTTCCTTGCCACCTGAAACACCATACGCACCCGAGATATACGCATTTTCATCAGTGCCGCCGGTGACCTGATAAATAGCCGAGACATAGGTGTCCCAGTTTTTGGTAATCCGATAGTCGTAAGTCAGGCCAATTTGGTTGGCCGAATTGTTGGTAAGTTTGCTGTTGGCTTTGAGGTACATGTAGTTGGCGTACACAGACGAGTTAGTCGTCACCGGAAACAGGGCACCTATTGCATACGAATCGATAACGCCGTGCGTGAAGGTATTTTCCGTGCGTGTGTACAACACATCGCCCGTAAAGGCGGCGAAGTCATAAGCACCGCCTGCCCCATAGTTGCGAATACCGTCACGGCCATTATTAATGGCTTGCTGGCGTGATTCGGTGTAAGCCGCCATGACCCGGAACGGTTTTTCAACATATTTGACGCTGTAACTCTGGGTTCTGCCGTAGCTGAACGTGCCGTCCGGGTCACCTTCACCGTGCATGGCACCGAGGGTGAAACCCTTGAATTCAGGCGTGACGTATTTAACGGCCCTGGCCGTCGGGAACCCGGCAGCCACGCGGTTATAGTCGATCGAGCCGGTCGGCAAGCCCAGGTTGAACGGGCCGGCCTGCAATTGCAGCAAGGCCACATTGCCCAAGTTGGGGCCCCAACGGTCAGCGGCCAGGGTTTCAAACATGAAATCCCATTGTTTGCCCACCGTCAGTTGGCCGTAGTCGGTGTCAATGCCCGCGTACATCTGCCGGGAGAATGTGCCCCGGCCTACAATCTTTAAATCCTCAAGGGAATAACCGGACTCGAGTTTGGCAAACGCGGCGTATCCATCGCCCAGTTCTTTTCGGCCCTTGACCCCAATAAAGTTCGGGGAAAGGCGTCCTTCCTGATAATGGTACTGCTGTTGGTTGTTGATATTACTGGTGGTGTTCCAGCCAATGTCTGCCATCACATAGGGCTTTATGTAGTCATCGGCCAAAACCGGACCACACACCATGAGTAAACCTGCTAAATATCCGACACGCCGCATGTTCCGCCCCTGTTTTTTTATTGTTCGAGCACTTTTTTATTGTGAGCACCTCGTCTACATTCGGGTGCAGGGAAATTAAGCGCGAACCGGGCGTCACTCGCTATCCCCATAGTTAACTATCACTATCCACTTTATATGCCGGGCCGCCGACGCGCTGAGCCGCGTTTTTCTGGCGCTCGCCTGCTTAATCCGAATAGCAGCAGCCCTTATCCCCATTGTGCTTATTTATGAAGCGCCACACTGTTTAATCAGGAAGTGGCGCACTCCTTGCTAAATACTTCACGACAGGCTGACTGGAATGCAAAGGTAGCGCGATGATCTTGCTCAATGCACAGGCGAACACCCCCATTCAACACTTCACTCACATGGACCTCTGCGATGCCGAGACGGCAAAGTCGTGGATGACCAAAGTGTGCGGCCCCCATCGCCTGGATGTCCTGTCGCACAACAGCATCCAGTTCAAGCACACGGCCCGCTTGCTGCAGGCTGCTACAGTGGGTTACATCGAGTACGGTACGGATGTCACTATCGGTGTCGGGGCCGAGTGCACGCTCGAAAGCTACAGCATTGAGCTGCCCGTGCAGGGTCGCCAGCGCCTGGAATCGCAGCACGGCACCATCTGGTCCGACTGCATGACAGGCATTATTCTTTCGCCCAATGCATCACAGGAACTGTATATATCAGGTAATTGCAAAAAGATTCAGTTGGCCATTCCCCGTTCATTAATGCGAGCGCACCTGGAGTTGCTGTTAAACAGGTCCGTCAAAGATGATATCCAATTCCTGCCCACCATCAGCAGTGTTCAAGGCGCTGCCGCGGGCTGGTGGCGAATGGTCCGGCACTTTACCGAAGAAGCCTGCCGGGCCGACAGTTTTCTGGAAAACCAGGGCATGGCACTTGAAATAGAATCAGCCCTGGTCAAAGGCTTGATATTAACGCAACCCAATAACTATTCGGCTGACCTGGAGAAAACACTGTCGCTGAATGTGCCCAGTTATGTGCAGCGTGCAATTAACTATATTCACCAACATGCCCGGGAAGAAATCAAACTTAATGAGATTGTGGCGTGCAGTGGCGTCTCTCGGCTCAAACTGTTTGACGGTTTCAAAAAGCACATCGGCTTGCCGCCCATGTTTTACATTCGTCGCTATCGTTTGGGGGAAATAAGAAAAGCCATTATCCAGGACCGTTCAAACGCGCAGATATCAGGCATTGCCCTGGACTGGGGTTATACCCACCTGGGGCGCTTTTCTTCCGACTACCGCAAGTTCTTCGGTGAATGCCCCAGCCATACGGCCAAACGCCGTAACGCGCAAAGCGTGATGAGCGCCGTGATCCCCCGCCCCTGAAACGCCACAGGGCCAGCCGTTGAAAACGGCCGGCCCTGTGATTGTCGCTCCCTGATGCTTACAGAATGGACAGCGGGTAATCGATAATCAGGCGGAACTCATCGGCATTGCCATCGATCTGGGTCGAGGTTGCGCGGTGCCACGCCTGACGCAGGCGAACCGACAAGTCCTTGGCAGGGCCCGACTGAATCACATACTTGGCTTCCACGTTCAGTTCGTGATGCGAGTCGTCCGCGCCATAGAGCCCCTGGTACGGACTGTTCGCCGGGGTATGGCTGCCATCAATGCCGCTGCCATGGGCATAACGCGTCATAAAGGTCAGGCCCGGCACACCATAAGGGGCCATGTTCAAGTCATACCGCGCTTGCCAGGACTTCTCCCCCGGGCCGTTAAAATCCGAGTATTGAATGGAGTTGGACAGGTACATCGAGTTACTGCCGCGGTTGTTATCACCGACCCCCACATAGTCAAAAGGCGTATCGCCATTCACTTTCTGGAACGACAGCGTAATGCGATGAGCGAGCAGGAACGTGTACGCCGCCGACAACGAGTAGGTATTGTTATCAATCGCCCCGGCGTTGGCGCGACCTTCATCGGTGGTCCTGTAGTAGTTAAGGTCGAAGTTCACCGAGTTAAGCGGGTTAATCGGCAACTCATAATTCACATTGGCGTAGTACTGGTTCCAGATGTCCTGCAATTTAGAGGCGTACAGCGACGTGGTGAGTTGGTCAGTCACCGCATAACGCCCCCCCGCAAAATCAATACTCTTGGCACTGACATTGGCATACGCCGCCCACAACGAGCCGTTACGGTTGGTTTCGTCCTGGCTGGTGCTGGAGTAGAAGTGCCCCGCCTCCACATCCAGCCCCTGGATTTCACTCGACAACACGTTGATGCCGCTGGCGGTTTGCGGGGTGAGGCGCGTGCCGCCAATTGCGAACACCGGGCTGGTCGAGGGTTGCATGTCACCCACTTTCAGTTCCGTGTGCGAGACCCGCACCTTGAGCGCTGCGCCGGCCTTGCCGTAGCTGTCATGGTTGCCATCAATCCTGCCTTGGCTGTTGGTGGTGGTCGTCAAGTTACCCGAGCCGGCGTACTTGTCCTGACCCTCGAGTTTAAGGCCCATATACCCGAACGCATCAACACCCACGCCCACGGTGCCCTGAGTAAAGCCCGACGTAAACACGCCCTGCACCGCACCCGACCAATCTCGGTTATCAACTGCACCGTCTTTTTTATTGCGATTGAAATAATAACTGCGCAGCAAGACATCCAACTGGCTGTCGTCGACAAAGCCTTTGGCGTCGGCCTGATTCCCCACATAGGGTGCCGCCGAAGCCAGTTGCATTTGACCCGCGCTGACGGCGAGCGCAAGGGCGCTCCACACGATAACTTTCATGTTAAGGGTTCCACTTATTATTTTAATTAAAGCAATGCCGTTCCACGCGCTGAACCGTGCATTCAGCGCTTGACGTGGAAGGCATCATTTGAGGTCTGTGTAGCGGCTCTCAAAAACCAACGGCTGTCAGTTAAGACTGGCCGTCGCTTCTATCTCGATCAGGAAGTCGGGCAGTGCCAGCGTCTGCACGCCGATAAACGTGTTGGCCGCGGGTTCTGCGCCCTCGTAAAACTCACTGATCAGCGCACAAATGCCGGCCAGGTTTTCCGGCGAGTGATTCACCACATAGGTGCGCAAGCGCACCACATCGGCCGGCGTTGCACCGGCTTCACGCAGCACTTGCTTGAGGTTCGACAAGGCCTGCCGGGCTTGTGCCAATACATCTTGGCCGCCAACCAGTTCAGCGTTGGCATTCCAGGCCACCTGGCCGGACAGGTGCAAGGTACGGCCACCGTGTTGCTCCACGGCGTGAGAAAAACCGAACGGCACACTGGCGTAGAGGGTCTTGGGGTTAATTGCACGTCTGCTCATAAACGTTCTCGCTGATGAATGAACAACTACAGGGTTAAGAACTGGATTCGACCAGTTCGAAGATGTTCTTCCACGGGTCCTGGAAGTAGCGAAAACGGCTACCCAACGTAGGGCCGCTGTCCATTTCAATACGCTCCAGTACCGTACAGCCATGGGCTTGCAGCACCGCTGCGGCCACTTCCAGGTCTTCAACCTGAATACCCAAGTGATGGCTGCCCACGTTTTCGCTGCTCAAGGGGGCCTTGTTGAAGCCTGTGGGCTGCTCATACTCAAACAGCTCGATTTTGAACCCGTCACCCAGCTCCAGCATGGCCAGACTGAACCGGGCCATCGCTACGCCCAAATGGGTGTCAGTCCAATCGCGTCCGGCACTGTCACGGGGCATGTGTACCGCGTCCAGCGGCCCCATTTGGTACAGCAACCGGGCACCGAATACCTTCACATAGAAGTCAATGACGGGCTCAAGCTGCGCGACGGTCCAGGAAGCATGATCCACTCGACGAAAACCGATAGGCGACATACTCATATGCTTACGCTCCCATTAACGTGCGGTGAGGCTGGCGGGGCCAGGCGTTAACAAACCCAGCGCCACATGGTGCGCCGAAGGGGCCTTGGTCAGCAGGCTCACACCCAGAACCACCAACGCGTTGGCCGCCATGGCGATCAGGCCCGGTTCCCAGTTCGGCAGTGTGCTGCCCAGCCAGGCGCTGGAGGCCGGCAACAGCAGGATCAGGAAGCCGACAATAATGCCGCTCACCACGCCGACCGCTGTGGTGCGTTTCCACAGGAAGCCCAGGAACACGCCCGGTGCAAGCATGCCGATCGCGGAGTAGGCGCTGAGCAGGATCGACACCAGCGAGCCTTTCTGGGTGAGGGTGATGGCCACGGCAAAGGCCGCAAAGACCACGACACTGACACGGGAAATCAGCAGCGACTGTTTTTCACTGAGTTGCGGTTTGAACGGCGCAACAATGTTGCGGCTGAAAATCGAGCCTGCGGTAAGCAGCAAGACCGAACCCGGTGCCAGTGCCAGTAAAAAGCCCGTGCCTGCCAGCAAGCCAATGACCCATTGCGGGTATTTGTCGGTGACGAACTGCAGCAACACCGCGTTCATGTTGCCATCCGGCGGTTGAGTGCCCGCCACGAGGGCGGCAAAGCCCAGCAGGATAATAAAGCCGAACGCCATCGAGTAAATCGGCTGCCAGATCGCATTGCGCCGAATCGACGTCGCGCTGTTGGCCGAATACGACACCTGGAACAGGTGCGGGAACACCCAGTTACCGAGGGCGATGTTCAGTGCCGACGTCATCAGCCACACACTGGTGGTCGGTGATGAAGGGTCCAGCCCCGGGAATTTACCAATGCCCGGATGAGATTCTTCTGCCTTGACGAAGATGTCGAGAATGGAACTGGCCCCCACAACGTCGGCCACGGTCCAGGCCAGCACCACCACCAGCACGATCATCAGGATGTCTTTGACAGCCGCCGCGAACGCCGCAGAGCGCAGCCCGGCAAACAGAACGAAGGCCACCATCAACCCACCGGCCACAATGGTCGAGGCCGTGTTGGACAGTGCGCCGTCAAACGTCAGCGACACAATCAACCCCAGACTCACCAGCTGAATCTGCACGTACACGATCAGTGCGCCGATACCGATGATGCCCGTGGTCACGCCCAGGCCGCGGGAGTTATAGCGGTTGGCGAAGAAATCGGCTTGGGTGATAAGGCCGCGCAAGCGCCCGGCTTTCCAGATTTTGGGCATGAGCCAGTAGCCAATGGCATAAGACAAAGACACCGAGCAGAAGGCCAAATAAGCCGGCGCGCCCAGGGCCCATGCATAACCCGCAATACCGAACACGGCAAACGTCGTGTAGATTTCGCCTGCGTTGACAAACCAGAACAGCAAACCGCCCAAACTGCGGCCACCCACCGCCCAATCAGCAAGGTTACGCTTGCGCGCCTGTCGAGCGCGCCCAAACATAAACGAACCGACGACTGCTACGATCAAAATAAGGCTGACAACCAGTAGTTTCATCGATGTTACTCAACTGTTGAGTGGGTCTGTGCCAGCAAAAATGCCTCTTCTTCAGCCTCGACGCCCGCGCGGCGGTCCAGATGAAAAATGACAGCGAACAGTGCACTGGCGAACATCACCCCCATCATTTGCCAGACCATGGGGAACGGCAGGCCAAGGGGTGTGTAGTCAATGCCGTTGGCCCACGGCACAGCAGCCACTTGCCATAAGAACGGCAAGCACAGCAGCCACAGGTGCGGGCGCTTGGCTTTGCGATCGGTTACAGGGGGTGAGGCGCGTTGGGTCATGATAGATACCTTCTTATTTTTGTGCAGTAAGAGCGCACAACCGAAACGTAAGGCCAAGCTTTGAAACTGTCAAAAGATATTTGATGAAAAACATTAAAAGCCTGCACATAAAGGATATCAGCCCCAAAAAAGCACCTGAAAAACCAACCTCGCACATTACTAGTGCACCCTGACTGCACAAATAAAGTTGATTTTCGTGCAGTCGTAGCGTACAAAAACATCTATCGCCTGGAGATACAGAGCGTGCTGGGAAAACGATTGAACGCGTTGCGCGTGTCGCGCGGATTGTCCTTAAGAGCCCTGGCGAGTGAAGCCGGGTTGTCAGCGACCTTGTTGAGTCAAATCGAAAGGGATGTGACTGAACCCAGCCTGACCACCCTGCGAAGGCTCAGCAGTGTGTTCGGGGAGTCCATGTCGGCTCTGTTTGCTGACCCCACGGCCCCCAGTGTGTGGATCAGCCGGCCGGGTGAGCGGACCACGCTGATGGGCCCCAAAGGTGGCGTGAGTTACGAGCGCCTGACCCGTGGCAACGGGCAAATGGAAGTGTTGCGAGCGGTCTTTGAGCCGGGGCAGGTGTCGTCCGAAGTGCCGCTGACGCACCCCTCGCTTGAAAGCGTCTACGTGGTGCGCGGCACGCTCAGCGCGGTGATCGGCGATGTGCCTTACACCGTCAACGCCGGTGAAAGCATGACGTTCGACGCCAGTGCGGCGCACCGATACATGAACGAAGGACAGGAGGCTGTGGAGATCATCATGTCGATCACCCCTCCGGTTCCTTGATTTTTTAAGACCCTGGAGGTTGTGCAGATGAACAGAAACGACATCGACTGGTTCGGCTACATTCCGGCGATTACCACGCCGTTCACCCGCGAAGGTGCGCTGGACCTCAACGGCCTGGCCGGCATGCTCGAATGGTATGTCGAGCAGCGCATGCATGGTGTGGTTCTGGCGGGCACTTCCGGTGAATGGTTCAGCCTGAGTGAACAGGAACGGGCGCTGTTGTTCAGCGAATCGGCCCGTATTATCGACGGCCGCATGACCGTGATTGGCAGCTGTAACGCGTTTACCGCCGCGGAGGCTATCCGCCACGCCCGAGCCGCCGAGCGCGCCGGGCTGGATGGCATTCTGCTAACGCCGCCGCCCTATATCGTGCCCACCGCCAATGAACTGGTGCAGTTCTACCAGGACGTTTCAGACAACACGTCCCTACCGATGTGTGTTTACAACTGGCCCCGCGGCTGCGTGGTGGACATGGACGTGGACTTACTGGACCGCTTGGCTGACATCAACAACGTGGTCGCCATCAAAAACTCGACACCCAACTTTGCGGCGTTTCTCGACGGCCTTTATCGGCTGTCTGACAAGGTGCGCTACTTCAACGTGCCGACCTCCAAGCTCGGAGCCGACCTGGTTGAGATGGGCCACGGCGACGGCCTGATGGGCGCGGGCGGCGTGCTGGGCAGCGATCACCCAGACTTCTGGAACCTGATGCGCAGCGGTGATAAAGCCCGGGCCATCGAATTGGGCGAGCGTGACCGGGTCATCATGAACGCGTGGTTCAACAAAGACTTCGCCGGCAACTTCGGCAGCGCCCAAGCCATTCTCAAAACCGCACTGCGGCTGCGCGGCGTGCCCGCCGGGTTCGTGCGTCGGCCGCTGCTGGAACTGAACGAGGCAGAAGTGGCCTCGGTCGCCGCGACGCTGACCCGCCTGGGCATCGACATCGTCAACCCGTCTGCACAGTGAATGCACCTATGACTGTCATCCCCTCACAGGTCGAGGCGCAAGGGACGGTAGATTGCCTGGTGATCGGTGGTGGTCTGCTGGGCAGCGCCGTGACGTACTACCTGGCCAGGTCCGGTGCCCGTGTGCGGCTGGCCGAGCGCGGGCAACTGAACAGTGCGGCGTCGAGCCAGAATGCCGGCAGCCTGCACTTTCAGCTCGAATACCGGATGATCGAGAACGGCCCCGAAGCCGCGCGCAAAGCCGCTGAGGCCATGCCTTTGCACCTGGACGCACAGAACGCTTGGGCGGGCCTTGAGGCTGAACTGGGAATGCCGGTCGGGGTGTCGCAGACCGGCGGCTTTATGGTGGCCGAAACCGTGCAACAACTGGACACCCTGGAGCAGAAAGTCAGGCTTGAACGCGCCAGTGGCCTGGAGATTGAGCTGCTGGACGGTGCCCAGGTGCGCAGCCGCGCGCCTTACCTCAGCGACCGCATCCTGGGCGCGGCTTTTTGCGCTCGGGAAGGCAAGGCCGACCCACGCCGTTGCGTGCTGGCTTACGCCGCCGCCGCCGCCCGCCTGGGCGCACGAATCGACAGCGGCCTGGGCGTCAGCGCCCTGCGGTACGAACACGGTGGCTGGCGGGTGCAGTTCAGCGACGGCAGTGAATGCCTGGCGCGCACGCTGGCAATCACCGCTGGGGCCTGGTCGGGACGCATCGCGGCCATGGCCGGTATCAGCCTGCCAGTGAGCCCGGTGGCGCTGACCATGACCAGCACCGTGCGCACCCAACCGATGATCCCTCATTTGATTCAACACGCCGGGCGACGCCTTTCGCTCAAACAGACCGGCGACGGCACGATTCTAATCGGCGGCGGCTGGCCTGCCCGCTTGCACCATGTTGACGGCGTGATCGACCTCGACCGCCGGCCCGAACTGCTGCTGGGTTCATTGACCGGCAATATGAGCGCGGCACTGGCCGTGGTCCCGGACCTGAAAAAGCTGTCCATCCTGCGGGTATGGACCGGCACCACCGCCCTGGTTTCCGACCAGCTCCCGTTGCTGGGCGAAGTGCCGAAAAGTCACGGTTTATACATCGCCACTGGCGGCTCGGCCTTTACCTTGGGGCCGACCTATGCGCGGCTGCTGGCCGAACGCATGCTCGGGCAATCGCCCACCCTGGACATCACCCCCTTCGATCCACGCCGCTTCGGGAGCCTGACCCTTGCCTGATGCCAGACGCATTGAACTTACGGCGGATGCACGCCCTTCGCCCATCCAGATTCGTGTCAACGGCCGGGAGACCTTGTGCTACCCGGGTGAAACCGTTGCAACCGCCTTGCTCGCGGCCGGTATTCAAGGCTTTCGCCGCAGTGTGCGTGGCACACCGCGCACGCCCGTGTGCAACATGGGCGTTTGCTATGAGTGCATGGTCACGATCAATGGCCTTGAAGCCCAGCGCAGTTGCATGACCGTGGTGAGCCAGGGCATGTGTGTCGAGGTCAGTGATGAAGCTTGAAACACAGCACTATGATCTTGTGGTGGTCGGTGCCGGGCCGGCGGGGCTGAGCGCAGCGTTGCTGGCCAGCGAAGCGGGCTTGAGCGTGGCCGTGATTGATGAACAGGCGGCCCCCGGCGGGCAGATCTTCCGTCAGCCGCCCGCGACCTTCAAAACCCCGCCCAGCAGTGCATTTGCCAGTTACCCCTTTGGCGCACCCTTGATTGAACAGGCGCGGCGCAACACGCGCATTCACTGGCATTACTCAAGCAGCGCTTGGGGCGTGTTCCACCCGGCCCCTGACGGGGTGCAAGTGGCGGTGCTTACGGGCGATAAATCGGTGCTGTTCAACGGCAAAAAACTGCTGATTGCCACCGGTGCCTACGACTTGCCCGTCGCCTTCCCGGGCTGGACGTTACCGGGTGTTATGACCGCGGGCGGGGTGCAAACCCTGCTTAAGAGCCAGTTTTTGTGTTCTTCACAGCGCTACGTACTCGCCGGCTCGCACCCTTTGCTGCTGTTGCTGGCCGGGCAACTGATCGAGGCGGGCGCGCACCTGCAGGAAGTGGCCATTGCGCGCCCCCGCCCCACCCTTCGCGAGATGCTGGCGGGCTGGCGGGCCTTGCCCGGGCACTGGCGACTGTTTACGCAACTGGGCACCCTCCTCTTCACCCTATGGCGCAAGGGAGTGCCGCTGCGCTTCTCGACCCTGATCACCCGCGCCGAGGGCGATGAAGGCGTAGAACGCGTGACCTTAAGTACCGTCGACCAACACTGGGCCCCCCTGCCCGGCACTGAACGCAGCCATGAGGTTGACGGCCTCGCCATCGGCTACGGCCTTTTGGCCAGCACCGAACTGGCCCGTCAGGCCGGGTGCAGCGTCAACTGGAACCCCGAGCGGGGTGGATGGGTGGTCGACCATGACGACTCCCAGCGCACCTCACGGGAACATATCTACGTCGCCGGCGAACCGTGCGGCGTTGCGGGGGCCGAAATGGCCCATTGCCAAGGCCGGCTGGCGGGTGCCGCCATTGTCGCGGCGCTTAAACCCGACGCGGCGATGCCCACCGAACCGGCTCGCCGGGCGCTGGCACGGGCCAAACCCTTTTCGGACATAGTGGCGCGCTTCTTTGCCCCTCGCCTGGACGCCCTCACCCGGCTGGCCGACAGCGACACACTGATCTGCCGCTGCGAAGACGTCACGGCGGGGCAAGTGTGCGGCTTTCTCAAGGCCCACCCCCACGTCACCTCCGTCAACAGCGTCAAACTCGCCTGCCGCAGCGGCATGGGCCCGTGCCAAGGGCGTTATTGCCAACACACCGTGGCGCACCTGGTATCAGCCGAACGCAACATCGCCGTGGACCAGACCGGTGCCTATACCGCACAAGCCCCGGTCAAACCCATTCCCCTGACCAGCCTGGCACTGATGCCGCAGGAATGATGGAGAAATAGAGGCGTGACAACTCGCCGTCGGGAAGACAACCCAAGCGATTCTCACGCCAATATCGCGTTCATGGATAAACAGGTGGAGTGCTTTTACCTGGGCATCAGCCTTTTAAAGCCCAGGACTTACCCAGAAATGGCACACGCCCAACGACAGTGATATCAAGCTTGGAATAACTACCGACCGGAGCCACTTATGACATTGGAATAATAGGATTCGTCCTTTAAAAGCACGATATCTAACAGCACTCACTGAACGCTCACTCTCGAAGTTAGAGCGAGGGATAAACCCGCCTGTTTGAACAACACAAAAGCTGCACCCTCCCTTCCCTATCGCCGGATAACCTGACATCGCGCGTCAAAGATCTTAAAAGTTTTCGTAGGCTCTTTCTCTAATTATTGTAGTCCTCATTTTTAAGACTCTTTCCCCCGCCAACTCCCCCTGGCAACTGGGCACAATGACTCCCGCCCCTATGCCTTTGCGCGCTCAACATTCAACTTTTCGATTTTTTGGATGGTTATAACGGCGAGCTTTCAACGTGCAGAGTCACTGCTCTTATTGGGCACTCTCAAACACTGATCAACACGCTGAAGGACACGTGAGATGAGCCATCCTGAAAACTACATACCTCGGCGCAACGTACTTCAAATCGTGGATACCCAAGGCAATGCCTATAAAGCCTTCGTGACTGAAAATATCTGGCTCGCCCCTGCGTTTTCCTTTCCGGCGAGAGGCAACGCAGTAACACCCTACTTCAACGGCAAAGCGTATTTTGCCGAATTGATTACTGAGTTTGCCGCCGCCAAGGAGTCGATCTACATCGCTGGCTGGCAGGTCAACTGGGATGCGCAACTGGCACCCAGGGTGCGCCTCTACGACTGCCTGCTCGAAGCGGCCCAACGGGGTGTCAAGATTTACGTTATGCCTTGGGATGACAGCGCGCCTGTACAGACCTATGACGAACAGACCCGGCGTGTGTTGCTCGATATCAATCGTATTGTCGGCCAGCCACGCGTGTTCGTAACCCCGACCAAGTCCAACGCAGACAAAACCACGTCGTTCTATAGCCATCACCAGAAACAAGTCGTTATTGACCAGCAAATCGCCTTCGTGGGTGGGCTGGACTTGGCTTACGGCCGCTACGATGACGATAGCTTTGAACTGCGCGCCGATGCCGATTGGCGCCAAGGCATGAACCGCTACAACGGCTGCGTGCCTCAGTTGGGGCACTTGGGCTGGGCAAACCTGATCAACCCTGATGAGAAAAACTTCCAGATCAGTGCCTACCACTATCAGATCCCTTATGAAGTCGAAGGCCCGCTGGGTATCGGTGGTACCAAACCTACCGCAGCGGGCGTGGACGCCTCTCGCCAACCCCGCATGCCCTGGCAAGACATGCACCTGCGCATCGAAGGGCCTGCGGTATCGGAGTTGACGCGCAACTTTGTGCTGCGGTGGAACGGCCCACGGACAGTGCCCATGCACTCGCGAAAACTACTGCCACTGCCTGCAAAACCTGAAACCTACGCCACCAAAGGCACGTGCTCCGTTCAGGTACTGCGCAGCGCGCCACTGGCGATGCAGAAAAACGAACGCCATAAACCACCCTTGGAAAAAGAGCCCACCCAGGCGCAAGACGATATCTACCGGGCCATGGAGTTGCTGATCGAAAAAGCCAAGCATTACATCTATATCGAGCAGCAGTTTTTTGTGAGTGATTTTGGTGATGAGGTGAAAACAAAAGAGCCACAAGAGCCCTCAATCACTATCAAAAAAAGCGCAGGCATCGGGCCTTGGGCAACCCGGGCTATGCCGGGCAACAGCAAGGAAAAAGTCCAAAACGTCATCAGCAAGCGCCTGATTCATCGTATTGGTCGGGCAATCATGACCAAGACGTTGTTTCATGCCTATATCGTGCTGCCGGTTCATCCTGAAGGAGGTGGGCTGGATAACCCGGCTATCGTCACGCAGGTACATTTCACGCAACAGACGATTGCGTTTGGTACGCAGAGCTTAATGAAAGGTATTAAAGCGTACTTGAAATTAGGTCGATTATATGACGCCGACCGGATCACGCAGTCAGTGTGCGCCGATGTAATGGCGAAGACGGTGGCGGATATTCAGCAATTGGTTGAGCAGGCGCAGTTCAAGGATATTGAGGTTGCCACTGATGAAGAATGCTATGAATACGTGACGCTACTTAACTTACGTAACTGGACTAAATTATACGACCGCTACGTCACTGAACAAATCTACGTCCACAGCAAACTGATGATTATCGATGACCGCTTTGCACTGATTGGCAGCGCCAATATCAATGACCGTAGTTTGCTCGGTGACCGCGATTCTGAACTGGCAGTGTTGGTGATGGATTTGGAATCGACACGCAAAGACTTCCTGGGTAATGGCCACCCTCAGCCAACGCGAGCTTTTGCTCATGAATTACGCAAAGGGATTTGGAACAAGTTATTTGGCATCAGTAGCGGTGTACGGCCCGCTGACGAGCTGAAGGAGGCTATTGATAAACCTGGGCATCCGGATAGTTGGAGAGCCATACAGGCGGTGGCTAAACGTAATTCTGAGCACTATGAGGCGGTGTTTAAGTTTATTCCGAGAAGCAATTACTCCACTAAGGATCACGGAGCTTACCCAGCGTCAATCTGACCAGTAATCAACACAAGCTTGGAACAAAGCCCTGATAGGCGTTTACCAATTGATTTGAATAAGTCAAAGAAAGATTTTATGCCCTTTGAGGCAGAGTTCTGGAAAGTTCCGCAGTATGAGGCTGATACTCACCAACGACTGAGTAAGATATCCGGTTTTATCACGGCCTATCCGATCAATTGGACAAAATATGAGGACAATAATATGAAGTTTCACCATGCACTGATGACTCACACTATCCCTGCTGAGTCCGCACGCAGTGAGTCACTGGATGCTCAACAAATTGAAAAGCAAATCGCAGCCCTTTCAAAAAGCAAACCGGATCTGCGCGGATGAAGCTTGTCAAAAACGTTTCTTGGGCGTGTCTCTTAGGCGTCATTCCCGTTTCGCTTCACGCAAAGACACAGAGCATTCCTGATGACTGGAAGACCGAGTGCGTGGGGTATTTTCAGATTAGTCTCCCTGGGGAAGTCGAAGTTGGGGTCGTGCAAGATGATCCAGATCCGAGCAAAGGCACCCATAACCTTGAAAATCAGGTCAATCACTTCTTTGCAGATTCATTTTATACAGGCGGAATTCGCACGTCTCCAGAGCTTCCCGAAAGAAGTTTTTCAAGAATAAAAAATCAAAAACCAAAGGAGATTGAGAAGCTTAAGCAAATGGCAATCAACACCTCCCCATTTCAAACTATGGAATACAAAGCCGACGAAAATTTAATAACTTACTTTTCTAAAAGTAACAGCTGGGTTTCGGCTTCAGCATTTATCTATCAAGCAGATAGAATCTATTACTTTCGAACTTCAGAAGAGGAGTTGCCATCTGCCGAGGCAGAAGCCAAGGTCAAATTTTACCGATCTTCCTTCCTGCAAAATTTTCGCCCCCGCGCCCTCTACGAAGTTCCGCAGGAAAAAGGGTTTTGCATGCCCTACGGCTTTGTTAAGGACGACAGCCCCCAAAAACGAAGCATGGGCACCATCATGCGACTGAAAGATCACCCTGACGTCAGAATCCTTTTCCGGGATCAAAGTGCATCCTTTATGAAAAGTTACTCAGGAGAAGAAAATCCAACCGTTGAAAAGGAACTTCGTGCATTTTGGGAGCGTCCCGATTGGGATGGCCTTAAATACCAAGCCCTCGGCTTCCGCAAATTCCCCTCAGTCCAAATGGGCGGCTACAAAGGTCAATCGACCTTTGTCGAAATAACCCGCCGCACACGTTCATCCAAAGACCAATGTTCCTGGGACGATAAATACTTCTCCAAAGCCGAGAAAAAAGAAGCGGGCTGTTTGCCGCAAACGAAGGACTACGGCTATATCGCCTATGTCAAAGGCGACCCTGATGCCAAGGAAGACACGCCCAACCTACTGCTCTACGTGATGCAAGACTCGGAAGACGCGCCTGACCGCAAGCCAACTATTGGCAAGGATGAGCTTCGCAAGATGGCCGATACCATCGCTGCATCCATCAAGCGCCGTTGAGTTCACAAGAGTGCTGCACACATCAGTCGGCCGCGCATTGGCCAGGCGCTGAAGGTTATCTCGCTCACCAGCGCGCGGCCACGGCGGGCACTTGCGGGTGCGTGGGGAAGTGCGGTAACACCTCACGGGCCAGTTCTTCAATCACGTCGTCGACGGGCCGTTCCGAGAACTGGATGCCCAGCGCGGCATGGTTGACGCCGGCCGCCTGCCACTCTTGCAAAAGGGCAATCAGGCCTTTGCGCCCGGTTCGCAGTACGTAGCCGCCACGCAATGGCGTGCGCGGGTGGTCGGGGTCGTCCACCAGATCCAGCCATTCGTTGGTCATATGTGGCCGGAAGCCACCTCCGGGAATCCGCGCGCGCCAGGCGCGGATTTTTTCAGCCAGGCGCTGCGGCCCCAAGGGTGTATGCGTGGCATCCGGGTAAGTCAGCCAACCATCCGCCTGCTCCGCGATCCAGTCGAGTGACTGCCCCGACGAACCAGTGACGATCAGCGGAATCGAGCCCGTGACCGGTTTGGGCAGCAACTGCGCCCCGCTCACGTGCCCCAGCGGCGAGTCAATCGCCAGCGTGCCGGGCTGCATAAGCTGGCGAAGGTACGCCACCGACTGCGCAAACCGCTCGCCGCGCGCCCCATGATCAAGCCCATACGCCGGGAATTCGATGGGCCGGTCACCCGAAGCCATGCCCAGTACCAAGCGACCGCCCGACAGTTGGTCAAGGGTGGTGGCCGCTTTGGCCAGGTCGATCGGGTGGCGCAGCGATGCAATGGCGCTCCCCGTCACCAGCGCCACCTTCTGCGTGCGGGCCGCAAGAAAGGCCAGGTAAGTGAAGGGGTCGAACACCTGCCCGGCATCGCCAAACGCGGGGTCGAACAACGGCACATCGCGCACCCACACCGCCGCAAAGTCGTGGCGGTCAATCGTCGCCACCCGCTCCGTTTGCCCGGCCAGCACGCCCATGTCGCCTTCGTAAAAGCGCAACGGCAGGAAAAGACCCAGGGTCAGGCGGTCGGGCGCGAACATGCGCCGATAACCCGGATGAGCCTGGAATGCGGAATACGATGCCCCGTTGGTGAGCGGGGCGGTAAATGACGTGTTCATCGGGTCAACCTCCTTATGCGCCGGTCGCCGGGGCTGGCAGTGTGATGCCTTTGCGCACGGCGGGCCGCTGCGCTACACGCTCATGCCAGGCGCTCAGGTGGGGGTGGCCGCTGAAATCAAAGCCGATGATGCGGGCGATATGCGTCCAGCCAAAGTGCGCAATGTCGGCAATGGAGTACTCATCCCCGGCCAGGTAGGTTTGCCGGGCAAGGTGAGCATCCAGCACCGCGAACACGTCCTGCGTCAGGCCACGGTAACGTTCGATGGCCGCCGGGAGGTGTGCCTGAGCGAATAACTCGAAATACACCCGCTGCCCGATGATGGGGCCAACGCTGGAGGCATGGAACTGCAGCCACTTGATCGCCTCCCAGCGCGCTACGGGCTCCTGAGGCAGTAACCGGCCGGTTTTTTCAGCCAGGTAGAGCAGGATGGCAGCAGATTCAAACAGCGTGATGCCGGTTTCAGTGTCGCAAATGACCGGGATGCGGCCATGGGGGTTCAAGGCCAGAAAGTCCGGGTGGCGGTGTTCCCCCTCGTCGATGCGCACATGATGCAGGCGGTAAGGCAGCGCCAGTTCTTCCAGGGCAATGGTTGCCTTGAAGCCATTGGGCGAACTGTCGGTGTAGAGGTCAATCATGGTGCGACTCCCAAACATGCGATTTGCCGGTGCCGCCCGCCAGGGCATGGCGACACGCAGTTACTTTAGGTTGACTGCACTGACTCAGTGTTCCTAAACCTGTGCCATGATGGCCATCGCAGCTTGAAAATCAGAAACGATCCTTTTTGCTACCCACCTTTAGAAAAACTAAACCCATGACCCTGTCTCTCCCTCTGCAAGCCTTGCGCACTTTCGTCGAAGTCGGTCAGCGCGGCAGCATCAAGGCCGCCGCGCAAGCCTTGCATGTCACCTCCGGGGCCGTCAGCCAGCAGATTCGCTTGCTCGAAGACCGGCTCGGGATGGCGCTCTTCACGCGGCACAGGCAAGGTGTGCGCCTCACCGAAGCGGGGGCTCGCGTTCACCCCCTGTTGCTCGAAGCCTTTGCGCAAATCGACACGGCCGTGAGCACGCTGCACACCCTCAAAGACCGCCAAACCCTCACGGTCAGCACTGTCGCCACGTTTGCCGCCTCTTGGCTGGTACCGCGCCTGGGGCGTTTCAACCAGTTGCACCCGCACATTGAGGTGCGCGTTGAGGCCACGTCTAATCTGGTGGACTTACGCCACGACCGCGTCGATGTGGCGCTGCGGCACGGGCTGGGCAATTACCCCGGCCTGGACGTCACCCCCCTGATGGCCCCGGTGCTGGTGCCGGTAGCCAGCCCGGGCCTGGTTGCAGGCGGTGGCCCGCTCAAGCAGCCGCAAGACTGCCTGGCCTACCCGCTTTTGCACGATAGCGATCGCGCCGACTGGCCGCTGTGGTTCACGGCACAAGGCGCGGCCGAAGACCCGCGGGCCGAGCGCGGCACCGCCTTCGAAGATGATTACCTGTTGATCCGGGCCGCCGTTGCCGGCCAAGGGCTGGCCCTGGTGCCGCAGCAATACGCACGCGAGGAAATGGCCGCAGGGCGCTTGGTGCAGGTGCTCGACCTGCCCTGGCCAGCGCGTTTTGCCTATTACCTGGTGACCCTGCCAGACGCCCGACAACGCCCGCAAGTGCAAGCCTTTGCAGAATGGATCAAGCAAGAGGCGCAGGCGTCGGCCTGACTTGCGTTCTTGCCAGCATCAGCAACAACAGGCACACCAGCAAGGCCGCGATCAGGTTGTAACGCATGCCCGCCACAAAGGCCGAGGCATAGTGCTCCGCTTGCGCAACGGTGCCATCGGCGGCGGCGAGCGCCGCACTGAACAGGATGCCCACCACCGCCACACCCAGCGCCGCCCCCACCTGTTGCACGGTCGAGATCACCCCGGCGGCCATGCCCGCCCGGCTTTCATCGACAAACCCCAGTACCAGGTTCAGCAACGGGGTCATGATCAAGCCTTGACCGGCACCGACCACGATCAGCACAGGGATCAACTGCGCAGGCAGCAAATGCGCACCCGCCTGTTGAACCTGTGCAATCAGCCCGCCGAGCGAAATGGCATACACCAGCGCGCCCGCGCCGATGGCCCGCGTTCCCCATCGCGCCACCAGCCGGGGGGCAGCCAGTGAAGCAAGGATAAAGCCGACGCTGCAAGGCGCGAAAATGCTGCCCGCCACAAAGGGGTCGAGCCCCAGCCCGGTCTGTACGAGCAATGCAAAACACAGAAAGAACGAGCTGGAGGTGGAGTAAATCAGCAAGACCAGCACGGCACCCAGGGCAAAGCGCCGTTGTGCCAATAAACGCATGTCCACCAACGGCAGCTCACCGGCCACCCGCCGCTGCTCCTGCTGGCGATAGAACAGCGCCAGCAGCACCAGCGCGAGCGCAAGCGAAGCAAAACTCCAGAGCGGCCAACCTCGTCCTGGGCCCTCGATCAGCGGCACCAGCAGCAGTGCCAACCCGACGCTGACCAGCGCCACACCCGGCCAGTCCAGAGCCGGGCGCTGCGGCGCACGGGATTCAGGAATACAGCCAGCAGCGGCGATGGCGAACACGCCCACCGGGAGGTTGATCAGAAAGATCGTGCGCCAGCCCAGGCCGAACAGGTCCGCCTGCACCAGCCAGCCGCCCAGCACTTGGCCCGCAATGGCCGCCAGGCCCAGCGTCATGCCCAGCAAGCCAAAGGCACGGCGGCTGTCAGCCCCGGCGAAATTGACGCGAATCGAAGCGTAAACCTGGGGGAACAGCAACGCAGCCGCCAACCCCTGCAGTACCCGTGCAGCGACCAGAAAACCGGCACTGGGTGCCAGCCCGCACAGCGCCGAAGCCAGGGTGAAGGCCGCCATGCCCACCACGAACAGACGGCGCCGCCCGAACAGATCCCCCAGCCGGCCCCCGGTGATCAACAGCACGCCAAACGCCAGCTCATAGCCCGCCACAATAAAGCCAATCTGCGCGAAGCTGGCTGCCAAGCCCGCCTGCATAGCGGGAATGGCGACATTGACCACGAACAGGTCGAAGATCGTGACGAAACCCGCCACAAGCAGCACGCCCAACCCGAGCCAGGGCGGGCTATGGACCGCTTGCTCCGGAGGGGTTGTGGAAGAGGCGCAAGAGGCGTTCATCGTGTGTATCCAAGGTTGAGTTCGATGCAGTCTCAGTTCCCTCTTAAACAATTACAATTTAACCATTTATGCTATTACTAAAAGTAACGAGATCCCGTCCGTTATCACGGCCGCGCCCATCAGCGCCGCATGACGCGGTACTGACAGGGTATTCGGCAAGAAAGCAGCACACGCCTGCGCGTGCTGCGTGCAGGGGTTAATGCAAGATTTGGCTCAGAAACAGTTGAGTACGGTCGTTCTGCGGGTTGTCGAAGAAGTCATTCGGGGCTGCCTGTTCAACGATTTCGCCCTTGTCCATAAAGATCACCCGGTCGGCCACGGTTCGCGCAAAGCCCATTTCATGGGTCACGCAGAGCATGGTCATGCCGTCTTCGGCCAGGCCGATCATGGTGTCCAGCACCTCTTTGACCATTTCCGGGTCAAGCGCCGAGGTGGGCTCGTCGAACAGCATGATTTTGGGTTTCATGCACAGAGCACGGGCAATCGCCACCCGCTGCTGCTGACCGCCGGACAGTTGCCCCGGGTACTTGTAAGCCTGTTCCGGAATACGCACCCGCTCCAGGTAATGCATGGCGATTTCTTCGGCCTGACGCTTGGGCAGGTTGCGCACCCACATGGGTGCCAGCGTGCAGTTTTGCAGGATGGTCAGGTGTGGGAACAGGTTGAAGTGCTGAAACACCATGCCGACTTCACGGCGCACGGTTTCGATCTGCTTGAGGTCGTGGGTCAGCTCAACCCCGTCAACCACAATGCGCCCTTGCTGGTGTTCTTCCAGGCGGTTGAGGCAGCGAATGGTGGTCGATTTGCCCGAGCCCGATGGGCCGCACAATACGATGCGCTCGCCCGCCTGTACATTCAGGTTAATGTCCTTGAGTACATGGAACTGGCTGTACCACTTGTTGACGCCCTGCATCTGAATGATGCCGTCGGGAGTCGCGGTTTGTTGGATGGCTTCACTCATTTCACACTCCTGTTAACGCTTGTGGCCGGTGTCGAGCTTGCGTTCCAAGTGCATGGAATAGCGCGACATACCAAAACAGAACATCCAGAACACCAGGGCGGCGAACACATAGCCTTCGGTGGCCATGCCCAGCCATTTGGGGTCGGCGGCGGCTTGTTTAACGCTGTTGAGCAGGTCAAACAGGCCGATGATGATCACCAGGCTGGTGTCCTTGAACAGCGCAATAAACGTGTTGACGATGCCGGGAATCACCAGCTTCAAGGCTTGCGGCAAAATCACCAGGCCCATACTGCGCCAGTACCCCAGCCCCATTGCGGCGGCAGCTTCGTACTGGCCCTTGGGAATGGCCTGCAAACCACCGCGTACCACTTCAGCCACGTACGCGGACTGGAACAGAATCACCCCGATCAAGGCCCGCAGCAGCTTGTCGAAGTTCATGCCCTCGGGCAGGAACAGCGGCAGCATGACCGAGGACATAAACAGCACGGTGATCAGCGGCACGCCGCGCCAGAACTCGATAAACGTGACGCACACCACACGAATGGCCGGCATGTCCGAGCGCCTGCCCAGCGCCAGCAGGATGCCCAGTGGCAAGGCCCCCGCGATGCCCACCGTGGCAATCACCAAGGTCAGCATCAGGCCGCCCCACTGGCTGGTCGCCACGGTGGCCAGGCCCCAGTAGCCGCCGTGCAACAAGCTGAACGCCAGCACTGGGTACACCAGCACAAAGGCCGCCCCATGGAGTGCCTTGTGCTTGAAGCGCGAGAGAAACAAAGGTGCCGCACCGATCACCGCCAGCCACACCGTGAGGTCTACGCGCCAGCGCAGTTCCTGCGGGTAATAGCCATACATGAACTGGCCCCAGCGCTGCTGGACAAACACCCAACAGGCACCCTCTCGGGTGCAGTCAGCCCGGGTGGTGCCCACCCAGTTGGCGTCCAGAAGTGCCCACTGCAAGAGGGGCGGCACCACAAGGTAGATCAGGTAGAACGCAAACAATGTCAGCAGGGTATTCAGCCAATTGGAGAACAGATTGGCGCGCATCCAGGCCATCGGCCCGAACACGGTCCCCGGCGGCGGCATGTCCGGTTTGAACGTATGCGTAGTCATGGGCATTGGCTCATCGTTCGATCAGCGCAAGGCGCTTGTTGTACAGGTTCATCAGCAAGGAAATGCTGATGCTGATCGTCAGGTACACGCTCATGGTGATCGCAATGACTTCGATCGCCTGGCCGGTCTGGTTGAGCACCGTGCCGGCAAACAACGACACCATTTCCGGGTAACCGATACCGGCAGCCAGCGAGGAGTTTTTCGCCAGGTTCAGGTATTGGCTGGTCAGTGGCGGAATGATCACGCGCAGGGCTTGCGGGATGATCACCTTGCGCAGCACCGGCCCCGGGCGCAGGCCCAACGAACGCGCCGCTTCGGTCTGGCCATGGCTGACAGACTGAATGCCCGAACGCACGATTTCGGCAATAAACGCCGCCGTGTAAACGCTAAGCGCCAAGGTCAGCGCCAGCAGTTCGGGGATCAGCACCCAGCCACCGACAAAGTTGAAGCCGGCCAGTGTCGGCTTCTCCCAATGCACTGGCGCGCCAAACAACAGAAAGCTCAGTGCCGGAATCACGAGCAACAGCGCAAGCCCCGCCCAGAAGGTGTGAAACATCACACCGGTGGCTTCAAAGCGCTGAGTCGCCCAGTGCTTCATCAACACGATGGCCATGATTGCCATCACCAGGCTGATAGCGAACGCCTGTAACCCGTCAGCGGCCGCTGCGGCCGGCAGGTTCAGGCCACGGCTGCTGATAAAAAAAGTGTCCCACAGGTTATGGCTGTTACGCGGCCCCGGCAGGGTCAGGAACACCGCGAAGTACCAGAACAGGATTTGCAGCAACGGCGCAATATTGCGGAACACCTCCACGTACACGGTGGCCAGCTTATTGATGATCCAGTTCGGCGACAGCCGCGCCACGCCGATGATAAAACCCAGAATCGTCGCCAGCACGACCCCGATCACCGTCACCAGCAGGGTATTGAGCAAACCGATCACGAACACCCGGTAATAGCTGTCCGACTCGACATAGGGGATCAGGTGCTGAGCAATACCAAAACCGGCACTTTGCTCAAGAAAGTCAAAACCCGAGGTAATGCCTCGGTGCGCAAGGTTGGCCTGGGTGTTGCTGAACAGATACCCACCCAACGCGACTACCGCCACAATCGTGATGATCTGAAATAACCACGCACGCACTTTAGGGTCGTTGAAGCTGAGCGCCCGCTTGGGTGCGCCTGTTTGAATGTGCATGAAATGCCCCGAAAAAATGAAACAGGACGTCACCCGGCAGATGGCCCACCGGGTGACCGAACAACCCGCGATCAGCGCACGGGCGGTGCGTATTGAATGCCGCCGTTATTCCACAACGCGTTCAGGCCGCGGTCGATTTCCAGCGGGGTACTCTTGCCCAGGTTTTTCTCGAAGATTTCGCCGTAGTTGCCCACTTGCTTGACGATCTGTACGACCCAGTCCTTGCGCAGTTTGAGGTCTTTTCCGTATTCGCCGTCAGTCCCCAGCAAGCGGGCAACGTCAGGGTTTTTGGTGGTCTTGGCTTGCGCTTCAACGTTCGCGGAGGTGATGCCCGCCTCTTCAGCACTGAGCAGCGCGTAGCCCACCCAACGCACGATGGCCAGCCATTCGTCGTCGCCGTTTCGCACCACCGGGCCCAGCGGCTCCTTCGAAATGGTTTCTGGCAACACGACGAAGTCGTTCGGCGAAGCCAGTTTGCTGCGCTGTGCGTAGAGTTGGGATTTGTCAGAGGTCAACACGTCACAACGACCGGACTCCAGCGCCTTGGCGCTTTCATCGGACGTATCGAACGTTATCGGGGTGTACTTCAAGCCGTTGGCGCGAAAATAGTCGGAAACGTTCAGCTCAGTCGTAGTGCCCGCCTGAATGCAGAGGGTGGCACCGTTCAGTCCCTTGGCACTTTTAACCCCCAGCCCAGTGTTCACCAGAAAGCCGACACCATCGTAGTACGTGATGAAGCCCGGAAACTTAAGGCCCATGCTCGCATCGCGGGAACTGGTCATGGTGGTGTTACGCGACAGGATGTCGATTTCGCCCGACTGAAGCGCCGTGAAACGCTCTTTGGCATTCAACTGGCTGAACTTGACCTGGGTCGCATCACCGAAAACCGCTGCTGCCACAGCGCGGCACACGTCTGCGTCAATCCCGATGATTTTGCCTTTGGCATCCGGAACGGAGAACCCCGGCAACCCATCGGAGACACCACATTGAATAAACCCTTTTTTCTGAATGGTATCCAGTGTGGCACCTGCCAAAGCACCGGTACTCACACTCATTGCGCACGTGAGAGAAAGTGCACCCCAAACACGTTTAGAGAGATTCATTGTTTCACCTCAAGTTGTTTGTTTATCGTTGTTGTTTTTATTGGAATATCGACTGCCTTAATGTTTCGGCGGGCACCCGAACACCTGCCAGTTTTATGCAGCCATCGGCCTCATACCTTCATTGCAAAATGAATCGGTGAATACCTGAACTCAGGCGCTATTTAAATTTAAATAGTGGCCCGAGACCGCCGGCCCTCGGGCTTTAATTATTTCCTGAACTAAAGAAGCCCACACTAATCCTTGGGTAGTGCCCCCGGCATAAGTACCTCCGGCCACAATCTGGTTGTAGGCCGAACAATGAACAATCGACAGCCCATCCGCCGTACCCGGCCGGGCGCACTCGATCACTTGCAAGTTGCCACACTCAATCGCCCTGCAATAAGACTTCGGGAAGTGCAGGGAAATAGCCCCCAGGCAGGCCGCCAGCGTCTGTTCCTTGAACGCGGGTGTCGAATCGGGTGGAACCTGCCCGCCCGAAACAAGAATGCAGTCGCCGTCCAGGCGGCAATTCAAGACACCTACGGGCAGGTCGTAATGCAGCTTGAGCCCGCGCACCCCGGTGCCCTCGTCCTCCACAGCGGGCAGCGTGAAGAACCAGCCGATGATCGCTATCGCCTGCGGCTCATCGACCCCCATGGCCGTAATCACGAAGTGCTCTCTGCTCAGTTCGCCAATGTGAGCCCGGCTCAGAAGCTGAGGCACGAACTGAACACCGGCGCGCTGCAAGAGCACCTTTAGCCCCTCCATGACCTTTAGAAACTCCAGGTCGTAACCCGACACCTCGATCGCCTGACACAGCCCGGGCACGCCATACCGCGCCTGAAGTGCCTGCTGGCTGAGGTGCACAAGCGCCCTGCCCGGCTTGCCGCTGGGCCAAGGCCTGTTTTCGATGGCGCGTTGCTCGCGGATCGCGGCCTCTACGCCCGGGTCGCCGGCCCTGTAAGCGCGAACAATCGGCCCACGGGCGAAGGGGACCAACGAGGGATTATCGGCCAAGAGCTTTTCAAACAGCTCGATACCGGCGCGATTGCACTCAACGGCCAACGACTGATTGGCGGGCAGCAGGTACTCGTTATGCAGCCGCTTTGCCGTCGTCTCCGTGGCTGACAGGTGGCGCATATTGACAGGCTTGTGACTGGCTCCATCGCTTTCCTGGTCGCCTCCGTACACCGTGACCTGGTAATTCGCCAGCCGGCACATCACGGCCTGGAGCAGGCCATTGATACCTCTGCCGATGATCGACACCCGGGGCGCACCGGCGCTGACGGGCTCAGAGGGGATCACCAGAGAGCGCCCCAGTGTGCGCCTGACCAGCCCCTGCAAGGCCGCCATGCTCAGTTGAACCGAGACGGCGTAGTCCAGGTCGCCATGGCAGGCGTCGGTGGTGGCGGCTTGGGTCGTCAGCGTCGCGGGCTTGCGCCACGTGGAAGGACTGCAGCCGAGCGCGTGGGTACGCGCCGCAAACGCCTGCAGGGTCGCGGGGCCGTAGTCCAGCACCAACTGAAGACCGTCAGCCCTGGCTAAAAACTGCAACGCATCATCACTGAATACATCCGGTTTTGACACGCAAACCACACGCGCCCGCCGGTGCAGGCACTGAATAAGGCGACGATCAATACGGTACGCGGTATCAGGCTTCAGGGATAAACAGACGGCCACAGCACAGGCCCCTTGCAGGGCTTGCGCCCAGTCCATGACCCATGACACTCGACTGTCGCGACAGGCCCCGGCCAAGTCCGCCTCTCGACCTGGCCGAACCAGCACCTTGATCCGCACGTGCGGGTCCTGATCAAGCAGCAACCGGACCAGTTCCTTGCCCACATGGCCGTCCCCCAGAACCGAAATATCACCTGGCAGCCCGCCATCGGCCTGCGTCAGCCAGTGTGCGATGTACGCCGCCACATGCGGCGCATTGACCCCAGGCGTATTGACCACCCGAATGTGGTTGGACTCGCACAGGTCCAACCGCACTTTATCCAGGCTCGTTCCCCGGCGAACCAGCAAGAGGTCCCCAAACGGGTGGGAGAGACGCCATTGCGCGATCACCTCTGCATCAATGGGCTGGTCGCCGACAATGATTGTGGAGGGGCGCACAAGCCCGATCTGAATCAGCAGCGTTTGCTTGGTCAAGGCCGGAGGAAGAAACACGACGTTATGGGGGGCATCGGTTTTCCAGCCTTTCGACACCGGTGCGATATGCAAAATATTGTCAGCGGTAGCAATCAGTGACGTGGCAACGGGCGGGACGCAAGAGAGGTTCATAGCGTTGTCTCCAACAATTCTGACCTGCCAATACCCCAAAGAGAGAAACGCAACACAATTGGGGCGTTACGAACATAGGTTTGAATGTTTGACGAGAGAAGCGGCCTTACTTGAAGAACGGCACCCTTGAAGCGCCGCACCCACCCTTCAAGTGAACGTGAACGTGAACGTGAACTTGACGATAACAGCACTCACAACCCAGAGACTATTGAACTTTCGCATCTTCAAATCCTTATTGTTATTATTAAATACATTCTTTGGCGACACAGACAACGCTATCAGGAACTAGAAGTTAGATCTGTAGGACGCTTCCTAAATTTCTAAAATAATTTGGGTAGCACTCTCTCCAAACACTGCGTCGACCTGCGTACGCATAAACACATGTTCAAAGCCTTGCGTTTAAAGCCCGATCATTCTCGCCCTTCGCTTAAGCTGTTATAATTTATCCGTTTATACTATTACTCAATGCCTTGAGATAAACCATGCGAACCCTGGAACGAACACGCCCCGACCTTGCCGCCTTTTTGCGGGCGCACCGCGAGCGGCTGTCGCCTGCCGACGCAGGTCTGCCCAGCGGTAACCGCCGCCGAACTCCCGGGCTTCGCCGTGAGGAGGTCGCCGCACTCGCAGGCGTCGGCCTGACCTGGTACACCTGGCTGGAACAGGGCCGTGATATCGGGGTTTCGGCCGCGTTCCTGGACAACCTGGCGCGCGTGCTGAAACTCGATGCCGCCGAGCGGCGGCACCTGTTTCTGCTGGCCCATGAACGGCCACCCGCCGAACCGGGCAAGACCTGGTGCGTGCTGCCGCCACGGGTGCGGCGCTTGATGCATGACCTGCCGCACCCGGCCTTTGTGCTCAACCTGCGCTGGGATGTACTGGGCTTCAATGCCCTCGCGGATACGCTTTTTGCCTTTGGCTCACACGCACCCGAGCGGCGCAACCTGCTCTGGCTGCTCTTCACCGACCCCACCCTGCGCGAGCGCATGGCCGCCTGGGAGGAGCAAGCACCGCTGATGCTGTCGAGCTTTCGCCGCGATTTCGCCCGCGCCACCCAACAAGCCGATATTCACGCACTGGTGGACGAGCTGGAACGAGTGTCGCCGGAGTTCAAGACCTGGTGGCGCAGGCATGACGTTCACGCGCCCTGCAACGGCGTGCGCACACTGATCATCGACGGTAAAGCCGAACCGTATGAGCACACCTCGCTCACCATCGACGAAGACCGCCACCTGCGGCTGGTGGTGTACGCCAGGCCGCCGGTTCAGCCCTTGGCATACAGCGGGGAAAGCCTGTAGATACGAGCTTGCTCGTGATGCGAGCGCATCAATACGAGTTGAGAAGTCGTGCCTAGGCGGGAACTCACAGGTCAATCAACAGCGGGAGGCGTTGAGGGTGACTGAACGAGATCGGGAGATCATTCGGGAAGAATGATTGAATCACCCAATAACTCGAACACGTTGCCAAATTAACTGTATGTTCAAAGCGTATCGCGCGCTCAACGCTTTACGGCGCCACTGCTCTCTCCAATCGAACGGACCGTGAAGGAGGTTGATGGCGAAAAATGACGCTCGAACGACTCCGTAGCTGGGGTTGTATTGGACGTTTTCCATGCATCCAGATATTGAACGAAGGGTTTATTCAACGAATCCAGCAATACAACAGCGTTAAAGTCATGCCCAGACTCACCCACCAAAGGCACCGTATAACCTTCTGAACTTACAATGCACGACCTGTCTCCATTCACCTCATACCTTCTAAGAACCTCCTTGCTGACTTCGCCAAGCGTACCAAATGAATAGGAAGGGCCAAGTACCTTACCAAAAATCACCTGATCAACCACCTCCGCCTCCAACCCGATGTGAGGGGAAGCCGTATTTTCGGCCCGAAGAATATTGGCATTGTTTTCTATATTGAAATGAACGCTTGCCGCCAGCAACACACAATTACCCGAATAATGCACATACGTATAATTTACAAAATCGGCAATACCTTTAAGGTCGCCCATCTTAAGTTCCTTTGGCAAAGGAGCAGGGCGCGAATCAATATGCAGCGAATCTTTAACTCTCTGATAGTCCAGCGTTTCATTTTCTAAAATTTTTCGACCCACAAATTGAGCAACCAAATCCCAACTACCACTTCTCGCCTGCTCTCCAAAAACCTTCATACCGAGCCTCTACTTAATGGGCACTTTCGACAGTGAGATAAATTCTAACTTACCGGAAATACGCAACGTCAACGGAGGCCCGTTTCAACATATTACGGAGTAGCCCTAAACATCTGAACACTGAACACCTGTAAAACCCGACAGTGCCATTGCGCATGCGGGGCCTGACGTTACACGCCTTCAACGCTGCCTTTCGCACGCCTGAAACCACCCAGGACACCCATGTACACATGCCCGCCAGCACGATACGACCGAGGCTGAAAAAAACCATTTGCGAGCACAACACGGGAGATCACCCGCCCGTATTCCCATGGGTGTTCCCATATCACCTTTTTTCAGACGTCAGAAACCACAAACCCCCGACTTTCTCCAGGAAAATCAGGGGTTTGTGTTTACTTAATGTGGCGGTGAAGGAGAGATTCGAACTCTCGATACAATTTCTTGTATACACACTTTCCAGGCGTGCTCCTTAAGCCACTCGGACACTTCACCGTATCTCTTCAAACATGTTCTGTCTGTCGAGGCGCGCTAATGTAGTCGAAAGCTTTCGATATGACAAATGTTTTTTTCAGAATTTTCATGCGCTTACAGGATCCGCTATGGATGGCACGCGCTCCTGGCGGGTATTTCTGCCATTCTCCGGTCACCACGGGGCGTCTGTTGGTGGGGCCCACGGCCCATACGCCGGCCTTCTCTCGATAAGAGCAGGTCAATGGCCCTGACTTACCGGTCAGCCACAGTGCTTTACCTGCGCAGTAGGGCTGGGTAACGTCTGCTCCACTTCAATACAAGGAATTGCGCCATGAGTGACTTGATCTCTTATCACCTGGAAGACGGTATCGCCACCCTGACCTTGAGCAATGGCAAGGTGAACGCTATTTCTCCGGACGTGATTTCGGCGTTTAACGCGGCGCTGGATCAGGCCGAACAGGATCGTGCGGTCGTTATCATTACCGGCCAACCCGGCATTCTGTCGGGCGGCTATGACTTGAAAGTAATGACCGCCGGCCCTGAGCAAGCCATTGAACTGGTTCGTCAGGGCTCTACTCTGGCCCGCCGCCTGTTGGCGCACCCCTTCCCGGTGGTGATTGCTTGCCCCGGTCATGCCGTGGCCAAAGGGGCGTTTCTGCTGTTGTCAGTGGATTACCGTATCGGTACCGAAGGGCCATTCAGCATTGGTTTGAACGAAGTGCAAATCGGCATGACCATGCACCATGCCGGTATTGAGCTGGCCCGTGACCGGTTGCGCAAGTCGGCGTTCCACCGTTCGGTGATAAACGGTGAGATGTTTAATCCTGTCAGTGCGGTCGATGCCGGTTTTCTGGACGTCGTGGTCCCCGCAGATGCGCTGCAAGCCACCGCGCTCGAAGCCGCCCGCCAACTGAAAAAGATCAATATGAAGGCGCACAAGAACACCAAGCTTAAAGTGCGCCAGGCACTGCTGGAGACGCTGGACAAGGCCATAGCGCTGGATCAGCACCACGCTGTGTAAAATCACCCGCTGACAGCAGTCCCGGCTGTGGCTACAACCGGGGCTGCATGCACACAGCCACGTCCCCCCTCCCGATTCACCGCTGGCAATTGCCTGCGCCTTGCGGGTTAGCGCCCTGAACGAAACAAATACTTAAACATCAGCATTCCCAGGTGTTATCGGGCCAATTGCTGAACACAGTGTACAACCGTACACTGCGCGACCTTTCGTTTTCCCGAGCCAGTCAATGCTACTTTCGCTACGCATGGTCTTGTTGTGTCTGCACTTTCTCGTGGCGGGTATTCTGGGTGTGCTGCTCGGTCTATGCCGCCCATTCAACCCGGATAACAGCCGGCTGTGCGCGCGCCTGTATGCCTGGCCTTCCCGGTGGATCCTGGGCTACACGTTGAAAGCTGAGGTCGACTCTCTGGTCGATAAGCCTCAGAGCTGTGTGATCATCGCCAACCATCAGTCCAACTATGACTTGTTTGTATTTGGCAACGTGGTGCCCCATCGCACTGTCTGCATCGGCAAAAAAAGCTTGAAATGGGTGCCGTTATTCGGCCAATTGTTCTGGCTTGGGGGCAATGTGCTGATTGATCGGGGCAATGCCAGAAAGGCCCGCCAATCCATGCTCACAACCACCCGTACTCTGCAAGAACAAGACACGTCGATCTGGGTTTTCCCGGAAGGCACGCGCAACCTTGGCAGCACGCTGCTGCCGTTCAAAAAGGGCGCGTTCCAAATGGCAATCACCGCGGGGGTTCCGATTGTGCCAGTCTGTGCCAGCACTTATATCCAGCACCTGAAACTCAACCGCCGGCACAACACTGCAATTCTCATTCGCTCTTTACCGGCCATCCCAACCGTTGGTCTGACGCTGGATGACCTGCCTGCCTTGGTAGAGCACTGCCGCGAACAGATGCGCGCCTGTATTGAGGCCATGGATCGTGAACTATCAGCCGCGCAAAACACACCCGTGCACGCGCTGGCAGAGCGTAATACGCGCGAGTCCAACCCGAATCCATGACCTGATCGACTCAAAGGGGGGATTGCAGGCTAAGCTGCATGTTCGTGCCTAACCCTTTGAAGAAGAAGCGATTAGAACTATGGGGAGAGTTGTTGCTGCCGCGGTTTATAGCGCGGGCAAGAAAGTCACCGATATCACACTGGACGAAGGCAGTGACTGGGCCGCAAAGCCCGGTCATTTTGTGTGGATAGGCCTGGAGCAACCCGACGCGCAGGAACTGGGCAACCTGCAACGCCAGTTCAATCTGCATGAGTTGGCCATTGAAGATGCGCTTGAACAACACAGTCGCCCCAAGCTCGAAACATTCGGCGATGCACTGTTTATCGTCATCTACTCACCCGTGCGCCATGACGGCCAACTGGAGTTTGTCGAAACCCATATATTTGCCGGCAATGGCTACATCATCACCAGCCGCAACGGGCATTCTGCTTCGTACAGGTCTGTACGTCAGCGCTGTGAAGCGCGGCCCCTGTTGCTGGATCACGGCGAGGATTTCGTTCTCTATGCCCTGCTCGACTTCGTGACCGAAAGCTACCAACCGGTCAACGAGGCCATTCATGCTGAAATTGATGCCCTTGAAAAAAACATCATGGGCAAGTCGCTAAAAGAAGCCGACATTATCCACCTGCATGCCTTGCGTCGCGATGTGTTGCGATTGCGGCGCTATGTCGCGCCGATGGTGGAGATCAGTGAAGAGCTGCAACGCCTGACTTTTCCGTTTATCGACAAGAACATGCGCCCCTATTTTCGCGATGTGCAAATTCATGTCACTCGGCAGATGGAAGACCTTTCTACCCTGCGCGATATCGCCAGCCAGACAATCGAAGTGGTTGTGCTGTTGGAGTCTTCGCGGCAAAGCGCGGTGCAACGCAAATTTGCAGCCTGGGCGGCCATTCTGGCTTTTCCTACGGCTGTGGCGGGCATATACGGGATGAACTTTCAGAATATGCCAGAACTGAGCTGGCATTATGGCTACTACGGCGTGCTGGGGTTTATTGCCGTGGGCGTGACCGGCTTATGGGCCAGCTTTAAACGCTCTGGCTGGCTGTAGCTGTACGGGCGTGCGCACCTTGGCATGCACGCCCGGGGCGTTTAAACGGCGTCAGCCTGAGGCTTGTGCGCGACAAAACGCATCATCCATTCGGCAACCGTCTGACCATGATGACCTTTCTCAAGGCTGGCAATGCCTGCGTTGTAGATCTGCTCCCCCAGATGCTCCTGGCGCAGATCCAGCAAAGCTCGCGAGTAATCGTGAATAAACTCGGGGTGCCCCTGGAAGCACAGCACTTGATCATTGATGTGGTACGCCGCAAACGGGCAGAAATCGCTGGATGCAATCACGGTGGCGTTTTCCGGCAGCGCCGTCACCTGATCCTGATGACTGATCAGCAGCGTCAGTTCTTCCACAGCCGGACTCATCCAGGGTGCCTTGGCTGCCAGTTTATAGTGATGGGTACCCACGCCCCACCCCTGGGTCGCGCGCTCAGTTTTGCCGCCCAACAACAACGCCAGCAACTGATGACCAAAGCAAACGCCGATCAACTTGTCGCCCCGCTCATAGCGCGTCAGCAAATAACGCTTGAGGGTTTCGATCCACGGGTCGGTACCAAATGAGTCGGCCTTGCTGCCCGTGACCAAATAAGCATCGTAAACCTGATCATCAGACGGGTAGTCACCGTTCATCACGTTGAAGACCGTGAACTCAGCAGCAACAGGCTGCTCAGAGAACAGGCGTTTGAACATCTGGCCGTAGCCTTGGTATTGATCAATAAACTCTGGCCGTAAAATATCGGTTTCCAGAATGCAGATGTGTAGCGACATAAAAGTACCTGGCACGATAAAGGCTAAATGAGAGTAGCTGCTCAACAGAGCCTGCCTCGAAACGGTATTTCAAGGCAAGTACTCCACGCGAGGCCGTTTTGTTGATGCGCGTTACCCAGGCTTTCGTCAGACAAATGACGCCTGAATAATGCGCCCTGACGAACGGTAGGGGGCTAAGAATCTACGCGCCTCACCAGCCAATGGCGTCTAGCTATGGCCTGACAGGGCAGGTTTAAAATGCCTAATAACTTTTTAGAAACAAATCCTGCTTTAGTGATTTGAAATGGTTCTAAGCCATGTGTCATGGGGCTCTAAGGTTAAGCCTATCGGTAGGGGGGCGCTTTAAAAGGGGCCATGCCCTCGCCGTAGGTTGCTGTCGTTCAGGAATAACAACAATAGGCGGATCGCCATGTTCAAACAATCGAAAGTACGCCAAGCAGGACTCATCCTCTTTGCCACCACCTTGCTGCTGATCCTGCCTAACTTAACCAAGGTCATTGGTTAAATGCGCAGCCATCCGCACGGGTCGCCACGTCAGGTTTTAACTATCAACGACATAGTCAGAGGCGATTTCACTCTCAGACCTCATCGGCACAGACTTGCCGCTATTGTCGAACTTCCCTTTAGCCACCCACCCGGGTGGTTTTTTTTGCCTGCAAAAAAAGGCCAGCCCGAGGGCCAGCCGTTATCCCTGTAACACTTGGTCAGTTCAGCAGGCCTCGTACCTCCTGCTTCACCCCCCACCCTTCAACAATGCCGCCCAGCGGTGCCACTACGGCTTCAAAGTCCTGCTCAAAATCACCGATGCCGCAGTAGGTGGCATACATCACTTTGCTCAATTCCAGATGGCATGCACCATCGTCGCGCACGTTGATCTGAGCGCTCAGGGACTCGCCGCAAAACTTTCCGGCAGCTCTGCGCGCCCGTTCCTCGTCAGGAAAGATGGCGTAAAACTCAATGGGATGGATACGTGAAAAGTCAAAACCGCCCTCTTTCATGCGGCGCAGCACATAGCTGCTGAGGTCTTCTTGATGGGCTGTGCTCATGAAACGTCCTCCTCGCAATGGATAGACATTCAGCGCTCCCAGTTGGCAACAGACGGCCATGAAAGGGAGTAATAAGCCTGTAGCGAACAAGATCAGAGCCCGTCGAATACTTCGCTGACTCGATTGAAGAGTAGCCTTGGTACGTCACACCTGCCAAGGGGGGATGAAATGAAATGTGAGAAAAATCAGCCTCGTTAAGGCGCTGTACAGGCTGCCTGGCACCCGGGCAGATGCGCTCCCCAGGGCCATGCCAACCCGGCTGACGGGTTACGGCTTCTCAGCACGCTCTTTAAGACCCTTCAGCGTATTGAACGGCGCATCCACCACAAACTTGTTGGCCACCCAGGAAGGAACGCTACCACCCGGTTCGGTGTGAACCTGATACGTCACTTCGGTCTCATTGGCACCCTTGGGCACGAGCGTCCAGAAACCCTCGACTTGAGCGACCCGCACATAGCCTTTTTCGTCGGGAATGTAAGTGGGCTGCCCCTCAAGCTTGCGATGAATGCTGCCGTCGGCACCTTTGGTGGTAGTCACCAGCAAAACGGAGTCGCGAGGGGTGACGGGCCACGGCGTTTTGAACTGCGTGTAGGTCCAGCTTTTATCCCCCTCATGCTTGAGTAGTTTTTGCGATTGGCACTCATGAATCCAGGCGCAGGCACCCGCGACGTCTTCCTGCAGACCCTGCACCCGGGCGATGGGTGCCTTGATAATCGCCGTGCCCTGATAGGCCTTGTACTGCGAGCCCGGCACATCACTCAACGACACCTTGATGCCGTCTTCATACTTGGCCACTTTCCAGTCTTCAGCGTGAGCGACGCCCGCCAACATCACACTCAAACTGCATGCTACTGCTACTCGATGCAACGAACCCATTGTTTTATTCCTTATTGTTGAAGGTCAGTTAACAGGACATGAACACACTAAGCCGCCGTCACTTGCTCCCACCAACCGATCAGATTAATGGCTTCTTCGCGGTCGCTGCCGCACACCTCGATGTCAGCCTGAAAGGCTGAGCACACAGGAGGCCGCTCAGGCCGGCCGAACAAGCCGCACAAGTAATCGACAGACAGATGCAAACAGCGTTCACCCGCGGGTTTCCCATTGGGCATGCCGGGCAGCGGCGTACTGATGGAGGGGGCTATACAACAAGCGCCACAGCCTTCACGGCAATTCATGACGTTAGCTCCTCATTCGGGGCAAAGTGCGTTAATGACAAGGAATAGTACTCGTTGGAACAGGTGTTTGAAATTGACCGTTCAGCAGAAAAGACCGTGACTGAACAGTCAGTTTTCAGCCTCGGTTTGGTGTCATCGAAAACAGAAGAGCCGCCGCTTATTGCTTGAACTCAAAGTCCAGCGCTGCGCCCTCGACCTCATTGCGCCGCGCCTCATTACGCAACTGCAGGCCCATCTCATTGCTCAGTAAACGCCCGTTCAACTGGAAGGGACTGTCTTCAGGCGTTTTTTCTTCAAACATGTTGGGCAATAACGGTTTGTGCTTGGGCATATCGATGGTGCCCAGCGGCCGCAACTGCCTGACCATTTCCGGGGGCAGGCTCAAGTCCAGCGAGACGGAGGGCAGGTGTTTCTGGGTGATCTGATGGCTCGAGGCCGATTTGGACACCGTGGCTGCACGCTTTTGTTCAGCAGCCTTCTTCGCACTGACGGAAGGCTTTACCGGGGAGCCAGGTGTGTGCGCAGGCGCAACGAGCGTAGCCTCCTGAGGCTGCGCAGCTGTCGCGTTGAACGCGCTGATCGTCGTTAACACACCCGCCAAGACAAGACCCACACAAAATTTAGCGTTCATAACTCCCACAGGGTTAACGGTTAAAGTGTAGATGCTGGCGCTTTAGCCACTTCGTGGCAAGGCTAAATGCATTGCTGCGTGCCACAACCACACAGCGCAAAAAGCATCAGTAAAGGCTCGCGGTCTCCTGGCACAGTTGGCTGGCAAGCATCCCCAGCGTCATCAATGCCCTGTCTGCTTCGCGGTTCCAGGGCGTGCCGCAGTTAAGCCGAATGCAATGATTGAACTGCTCGGTGTTACTGAAAATCAGCCCTGGGGCAATGCTGATCCCCTGCTGCAACGCCCGCACATGCAACTCTTGGGTGTTGACCCGACCTGGCAAACTGACCCACAAAATAAACCCGCCGCTGGGACGGGACATTTGCGTGCCTTCAGGGAAATACTGCTGAACCGCCAATTGAAATGCGCTCAGATTTTTTCGGTATTCCTGCCGGATAAAACGCAGGTGGCGGTCATAGCCGCCGTTTTCAAGGTAAGCCGCCACCCCCATTTGCGTCACACTGCAGGCCGAGTGCGTAGTGAACGTCTGCAACCGCTGGATTTCCTGTTGGTACTTGCCCGCAATCATCCAGCCAATGCGCACGCCCGGCGACAAGGTTTTGGAAAAGCTTGAACAGTAGATCACCCGGTCCAGGCGGTCATAGGCCTTGAGCGCCTTGGTCCGGCCGACCTCGAACATCAGCTCGCCATAGATATCGTCCTCGACCACCTGAATATCGAAGTCGGATGCCAGGCGCAGCAACTGCTTTTGACGCTCCTCAGGCATGGTGCCGCCCAACGGGTTACTCAGGCGTGTGGTGAGCACCAATGCCTTGATCGACCATTGGTTGGCCGCCAGTTGCAACGCTTCAAGGCTCATGCCGGTGGCCGGATCACTGGGAATTTCAATCACCTTCAGGCCCAGCAGGTCTGCCAGTTGCAGCAGCCCGTAGTACGTTGGGGACTCGGCAGCAATCAAATCGCCAGGGCGCGTCAGCACCCGCAAAGACATTTGCAGCGCATCGACGCAGCCGTGGGTGATGATGACTTCCGACGGGTCAACCACCACACCGGCGTCGCGCATGCGAATGGCGACCTGGCGGCGCAAGGGCTCAAAACCCGGGCTGAACATATAGCTGAACGCCCGCGGGCTGTGGAACCGCGTGACCTTGGCCAATTGTTGATGCAGCGCCCGCACCGGCAAGTAGTCGACACTGGGCACCGCCGCTCCCAGTGGAAACACCCCTTCACGGCGCGACTCAACCAGCACTTGTTGAATGATACTGCTGCGCGTGACCAGCCCTGGCCGTTCGACCCGGGCGATATCCGGGGTGGGCGCAGTCAGTGCCGGTGTTTGGTGCACGTAATAACCGGACTGTGGCCGCGCCCGGATCAAGCCTTGATCCTCGAGGTTGGCGTAGGCCTGCAACACCGTGGCATGACTGACATTGAGCTGCGAACTCATTTTGCGCACCGACGGTACACGCTCACCCGGCTGATAGACGCCTCGGCGAATATCCTCAGCCAGTTGCTGAGCGATACGTTGGTAGAGCAAAAGGTTGGTCATGACGCAGCACTCAATGTTCAGGCATTATTTTTATGAAGAACGATACCGGAACAGTTTAGAAGTGTACGGGCACAGTTGTCACCCATCTGAGCCATACAGGGCGACTGCTGGTTTAACTGTATGGGTGCAGATGAGCACAAAAAAACCGTAGCCGCTGCCACAGGCAGCGACTGAAGGCGGGCAACGGCTGTTAGCGAGAAGCGCCGAGCTGGCCTTTTTCGTCTGAAAAAACGATTTCAACGCGACGATTTTGGACACGGCCACGCTCGGTAGCATTCACGTCCACCGGGTACTGATCACCGTAGCCTTGCACCTGAATACGCTTCTCGTCGATCCCCAGATCGACCAGTACATCCGCCACTGCCTGGGCCCGCGCCAGCGACAACTTAAGGTTGTCGTCACGGGTTCCCGTGCTGTCCGTGTAGCCTTCAACCCGCACAACCCGCCCAGGGTTCAATTGCAGGAACTTCACCAGTTTGAGCACTGTACGGTTGGCGGAATTGGTCAAGTTCGCTTCGCCGGTGTCGAATAACACATCACCCAGCGTCATCACCAAGCCACGCTCCGTTTCAGTGGTGGCCAGATTGATGATTTGCTCTTCCAACCATTGACCTTGCTGCTGAACGCTTAACAGTTTGGCCTCACGCAGGGCCAATTGCAGACGCTGACGTTCCAGTTCGAGTCGGGCGGCCCGCTCCTGATTAAGCACTTGTTGCGTATGCTCACGGGCGATCTCACTGTAACGCTGGCTCAAATAAGCGTAATGCAGCACATCATCACCGCTCCCCCAATACGACGACAAACGGTCGGCGCGAGCCAGAGACTCTCCGGCGCGAATCACATCCTTGGGCGCAATACGCAGCACGTTGCTGTCTTCTTTGACAGCCTGAAAGTCGGCATTGGCTTGCTGCAAGGCCGGCTCGCTGCCCGGGTGCCCGGCGCACCCGCCCAGGCTGAGCCCGGCACACACCACAACCGTTGTGAGAAATCCGTTCTTGAGGCTCATTGGGCCTCCGTCAATTGCTTGCGCAAGCGCATGATGCGGGTATTGAGCACATTCAGTTGTTCCTGGCTTTTTTGCGTAAGGACGCGAGCTTCAGCCAATCGCGCATCGAGTTCGGCCTGTTCGGCCTGTATACGGGCGTCCTTGTAAGAAGCAGCAGCCATGTCTGCCTGAGCCCGGGCCAATTTGCTTTCAGCCAGTTTTAACTCGGCAAAATCATCTGCGTTCGCCCCAACCGCCCTGGCCTGCTCCAAAGCCTGCTCGGTCAAACGCAGTTGTACATTCGGCGCTGGATCGGCTGCACAACCCGCCAAAGCCAGTAAGGCCAGGGCAGCGAAAAGAGGTCGAATTGTCACTAAGCATTCCTACTGTGTTGGGGCGCTGAGCGGTGGTCACTGTTGAGCTTTCCACCGCTCCAGATTGCGTTGCAAGGCAGCCTCGGCCACGCCTGAGGCGGGCAATTCTGTCATCTTTTTGGCGAGCTGTCCGCGCAGCCAGGGCTCATTGCAGGCCGAATCATGCGAAATCGCGAGAAAAAGCCCAGGCTGATCAATAGGTTGCGAATGAGCGACCACGTCATCGGCAATGCCCAGGGTTTGCGCGGTGGCCATACCGGCGTAGCGACCCGCTATAACGTACTCCACCTGGCCGAGCTGCAACTTATGCAAGGCCTGGGTCAGGCCGGGCTGACGCTCAAGCGTCAACTGATGCGTGGCAAAAGCTTCGAACGCTTCCGTCGGGCGGGCTTTGTCCGATAGAGCACCCTTGTAGCCCTGCAAATCGGCAGGCGTGTCATACACCAGCGCCGAGTCCTTGCGGGTCCACACGACATAATCATTGCGCACCAGCGGCGGGTGGATGTAATCCAGCGAAGTCAGCCCGGCCAGGGTCAGCGGCGCATCAATCAGCATGTCCATGCGCCCGCTACGGACTTCTTCCTGAGCCTGGGAGCGCTTACCGCTGTACAGCACTTCAACGGTGATGCCCAATGCTTGCGCGGCCTGCTTCACCAGGTCGGCACTGACACCGATCAAATGGGCCGGGTCGGCCGGGTCACGCCACAAGTACGGCGGCGCATCCGGGCTGCCCGTAACAATCAGGCGCTCACACTTCCCACCGGCCTCTGACAGCATCGGCACAAAGACAACCCCCAGCAACAGCCTGCTTATTAATTGCCGCACATCCATACTCATCCACTCCGAAACCTGTTTCAGGGCCACAAAAAAGCCCGGTCATGCAGGCCATGAAGAATCAGCGGGAACACACAGTGCTCCGCCCTTCCCCACAGCCCACGTGACCGGGTTTCTTATAAGTGAAGCAACTGGATTAAACCAGCTTCTCCAGCTCAGGTACGGCTTCGAACAAGTCCGCAACCAGACCGTAATCGGCAACCTGGAAGATCGGGGCTTCTTCGTCCTTGTTGATCGCGACGATCACTTTGGAGTCTTTCATACCGGCCAGGTGCTGAATCGCGCCGGAGATACCCACGGCGATGTACAGCTGTGGCGCAACAATTTTGCCGGTCTGGCCGACTTGCATGTCGTTCGGTACAAAACCTGCGTCAACTGCCGCGCGCGATGCGCCAACAGCAGCACCCAGCTTGTCAGCCAGTGCGTACAGGTGTTTGAAGTTGTCACCGTTCTGCATGCCACGACCGCCGGAAACGACGATTTTTGCCGCAGTCAGCTCAGGGCGGTCCGATTTGGCCAGCTCTTCGCCTACGAACGACGAGGTGCCCGCGTCGTGAACCGCCGTCACCGCTTCAACAACTGCCGAACCGCCTTGCGCGGCGACCGGGTCGAAACCGGTGGCACGCACGGTGATCACTTTGACTGGCGCTGTGGACTGTACGGTCGCAATGGCGTTACCGGCGTAGATCGGGCGCTTGAACGTGTCAGCGCTTTCCACCGAAACGATCTCGGAGATCTGGTCAACGTCCAGCTGCGCAGCAACGCGCGGCAGGATGTTTTTGCCGTTGGACGTGGCAGCCGCCAGAATGTGGCTGTAACCCTTGCCCAGCTCTGCAACCAGTGGCGCAACGTTTTCAGGCAACTGATGCGCATAAGCCGCATTGTCGGCGACCAGCACTTTGGCCACGCCAGCGATGGCACCAGCGGCTTCAGCGACAGCGCCAACACCTTGGCCTGCGACCAGAACGTTGATGTCGCCGCCGATTTTGGCCGCTGCGGCTACGGTGTTCAGAGTGGCCGGAGCCAGCGCTTTACCGTCGTGTTCTGCGATTACCAAGATAGTCATGATCAGATTACCTTCGCTTCGTTTTTCAGTTTCTCGACCAGTTCAGCCACCGACTTGACCTTGATACCCGCGCTGCGTGCAGCCGGTGCTTCAACTTTCAAGGTTTTGTTGGTCGAAGCCGTCGAAACGCCCAACGCGTCTGGCGTCAGCACTTCCAGTGGTTTTTTCTTGGCTTTCATGATGTTTGGCAGGGACGCGTAGCGCGGCTCGTTCAAACGCAGGTCGGTGGTGACGATGGCCGGCAGTTTCAGCGATACCGTTTGCGCGCCGCCGTCGATTTCACGGGTCACCGCAACGGTGTCGCCCGCCACTTCAACCTTGGAAGCGAAGGTGCCCTGACCGTAACCGGTCAATGCAGCCAGCATCTGGCCCGTCTGGTTGTTGTCGCTGTCGATGGCCTGTTTACCCAGGATCACCAACTGAGGCTGCTCCTTGTCGACCACAGCCTTGAGCAGCTTGGCCACGGCCAGCGAGGTCAGGTCTTCGGTGGATTCGACGAGGATGGCACGGTCAGCGCCCAGCGCCAGCGCGGTGCGCAGTTGCTCCTGAGCGGTGGTCGGGCCAATGGAGACGACGACGATTTCAGTCGCAACACCTTTCTCTTTCAGGCGAACAGCTTCTTCCACAGCGATTTCGCAGAAGGGGTTCATCGACATCTTGACGTTGGCGAGGTCAACGCCCGAGTTGTCCGCTTTGACGCGCACTTTAACGTTGTAATCGACCACTCGTTTGACAGCTACAAGAACCTTCATGGATTCCTCGTTACTCTCCGGTGAAAAGAAAGTCGCCTAGGCGAGCCTGGCGGTTGATGCTCAACAAGGGCACCTCCAAAGATCGTTGCTTCCCATTAATAGAAAGAGACGAACGCTAAATACTTCCCTTACGACCGTCTATCCGATTTGACTACTGCGTCATTCATCGCAAGGACGTGTAAACTTCGCTCAAAAAGTGGCAGGTCCCTTCAGGCTTGTACCTGTGCCCTGTCTTTAGAGGTGCTCTTGAAACCGACAATCAGCCTACGGCGAGCGCAAAACCGCCCGTATCTTGACCGGAACACCATTTGCGGTCAATACAGCAAATCAGCCACTTCAAGGCCTTGCGTCTTTGATTTATCTGGCTTGCAGCGAATTCAAACAAACGTTTGTATTGGACCCTGTTAGTGGTGTAGATATAATGCGCGCCCATAGAGAGAGCGGCGCCTCATCCATTGCGTCCTTGGCCACCGGTCGAGGGAATAATGGATGAAACGCCAAACCTCCAATTAGAAAAATACCGTTGAGCCTTGAGTAGGAGATAGCCTGTGGAACGCGAATACATGGAATTCGACGTGGTCATCGTCGGCGCCGGCCCTGCCGGTTTGTCCGCCGCCTGCCGTTTGAAGCAGAAGGCCGCCGAAGCCGGTAAAGAAATCAGCGTCTGCGTGGTTGAAAAAGGCTCCGAAGTCGGTGCTCACATCCTGTCCGGTGCGGTGTTCGAGCCCCGCGCACTGAATGAATTATTCCCGGACTGGAAAGCACTCGGCGCACCGCTGAACACGCCGGTGACCCGAGATGACATTTATGTCCTGCGCAGTGACAGCGCGGCGACAAAAGTACCTGACCTTTTTGTGCCCAAAACCATGCACAACGAAGGCAACTATATTATCTCTCTGGGCAACTTGTGCCGCTGGCTGGCGCAGCAGGCCGAAAACCTGGGCGTAGAAATCTACCCGGGCTTTGCTGCACAGGAAGTGCTGTTCGACGACAACAATGTGGTGCGCGGAATCATTACAGGCGACTTGGGTGTCGACCGTGAAGGCCATCCGAAAGAAGGCCTGTACACCCCTGGCATGGAACTGCGCGGTAAATACACCCTGTTCGCAGAAGGCTGCCGCGGCCACCTGGGCAAGCAACTGATCGAGCGCTTCAAGCTCGACAGCGACGCCGACGTGCAGCACTACGGCATCGGTCTGAAAGAAATCTGGGAAATCGACCCGGCCAAACATCAACCGGGCCTGGTGGTTCACACCGCCGGCTGGCCGCTAGACATTATCAGCAGCGAAAACACGGGGGGTTCGTTCCTGTATCACCTGGAGAACAACCAGGTCGTGGTGGGCCTGATCGTCGACCTGTCCTACAGCAACACCTTCCTGTCACCGTTCGATGAGTTTCAGCGCCTCAAGCATCACCCGGTGCTCAAGCAATACCTTGAAGGTGGCAAGCGCATCAGCTACGGCGCACGCGCCTTGGCCAAGGGCGGCCTGAACTCGCTGCCAAAAATGGTGTTCAACGGTGGCGCGCTGATCGGTTGCGACCTTGGCACCATGAACGTGGCCAAGATCAAAGGCAGCCACACCGCGATGAAGTCCGGCATGCTCGCTGCCGATGCCGTGGCGGACGCCTTGATTGCCGACTCCGCAGGCGGAGACGCCCTCGACACCTACGTGGAAGCCTTCAAAGCCAGTTGGCTGTTCGACGAACTGTTCGCCAGCCGCAACTTCGGCCCGGCGATGCACAAGTTCGGCCCGATCTTCGGTGCTGGCTTCAACTGGATGGACCAGAACCTCTTCGGCGGCAAACTGCCGTTTACCCTACATGACACCAAACCCGATTTCGCGTGCCTGAAGCTGGCCAAAGACTGCACCAGAATTGCCTACCCGAAACCCGACGGCAAACTCAGCTTCGACAAACTAAGCTCGGTGTTCCTGTCCAGCACCAACCACGAAGAAGAGCAGCCGTGCCACCTCAAGCTGCGCGACGCCAGCATTCCGATCAACGTCAACCTGCCGTTGTACGACGAACCGGCGCAGCGCTACTGCCCGGCGGGTGTGTATGAAGTGATCACGCAGGAAACCGGCGAGAAACGCTTCCAGATCAACGCGCAGAACTGCGTGCACTGCAAAACCTGCGACATCAAAGACCCGTCGCAAAACATCACCTGGGTGACCCCGGAAGGTGCCGGCGGCCCGACTTACCCGAACATGTAAGTCAAAAGACTCGCTCCTGCGCGTGAACACCGTGCTTTCGATTTAAGGGCCCCCTTAAACCACGCTGGCCGAACGCAGGTTTTGCGCAGTGGGTGACCCGGCAGGACGCCGGGTTAGCCGCGACACGGCCAAGGATGGCCGATCGCGGCGTGCCCACTGAGCAAAGCCTGTGGTGAGGGCATGCCGAGCCACAGCGAGGCACCGAGTGGTAGGGGCATAAGCGTTTGGTTACTTTGCGCTTTCAAAGTGACACGGCGTAAAGCCGGAACCTTAAGTGGCCGTGACCGCAGCAATGGATAGGATTGCTGAACGACAGCGCGGCATCATTGAACTTTTAAAGATCAACAGATCGCGAGCAAGCTCGCTCCTACGGATCACGGATGGCAGAGTTTGCAGGAACGAGCTTGCTCGTGATCTGTTGATCTGGCTTTTGATCTAAAGGGCCCCCTTAAACCACGCTGGCCGAACGCAGGTTTTGTGTAGTGGGTAACCCGGCAGGACGCCGGGTTAGCCGCGACACGGCCAGGGATGGCCGATCGCGGCGGGCCCACGGAGCAAAGCCTGTGGTGAGGGCATGCCGAGCCACAGCGAGGCACCGAGTGGTAGGGGCATGAGCGTTTGGCCACTTTGCGCTTTTCAAAGTGGCACGGCGTAAAGCCGGAACCTCAAGTGGCCGTGATCGCAGCAATGGATAAGCCGAAGACGGGGCGGTACCGCTTTTAAAGATCAAAAGATCGCGAGCAAGCTCGCTCCTATGTATGGACTCGCCCCCCACTGTCAACCCGCTTTTGCCCACTGACACCCGGCTGCATCTATGTATAAGGCCTATTCTAGGAAGCCAT
>Ga0308167_1000392_pt1 | contig 82133 bp, 84 predicted proteins | sample PhyCR1_2_FD_202138 | JGI IMG/M metagenome (GOLD analysis project Ga0308167, IMG submission 202138) | Phyllosphere microbial communities from UC Gill Tract Community Farm, Albany, California, United States - DLSLRC.R1 | ecosystem: Host-associated > Plants > Phyllosphere > Unclassified | place... | reverse complement strand
TTTCTTATTTCTTATTTCTTATTTCTTATTTCTTATTTCTTATTTCTTATTTCTTATTTCTTATTTCTTATTGTGTCGTCTTCATGTTTTAAATACTAACACCTGTTTTTTCTTTTTGCAAGTCTTTTTTTAAACTTTTTTAAAATATTTTTAATTAAATCAATAACTTATAAAAACAAAATACCATATCTTCTCAATCAGCTAACTGATTCAGTTTCTTTTTTTTAGGGCATAAAAAAAGCCCCCTTTTAGGGAGCTTCTCTTTTCTTATTTCTGGCATTCACGCCCGAATAAAAGATAACTCCCGTTTTCGTGTGATTGCAATGATCTTTTTAATGACAATAGCAATCACGCCACAGGCTTTCGCCGCAGCTTTCTTAATCGCTTTAATTGTCATTACTACATATAAATCACACATTTGAACCTTCCTGTTTTTTTCATTTAAATTTTAGATATAAAAAAAGACCCTTTTTACAGGATCTTTCTCTTACTACTTTCGAGAGTGAGACCCTTAATATTCTGCTTTTGCCTTAATAATAGCAATCGTGCTGTTCTTTTTGACAGCGGTTTTTGCTTGTTTATTAATTTGAGCAGTGAACATTAAGTTATCTCCAAAAGTTTATCTTTAACTATGTTCGCATGTAAAAATAACAAAGTCAACATTTTTTGTTCTTTTTATTTATTTTTGATAAATTAACTATTTTCTGTTATCTTCTTATATCTAATATCGAGGTCTATTATGGTTCAAAACAATCTTTTTCTTTTATTTGCTGAAAATTTTTTAAATGAACAGCATTTTGAACCGTTGATTTCTGATAACAATACAAATTCGCATTTCAGTTGGCTTCTTTTTAGTTTAGCTATTAAAGAAGGTTTATCCTGTGTGATTAATAATAATATTCAATTAACACAAAGAAAACTTGAAGATCTGTCTGATATTTTTTTTCCTGAATTTCTTATTGAGATTTATAAACATGATAATATTCCTCATACCGAAAAAAGTCATATCATTTCTTATTGTCGGACATTGCCCGGATTTAATGAATATCTTAATAGAATAGAAGACATAACAAGAGACCATCATGGCTACAAAACTTATGCGATATGCAGAAGACTTGTAAAAGAATATAATGTTGAATCTATTAATGACCTTTATACAGAATGGCTCTCTGAATATGAAAAAATGCTATTAGTTTCTCAATCTATTCAATATCCACAAAACCTGAAAAAAAGAATATAAGGTTAAATACATGAATGATAACTATGAAAATTCTCCTTTCTTTATATATGCGTCAACTATTTTATTAAATAACAAATCGGAATTTTTAACAGATGGGGTAGATCCCATGTGGAAAATACGCATAGAAAAAGCCGCTATTGCGACACATGACGCTGTCATGTGTACTAAAAATTATCATTTATCAAAAGTATCGTTTAATGCTTATCGTGATATGTTTAACCTTGATTTTCTTCTTTTTATTGTCAGAAATAAAAATATTAAATATGAGCATAAAGAAAATATTTTAAATTATGTTCTTGCTTTGCCGGGAGTCTATCTTGATAATCCACATAATCAGGAAACAAATTCAATGGCAATTGACCAACATGCATACGCAACTATGATTATATTTAAAAATACTGGATGTAAATGGGACATCATTGTGGCAGAAACAGAGCGAAAAAAACTCTCTCAAATATCAGAAAAAAATATTTTAGCAAAAAAGAAAAATATTGAACGTATTTGACAACTTTATTTTAAAAGGCAACAATGTTTTTGTCTTATATAAGGAGAAATTTATGACAAATGAATTTAATAATATGGAGCAACAGGAACGCAAGAAAAGATCGGAAGAAATTATTCTTTCAGAAAGCATTAATATCAACCCCTACCTGCCTTATATTGAATCTTCTCAGGAAGTAAAAATTCGTGGCACTGAAGAAGTTGCATTGAGAGCGTTATGTTTAATTGTTGTTGCTGTAAAAGCAGAAGGACTTGAACAGGATATTATTGATGAAATCGTTGACATGTATCAGTTAAAAGAACATTTTACTCCAGATGAGACCAGCTTTATCAATTCTTCATCTATTTCTGAACACGATAAGATTCAAAAAATATGGAGATATGAATCAGCCTGGACATTACTATGGGCGCTGGGATATGTTGAATCATTAGGGACACCGGATATTATTTGTGATGCAGGTTATGCATGCTCTTTAATGAAGGAACGAACGCTGGAAGAATTTATTGCAGAATCTGAACTTCGTTCAATTGATAAAATACTGGATCAGTCTGATCTTATTTATCGTTACCATTGGGCTGTTGTCAATGCCAGATTGCAGGGACAACGGTTACAACAAATTGATTCCAGTGTAGTCTATGAAAGGCATTATGCACTTAACTGGCTTACTAATTATTGCGATCAGGAATGGGATGACATTTCTACTGATACCTGATAAAAAAGGAAGCTTATTGCTTCCTTTTTCTTTTATGTTAATCCATTTACGCCACAAATCCGTAAAGCATAAATAATGAATCATATCACTATTTTGCTAATTTCTTTTCAAACTCCATAAGTTTGATTACCATAAAGAGAGAAGAAGCTGCCAGTAATACACCTACAATCATATGTGGCCCACATACCATGAAAACACCTACTAGTGCCAAAGAAATGCTTAACCTACATTCTAATGTTCTCTCTTTCTCTGAGTCCATTTTGGAAAGCAATTTAAAGGTTATTGTTCTTTTTCCCAGATTAAGATCAAATTTTTCTTTTTTGCTTAAAATAGCAATAAACATCAGCGTTTTTAAAACAACGGTTGCTGCAAGCAATACATTTGAAAGATTAAAAATAACCGCATATTCTGGCTTTCCACTCAAGGCTAGAGATAATACGCATAATGCAGTGATAATAATATTAATCATAATTTTTTCCTATTTATTTAGTACGTTTTGCTGTGTATCCCACAGGTTCACTATCGATATCTTTTAACTTCCAGAATTCTTCATTTGCTTTTTCACGATCACTAAAGCAATAGCGATCCTCATAGCCTCCATTATTCATATTTGTATATATCGCACGTGTATAAAAAAGCTCACCTAATCCTGCAATAGAACCGTCTTCAAGTTCGCGGATTTCAAGATAATATCCTTCTTCTTTCAGAGTTTTAATCAATTCTTCATTTGTCATCACATTAGCCTTTTTGCAAATTTTATAAACTATAGCTAATCGGCATCATGAGTACAAGATATTTTTTATGTATTTTTATCTTTAATGCTATTCATTTATTTTTAGATGATTTATAATTTATTTGTCAATTAAAAAAGAGATCCATATGATTTTATCCGATATCCTAAACAATAAAGATAGCATAGAAACTTCTTTCCCTTTACTTGGAGAAGGAGGTTATGCAAAAGTTTTTCTTATTAATGAAGAAAAAGTATTAAAAATTTCAAATCATAAAAGTGACGGATTCAGGCATGTTGCAGCTTTAAGTGAAGAGCAACGCCAGAGTATTGGTTTTGTGAATATTTTTGAAACTTTCTATGACGAAGAAAATGATCATATGTATTTTTTAATGGAACGACTTTTCCCTTTGCCCTTTAACAAAACACAATATCCCAACATTAAAAAAATCAATCGTCAGTTATGGGAAAACGAATATAATTTTGATTTTAATCACTATAATGTTATTGAACAAAATATTATCACTAAAATTTTTTTATTAAAGACGTATATGCCATCACATTTGGATTATGACTGGGACATCCATGTTGACAACATTATGGTTGACAAAAAAGGCAATATTAAACTTTCAGATCCTATTGCTGAGTGTATGTCTTTGTTACCTGAATTTTGCACAGAAGAGGATATAGCTAAAATAAATCAACAAAAAGTGGAAATCACTCAGTTTGTTTATAACATTAAACCCGCCATTAATATACTTAAAATTAGTTAAATTTTTTGGCATTAAGATTGTTTTTTTGCTATAATTATTCTTTAATCTGAAGGAAAAATAAATGTATAACATTCGATCTAAGATGCTACCAAAGAATGTTGATCCCCTTTTTAAGGCATTTTGCCTGACAAAAAATCACAAAATTAACCGTCAGTTAATGGAAGATTACATTACTCAAGGAATGGATATTAATACTAAATTTAAGGACGGAAAAAATATCCTTTATGCACTCGATTTTGAGAATATGAAGCATGCCATCGATTTAGGTGCTGATATAAACAATCTTGATAATCAGGAAAAAAATCTCTTTGCTTGCCTTTTATGGGATAGATCTTCCTGTGGCGCACATACTTCTTATGCCGATTATAAAAAATATGACAAAATAAATTTTGTTTATGAAAATATCAATGATCCTTTCTCGTTTTTAAATAACTCGAACAACAACCCTGACTTATATACTCCTTTTTCACTGCTCTCACTTAATAACATTCAGCATATGAAAAAAAATTATAAAAATGAGTATGATGTTTTTATTGATATTATCCATAAGGACAATCAACACCATAAAATTTTCAACACATCTATTTTATGGCATGATCAACGCTATACTTTTTTTTGCCAAGAAGGTCTTTCTCCTTATTGTATTTCTCCTGATGTGTGGCGCGAACATTTTCTTGGAGGATATCACACTACAGAGGATCTAAAGCATTTTTTTGATAATATGCCAACAGACTTTATTAAAAAACATCAGTCAAATCATGAGAAAGGTATTGCTAATCTACCTAACAGACTACGATGCACTAAAGATTTTTCTCATGAACATTTTAAAGAATGTTACGAAAATGTATTAAACATGCTTTATATTATTAAGGAATATATTCCTGTTACACGTGATAAGCTTATGTTAGGTAATGAAGCTGACCAACTTTTTAGTGATTTTACAAAATTTTGTATTAAATGTGAACAAAAAGAGTTGCATGATATTACTCTATTAAACGGAAAACAACATTCATTTATTCCTAGAATCTGACAATAGGGGCTTTTATAGCCCATAATTTCTATAGCTCTATGCGTCTTTTTTTGTTATAATCAAATTTCCTGATTTTTGAGAAAAACTCATGCAAATTATCAGTCGCAAAGAAGCTAAAGAAAAACGACTTAAACATTATTACACGGGTATTCCTTGCAGTGAGGGCGGCACAGGGATTCGACTTGTGTGTAATGGTCGCTGTCTTTGCGAACTTTGTCTTATCAAAATCAAAAAACAAAAGCAAATTGATGGCAAAAAACATGCTGAAAAACGCAATGCTCAAAATAATAACTGGCGATTACAAAATCCTGAAAAAGTGCGGGAAATACAGGAACGTAGCAATGCGAAAAAACGCACTCAAAAATCTTCTCTCATTCCCAAAATGAAAAAAGAAAGAAAAAAGATTTCTGAAACATATTGGGAGCGCAATAAAGAAAAAATTCAGGCGAGACGCCAGCTTCCTGAAAACAGAGAGAAGCATCTACTGAGCAAACGCAAGTATAAAGCCAACAACAAGGATAAAGTCAGAGCGGAAAGCTCTAAAAGAAGGGCTGTGCGAAAACAGGCTTTACCAAAGTGGTTTGGGGAATGGGATGAATTTGTTATGAGTGAAGCCTTTTCTCTTGCGGTAATACGAGAAAAAGAAACGGCTATTGTCTGGCACGTTGATCATATGATTCCACTTTCCTGCGAAATTGCAAGTGGGCTACATTGTGGTGATAATATTCAGGTTATACCAGAATACATTAACCTTTTTAAACGTAATCTATTTCTTTTCACAGAAAGAGGTGAATACCTTCATTTCAAAAAAGAGAAAACTTTACGTTCTCACCTAAAAGGTTATAATAGTTAAAGTTAAACTTTATTGTCGAGAAATTATATGTCGGATATAGAACTGTATAGAAGTGATAAAATTAATGATTTATCTAATGCCATAGCCAATGTAACAGGTGATTTTCTCTCTTATTCAGGAGATGATATACGTGAAGACGACATTGGAAGTAATGATTTTGATTCTCTTGAAGAAGATTTTATTTTTGAGTTCGTTGATAAGGTTAAACCCGTGGTTAATGCCTTCGTTGATAATTACCTTCTTCACTTTAACAATGAGAGTTTTTCAACAGAGCTGCTTATTCAGGAAACAGAATCTTCGTTAAGCAGCCTTATTCATGAACATTTCCAACAGATATATGTCTGTACCCGCGTATGGTCTGCATGGTCTTATGGAACCATGACCGAAGAAGATTTTACTGACGTATGTGATGATACCGATTTGGTCCATGACATCATCTCTTCTGTTATGAATACTTATTTCGATTTACAGGCATTAGCAGAAAAAAATAATATCACTCAAACCGTTTTTGTTGATAACATAAAAATACCTATACTTTCTCGCCTTTAAAAAAGGCGGGATCAACTTTTAAGGATATTCAGTTCTTTTATAACCTGACCTTCCATATCGATTATCATAAATGCAGCTTCATTAATATCAACAGCAGAATCAAGCAATACTTTATGTAATTCATTTACTTTTATTTCACACACGACTTCCTGATTTTTTTCCATTAACAAAAAGGAGTTGGCATCATAAATCACACTAGTAAGGTTTTCAGCCAGCCTGTTATTACTCAGAATTACAATTTCAGACAAACAAACAAAAACACCCTGACTATCTACCTCTGGAATCAACATATATTTTTCATTCATAATAAACATACCTTTTTTATTTTATAGATTACTTTATTTTTGGGTTTTGGCAAATGAAAACACAAAAATAAGGGAACCCGAAGGTTCCCATATTAAAACCAACTTAAATATGAATCACGTATGAAAGGTTTGACTTTTTTTATTAACTCTTTGGTTAACTTTTTAGATCTTCTGTCAAGTTTAAAGTAGTCATGCTGCCACCAGCAACGAAGAATCATTTCATTTTCATCATATTCAATAACAATGTTATCGGGAAGCTCCAACTGGAAGAAAAATTTATCTTCTTTTCCATTTTTTGCCTTGCCATAATAAGCTGCAAGAATGAAATATTTATGACCGTCCTTTCTTAATTCATAATATATTGGATCATAAGAATTTTCTAAATTAACTGAATTATCTAATATACATTTTAAATATTTCTGTATTTTTTTGTTCATATATTACCTCTATTCGTTACCTCACTTGGGAGTAATAACTTAAAGGCTTGATATTTCAGAACAACATTCCTGTTGTTATTTAAATATAAACATCATATTTTTTCTATAGCAAATTTTTTATAATCTTTTTTTAGTACCATTCGATTTCTGTGAATCGCCCAGCTTTTCTCCTATCTGTTTCTTTTCTTCTTTTGTCATTTTTTCAATCAAATACAACATTCTTTCTGAATTATTATATTTTTCTGTTATGTTATTTTTAATATAAAAAGCAAATTTTGGTTCTTTTATGCTGATATAATCAACCATATTAAAATAAAATGATTTGTTCATTTTTTCCATAAATTCATAATTCAGGTCGCCAATATAGAAAACTTTTTTTAAATTAATTGAATTTGCATTGCACATAGAAAATATAATTTCTATATATCTTTTTATAGATTTTTGCTTGCAGTTGTCCACATTAATTGAAAAATAGCTTTTTATTTCTTCTTCACGCTCATAAACTGAATTAAACGTGTTCTGGATTTTTTTAAAAAGATCCTCTCCATTTCCTGATAATTTTTCAAATATATCGATTATTTTTACCAGAAGCGATTCATTCATCTCATAGCACAGCATATCGTTTTTGTATTTTCTATAAGTTTCTTTATATGATAATTTTTTATCCTCAAATGTTTTCATTAATGCTGTTTTCCATTCTGAATTTTCAATAATAAAAATATTCCATTTTGTCGTGAGAAAAATTTCAGGATTTTGATAGTATAATTTAGGCTTAGCCTCTATAACCAGATTACCTATTTCGCTTTTGTAAGCATATGCATTTTTAAAGATTTCTTTTAAGGAAAATTTTTGCATTAAATAAGATATAATCTCTTTTTTTTCATTATTTTTAAGGCTATTATTTCGTAAGTAGAAAGCGTCAATAAAATCAATCAGATTTACAGGTTCTTCAAGAAAATCTATTATCGTTTTTATTTCTTTGACCGAACAATTATTCAGATCCTGAACAAGCCCTCGAGAGTCAATAGCTCCTTTTTTATACAGAAATAACTTTTCTTGTGTATTAAACATTTAATATACCTTTTTATTCCAAACCAATAAGCTATAATAGGTTATTATTACAGATAAAAACAATTTTAAAAGAGTCTATTTTATGGAAATTGGATGTCAGATACATTTTTTATTCGAAGGGAATCAATTTGAAGGTTTTTTTCTTGAAGAACAACTTTCTATGTTTCCTGATTATGTGGAAGCAAATCAGGATCAAATAAAACTGGAAATTCGTGATCCTGATATGCGAAAAAGATTAAACATGGGACGAAAAAAAACGGTTATCATTGATAAAACAATGTTATTTGAAAGACCGAAAAAACACAACTTTAAATTCTGATTTTTTTAACAACTGGCAGAGCATCACTTTTTTTATCATTCAGCAAATGCCTGATACATTGTTTTTCTTTTAATATTCTGATTTCTTTTGAAGGATTCATAATTAAATCAAAGGCTATTTTTCCTTTATTATTTTTTATATTCGCGATATCTAACTCAAAAAAATCAATTATTTCCAAGCGAGAATCTTCGCTTATTTGCTGTTTACAAATAAAATGACCAAACGTATCACCATTTTTATTAAGAATCACATTGTTGTTAAGCCAACTTTTTTGAATAACTCCCTCAACTACCAGTTTTCTGAATACAAAATCTGCTTCAACGTTGAACAGTTTTTCCAAAGCACTTTGTTTATTTTTATCCTTACCTAAGAGATATATCTGTCCTTCTTCCTTATTAAAAAAATAATTCAATACTTTTAAAAACATTGAATTTCCAAATATTCGTGATAAAGTTATTCCTTTATTTTCGTAACAATAATGCTGTATAAAATCATTAATGAAATTTTTATTATCCATTGCCAAATCTTTCAATAAATTACCAAATTTTCCGATAAAAAACTCGAACGTTTTTAGTGAAGAAACATGACATAGTAGCCTGAATAACTTTTCATAATGTTTTTTTAAATATTCCTCAATATTTCCAGTATAATGATTAAACATATCATTATACATATTTTGGTTAATCTTATTTTCGTTAAACGAAAGAGAAGAATTTGGAAAATCGCTTTGCTCTAAATAGGCCGCATTAGTTAGTGCATTCTCAATAATATAGTCTGCCAACAAATAAGAACGTAAAAAAGACCACTCATTTTTTTCTATAATAAAATTACCATGATAATCTTTTTTATTTATTAATATATTTATCCACAAAAACTCATGAGTGTTCTTTGAATCATCCCTCATATCTTTAAATAAAAAATCAGGATATTCATCAAGTATATATTGCATATGCTCATGCAAATTTCTGGAAATTATTTCATTTAAATAATAAATAAATATTTTTTGAAAAGGATAATTATGTGACATTAATAATTTAAAACAGGCTAAACCTTTTTTATTTAAAGTGATATCCATAGGATTTTCTTTAATCGAACTTGTGCCATACTCCCATCCACTATAATCTCTGAATATTGATAAGTCTGGATTATGTGAAAGAAATTTTCTTAACCCTTTTTCATCGTTATTTTTAGTTAATAAATTAAGAGTATTAACTATGTTTTCAGGAACAAAAATTCTGGTTTTTTCTTTTAACATAGTTCTCTCCCTATTCAATAATGACATTATAGCATAAAAAAAAGATTTTTTAAAAAAAACATTACACTTTTAAATAATTGTTTTATGCATTATCATGTATAATGAATATTATTTTATGGACAATATTATGACTTTAATTAAACCCTTTTCCTTTCAAGACCATATTCAATTTATGGAGCAGGATCACGATTATTTTTATCACAACCAAAAGGCAATCCTTGAAAGTATAGAATGCAGCAGAGGTAGTCAAGACCGCTTAAATTTCCTTAACTTTATTTACCTTTCACCTTGCGATAAAGATGTGAAGCATGATTTTATACATGAAGCTATCTCAGGAAATTATATCGATGTAACGGTATGGCATCAGTATAATAATATTGATTTTTTAAATGAACATATAAGTTCTTTTTATCACGATACAGATTATCAATACTTTTTTGATTACATAAGAAATGATTATATTCATGATTTACGTAATATTATTGATATTAATAACCATCACCCAGATCTTAAAATTTTATTCAATGAATATAATTGTATTCATGCAGGCTATGATAATGATATATTTTTATTAGCGACATTTCATGCATTAACACATGATACTCTGGATACAATTATTGATTTATTTAAGCAACTTCCTTTTTCTTTCCTGCATAGCCCAATAAGACAGAAAAATATTTCTTTTAATGCCTATAATGCTTCTCCTGGCCTTAATTCTAATCCACTTATTATAAATATTTTACTCAATGATTATTATGCTTTTGCTCCATTAAACAATAGCTTTTTACCCATTTTAACCAAAATGATTTTATCTGAAATCGAAAAAGAAAAAGCAATTAACATTAATAAAAACTCATTTCTGGCTTTTCTTTTTCTACACATGGAAATCAATAATTACCTGAATAAATTTATGTCTTCGATAAATCAAAATATTATTGTTGATAAAGAACAACCAGAAGATATTGTTAATAAAGAAACTATTTTATTTATTGCTGATGCATTATTCAACACAGTTAAAAACTCAAACAGCTTTAATGATTATCACACTACACTGACAACTGATTTCAGTTATAACGATCTCAGACAATTTACATGGGCCATAAATCAAATAAAACAAAGATACCATGCTTCTTTTAAAGGTGACTATCATGATCTCTACGATAAAACTGAATATCTTATTAATATTCAATATGAAAAAGAGAGCCTCTCGCTATTAACAAATAATAATTCACAGCATAAAAATATAAAGAGAATTTAATATGGTTAAAGAATATAACCTGATTCAACTTGAAGTGGATTCAAAAAATAAAGAAACAATGTCTGGTTATTTCAGAGATTTTGACACCTATAAAAAAGAATATACAAAAAATCCCAAATTCCATATTAAAAAACTGGCTGAAACCTTTGATTTTGCAATTCATCATTGTGACTTTAAAACATTTACTAATATTGTCGATTTGCATAAAAAATATATGTTAACCTGTCCTGATCTTAACTTTAACAAAAATATGTTTTTAAGTATTGCCTACTTACGTGACGATTTTTCGCCTTATTTTGATTATCTTTTTAATAATGGTTTCAAGACCAGTGATTTTCATAATGAAAAAAATGATATATTGTCTGAATTATTTATGTTTAATTTGTCTGACATTGCTAATTATCTGACTGATAAATATGGTATTCCTAAAATTTTATCTAAAGACAGTCGTTATCTTAATGATCTTCTTTCATATCATGATTATGATAATATTAAAGAATTACTCGATTCAGGCTATCATATTCAGAATAATAAGGCATTTTACTTTGGTTTCTCTAATAATCATATTGAGGACGCCATAAAATTATATCAAATGCTTCCGAAAAACCTGACCGAAGAAGAAAACATTGAATATATTTTTTTCAATACAGCAACTCGTGCTTTAAATTGTGAAAGTTTATGCAAACTCAATGCTTTTTTTCAATATGATTTTGATACCAATTACGTACATGACAAAATTATTGATGGTACATTCAACAGTTACGTGTTACTTAAGTCAAAAGAACACATTAATTTCTTTCATAATAATGGTGTTGTTTATCAGGAGCTTTTTGATTCAAATAGTCATGGTCCTTTCTGGTCAGCATTTCTTAAAAAAATAATTACTTCTGAGGGAAATCATATTTTCGAAGCAATTGAAGAGCATGGCTTTAATGTTAAAGTAGCTCCTGCATATACCGATAGAGTTATCTCAGATTTTATTTCTGATTACTCTTATAAGCATCCACGAGGTCTGAGTGATTTTAGTCATCTTTACCCTTTCATGAAATTTATGGGATTTGACATTTTTAAACATACCGTAAAAGAATTTGAAGAATTTATTAAGCGTAAAAGTTATAAACTTTTAACCACAGAACAGCTTGGTGAAGTTGATGTGCATATTCAGCAAAACATATTAAGGAACCAACTTAATATACAATCAGCAAAGCTTAACAATCCAAGAATTTAATACTTAATATTTAATATTCATAAATATTATTGAAAATCTCCCCTTTAAAGGTTATACTGGCAAAATATTAATAGGGGGCTATTTTGTTAATTTCTATTTCTCAACATTATTTTAAAAATAATAACAGTACTTTTTATGCTAATTTTAAAAGCATTAGTAACTATCAGGGTTCCATGACAATTGATGAAAATGACAATTTTGTTGGCAGTCAATTACTTTGTGATCTGGATTTTGTTTTAAAAAATCGTGATCTTGATTTTTTTATACATGTCATGGAAAGCTATTTTCCTTATTATTCAGAATTGAGTTTTATAGATCTTATTATTGAAATAGCAGGCTTTAAAAAAGACTTTAAACCTTATATTGATTATCTGGATAAACCTCATTTCCGCACTATCATCATGGATGAAATTTATGATGTTGATAAACCAGACCTGCTTTCCTGTCTCTTTATCAAGGGAAGAAGTGACATTGCGGACTATCTTGTAAAAGAGAAGAATTACCCTGCTGTTTTTGTTGATAAAACGTATAATTTTCCTTATCCGGCACAAGCTGTGCGACGTGATCATATCAATAACATTAAAAAAATTATAACCAACTACAATGTTAATATGAAAGAATTAACTAAATATCTTATTAGCCCTACTAAATATTTTTCAAAACGTATACAAATTATTGAGCTTTTTATTGAACATGGATTCATTGAAGACGTCCAAAAATTTCATAAGGAATTTCTTTTCGACAATAAAAATGCATTATTTACAATGAAACAAATAAAATCTTATTGTGAACATTTTAATCTGAATATAAACACACCTGAATTTAAAAATGTTGCAGAAGAAAATTTCCAAAACATTCGTCCTTTTCTCCACAGTAAAGAAACAATAAAATGGCTGCTGGATAACAATATTGACATAAAAAAAGTCATTTCTGAATATTGGGCTGACACAGCTTCTTTCTTTATTCTACAGTTTAATAATCAACGTTTCGCATTTATTAATTATTGCAGAAAAAACGATGTGCAGATTGTTTCAGACTGGCTTCATGTGCTTATTCAACATATCCATAAAAGTTATTCACGAGGTATTCCTGAAAATAAATTTTCTCATATTATTAATGCTCTTTATGTTAACGGACTGGATTTTTCTGAAAATAATCTCTATGAATTTGCTAATGATCCAGAGATGTATGCATACCATGAATTTCTAATTCAGATACAAAACAAAGTTAACCGTAATAAACTATCAAAAATTATTCATTCGCCTCAAAAATTTATAATAAAAAGAATTTAATTGCAGAATTAACGCTATTATTGTACAATTAACTACTTTCTAAAAGAGGAAAATACAATGAGTTTTGTTCTGCACAGTCAAACTAAAAATTCTCAAGGCGTTATTCAGTCTATTTTATTAAACACGAATACACTTGATTTTTCTTTCAAAAAAATAGCTATGTATTCTATGAAACCTCTTGCTGAGAATACCGGAGATGTCATAGAGTTAAAACAGCTTTATAATGATGATGATTTATCTTTTGAAGTTTCTGCATTAAATGGCTCTGATTGCATGACGGTTGAGTATCTTTTTGGTGATAGTCAGGACATTGATTCTGTTTTTGATAAATTTAATCAGGATTTGTTTACATCCCATCATATTTTAAGTACAGTTCAAGAAATGGATAATTATCCTTTTGTAATTCTTGCTCAACAGGATAACAAAGCAACAATTTGTTCTAATATTGATGCCTATGATACAGAACTATCCCTTGTGCGATATGAAAACGAGAACAGACTGTGTTTAGTCGCAGGACAAGCGTATGACGATTCAGATATTATTTATACGTTAACCAGCCTTTTTAGTTGCCTTCCTGATTTTAAAGGATTTAAAATTCCTGAACTTCATGAACAACAGGAAGATCTGAATGAGTATTGGAAAGACTCGGATCTTAATGCTAAAGAAAAGCTTGAATCTTTTGATATGAATTTTGGTGAAAATCCTGAAAAAGTTTTTAAACATTCTGAATTCTTTAACATGATTCGCTCAATCCTTAATAACTTTTTTATTAAAAATGAATTTGATACCCCCAGTGAATATGAAACAGAAGCTAGGGGATTGCTTAAATTTATCGATAAAGTAAACACATACAAACAACTTTCTGAGTTTAACAAAGTGAAGCTTGTGTATATCTATGAAACGTCTAATAAAGAATATAGCCTTACTTTATCCGGCAATAGTGTGGATGTTGAGTACGGCGGTATTGGAAAAAAACTTAAAAAGGAAACAAAGTCATTTGATAGTCATCAAAAAGCTATTAAATTTTTCAAAGACAAGTTTCTATCCAAGTTTAAAGAAGGTTATGAGATCGAAAGCTATAGTTAATTTATAATTATTTCAAATTTAAAAGGTGACTATATAGTCACCTTTTTTATCAATTAAATTTGCAAAACTTATCCTTTCATTGAAACATATCTCACATTTTAATTTTAATCTTTGGTGTCACTTTCAGATGTTGAATAGTTTCACGGCTTGGACCGAAACTTTCATAAATACCAAAACCATATTTTTCCATTCCTTTTCCAAAAAGGTCATTTGGTATCTCTCGAAGCCTTCCGTTTTCATAATATTTTATAATATTGCTTTGATCAAGACATGAAATACCCATAAATTTATTAATCGTCAGCATACCATCTGTTTGTGGTTTTACAGACTGAATATCTTTATCAATAAAAGACGTTAATTCATCGATATCCAGATAGGCAAAACGAAGACTTCCCTGAAACTCATTGGGAATATTGGTTTTATCTTCAATCATAGGATAAGGCTTTTCCTGCAACTCATGCTGCAATACGCCAGCGCCATGTCGGGTTTTATAACAGCGCGTAGCATACAGCACATCCAAATCTGTAATACCATTTTCCAGACTAATTTCTACAACATTCTTCAGACCTGTATTTGAACGTGTCACATGGGGGAAATCACCCATAATCTGATCAAGCATAAGACCCTGAGCACCTTCAAAAATAATTTCATAACCTGCAAAGTATGAGTGGTTGAAATTATTAACGCCTGTGATTAAGGTACTTTTCATTTCTGCAATTGCGTCAATAAAATTTTCCATAAGATCGTCAGATAAAAGCACTTCATTTTCTTGTAAGTATTTATCAAGACCGAGAACCGAAATCCTTTTTTTAAAGAATTCACGGATTTGCATGACTTTTTCTCTCAAAACAGATTCCGAATTACAGTCTTTAATATAAAGAGGTAACTTTTCATTCTCCGAACGATTTACAGTTTCATTAATACCTAATCCACATGAACCATGACGGGAGGAATTTCTAGACTGCTCAAGCCATTGATTAATCAACATATCGTAAGGCGTGGTTAGAAAACAGTCATCATGACAAGCTGTTGTTGGGCTTGTACCCAAAGAAATTAATTTTTCTCTTTCTGACAAATACACGAAGGGGTTTACCAGAAAATGCCTGGACAAATAACCTTTATTATTTTCTAAAAAGCTGTTTGCCGTGAAATGTCCGAAAACGTGTCTTTTTCCGTCTGGTGTTGTTACTGTATGACCTGCCTGAGCCCCACCATTGAATCGGACGACAACTGTTTTCTCATTAAGGGATGCTAAATAATCAGTAAACAATCCTTTACCTTCATCTCCAAATCCTGCACCGATAACCACTTTTGCTTTCATAATTGATACTCCCTATAGAATAAGGAGACCGAAGTCTCCTTATTATTTATCAGAACTTAACTACACCCGCTCCGGTATTTGTTTTGTTTGCAAGCTGATTAACCGCATGGCGCACAACCAATGCCGTTTCTCCACTCCATGAGTTAATTACTTTTTCAACATCAGCACCTTCATTAATTTCAATAGCGCTGATAATGACTTCTGAAAGACTGCTTCCTTTACTCAGTCGCAGAGTACGTTCACCCAACAATTCACGCCAGTCTTTTAGAACTTTATCCAGATTAGAACGGGCATGAGAACCTTCTTCAACAACAACATGATAAACATGGTATTTTTGAGAGACCATATCCAAAAGTTCTTTTGAAGAGTAAGTGGAGGCTTCTTCTTTGCCAAAGAATTTTTTAATATACTGCTGTTCAATGATTTTTGCAGGACTTTCGTCACCAATCGTGAACAGATAGCCTTTTTTATTACGATTAGACAGGCTGTCAATTTTGGTATGCAATGCTGAAAAATACCATGCCAGCTCATAAGATTCAGAGCCGTTGCCACCACCATTTCCTTCAAGATAAATTTTTTGCAACTCATTAACAATACGAATATCTGCTTCAAATTGCGTAGCCTGAATTGGAGCTTGGTCTGAATGAACGTCACCTATGCCTAAAAACATAATATGTGGATCAGTTACCGGTTTACGTTCAAGGATACCTTCAACAAGCACACCCAGACCTTGTTTTTGCATATTGTCAGCATGTATACCCATTGACCCCGTCACATCCAGTCCAATCACAATCGGTGTAGAGAAAGGATTGACATCTGAATCACATGATTCACGCATAACAATTTTTTTAGGATCCAAATCAGGATGAATTCCTCTTTGTGTAAAGGTCTGCGTCTGGCTTTTCGTGGAGGCTGTTTTTTTATGAGATGCCCAGTCTTGTGGATTCCAGTTATATCCGCCCATAGTTGTTTTCCTCAATAATTATTAGTTAGTTTACTTTATACACTAACAATACTCTACTTATTGTAAAAAGTCAAATAAGAAAACACATTTTTGTTTATTTCACTAAACAAAAAGACAGAATCGAAATTCTGTCTTCTCTGGTTGATCTATTTTTACATCACATTATTACATACTGACTTTTGGCGTTTTTACTGGCTGGACTATATTCGATTGTTGAGCAGATAATTTTTCAGTTACACTATCTAATGAAGGAGCGTTAAATTCTGATTTTTTAGACAGCCTATCTGCATAACTGGTCAGTTTATCATAAAGAGGTAAGTCACGTTTATTGCCTGGATATAGACTGATATCACCTTTGTTTGCTACAATAACCGCAGAGATAAACATTTCTTTTGCCTGATGGTTATATGTTGCAGTATTATAGAAAGCTAAATCTGCTCTTTTTGACGCTTCCTCTTTTGAGACTGCACCACCATTAATGATACTATCAGCTATTATTGCGTTGAAGTGGTAAGCCTCTTTTTCATTCATCGTTTTGTCAGAACCCATGAATTTTTTTTGGTGAACCGCCTGAATTGCATGCAGAACTAACGGTATCACAGCATGAGCACTTTCAAACATTGTTGCTTTATAAGCTTCTACAAGTTCAGCTTCATTAAAATTTTCATTGAATTGTTTCATTAATGATTTTTGCATTTCAGTTCTGATGTCAGCCATTGGTTTATGAGTTGTATCAGTAACATTATTACCTTCAAGCTTAACAGATTCGATTATTGATTTTAATAGTGTGTTATTCATAAATATTTTCCCCTTGATATACCTATATAATAACACACAATTTATTGCTAACAATGGTAAACCAAAAATTATTGATATAAGTCCTGACTTTTGATTTTCATTTCAACAAATTTTCTTTCACCAAAACTTTCTGTCAGTACACGATCATACCACTCGGTATATTGTTTTACGGCATTATCCTGATTGCCGTCTCTTAACCATTCTGTCATTTTTACAGGAATTTCTTTATCAGAAAGAAGGTTGTCACCGATAACATCTCCCAACAATGTTCTGCCTAATTTTTTTATTAAATGCAGATCAAGAAGCATTTCTGCTTTTTTTGAATTAAGCATACTGACCGGTGCAATATCATAAGCTTCTCTTGATAACATAGACAGTTTTTCGCCATCTTTCTTTGAATACCACCACCCGCCAGCCAGCAAAATTTCATGTGTTTCAGGATTAATAAAGCAGTTATCCAGGTTAATTCCACCATGCATAATCTGATTATAATTCAAAAAACAAGCCATGTTATACAAACGACTTAATATCCATGCAACATGCTTTGCAGGCATTTTTTTGTAATGAGCCAACACATCTGCTAAATTCAAAAATTCTTTTGGTTTTTTAATCACTACAAGAAAACGATCAGCCGTTTCTATCTGCTTGTAGATAACAGGCAATGATTTTTCGAAAGCACTTTTCATTTTATCGCTTTGATAAACAATACTTGATAGATTTTTGAGGCTATCTTTTACCTCATTAATAAAATCATTTTTAAATGCCCATACCACAAATTCTTTTGCGATATAATATTCACCCAGTTCAAAGCTTTTGGATTTTTGATAACGAAAAATAAAATTCTTTCCATCTACAGAAGTAATATCTAACGCATTAAGGTTTGTTCCAAGTGTTCCTTTTTTGGATTTAGTCAATGCTGACTGATAAAGATCATGTATATGTGTAAAAATCGCATTAGTATTTTTACCATCAACCTGCTTATCTGGATGCCAGAGTAAAGATAGTTTCTTATAAATTTTCTTTAATTCAGCATCTGAACCTGTAAAAATTTTTTCAGGCTGAGTGAGCGGGGTTTTTAAAATCATATCTTCCGATAAATTTTCGATATTCATAATATTTATCCTCTGCAGTTTAGTGATATCTTATTGCATTAAATACAATAAGTCAATTTGTTTATTATATAAAACAAAAAAGAGAGCCGTAGCTCTCTTTAAAAAATGTCTCGATTAATTTAAAAATACCTGCAAATCGAGATTCTCAACCTCATTTTCTGGATTTTGTTGTTTGAATACATAAGCTTTGCCTTTTATTGCTGTTTCTTTATCACTGACAACAAATGGCAAAGTACCTTTTGGTGCATTTTCTAGTAAATCAAAAATGCTTGGAATCAAAGAAAGCTGTTCAAACAATGCAGGTATAAAATCTCGTATACGCTTGATATTGTTCGCAGCACTTTGCACCGACATTTTAGGAAATGCCATATCCAGATAAATAATTTTTCTTTCCTTTATATCAATAAGAACCAGACATTTATTTGTACCATTAGTTTTAAGGCTCAGATTAATATCTGCTTTCGATGGTTCAAATAAGCTTCCTTTTTCTGGATTTTCAAGAAATTGAAGACAACCAAATGCTTTTTCGGCATCATTAAATTTAATATCATTAAAGCTCAATACATTCCATAATGCATATTTGAATCCCTGCTTCTCTGCTTCGTCAAGATTAATGTCGATAAACTGAGTGGCAACCGAGTTTTCATTATTAACAATAGAAGGATCGCCGGAGAAAAGCCCTACTGATTTATTGTCGTCATTGTGATCCCAGCATACAACAAGATCTTTATCTATACCTTCCTCATGGACGAGATTCCAGCTGTTATCAAAATAGAAGTTGCCAACATGTTCCCTGTTTTTATCAGTCCAGTATGTTGCAGAACGTAAAACTTTAATTTGCTCAGGAAGTTCGACAACAGTTCCACGCCCAATAGAAAGCTCCTGATCGTTGGACGGTAATTTTAAATCATTAAGACCTTGTCCTGCAATAACTCCTTCTGGCAGATATAATTCAAGTTTTTCTTTCAACACAGAATTAATAGCATTAACTATTGTTTTGATATGCTCCGAATCAAATTTAACTTTTGTATTATCCAGAATTTTCGCATGGTTCCAGGATGATTTTGCTTTTGCAACAATAAAGTCATTATTATTGATGTTTTCAACATATTTTTTTATTTTTAATAACTGGAAAACCGTCAGTTGAGGTAAAATAATTACCAGATTTTTTACTGCTTCTGTTTTATTTACACCATAAAACTCATGAAAACGGCGCATGAAAACACCAGGACGTTTTTTTAATAAGTCAAATACATTATTTTGGGTTTTTGCAAGGTCCACCTGACCATTAAAAGAGCGTAGCTTATTCTGATAAAGTGTATCATAAATTACTGATACAGATTTCGCCCATGCATAATCACCTGGTTTTAATGCACGAAATAATGCCTTAAAGGTTTCTCTGCGTGCTGCAATATCTTCTTCATAATTGAATAACTCACAAAGCATGGTAAGCAAGAATTTTCGTTCTGCACGTTTAAATTTGAATTTTGTAATCTTTTGGTTGATATTGCTTTTATTGCCCGAAAGCACAATTGCAATACGCAGGATATCTGTTGCTGTTTCAGCGCGTACTGAAATATTTGCTTTATATGCGGCTATTGCACCATGCACACCATTCATTTTAAAATCAAAATCACTGACACTTATGTGGGATAAAGCCAGTTCTTTAATCAAATAAGGCAGCGTTTCTAACTGGGCAGGCGTTAACGACACTTTACGAGAATGATAATATGTGAAAATATCCATAAGCGTTGATTCTTTAGCTCTTTTCAGAACTTTAAGCGTATTTAAATCAACGTTCAATACCTCACGTTCTTTTACAGGTTCTGCAAAAACGTCAGAAGGAATACCCAAATAAATAAAAATCTGAGCAATCCAGTATTCTGCATGACTTTTGTTAATCACCTCTGATGGAAAATTTTTGTATACAACACCGTTATGAGCATCCATTCCTTCTTCAAAATGGTTAGCAAATACATTTTTAGCATGCAACCAGAATAAATTAAGCTCAGAAGAAGATAAAGCAGATAAAACAGACATCAGATCAGATGAAGGAATATAGCCAAGCCATGCCAGATTCGAAAGCACTGTTCCCAGATCTTCAATAGAAGCTGCAGGAGCATTGTTTTCTGATACATTTACACGGATAAAGCTATTCTCAATTAAAATTGCGTCTTTCATTCCTTCACCTCTCGTTAAATTTGCACAAAAACAGCCTGGAAAGCAACAAAGTGTTTCTTAATATTCATACTTTCAGAAGTAACTTTATGTAAACCAGGTTATTTAGATAATTTTAAGGGATAAACATTTCATGGAAAGCAATAAAGTGGGTCTTCATATTTTAACATACATATAGAAGTAACTTCATTAACGCCATAAAATGTTTATATTCGACAGGAGAAGCTCCAATTGAATATTTCATAATACGTATTAAAAATTAAAAGTCAAATATTTTTTGTGGCCCTTTTTATTCTCTTTATGCTCGAATATGGTATAATCATTAAAATACAGGAGAGAAACATGTCGTTATCACAAGAAGATCAAGAATCCGAAAAACTAAAAAATATTTTCAAAAAGCCTTTTAATGTCAATGGTAAAAAATCCGTTTCTCTATTCTTAGAAAAACAACCAGTCGCATATTCCAGATTTCTCAAAAAAAGCTTTGAACTTTTTTTTAGCGAAAACATTTCTTTTTTAATTGATCATCCACTTTTTTCAGAAAAACATGAAAAAATGATTTTGTCTGCAATGGCTAAAAATCCATCTATCACTGAAGATCAAATTAATTTTGTACTCAATAAAATCATAGATAAAAATCCTGGATTTTCTTTGCAAAATAATGTTGATTTGCTTACTACAAAAAAATCTACTTTTTTAAGTACATGCATTCTGTATGCCAATATTACAATGCTTAATTTTATCAACAAACAAGGCTTGCTTTTTAAATCGGAAACGCCTGAACAACTTATGACTAGTTTTGTCAATGGATGTAATTTGTTTGATTCTAAAAAAACAGAAAAAGAGTACGGCACTGTTCTTAATTCAATCAGTAAACGCATTAATTTTTCGGAATCACGGCCGGTTGACATTGAATTTAATGTGCCTTTCCCTGCTGATTTTTTTAATAACAACAAGCTCTCAGGATATAAATTTTATTCTAAACTTTTAAAAAATAGCCAATCATCTGACATTTTGGAACATTTATCAGAAGGTCTGAAAAAATTAAATATTACACCCTACTCTCTGAATACCATGCAGACCCTTATTAAGCCTTTTCTGAAAAATAAAGAAACCCTTTCAAAATTTCCTTTGGCAGCTTTTTTGAATACATCGCTCAATTTAAATGCAGATACTTTCTTACAATTTATTAAACTGGATATAGCAAAACAAGTTATCAATTATGATATTTATAAAACAACAGATATTTTTACAGATAAAAATAGTTTTTTCAGAAAAACCTATGATGAAGAACATCTGCAAATACAGCTTTCAGTTATGCATACATTATTATCTTTATTTAATACAGACAATAAAATTAAAATTTCTCAATCAAATGATTTCAATTTAATTCAGCGTTATTCTAATGTTCATGAGAATTATCAATTAATTTCTTTAATGCTTGCTATGGATTTCAAATATGCAAATATTCTTTCGCATAACAATTATTATCCAGAGGAAAACTTTATCCATAAATATATTACCACGGATATAGTCATGAACTCTAAATATATTCCTGATTTTATTAAACCACTTTTTACATCTAATGAATTTTATGAGTCTGATAATTTAAACGATTATTTTTTACCCTATGAAAAATTAAACAACATTTGTGAATTTCCTTCTGAAATACTTTCTTTATTATTCTTTAATATGGCCAAAATTGATAAAAAAGCCATTGCTCTGTTGCAGGATAAAAACTTACTGATTAAGGCCATTAAAAATAATAATACTCATGATATCATTGAAGAGTTGAATAAGGTCTTGTATGAACCCGCTTTTATTAAGAATACTTATCTTGATTCTGGTGAAATAGATCTGCACGAAATGTATTATCAGGGATATGCAGATTTTATTCTAACTTTTAATAAATCTCTTAATGAACATTTTTCAGTTTCCATACCTGATAATATTTATTTAACTGCTATTCAGGAAGTATATAACAAAGAAATCACAGAAGGTCTGGATTACATTCAACCTGCAACACTCAGTTCTTATCAAAAATTTATTCTGAGTGCAGCGACTCAAAAAAGCATTATTCCATCAAAAAACATTAATCGATTATAGGAAAAATTATGGATCCCATTTCAATAGATATTGATACAATTAAAGAATTATATCAGCCTGAAAATTTTTATAACCATCCTGAGTATTATCTGGATTTATTCATGCGAAATATTCATTATCATAATTTCTTCATTTTTTTATATAGTGATCATAATGTTGATATCAATATCAAGTATCAAATTATCGATCATATGAACAAATATGAACACACTTTTTCAAATGGATTACCTGATGAATATCATCCATTTTCTTTTTTGGTTAATAATTATAATGAATTTAGTAGTTTTGATATCTCTCATGTTGCTGAAAAGATAAAAACGTTTAATGAAATTAATAGTAAAAAACCTTATCTTATGGATCTCTTTAATTTTAATAAATGTCAAAACTCTTTTTTGCTTCAATATCCTTGTGATTTTATTGTTTTGGGTATTATTAATGCTTTAAATGAAAATAACCTTAACGATTTTAAACAATTCGCTAAGCTGACACATTTTAATCTTGGAAAAATGTCAAGTTATCATACTTCAATTTCAATGGATCAGGCTTATGATATCAATCCTGTTCGTGATGCTTTTTTTGAACTCATTAATCAATATTTTGTTGATATAGAGAAAGCACCATCTTCATATTACAACGCATTAAGCGAATTATATTTTTGTAATATACCGGAATTTAAAATTTCTAATGGTAGACTAACTTTACTTGAAACATTTATTCATCACAGAAGTAGTCATTATAATCAGTACGTCATTGAAGCATTTAACACATATATGAAGCAGAATAATCCTTCTGACTGGCAAATATTGAGTATATTGCAGGATTTTCAGGGATATAAAAAAGATTACATTCCTATTTTTAATGAATGCAGTGCAACTACCCTTGCTAAACTTAAAAATATTATAATATCAGACCATGGAGGTTCTTATCCAGAACGGGACGTTATGTTTAAAAAAGAATACTCAGAAATCCTAAACTACATTAATATCTGTCTGGATAAAGAACAATTAAATAATACCACTATTGTTTCTGGCAACCGACAAATTAATCGATTATAATTTTTATATATCCAGTATTAAAAAAGGACTCCTTTATTGAGTCCTTTTTATTTGATTTAACTTATTATAATCTTACAGTATTCGTTTTTTTTATTTTCCCTATTTCTACGGAATCAGAAAGCATTTTTTTAGATGTTATGGCACACTCTTCTGCAACATGATAATTAAATTCTTCTATTTCTTTTGAAAAAATGCTATTATTTAATACTCTTACTGAAAATGATTCTAATTTTTCAGCAAATACCGTTTTTACAGTATCCTCGAAAAAATCAAAAGATAAATTATTTGTACTTATAAAATTACTTATTTTAAATTGCTTAAGAATGTCTGAATCCCATTTTTCAACCATAAATTTAATATAATTTTTTGTACATTCTTCTTTTAGCGATTTCATGATATCTTCATCATGTTTAAATAAAAGCTGTATACCAGAATCACCATTTTGGAAATAACGAATCTGTTCTACTTTACTTATTGATTTATGGGGATTATCAGCATATTCTTCTTGTATCGATTTTAATAAATCATACGCGCCGGAATTATACACATCCACTGTTGATAATCTATCCATACATTCTCTTCGTGAATTATTAAAAAGAGACTCAAAATATTTCTTATTATTTAAAATCAAAGATAATGTAGGATGATTTAATTTAAATGAAATATATTTATTATCTGGTTTTTGAACCGTTATTTTATCATTAAGAATAATAGACGTGTCTTTACATTTTTCAATCAGATACATTCTTTTATTTATAAAATCATTTAAATCCTGAAATTTGATAACGTTTATTTTTTTCTCTGTATCAATCTTTATTTTTTCAATCTCACATAAAATATGAAACATAAGATAACTTTCCTTTATATTTTTATTTTTTGATCTGGAATCAAAATCCATTTTAAGCATTGCCCATATTATCTCTTCGCCTGAACTATTATCCTTATCAAAGAGATCATATCCATCATATGCTTTTTCATCAACAAGATGAGACTTCATTGCAAAGCTTTCTATTTCAAAGTTTTTTTCCATTTTGTAAATAGGTGAAAAATGATACAGAATATCACTTATTATTTCTGGATATACATTATGCGATATATCATTAATGCAAATTTTCTTGTCGTTATCTGCCTTAGATTTTCTAGTATTACTAAAATAATATGTATTATGGTCTACTTTATTCTCAGTAAAATCTTCATAAAGCAACCTGAAAATTTCATTAATTTTTTCTTTATTTTTTTCATAAAAATCTCTGTCCGTATTTTTAAATGCTTCTGACAAAACGGTATTTTTGGTTTTACCTCTCACAGGATTGTTTGTGTAATACTTTCCTATTTTATTATCAAGTGAAAACTTTACACCTTCGATATCGATATTTCTAATGAAATGAAACAGTATTTCTGTTCTCTTTCTGATAGATTCTTTCCCTTCACTATCATAAAAAGGAGAAGCCAGTATTTCATAAAAATTTTTATTTTTAGTCATAATTGCTAATGCAAGCGGTTCTTCATTCGCTTCCTGACTGTTAAAATCAGGAATATCTTTCATTTGTAAGTAAGGATAATTTGCCTTGCTTTGAAGATATTTTGCAACTGCAATATTATTTTCGTTCAATAAATCTATGAGTATTTTTTTATAAATAAGTGTATTTTGTTCTAAAAAACTTTTTATTTCTGCATGAGGCGCTTTCTCTAAAAGTTCAATAAATGAATTTGAAGGCAGTTTTTTAAATGCATAATAGATATTATCTGCTTTTTTAAAAAAATCGTCCCAGTCATAATTTCTAAAAAACATAAAAGTAGTTAATCTGTGTAACGGATTACCAAAGCGATTTGTGTCTATGTATTTTTTTAATAGCTTGTTCATAATAACCTCTTTATTATATTCTATATTGTATCCTGTTTTTTCAATGTATCAAAATTTCTATCATAGAGATTGATTTCTTTAATTGAAGCTTTCTGGTTAATTGGCTACAATAGAATTTATTCGTTATTCTAATCTTATGGAAGCATTATTATGATTTTATCTGAGCAACAACTTTTAACCTTATCTGAACAGAAAATGCAAAACTGCATTGCTCTTGCTCTCGCAGAAATTAAACTTTGCCTACATGCCAATGTGTTGTTATGTGAAGAAAAGATGGCTTATGTGAATCAACACATGTCACGCTTTAACTTTATCGGTTTTATGGAAATTCCTGACAGGGAAAAACACTCCGTCATTCAACAGAATTGTCTTTTCCCTATAGCCTTTCAAACTTCTGATAACCGTTATTTCATTCCAGTAGGTTTTAAGCGAGAAAGGAACCGTTATTTTGCGAATGATGATCTTTCAAAGGGAAGTTATATTGTTGTTCTTCTCGGACACAATAATGGTGTTTATGGACAACGTTTTATGAGTCAGGAACTTGCTCTTGATTTTGTTGATAAAGGCTGGCCTTGTGGCTTTATTCGCGATCTTTTAAGTGTTTGATTCATTAAAAAAGGCTTTGTTGATCAAAGCCTTTTAACTTTCTCATTTCCTTTTATGCTAATATTAGAAGAAATTTCCATTTTCCATATTTTTCCTAACACAGCGTTCATTTCAAGATAAGCTTTTTTATATTCTTCATTCTGAGTTGACATTAGCTCGATATAGTTGATCACGCCTTTAAATGAATGAAAAATCTCTACCCTTTTTTGTTTAACATCTTTCTTTTTTAATGGCGGATTAAAACTTATATTGAATAATTTTTCATTAATCATGTTTTGTTTTTCAAACAAATAAATAATAATATTTGTTAATGAGCAAGGAGCATTTATGTAATGTTCAGTTAATAATCTTGTATATTTATATTCAAACTCTTTACCATATTTAATTTTAATTTTTTCAATTAACATATCCCGAATAACCTTGTTATACAAAACATCCTCTACTAAAAAAGCATTAATAAGAAATCCGATTATGTTTTCTATATTATTAATTGTTATATATTTTTCAACCAATTGATTAGCAAGTATATAATCTTTATTATTGACACATTTAGATAAATAATTACATAGACACATTACAAACTGTGCATTTTTTTCCATATTATCAAAAACAATTATTACTCGTCGTGAGTCTTCACTAAATGAAAAAGAATTGGCATAACTTTTTAAAAACAAATCCATTGAATCCGGTGCAGATTTTTTTATATCTTCAATTAAGCTTTCAAGGTTATCTGTTTCACATTTGTCTAATAGAATAAGAATCTGCTCACACAATTTCATTATTTTTTGCATGTCTCTTTTCATAAATTTCCTTTGAACACAATAATAAAAAAATCATACACTACTTAAAATAATTGTTCAAACACTATTTATAATGTGATATAGTATTGCAAAAATAAGAGATCATTAAATATGCTTATCAAAGAAGAAATAGAAAACCTTTTTACCTTAAAGAAAAGCAGTTCACCTCTTTATCGGAAGAGACTTAATTCACTGTTAAAAAAACATACGCATTCCAATGAATTTTTTCTTCTTTTTGATAAAGCCATTTCTGAAAAGGCATTTGATATCGCAGAATTAGTGCTTCGCATGGAGCCTAATCGGGTTGTACGCGATGACATACTTATTAAATATATTTCATTTGATGGTCATAATAATCAAGGGAAAACCTATTTTTGTCCAGAGACGGTGAACTTTTTGGATAAAGTATTCTGGCCTGCATATAATCAAAAATTTCCTGAAGATGCGTCAAGACTAACTTCTATATTACAACTTTATTCTTTTAATGACAAATATAAGGCTCAGAATTATATAGAACTTGTTAATAATATTAATACAATATATCCAGATGTACATATTCCTTATGGTATTTTTTTTCGTATCATTAATAATACTCGTGATGAATTCATACTTATAGAATTACTTAATCATGACAAATATGGTCTTTTTACTGATACCTTAAAACGAACTGGACGAATTGAAAACTTCCTGTCTGAAAAAATACCAGATACTGATAACCCTGACCTTTTACCAGTTATAAATGAGCTTAAAAGTGCGCTTATTACCTTATCTAAGGTTGGATTCTTTGATGAAGAAGAACCCGATGAATATAATAACAAATATTTATTATGCTACCTTTTTTCACTCCATTTAAGTCAACAGCTTGAAAAATTTGACATCAATAATGACTCTAATTATCTTTTATTACTGGACAAATTATCTGTAAAATACAGTAAAGCATTATTTTATTTATATCCTGATTTTTCTTTAAATGAAGAATCTCACTTTGATTTATTTATTCAACATATCAATGTTCTTTTCCTCTGTCATACTAATACTGAGTCATTAAAACATTTCTTGAACAAGATGATAAAATTCAATGATTTTGATTTTCTTAAAATGTTATTTAATTCTCACCTTTGTAGTTATCAATTGAGTATTCCTTTTATAGAAGTTGTTCGTAATGATATGACTGACAAAAAAAGTCTGTTTTTTATTTTTTCACAAGCTCTGGATAACTATGAATTAATGTGTGTGGATAAAGAAAAGTGTATATTAAATAAAAGCATGAAATCTGTGCCGTTACAATCCCGTGATAAATCTCGTATTTAAGAAAGTAGATTAATTATTCCATTAGGTATATAATTAACCTATAAATGGAGAAATTATATGAACAATGAAATACACGAAATTTCAGATGAAATGCTGACATTGATCAGTGATGATTTGCACAGTAAAAATAAAGAGATCACAAAAGAACAAAAAAAAGCATCGCTTCAAAAACTAACCACTTATCTGAAAGAGAATAATATTAATCTCTGTCAGGTTTCGTCTGTTGCCTCACATTCGTTATTCGGTTTCCTTTTTGTACAACATTATTATTACAAAGAAATTATTCCCCCCTTGTTGCCTTATGTTGATATAAACAAAATGCCTGATTCTTTGCATTCGCCCTGGGTTGGAGCCGCAACAAGTTGTAATGCTAAATTAATTACTAAATTAAGTGAAAAAGGAACTGACGGCATTAATGATTATAGCAAGTCTAATGGATTCAGAAATGGCGAACCGTTGGGAATCATGACTTCTTTATATTATGATGAAAATAAGAAGAAAAACCCTTATAGAGGCGAAAAACCTTATGTCATTACTACTGAAAAATTAGAAAAATTTATTAAAGGCCCTCTCACTGCTTTATTGAAAGCAGGAGCAAACCCTAATTCTTTTTTCAATGATATTTCAGGAAATGATACTCATTGTGTTTTCCCTGTTCTGGACAATGCTGCATATTTATCGTCTTCACAATATTTAAATGTTCTTTGTCTTTATCTTGAACATGGTTTTAATTACAATCTTGTTTATGATAAAAAAACGGGTGATAATTACTTACAATATCTGATTAAAAATAACCTGACTCAAGCTGATAATTCAGTTGATATTCTTCTTTCATATTTACCTATTGATACAACATATAAAAATAAAAAAGAGCAGACCATTTCTGATTTCCTTGAAAAATACAAAATAAAGGATAAAACTCGCACTGTTATTGAAAAATCTTTGCTTAACCAAATAAACAGTTCTTCTTCAAAGCTTCAAGTTAATCGCCTTTGACTTACCTTATCAAGAAGGAGGAGGCTTTATTTATTTGATAAATAAAAATATGAATGACTCACATTTTCAATATAATATAACTATGTTATAATAATAAATAAAATAATCGGATTTAAAATATGAATATTGATAATGAAATAATTTCTCAAATCTTTAAGCTCTTTGAAGAAAACAGTAAAGAAGCTTATGGCGAAGTTGAACAAATACTTAAAGATAATAAAATAAATCCTTCTGAAGTTATTGTCAATGACGCTAACTATACCCTTTTAGCATTTAGTCTTCTCCATTATGGAGATAAAGCATTTTCTTTAATGGTCAAATATTCTGACGAAAGTAAAACACCGGCTAATGCCAGATCGCCCTGGACTACGGCTATTTTTGATGGCAAGCTATCTACTTTAAAAAAAATGGCACAGGCAGGTACAACAACGCTTAACTCACCTACTGATTTAAAAACCGTTCCCAGTAATTTTGCTCATTTTGTTAAGCGCAATCTTCCCAAACCAAATCTCAAAGAAAATAAAATCAGTAAATTTATTAATGATAAAACAATTTTCTTACTGGATTTAGGTGCAGATATTAACACGTATCTTGATGAAAATCATGTCTGCATGTATTGGTTGCGTAATTTCGGTCACAGACAAAACATTTATGAAGAAATTCTTGATACCAGTTTAAAGTATAATTTTAATCCAAATATAAAATTTCACCATAATACTGACAATAATTTCTTACAGCATTTTTTTAATCAGGTTGCCACAAAAGATAATAAAGCATGGCAGAATAAGATTCTCAATAAGGTATTATCTAAACATGATATTGATTTTTCTTATAAAAACAAAGATAATGAAACTTTAATAGAATTACTTCACTCCCGACTGGGAAAAGGTAAAATCTCTGAAGAATGCGTAACCACGATTGAGAATATTTATCTCAACCAAACATTTAATAAAAAAGCAGCACCTGCTTTAAAAAACAGGTTATAATTATGACCCAGAATTTTGAATACTATCGTAATCAAATTGAAAATAAACCCGAAAATGTTCAGCATATTTTACAGGAAGTTATTGATTCTGGAATGCCTCATGTTTTAGGTAAACTGTTACGTTATTACAAAGAAGATATTGAAACAGAATCTTTCAGGTTTCTTTATCCTTTAGTTATGAACATTATCAAGTTTCAATCTGATAATTATAAGCCATATATAAATGCAATTTATAGTGCGGGCCTTAATCTTGATGTCAGTAAATATAATCAAACTATGGTCTGTAATGACATCCTTTCAACATTATACGAAAATAATCGATCTGATGTTGTAGACTATTTAATTACTCATAAAAGCTATCCAGCAGTGTTTTTAAATTCCGGCAATTTTTATGATACCTGCTGTTTACATAAAAATAGTCAAATGATTGAACACCTTATTTCTCGTGGCTTTCCTGCCAGCGAACGACATTTTCTTTATGAAAACCTTACACGTGATAATCTTTCTGACACATTTGTTATACTTAACCTTATTCATAAAAACAACACAGATTTTGATCTCGAAAAAGCTTATGAAAAATTATTTTTTGCTTCAAAAAGGACAGAATTTTCAATTTCAGACTATCTGGCTATTTTAGATAAAAGTAATCTTGATTTAAGTAAGCAAAATCTTTTTGAATGGATGACCATTGAAAATAAATTATTATCTGCGTTTTATAAATCAAAAGAACTGCTTGAATTTATTGAATCTAATGGTTTTCCATTAAAAATTTTTATTGAGCAGCGACATACTTCGGATAATTTGTTAAACAGTATCACAGGTTATTTGTTATCTGATAAATATCCCGGAATCACGGATTATTTTTTTGATAATAATATTCATATTGACTTAAAAACCACTGAGCAAATTGATAAATTTGATAATTTTTTTCAATGTAATGCCCGTGTTTGTCATGAAAAATTTGATACTATTATGAAAATTATGCATATCTCTGGTTTTGATATTAATGGCATGGAATCCCGCAATGATTTTGAAGCGCAACTATTTAATAAAAACCTTTATCTCAACGAAGATACGGTTACTGCATTCTGGCTTATGATTGAAAAACAAACTCTTAAAAATAATTTATCCCAGTCTTCTGCTGCTAAAACTTTAAAAAGATTATAGATAACAATAGTGCAGGTATTGCTTGCACTATTGTAGCTGAACATGATATTATTATTCATTGATAACTTTACAAACTTCTTAGATAGGAATCAAAGTATGGAAATTACCAAGGTTACAACTCTGTTTCCTCTTATGCAACTTTTACCGGTCGTTCAGACTATTTCAGATTTCTATCCTGACGTTGAACACTGGTATATCAATAAAGCCATCCCACGTGTCTTGTTAGGTGAAGATAATGTTTTTGTGGTTAAAAACGAATCTGGTGAAATAGCAGGTTTCGCTATTGCTAAAAAAACGGAAAAAGAATCAAAACTCTGTTGCATAAAAATCATGCCTGATTATCAAAGCAAAGGATACAGTATTGCTTTAATTAAGGCTGTTCAACAGGAACTTGGTAATGATTACCTGCATTGTTCAGTTTCAGAAGATCTCTTTCATGCTTATTCGCGGCTGTTTATTAATCACTTCGGATGGAGTGTTGATGACGTACAAAAAGATGTCTATAAAAAAGGTAAACTCGAATACTTTTTTAATGGTAAAATGAAAAAAGAATCTGATTATTTTTGATATTATTTTAATTGTTAATTAAAAGTCACTTTCGGGTGGCTTTTTTTATGACTTTTTTAAAATTTGACTATCGCTTCTTAATATATATTGAGATCATGAAATGTGCATATTCTTTTATACTAACTAAGGAGGTTTATATGTTGAACCAGGAAGATGTTGATATATTATAATTTGTATTAACTCACACAGGAATATAAATCATGTATGATGCAGAAGACGTAGATGTATTTTAACATTAAAAAAAGAGGGATTTATATGTATGAAGAAGAAGATTTTGATTTCTTTTAATGAAGAAGACTTAGGTTTAGATTAAAAGCATTGTCATTATAAAGAAGGATAACATTATGATTCAAACCGAAGATGTCGATTATTTTTAATCAAGGAGCACTTATGCCCGAAGAAGATTTTGGATTCTGAATTAAAGATAAACAAAAAGAGGACAGTGTCCTCTTTTTTTATTAAATTAATTTCATAGCTTTAAATAACGAATAAGCACCACTGGTTAATTTATGCGAAAACCCAGTTAACTCTGAGACTTTTATCCAATTCAAAGATGTTATTTCAGATTTATCAAAGGTTTCATTTTGAAGATCCGGGATATAATCGACTGTGAAAACATGCCAATCATGAACATGCACACCATACCTGCAGGAATCTTTAAGTTCAACAAAACTTTTCAAAAGCTTAAACTCAACATTTTCCAGTGTCAATTCTTCGAATAACTCTCGTTTAAATGCCTCATGAATAGTTTCATTATCTTCTACATGACCGGCTATGATACTATATTTGCTGCCATAGGCAGGATCTGCTTTTTCGATCATAAGAATATGTTCTTTGCTTTTATCAAAAAACATAGCAGCTACCGTTGTGTGTATCCGCTCTGCTTTGTCATTAATTCTGGTTAATTTTCCCATAGGTGCGCCTCTCTTTGATAAATCTACTTTTATATTAACAAAGGGGAGCTATTGCTCCCCTTTTATTAATCTTCTTCTCGATTCAATAATTCCAGCCTTTCTCGTTCAAATAAAGCAATAATCTTAACCTTTAACTCAACTTCTGATGGCGCTGACACATATTCATGCCTGTTCATACTCAATGTATCATATCCTCCCAGCTCAGCCTGTATGTCTCCATATGGCATATAATGAATAGTCACCATGCCTGAAGACGACTTCATACGAGGCTCTTCCTGTGATTCAATGAGTCCATAAAAATATAACCAGAAGTCCTTCCACGAACTCTCTTCTGAAAGAACATGATTTGCTTTTACATTGATATCAAAATTTTTTTTATTCATGGTATTTTCCTCTTTGTGGTTTGGTATGCAAAACTGACGTTTGCATAATGTTCCACAATCTGATTCTTATACCATAAAAGAATCATAGCAAAAGCCTGCTACAATTGCAACAAAAAACTGATTGCAGTTAATTTTCAATCAGGATATACTATTGTCATTATTTTAAAGGAAAACAATTCATGAAGATTTATTTTGATTCTGAAAATATGAATTTTAAGATCAAAAAAAATGATTTTTATCGTCGATTTTCATCGGTTGAAACATACTGCCCTTGTCTTTTTCAGGATGCGAGTATGGATAAACCTATTCCTTTCTTCCTTGAAAAAGATTTACTCTTTGTTATTAAAAACCGCGATGTTGAATTCTTCAAACGGGTAATTGATTTTCAGCTACTATTGGATTACCGTTATGATTCAACCGAATTAATTATTACGATTGCTGAAAATTGCAAAAACTTTGAACCCTATATTGATTACCTCTATGAAACTGATTTTCCGATTGTTGAGAATGCATTTCAAAATAAAAAACATGATTTAATTTCATGGCTCTATCTTATCAGAAAACCAGACGTTGCAGCTTATCTTATTAAAAAACATAATTACCCGATTGAGTTTTCACAAAAAGCCAATTTCACCAACTATGACACGCTTGCTATTAGTTATGGAAGAAAGGAAGATTTAATTACATTAAGAGAACTGGGATTTTCGCTAAATATTCCTCGTATTATTCAGCGAATTAATGCATCGTCCATAAAAAAATGTACATATGAACAACGCATAGCCATTCTTGATTTCCTGATACAAAATAATTTTGTAAGTGACGAGCCAGCTTCACACTTTTTTTTCATTTCAGGTTATAATAAAAAACGCCCAATCACATCAGTTAATCTTCGTGATTATCATTCACGTTATCAGATCAACTTTCAAAACCTCAATCTTTCTCCTCTTTGCGATAAAAATATTTATTCTCACTTAGAACAATATTTTATTAATTCCAGAAGTATCAAAGTTCTTCAGGAAATGCATTTTGATTTTTCACAACTGGTTAACTTATATACTAATGAAATGCTTTCATTCATTAAAGAAAAAATGAAATATGACAATAACTATGTTTTCCTTAACTTTTTGATCCGTGAAAATATCCAGATTTCTACACCACCAGAAAAACTGGATTTGTATCTTTTTACAGACACGATGGATTTATTATTAAAACAAGGAAAACAGCAATCTTTCGAAAAACTTATGAAGTGTTTTTGTTATACAGAATGTGATATAAATAACGTGATTCAATATATCAAAGAGAAGAATGTCCCAGCCATAACTGTTTTATTAGAAAAAAATGCGCTCACTAAAATAAAAGAACCGCACCCCTTATCACAAAAACTCATACTCAATCGCTTATAATTTTCCTTATCAGCCAAATCTGTAAATCCTCCTCTTTTATGGGGAGGTAAACTACAATCTATAATTTTTTCATTTATAGCATTCTTTTTTCACTGTATAATGCTATAATTATGTATAAATTATTTCTGGAAACACACTAAAATGACTCTCTTATCTGAAAACGTTATTGATACCATTAAAAAACTATCCGCATTACATGCTGCTCAATCACCTGATTTTATTCGTTCAGGAAAACCATTTTTTCAAAAACACCGTGAAATTGAACTTTTCAGAGAGGCTATTTCTGATAAAAATTATTCATTAGCTAAACAAATCTATCACATAAGTGCCAAAAAACTACGAGAACCTGGTGTTATTTATCAGGATACCAAATCGGATTTACTTAATAATTCAGGATCTGTTTATTATAATTACGAAACGTTTAAATTTTTTCTGGAAAACAACATTCTAAAATCTTCAGATAAATTATCACAAATTTACAGAATCAGAGCAGAAGACGAAATTGAAATATGCAGAACTCTTATTTCTTTCTTTCGTCAAATTGAGGAAAAAGGTCATACCTTGCCTTTTTCAGTTTATCAAAGTTTTTTAACTAACAACTCTTTTTTACCGGAATTACCAGAAATTATTCTTATTCACGCACAAAGAAATCAGGAAAATCGTGAAGAATTTAACCGTTATGTTAAAGAAAACCATCTCATTTCTCATTATTTTTCTAATGAACGCATTTTTTTACAGGAATATATAAACTCCAGAGTCAGAGACGTTAAAGGTTGCTATCTGGACAGAAAAACAGAAATCCCTGTGTTCTTTTCTTATGTCATTGAGCATGATCTTTTTAACGGTACAGATAAAAATGCAGAAAAATTTCGTAACCTGACTCCTATTAACGCTTGTAACTTAATGATTATTCTTGAACAGCAAAATAAACTGGATACTCTACCTGTTGATCAAATTGATGTTTTCTTGATGATCGGATTCATTACCCCAGAATTCTTTTTCAAAATGTTTCCTCATTTTTCTCTTTCTGATAAAAATAACATGCCACTTTTTGTTAAACATATTTATCGACCAACAGGCTATACTTCTGAAAATTTTGAATCTTCTCTTCATAAAGTCCTTGATACCGACCAAAAAATCATTGACTGCTTTAACCTAAATATCGAAAATAGTAATTTCTATAATGATTATCGTTCCGGCAAAATACAGTATAATACAGAACTGCAACCTGTTATTGAAATTTTTATTCGCCGCTATGAAAAATTAACATTAAGTAACCAGCTTGCCTTATCAGTTAAATCTCAGGATAAAACTTCGCGCCTCTGATACTTTTCTTTTTTTTATGTTATAATAACCTTATATATTTTTCTATGAGGTTATTATGCATTATATTCCTGAAATTGATGTGAACACAATTAAGCTAATTTTTAGTCTTCCTGAATTAAAAATAAAAAATCAAAAAGAATATAACACTGAAGTTGTTTCACTTGTAAATGAATTTAAGGGTGATTATAGTTTTATTTTTACTAAGGCTATGGAAAGTAAACTATATTCAACTGCCAGCACACTTGCAGAACTCGAACCACAACGTTTATCTGCTAACATTTTAAAAAAAGCTATCTGTCGTGATTACTCACAAAAGAAAGGGGCTGCTTTTTATAATCCTGAATCTCTTAAGTGTTTGCTTGAAACAGGACTCCTTAAAGACATCAATATGATAGATACTATTTATCACCTTTCAGGCAAAAGTCAGTCAGATTTAAGTAATATCTTTAATTTCTTTTATGCTTGTGAAGAAAAAGGCATTGCTCTTCCTGATAGTCTTTATGAACGTTTTATTAAAAGTAATAAATATGATATTTATGATACGCTTTTAATGATTGGGAAATACAGAACATCACCGGACGAAATCAAGACAATTATTAATAACACAATGAATCATTTTGTTGAATATCTTGCTTATGAAAACTGGTGTCAAAATGATGTTTGCAATATTAAAGCCGAACATATCAAAAAAGACATGTTTACCTTTATTATCGACAATAATATTATTGATCTTGAAAGGGTGAAGCAGCAACGATACCAGAATCAATATCATGATGTCTTTTTAAACTATGTTGCAGCACATATTATTGAAAATAAACAAGATTCTCTTGTCTTTACTCAACAAGACAAAACGATCATTATTGAAAATATGCTGAATTTCCCTGTTTTTGTGAATATAATTAAACCTTACTTAAAAAATAAGGAAGTTATTCAGCTTAATGAAACCGTTGACTATAAAACATTTATTAATAATATTTATGAAGGAATGAATAAACCATCAAAAGGTTATAACAAAAAACAACTTGAAGATGTTTTCTCTCTTCTCTTAAATACGCCAGAAAAGCAAAAACAATTTTACACAACTAAAAGTAGTCAGAATGCGCTTAAAATTGAGGAACTCCTTAATCAGTCAGAAAATAAAAACTTCTATCCTTATGGAATTAACCCTGTTCTTTCTGAATTTTTAAAAGAGCAAATCAGCCTTTATCAACAGCAGCAATTAAATTCTCTGATTGAAGTTAATCCGTACAAGGCAGAAAAAACACTTTCCCGAATCTAATTCCAATTTAATAAAAAACAGAATATGCATATGGCTATTCTGTTTTTTTTATTTTTTGTTATAATAATTATTATATTTATATTCACAAGGATAACTATGTCACTGCCTCCTGAATTTTTTGAACTTATGCGCACGGCTGAAAAAGATCCAGACGCTTTCTCACAACTTGAAAAAATGATTAAAACCCAGAAGATTAATCCTTGTGAACACAGCTACTCTCAAAATGTCAATGTTACGCTTTTAGGTCGTGTTATTGCAAATAACATGCCCAAGTTAACCCGTCTTTTTCTGAAATATTCTGATGAATCTAAGACACCCCAAAATATGACTTCCCCCTGGTTTTCACTGGTACACAGTGGAAAACTTTCTGATATTCAAAAAATGGCACAACTTTCAAATACTACTATTAATCAGGTAAATTCACAAAACGAAACACCTTTGTCTCTTTTTATGAAAGTGAACATGAAAGAAAAGAAAAAAAATAAAATTTTAAGAACCAATGATATCATTGATAAAAAATTAATCGCTTTTGTTGATGCAGGTGCCGATCTTAACTGCTATATGTTTAGCCATCATCTTGTTCTTCACATGACTAAACATTTTACTTTACAGCATAATTCCTATCATGAAATTATAAAATGGGCGACTGAAAAAGGATTTAATCCCAACATACCTTTTGCGGGAACGAATAATTATTTTCAGCATATTTTATTTAATCCTAATCACAACACTATTGATAAAATAGACCAGACTATTTCAAATATGTTAACTCATCGTGATATTGATTTTAGCTATAAAAATAAATCGGGTCAGACTGTAATTGATATGTTACCAAATCTTCCAGAACATTCAAAAGCCAGAGCACTGATAGAACAACAATATCTCAAAAAAACCACTCAACATTCAGTTGAACCTGCACTCATCAAAGCAGCCAGACTGTGATTTACCTCCCCCTTAAGGAGGAGGCTTTACGGATTTGGTTGGTAAATTTCACTGCTTTTTAACTACAACCTTCTTATGTTGTTTTTCTCATGCGTCAGACATAGTTTTGACAAAAGCTTTTGTTCATAAATAATCCGAATATTTCTGAACAAATCTTCATATTCTTCTTGATAATTTTTTTCTATATCATGAAACTGTTTGACCATAAATTTATCTGACCAGTACGCTTCCTGTTTTTGCGCGGTTATATTTTCAACAAAAAAATTCTCTGAATTATTTTCAGCTTTTTGATTATTTATAAAAAGAAGAGAGTCTATATATTGTTTAAATAAAATATCTTCCTGTATGGTAATTATTCTATCAGAATACTGTTCACAAAATGCTTTAAGTTTTCTTGCTTCATTTATAGAATTGCCTTGATAAATATTTCCAAGAATAACATCCTCAAAAAATACTGTATTTTCAATATTCTTTCCGATTAACTGCGCAAGCCTGACCTTTTGCTTTTTCTGTTCTTTTCCTGAAAATTCAAAAATATTATAAAAAAAACCTACATGACATGGATCTTTTTCAGACTTTTCTCTATTCTTATATAAATCAAAGGAGATACAATCGTCGTCAATCATACGCCAGAAAATGTTTTCTGAGGAAATATGAGATTGCAACAGATGTAAGTTTTCAATTGTTATATCGGAAAAATGAACATTGTTCTCTCTTAATATGTCATATAATTCATTTTTATGTTTAGCTGTGATTTTATCATTACAAAAAGCCAGTGCATAAATATTATTTCCTCTGGAAAAACCATTGTTTTTCATATATCCCAAATTATTGTACGATGGAATTATACATAAAGATGATAATTGCTTTTTAGCTTTGAATCTTTTATAAATATCTATTACATTTAATACTGAATACATATTTTGAACATCAAAACAAATATTTAATTTATTTTTATCTTCACTACACATAAGCTTAATGAGATCTTTTATTGTTATTTTATGTAATAAATTGGGAATATAAAGCAATTGATTTGGAGTTTTTTGTGTATAACAGTATAGAGGCGTGTCTTTTGCAAAAACATTATCGATTAACTCATATTTATCGCCAGAGTCAATTTTATTTATTGTTTTGATAAAAGGTGTTAATGTTCTTATTTCCAAAGTGCTGTAATTCTTTTTAATTTTTTCGAATACATGAATTAACAGCATTTTTTTTATTATCCATGATTTAACACTGACTACACTTAATAGTTCTTTAAAAATAGTCAGTTCTTTTTTATTAATCATTTCCTTTAAAGAATAAACAAAAATGCCCGACATATTCATATCTGGACGTCTGTTTTTTATAAATTCGCTAAGTTTCTGAGAAACGATACAATTTTTTATAGTTGCACCATTCTCATTTAAATATTTTATATAACACTCTATAAAATATCCTTTATCTGGGATATGACTATTTAATTCTTCATAAAATAGCATATCATTAAGCCAGGATTCCTTTGAATTATTTTTCTTTTCCTGAATCCGTTTTTTTTCGTAGTTTAATGACTCAATAGTATAATCGCTTGCTAAAAAACAGGAAATCGCTGCCTTATCATTATTCGCCATACTTTCACATAAATACAACAAAATATGCTTCTTTTCGAAAATATCCATAGAAAGAATAGGAAATGCTTTTTCACCGCAATACAAAACCAAAAGTTCTATCAATGTTGCCATCTGTAGTTTTAACTCAGATTTCATTATAAATCTTTTATATTTTGAAGGATTAATTTCATTTTTTCTTTGGTGATATAAATTAAAAATAATCAGAGAATGCATTTCCATATCTTTCAATGTTTCTCTGGAAATCATACCTGCAATTAAATCCTTTTTTTCATCATCATTGATATTGCTATTCACAATATCAATAACCGATAGTATCATTTCTTGTTGTTGTTCTTTACTTTTTTCAGTTAACATTTTTATTTCCTGCAGATACGACAAAGCGCCCCATAGAGGCGCTGTCAGATTTATTTTTTTGATTATGAAAGATTAATATGCATGACTTCGAAGCCATTCTTGCTGCAACCTGTTTTCAAAATTTCACTCACACGGCGACGGGGAATATTAATAATCTCACTGCATTTTTTAACACTGTCAAATACGCCAAAGAATTTTCCATCTTTCAGAACTTTTACAATTTTCTTACGTGCAATACCTGAATGTCCTTCCGGCCAAAGAATTACATTGTTCTTGGCACAGTTCTTCTTATCTTTATCCAGGAAAGAAATATGATAGTTAATCAAAAAATCATTCTTTGGCACATGATAGGTTTCAGCAACGATATCTGCCAGATTAACCGATTTCATACCCATGTTGAAAGGCATGTTAATTTCCAGATAAGGCTTACCTAAACGCGATAGCTTTGGTTTAATTTCTTTGCCTGCTGAATTGAATACCTGACCATGTTCATTAATCTTAATCGCAGTCAGAACGCCGCTGACAAAAACCTGACGCATGAATTGTTGTTCAAACTCACTGGCATAAAAAGCCTCACCAGATTTCACAGAATCCAGTTTTTTCCAGTATAAATTGCTCAATTTTAATGGATTTTTTTCATTGATAACCACACGGTTAAATGAAGCAACAGCTTTGTAATCAGAAGGTTTATCTGTAAAATTAGATAAAACCAGATCCAGAGCTGGCACGTCAGCCATTTTACCATTCATGATAATTTTAAAGAAATAGGTTCCATTCTTTAAAAAGTAATTCACAGGAACACGTTTTGCACCGCGACTCTGGAAGACCTGACCGTCATCGTTGATCAGATAGCCAGATACCACTTTGTCATTATAACGCATTACTTTTAACATAGTCTGTTTCTCATTAGTATTGATAGAATAGGGTTCTTACTGCATGAACAAAATCATAACGTAATCCTTCTGGAAGTACAAGCTTTTTTATTCATAAAAATTCTTTATTTTTCAATAAGTTTTATAAATTTCTCTTTTCATTTATAAAAAATAAATTTTATTTTGTCATTTTTTGTTACAATTTCATTTCTCTTATTTCCAATTTTCCAATGACATCCTATAAAGTCTCATAACGTCTCTTTATTTAAATAAAATAATAAAAATCAAGAAAAAAGATTAACTAAATTAAAATAAATATTGATTTCAAACTATAAAGTATAATAAACTTCTTTATTATATCTATAATAAGGAAACGAAATGTCTGTTTATTTTGAAAATCAGGAAGTCCCATTTATTATTGATGAGAAAAACAAAACATCTCTGTATGTAGTTAACTCTACTATTCGTGAGACACAGAGAATCAATACATTTTTTCAATTTGTTGATGCTTTTATAAAGCAATATGGATATGACCAGAATATCCCTTTGAAAAAATTTATGGATTTTGCTTCTGCAAATAGCGAATTATTATACAACACATACTGTTCAGTTGATGATCAGGGAACGCCTTCTCTTAGCGCGTATAAGAAAAAATTAAGTGAACTTAATGTTCTGGGGCTTATTTCTTATAAATCAAACCGTGATACAATCTGCTTCTATAAGACCCCCTACGATTATTCCATGTTCAATACTAACAGTAACAGCAGTGCTAATAATACTGAGGTTATCAGCACACTTCTTCTTTATATAATGAAGAAAAGAGGGAATCTGGATTTTACATATTCACTTATTCAACATATTGAGAACATCTGGATTCATGAAAATAAGCGTTGTCGTTTAGGTGTATCAAGAAAAGAACTTGAAATGCTGTACGTTCTTGGACCATGGTTTGTTAAAAATAAGACGAATACATCATTAAAAATGGCTCAGTTTATTGTCGAACAACGTTTCCTTTTTGAAAAAGAAAAAGATCAACATGCTCATTATTCAGCCTTTATCAAATCTACCGTCGATAAAATAGTTACTCAAAACACCACCGAAACACAAAAATTCGTTAAACCTGCTACTGCTCGTGATTATATTGATGTACTGTGCCGCACTATGAATGGCACGTATTGTTTCCGCCATATTAATCAATTTATGGATCAATCTTTTACGTTTAATACTAATTTTTCCAGCAAACTGAGTTATTTCATTAACCATTCCTATGCATATGTTCATGAAAAACTCATTAAAAATGCACTTATTGAAAATCTTAAAACGTTTGAAATAGCTTTCATTCAGCAAAATCACATGATTAATATAGAAGATCCAGTTGCTTACCGCTTCTATAAACTCAAAGAAGATAAAAAGAATATTTATCTGAATTATCAAAATCCTGAACAGCAGACTTCTGAAATCAATGCTGCCATTATTGAACATGAAACAAATCCTACATGGTATAATTTCGAACATGTTAATAATTATATCATGGCTCACTTCCTTAAATTTAAAAAACATAAAATTCTGCATTCAAAAAATCTTTGCTTTGCCATTAAAATGGATGAAGAAGGAAACTTTAAAAATTCTACCACAGCAGGAGTTGCAGACTTTTCTGTGCATTTTGACGACATGAACATTATCGTTGAAAGTTCGACACAACGAGGACTGAATGCGCGTAAAAATGAAGTTCCTTCTGTTAAAGAACATGCAGAAGCTATTTATGCAGAAAATAAAAAACCGACTGTCGTCTTTATTGTGCTTGCCAATAATCCTGATGAAAAAATTCATGAAGATTTTTTATTTTATAATCTTGGAAACGTACTTGTAAAACGTGATATTTTTTACATTCCCGTTTCCTTTGAACAATTTAAAGCCTTGTTTTTCTCACAAAAAGACATTGATCTCAATGAATTGATTCACAATCTCAAACAAAATCTTAATAATGAAAATGCCTGCTTACTGACTATGGTGAAAGAAGATAGTTCTGATAATAAACGATTATCAATTAACGACTTCATTAATTTGTGAGATAAAAAAAAGAGGCATAAGCCTCTTTTTTCTTTTGAGTTAATCTTATTTTCTTACAACCAGTATTTCCAGCTTATCTGTTTTACGACTTTCATTGGAGGCACTGATAATATTCTTTCTTCCAATTTCATTAACTGTTATTTCACCCGCCATATTATTAAATTCACTCAATAAAAGAGGATGTTTATGATTACTGTAAATAAAAGGAACATGCTCAATAGATTTAATTAACAGTAATTGCATTTTTGCATCAAAACCGCCTTTACTGTATTTATTTTCTACCAGTTCGTCTTCATTAATATAAGGCGGATCAAGATAATATAACGCGTTATTGGTAAACTCCAGTTCTTCAAAAGAACCTGTTCTGAGTTCGATATCAAAAAGTTTGAAAACTTCATGCACATCCTCAACTTTTTTAATAATCTTATTTTCTTCAAAAATTTTATGATCCCAGTTGAAAGGAGTATTATAAAAACCTTTACTATTCTCTCTGTAAACCCCGTTAAAGCAATGATTCTGAAGGAACAATAATCGAGCCGCACTTTGTACTCCAACCGTTTCTGTATGGTTAAATGCTTCTCTGACTGCCATATAATAATCACAGGCTTTCTTTAATTGCTCTTTAATTAGCAGTTTATCTTTAGTCTTATTTAATTTACGGGTTTCTGATAAAATTAAGTTTTTATATTCATTCTCAATTATCATATATTCTTTTATTAATGAGTGCGGCGAAGTTTTAACAATTGAATAAAAGTTAATAATCTTTGTATTTATATCGTTTAAAATAATTTTTCTGACATTATTCTCCAGCAAAACGTCATAAATACCTAAAAAGGCACCCAAACCTCCTGCAAAAGGCTCTACATACATAGTTATGTCTGAATTATTTTTTAATACACTATCTGTTTCCAGTCTTAAACGGTCTTTTAACCAACCTTTTCCACCGATATAATTAAAAAGAGTTCCTACTTTTCTATACTCCATAATACTTACTTGCCTCATATTTTTATATTTTTATCCATCATGGTAACATTGTTTTACATCCTTTTCAAATTAAAGACAGATAAATATTTATTATTATCTGAATTAAAAAAAAGAAGACCAAAGTCTTCTCTCTTTAATTTAATTTGCTTTTCTGATTATCCACAATATTTCTTCCAGTGTATCAGTATTAGTAACTTCTACTTTGGACTTAAAACGCTTATAGTGCATTTTTTTGGTATCGAGTATCAGATTGTGCTTATCACAGAAATTTTGTATCCAGTCCTGTTTGATAACGCCGTCAGTATTATAACTTATTGCTAAATGATTACTTTTATTAACGCCTTCCAGAATCATGTTGCCAAAAATAATTTCGGTTTCTTTCTTTTTACCAAAAGGATTAGAAGCCATAAATATTGGCTGGGCAGTTTTAGAACCCTGTTTCAATTCTGAAGCTGAGAAGTTGAGATCCATAATGAAATTGAGAATATGATAGTTGCTTTCATATCTTCTGGTTGAATAAGGAGGATCCAGGTAAATAACATTTTTTGCTTCTATTTTCTTTAAATTAGAAACAATATCGCCTAAATAGAAAACAGATTCATTTTTCAATTCAGCTATTTTAGTTAACTGACTGTTTATTTTATTAACATACTCAATATGAAGTTTTTCATATTTTGGTGGAGATTTTAAATATGCACCAAATACTGATGTCGTATTTGCCATTTTACATGAGTAAGCCAGAATATAAAATAATAAAATTTTTGCCTGACCTTCGGTCACAAGACCTTCTTCAAGATACTTTTTGACCAGAAAACGGTAGGTATCAATAGTTTTTCCTGTTTCTCTGTGAAAAAAGTTTCTGCTCTCGTCAAAAGTCGTAGGCGTCCCACCCTCAGAGAATTCGTTAAAACAAACACCTTCCATTAATGGTAAAGTATTCAGTTCTTCAAAAAAACGGTCAAGTAAAGACTGAGAAACCTCATAAACTCCAATATTCAGAATATTGAACATGATTTCTGAGTAAAGAGAAATATCACCACCACTGATTTTTATATCTTCCTTATTTTCAGCTAAAAACTGTGATACAATACCCGTTCCGGCAAACCCTTCAAAAAAGCTGTCACCTTTATTTAAAAGGGAGAATAAATTTTCTTCAAGAAAATCTAAGACTTTTTGTTTTGAACCTATATATCTAATTGCTTTAAACATGATTATCCCTGATTATTATTTTTTTACATTTTAGGATAACATTAAATATCATTAATTTCAATTGAAAATAAATATTCTTGTGCTTATTTTGGAATTTAGATATAATTAATTTATTATCATTTAAAAGGTATGATTATGTTCAACAATATCCTTAAAAAGCCTTATTCCGCATTCAAAAAGGTATTGCTTAAAAAAATAAATGCCCATCCTCTGGAAATTGCTCTCAGTCAAAATGACAAATTCAGCATTCCGAACTTTATTCCTCTTTTTATTGATTATATTGAAAAAAATGAATCTGCAATAATGCTTAATCCTGAAAAAATTCGTTCCATGCTTATGGTTAAAATGTATCACTACAATAAAGTATCGACAATTTATCCAGATAAAAATATTCAGCTTGCTCCGCATAAGTTTTTTTATCCCTGTAAAGACAAAAAAAAGCTGAATAATATGATGAATTTTTCTGCTGAACTTGATCATTTTTTTTGTAATCATGAAATAGTGGTTAAATATAAATCGCTCTTTGAGCATATTTTTGCTAATCAAAACAAGACAGTTCTTAGCGTTAGTTCTTCAGCAATTACCTTTGATTATTTTCATGATTTTTTATTCCTTCACATTAAAAACAGAATTGAAACGGTTCTGGCAAGTGATGTCTTTAATAGTTATTGGCAAAAACAGTGCCTTTCTGATACACTTAGCGTTGAAAATAAAATTAAACCCATTTCCATGAGATTATAGTTATGCGCAACGAATATTACAGAAAAAACTGGTCAGATAAGCTGAAAATGTTATTTCGTAAACCTACCCATCTTGAAATGGCAGTAAAGCAACGCAAACACTATTATGTTCCTGATTTCGTACCTTCTTTACAGGAATATATGGATAATCATCATGAAGATATTATTCGTGAACCTTATATTCTTCAGCAATTGCTGAATTTTCATATCCCCCGTGTTCCTGCAGAAACAGTTGACGTTGTTAATAAAACATGTAGCGAAGAAAACGGCTTTTACCCTGGCGACTTTACGCTTATATATGACTGCATTGGGCAGGAATTTGATATGTTAAAACAGTTTCATATCGACTTAGCCGTTTTCCTGCAAAACCCTGATAATCTCTTTAAATATGAACAAATTTTTCAGCGGATTCTTAATTTTAATGACTCTGAGATGGCTGCTTATCATTATGAATATCAACACCTGAGTGCGGGTGGCGGAGCTAACTTTCATCTTCATGATACTGTTCTGGATTCCTATTCTTTGCTGGATATCATGAAAGATCACGTCAGAATAACGTATATGTCTGCTGCCTATCACGCATTTCGTGATAAACAAATTTTAAATGATATTGTTAAAATTGAGCCACACACAAAACCAAAACAAACAAATCGTATTTAAACCATTCGTCAATAATTACAAAATAAACTTATTTCTGGCACTAATCCTTTTGAAGAATAGCGTATAATACTAAAAAATATACGCTATTTCTCTTCTTTAAGGACTTTTATGAAAACTTTGACACTGGCATTGTCACTCTCTATTCTTCCATTGACTTTTTCTGTTTCTGCCCACGTTGATGCTGTTGTTCTTATGTATCACACCATTACTGAGCATTCTACTGATATGAATACCCGACCGGAAAACTTTCAGCAACAAATTGATTATCTTCATGCTAATCATTTTAATGTTATCTCAAGTCTTGATTTGGTAAATGCGATTAAAACCAAAACAAGTTTACCACCCAAAAGCGTCGTTATTACCTTTGATGACGGCTGGGCTTCTCAGAAAAATGCCATGGACAAATTAATCAAATATAATTATCCGGCAACCTTTGCATTAGTCACAGAATATCAGATGTATAAAAATAAAACCTATCTTCAAAAAAGTGACTTTGATACTTATAAAAATTATCCTTTTACTTATGTTAATCATTCCCATACCCATTTCACTAAAGACTTTTTAGGAAAACCTGATTATGATGTCTCGATAAGTAAAGCACAAATGATTAAAAATACAGGTCAGTTTGTTCCTGTTTATATTTATCCTTATGGACTAAAAACGCCGAAACTGCTCAAAGCAATAAAAAACAATGGCTATCAGGCTGGGTTTGGTGTAGGTGCAGGCACTATTAATGTTAACACGGTCAATATATTTAACATTAATCGCTACCTTATTAATGATAAGGTATCTCTTGCTCAGTTTGAAGCAATTGTAAATAAAACAATTTAATATGAACATACAATAAAACCTCCTTAATCGGAGGTTTCTTTTTAAATTTTCATTTTAGATTTTTTTTGTATTTCTTTATTCCAGATAATATTTCCGTTATCATCAGTCTTTATATCAGACAGATACAATGAAAGCTTTTCTTCTGATTCATTTTTGGGCGATTTTAATTGATTCAGCTTGAATTTTAAGACTTCAGTAGCAAGCATTTTTTCAAAATCACCAATGTCGGTTAATAACTGATTTCTATCTTTTTTATTATTAATAACAACTTCAATTGTTGTGGCTACAATAAATACGGTATTATTAAAGTCGAGTAAATAATTTTTATATAAGCGATTACCTCTGAAAGAAAAATCACATTTACCAAAGGTTGCTTCCAGATATTCATTCCTGAAATTATTAACTATAATAATACGGCTATAATTGTCTGACCACTCATTAAATGATGTATTTTTGCAAGTGAAAGCCTCATTTGAAAAATTTATTACTGGTTCTGAGTGGATTTCCCCAGCACTGTATCTTTTTTTAAAATCAGCTATTTCCTTTTTTTCTTTATAAGCTCTTTTAAACATGTCAGCCTCCGGTTGTTTTAATTATTATATGCAAATTTCATTCTTCTTGCAATTAAATCCTACTTTTGCTATATTAAAGTACATTTTAAACAGGATACCTTTACCATGTTGCTTATCATTCTTTTCTTAATGACCGTATTTTTTGCTTTGTTTGCTATTTATTCTCTTTTTAGCAAAAAATATCGCTATTACCATTCAATTGGTTTTCTCATTGTCTCTGTAGCATTGTTTGTTGGCCTTGTTGCTTCATCAATGAAACAGGTTGAAGAGCATGCACTTATTCAAATTACTCAGGCGCTTGATGATTTTGCTGCTACAAAAACAACAGCAACGTCTGTTCAGGATGGCGTAGATAAGAAAATTTTCTCACCTGGTCTGGTTAATGATCCTTATTTTACTTCTCAGCTTGCTAAATACTCGCTTTCTTTTACACAAAACGAGTTCTCTGTTGCCTTGGATAAGCGACTGCCTTTCATTAAGAGTTTGTGTATGAATATCAGTGAAAACGTTAAACATAAAAATCAGATTAAATTAAATAATCAAATGCTAGGTGAGATGTCTGCTGAAAATCGAACGTTAGCCTGTGAACAGGATTCCGTTATTTTTAAGAGCAATCACTAATTTTCAAAAGCCCTGAAAAGGGCTTTTATTATTAAAAGGTTCAGATATGATTTCTTTTTCTTTTTTGAATTCTGTCTATACAGAAAAAAATAAAAAGCTTCGCTTTTTTAAATTTAACGATCTTGAACAATTAAAAAATAATAATTACGATATTTTTTATAATCCTCTATATGAACATGTTCTTGCTATTTTTTGCCATGCTCAAAAAAAGCAAGTTCCTCATAAACGAATAAAAAACTTTATTTTTAATAATAACATTGCAGACATTTCTTCTCTTGAAAAAGATACTCAAGAATCACTATGTTGTATTGCAGAAAATCTTGATTTTCTGTTTATGCTTAATGAATATGGAGAAAGTTATCCTCGCTCACTTTTCTCACGCTACATTAATAATATTATCTCTGAATGCAATGCGTTAAAAATTAATCCACAATTTGTATTAATATTATTTTATGAGGTTTGCATTCAGCATTATTTCTCCCATAAAGTTGCTGCTTTTGAAAATATGGCTCATTTTTTGAGTGAACATTATCTTGATCCAGATTCTTTATTTTCAATTGACTCAAGAAAAATTGGAATGGGTCTCAATCTCGTATTGGATAATCTTTTATCTCTTATGTTTTTTAATAACGACTTTAAGGGAATTAAAAATTTTAATACTTTTTTAAAGAAAAATATGGGGCAAGCTAACCTAATCAATAAAGATAATTTTAATTATGATTCATTATCTTTTCATGATAAATTACCTAATTGTATTATTGATAATACAATCATAAGTCTTAATGATTTATATCAAAAATTACCTAAAGATATCATCTTTAATATTGATATCTTATTAATTGCTTTATTACATCAACATCCTCTTTTTTTCAAAAAAATTAATCTTAGTGATTTGAAAACATTTTTATGTGATATGGATTATACTCTTACAGAAGAAAAAGAAGCTATTCTTCTTTGTTGCGCATTAAAATTAGGACATGCTCCTTATTTACACCAGTGGAACTGGCTGGCAGATAATGGTAGAGCATTAAAAAAATTAATTTCTATAAATCGCTATATACCTTATCCTCAAATGGTTATTTCTGAACAAAATTTCGATATTGCTTATAGCACCACTAAGAGTAATATTTTATTGTTTGAATCCAAAAAAACAGAATTAATTGATTACCTTAAAGTATGTGATAAATTTAATTATACAAGTGTCATGACCGAATTTATTAATAACACATTAAATTCACCTCAAATGGCTCTTTGGTTCAATCATCTCTCGTTAGGACTTATACCAGAAATTTTTGATTATAAAAATCTGAATATATCACACTATGATGATTTCCTTAAAAATGACCTCTTTCAACATTTTAATAGTATTATTATTCCCACATTAGAATTATGGAAGCTATGCAAAAAAGATATATTTAATGGTATTATTTTTCCTTTTTTTGATAATACACATCCTTTGCTTATCGGTGATAAAGATAACTTTCATAAAAATAATCCCTCTTCTTTATATATCAACTTAGTTAATCGTGAGGCAAAAAAACCTTCTTTTATCAAAAATTTTAATGAGCAACATTATCAAAAATTAATCTTATTAATTTCTATAAATCTTATCGATCTTTTTGAACATACCTTTATTGAACCAAGAGAAATAGCACAAGCTAAAATAAATCGTTTATAAGTAGCATCTTATACTGGAAAAAGTTATAATAAAGAAAAAACATGATTGAGACAAGCGTATGCAGATAATCAGTGACTGGATTTTCAGACAACAACTTCTTCGTTTTACAAAAGCAGACGAGAAGACACAACAACAAAATATTCCTAAAATGATCAAGAGAATGACAGAAAGAACCGAAAATTTCGACGTTCTTTTTAGCTTTCCTTTAATACCACAACAATTATTTGTTCAACTCTGTATTGATTATGGGAATACCCTAACCGTTCAAAATGCAGAAGCACTTTCTGATTATAAAAAATGGTTTTTACATGCCATCAATAACGATTTCTATTCTCATTTTGTCAATAAAGAAGAATCCTATCAATTTTTTGACAAACACTTTGATTCTCTTGTGCATGAATTTGAAGTATACGGTCATCATAATTTTATTGCTTTTACGCTTGAACGAGTTTTGACTGGAGAATATGAGAAAGATAAAATAATTGATAAAGTTTTAACCGATACTGAATTGTCTATTCAGGAAGATGGTTTTCATTATTATTTCATTAGTTGTTTTCCTGATTTGTTCAATGCAAAGCCTGAACAGTTAGAACGTATCTATTCTATCTTTGATATTATGGATAAAAAATATCCTAATGAGTTATATTCATCAAATTTTATTGATGATGTTTATTATTCCGGTCTTTTTATTCATGATACATTTCACCGATTTATGAAACAAAGTCATTTAATCAGCACGGGTAATGAAAAAATAGAAGAAGGATTATCTTTTTTAAAAGGTGCTTTTTTTCATTATCTGCAAAATAAAATCACATTTAAACAAATGGAAACCACTTATCTTCTTGTCAAAGAAGATTTTCTACATATTCCAACAGGATCAGCATCTCAACAAGATAAATTAAACACAATACTTTCTCACTTTTTCTTTGAATTTAACTTATTTATGCACTCAGGTGTTAGAATAAAAGATTTAAATCACTATCAGTTTTACAGTGAGCGAAGTGATCACTTTATGGATTTTCTTAAGCTTATTAATCGTGATAATGGTATCATGAAACAGACTATTTTTCATTCTCTTCTCGAAGCTGGAAACACTATCTATAAACCGGTAGAGTTCTATTCTCTATTTATTCGTGAAGCAAAAAATATTAATTTTGATCTAAAAATTAGTTCAAGTAATGCTTTTATTTTTAATAGTGTTTACCAGACACCCAATTTAAAGCCAAATGATTTTAAATTATTTATTGAAAGTTATCCTGACTTTCAGCAGGCGGTTATTCATTTCAGCAAATTATTGAATGATATATTTCAGGAAAAATTAACACAATTTCAAAGAATTCCTAATCCTTTTGTATGGAAAGAACAATCTTTATGGCAATATGAAAAAGATCAACCCCTTATTCAGGTTATATTAGATAAAACAGATCTTCTTAATAATCAGGAACTATCAGACAGCTGTTATCTGCAATTAATCGAAGTCTATAATGCATCTGTAAATTTTTGGCATTTGGATACAATAGAAAACGAGCGAATGGAAGGCCTGCCTGTGATTTTTGCTCAAAATCATCTTTTTCAGATAATTAATCATTTATGTCAAAATATTTTAAACAATAAATTGTGCGTATCATCTTTATTCTTTGATCAAATATCAAATCTTGAACATATTTACAGTAATGAAGCGTCAAAAGAAATGGAACAATTTATAATAAATTGCTTTAAAAACCAGTCTTTTTTAAATATTTCTGATTCAGCGAATACCTTTGAAGATATAAAAATCAGCATTGAAAAATTCTCCCTTAATCAAAAAATAACAACTATTCCACAAAAGAAAATCGTTAACAGACTATAATTATGTTCCTATCAAATATACCATTTGATTTTTTGATAATTCGAATGGTATACTTTCTTAAATTAAAAAGGAATATATTTATATGACTGTAATTAAACTGATTAAAGATCGTATTAATGAATGCTTTAAAATTGATCCAGCTAAGCTTGATTTAGTTTTATGTGTACTTCTTTCCGGTGGCAATTTGTTACTTACCGACGAGCCAGGAACCGGTAAAACCACTCTGGCCAAAATAATATCAGATCTTTTTTCTTTGCAGTATGGTCGCATCCAGTTTACGCCTGATATCTCGCCAACCGATGTTACGGGAATGAATATTTTTAATCAGGAAACAAAATTATGGGAACTACATAAAGGTCCTTTGTTCAGCGATCTCCTTTTGGTTGATGAAATAAACAGGGCATTACCCCGAACTCAATCCTCATTGCTTGAGGCTATGGCAGAGAAACAGATAACCATTGATCGCAATACTTATTCATTAAGTTCAAATTTTTGTGTTATCGCTACGCAAAACCCACTAGAAGAAGAAGGCATGTTTGATCTTCCCTCGGCGCAGAAAGACCGGTTCAGCATGAATATAACTCTTAATCATTTATCAAAAGAAGACGAAGTTTCTGTTATGCTTGGACTTTTTGATTACCACAAACAGACACATGTTGCCACACTTGACGATTTGTCTTTAATTAAAGAACAGATCAAAAATATTCCGGTTAATCATGATGTGGCACACTATGCACTTAACATTATTCATTCGTTTAAATCTCATGATGAAATTAAAAATAATATTTCTCTTCGTGCAGGGAAAGACCTTATCAATAATGCCCGTGCACTGGCTTATATAAATGGAGATCAACAGGTTTTACCTGATCATATTTTTACATTAATCAAACCTGTTCTTAACCATCGTATTATTATTAATAATGCTTATAATTACGATGCTCAACGTGTTGAAGATATCATTGATACGTGTATCAAAAAGGTTAAACCCTAATGATACGATTTTCTTTTTCAGGAATTTTTTATTTCCTGGGACATATCGCACTGATGTTCAGCCTTGCTGTTCTTATTAATCAGGAATACAATCCGGCTTTTATATTTTTCTTTATACTTGTTTTTCTTTTTGCTGAAAGCATTATCCGAACGCTATGGATTTCTCACAAAAAAACTAAGATAATCTGTGAAAACCCAACACCTTTTCTTTTAACGCATGTTAATCAGGATGTTTCATTATTTTTCTCAGCAGAGCAAGAATTATTCAAACACAAAAAGCCGAACATTTATAAGCTCTCTATAACACCTAAAAAATCAAAAATGGAATGGACTGATAATTATACGTTGAAACTTACGTTAAATCTGAGTAAGCCTGCATGTATTAAATTACAAAACATACGCTTTACCGAAATGGACTTAATTCATTTACATACGGTTAATTACGTTCATTGTGAACAGGATCAATCTATTATTGTTTTACCTGAACCTGTGAGAAATAAAGAAATTGAACACAAAATTAATAATATGGGACATAAAACAAGAAATCGTGACTATATATTAGGTCTGCGAGACTATCAGCCAGGTGATAAATTTAAAGATATCAACTGGAAACAATCGTCTAAACAAGGAAAATTTCAGGTTAATCAATTTTATGCAAAAGATAAACCTTCTGTTACCTTATTTATTGATACCTTTACAAATAAACGCAGTGATAAAAAAGCCATGGATCTGCTTATCCAGAATATTACCCACCTTGTTTTATATTCTCCGTATCGTCAGTATATTAAAAAAGTGATTATGAATGATACCATTTTCATACTCAATAAAGATAAACAGCTTTTTTTAGAAACACTGGCAATGAAAAAAAGAATATGTTTCAAAAAAAAATTGCTCACCATACAAGAACAACCTGACATGCTTGTCATTACAACACGAAAAACCCTAAATATGCGTAATTGTATTGTTGTGGAGAACAAATAATGAAATCAGGGCTGACCAGATTTAATATTGAAAAAATTATCCATACACTGACTTTCTTTATTATTGCCATTTTAAATTTTGATATTTATATTTCATTTATCAGTGCATTTTATACCCTGATTATGTTGATTTCTTTCTTTTTAAAAGACAGGCCTTTGAAAAAGAAGAACTCTTTTTCAAAGCAAAAATTACCTTTTCTGCTTATATTCTATATGTCTTTATTGCTCATACCGGATTTATTCATTCAGTCTTATATTATTTTATTCAGTACAATATTTATGTTTATTCTCGATATTTATTACACAAAAGAATCAGATATCCCTTATGCATTCTTTATTATATCGATTATTGAAATAGCCTGTTTATATCTTTTAATGGGTACACAGCTTTTCTTTATCATTTGGCTTGCTGCACTAATTATTATTCAGATTTGTTATCATTCAAAAAGAAAAATTTATTCTGCCAGCATGGTTCTTATTTTATTAACTGCCGGAATATTAACGAATACAAAATTTGGTGATTATATTTCCTTACATTTTCCTGCTTTTGATCTTGATATGCCATATAGTTCTGCTATCGGCTCACCTCTTTCAATCTTAAAACTACCCAATAAAGTTATTTTTACGGGTCAAGGTCGGGCTCCGCACCAGCCTTACTTTTATAGTAATACACAATCAAACTTCATTGATTATATTTATGGTGAAACCCAATGGAGCGATACGGATTATTATAAAAGAGATAATGATATTATAAATATATCTCGCCATATTATAAATGGCAAAACGTTACTTCAAATGGGATATTTGTTTTTAACCTATAAAGAGGCAGCTTATCAGAAAGACTTTTATTTAAACAAAAATCCTTTCAGTAATGATTATTACAGAAGCCTTTTAAATAAAAAAGACTATTTATTTACTCAACATACTGCTTCATTCCCAGAGGTATACAGTTTAAGACAATATTACTTATCTGATGTTATTCGACATGATCCTAAAAAATTCATGCTCTCTTTCAAACCCCAATTTCTTAACCGTGCTGCTGCTCCGGTTGTAAAAAAGATAAAAATAAAAACGCCTTCTTTTGTATTATCTTATTTTCCACCTAATGTTATTTCTATTATTCCTGAAAATAAAAGGTTCACTGCAAATAAATCAATGCAAAGCATTACCACTTATGGGAAACTTCATGAATACCAGATACTGAATATCGCTTATGCCGATTCTGTATATGTCCAATACAGAACACCTTTCCCAGAGGATCTAATTTTAAGTTCTTCTCAAAGGGATTTAATTGCACAAATAGCACCTGAAATTGGCATTAATGATAAAGATAACGTTTACCAAAAGGTAAACAAGATTCACAAATGGTTTAATAACAATTTCACCTATACACTTAAGCTTCGCTATAATGGTCATGGAAGAACGCTGGAAGACTTTTTACTCAGGGACAGAAAAGGACACTGCGAATATTTTGCAACAGCCACAGCTCTTATACTGCGATATTATAATATTCCTTCACAGTATGCGACAGGACTTATTATTGACCATGAAGATAATAATTTATCAGGAAATAAAAAGAATGGTCATGCCTGGAATCTTTATTGGGATGGTGCAGGCTGGATCACTACTGATAACACCGTTGCAACAATGGATAATGGCAGACCTGAATGGATGCAACACATGTTTGATAAAATTCAGCCAGATTTTATGTTTAAGAAGATGAATTTTTCCGATATAAATATCAAAAAAATTCTTTCTTGGTTTAATCTGAATATAATTTTAAAAATTACACTGACTGCAGTATCGATGATAACGATACTGTATCTTCTGTCAAAAATATACCGTAAAAAGTTTCCTAAGCGTTTTCTTGAATATAAATTAAAAAAGGAACTCCATAGGTATCTTAAAAAATATCCAAAAGAATCGCATATTCCCTGGAAGATATGGGCAGAGAAAACACAGGAATCATATTGTATTGATAAAGTCAGAGAATATTATAAAGCTATTTATCCTCTTTAACTGAAAAAGAAGAAGTTATGCCAAGCTTCTTCTTTTTTTAATTCCGATAAATGGTTAAAAAGATAGATCTTTGATCTTTTGTTATGATATAATCCTTAAAACAATTCAGGATTATATTATGCAAGAACAACTTAATAAATATAAAAGCATTACATTATGGTCAGCAATTATTGCTTTTCTTATTGTGGTTACTCATATCGAGTTTAATCAAATGAGAGGATTTTTAGGATTCGTTTGGTTTATTTCTTGTTTCATTATTCCTTTTGTCCCCTGTTTTTCTGGTTATTTATGGTATACCAGAACAAAAGATATTCAGGAGTTTAAAAGTATCCTTGTTAATAAACACAAAGCATTAAAAGAAACTGCTCAGGAATGCTTTCATTCTCCTGACATTAATATTACTTACATGACAGATCTGGGAGTATTAAAAACAATCCCAAATAAGCATGTATACACTCAAACTTATACAGAAAATATCATGGTCGGCAAAACTCTTATGCCTATCGTCAAAAGTCGTGTTGTTACAGAATATAAACTTCCGGTTATTGTTAAAACAGTATCTGGTAAGCTATATGGTTTTACCGATGAAAACTTCATGAATAAAAAAGTGGATTTTTATCTTCTTCCTGCTGAAAAACTTTCTGAAACACTCACTGATTGTAAAATTCAATATGTTCACCTGCCTTTTCATAACGATTACTATCGGCATAATGAAAAAGCCATTCAGCTTTTTGAAGCAGAGAAAAAGGAGTAAAAAATGAACATACGCGGTCAATTCATTTCAGATTCCGAAAAAGCAAAAGCATATTTTTCAATACGAAACTTACCTAAAAATTTGAGATTTGCCTCTCAGTATAATTATATGCATGAATGTTTTTTTAATTTTTTTAAACCTGTTACTACACTTTTTCTAATTTATATTTCAGTTTGCGTTTGCTTTTTTCTGGCTAATCCTTTTTTTTCTGAAACAGCCTTGTTTGCCTCAGCATTTTATTATCTTATTTTTGCTTTCATTACTCATTCAGTAATGCTTTTTTTTAGAATAAAAAAATATTTTTATACAGAACTTCAGACATATCTTTCTGAGCACCACTGTTATCAGGAGTTTCTTGTTTTTCACAAAAAATCACTATTCTGATCTTAATTAAGATAAAAAAAGAAGAAGACCAAATGCTTCTTCTTTTAATTGCCAGCCAAATTACTGATTTAGTATCTCTATCGTTCGCTGGTTATACATAGCTTTTGCAATGCTTTCTGGTAAATTAAAATAAATATGATTCTCTTTTAAGTGATAATAATCCTGTTCAAATTCTTTTAGTCCATACTCAACTTCTATACTTTTTCTGTATGGATAAACGGCTATATCTATATATTCTTTCAATTCCTGTGGATTCTCACACTCGAGGTTAATGTTACCTCCTTCCAGAATCTCTATTTCACATACCGATTCTGGAGAACACGCTTTTTCCGATTCAGTTAATGGAAACACTTTACCTGGAAGCATAAGTGAAAGTAAAGAAATTAAACTTCCTCCTGATATATCCATTGGAAATATCATTTTATTTTCAATTTCAAATATGATGTTTTCTAAGTCCTCAATTTTTTCCTCTTCACTTGCAATTTTCTTCTGATTTTTTTCAAAGTCATATCCTTGATTTAATTTTTTAACTAGTCTTTTCTTGTCTGTCCTGTCAGCGTTATCCGTTTGTCTATAGAATGAAGAAAGCGTATTGTATGAAAAATTCATCGCAAAATTTCGATAAGGTGGGGGGCTTTCCTTACTTTCTTTTTCAATATAAATAATTTCTCTTGAAAACATAAAGAAATCCCTTATAAAAAAAGGCAATAAAAACAATTTTATTTGCAGTTCTTCTTTTGAAATATCTTTAAATTTAAAACGCGTTTTAGCATTACCTTCTTCGAAATCTGTAATTTCTCCAATTGAATAATCTGATAAAGAAGAGGGAACAACGCTGGTTGTATGTTCAGTTTCAGTAAAACATTGTTTCACTAGATCAAACTGACACTCAAAACATTCAGCATTACCCAGTTCGTCTAATATCTCCTGATTTTCTCCTGATTCAGGAACCGGCCTATGACCATTTATTTTAACTGACGCCAATAGTACGGCTGCTATATCAGCACCACGGGTCTTTTCATAATCGTTCAATAATGCTTCCATGTCATTTATCCATGTAGTAAACCGATATGTTCCAAGATTTCCTTTTTCTTTTTGAATAGTTCTTAGCAAATCTATATTTTTTCGCCATAAAGAAACACTATTTTTAATATACCATTCAGTATCCTCGGGATAGCCCCCATAGCGTGTATACATAACTATACTATCTTTATCATCAACTAACTTTGTTATGGTTGAACGCCCCATTTAGACTTCCTCATATTTATATTTTTATTATTGTATCAAAGTTTAAAACTATATTCTACTTTATTCAATGTGCCAACTTATAGGCACAAAAAAAAGAAGACTTTTGTCTTCTTTTTTTATATTAACTCATTCTTATTTATTTCTGATTATGTACTACATATGTCTGGAAACTTTTGGTTTGCTGCACATTTTCCTGAGCATTATTATCAGACGATGCATATGCAGAATTCATAATCATACCAAACAATGCGATTGCCAAAATTTTTGATATATTTTTCATTTTTTATTCCTTTTAAGTTTTTTAATTAATGTTTTTATGTGATACGAATCACGTTACATAAACAATATAATTAAAAAAGAAGAAATAATCAACGATTTTTAGCCAAATAATGTTGTTTGAGATTATCAAAAAAACTGAACAAATTTAAGCTATGCATTTAGGAACTTTGTTTTCCTCTATTAAATTTTCGATTAAATGATTTACAAGGTATACATTTAGCCTTTCTTTTTCACCAACCGAGATCTTTATCAATTCATCAATGATACTCATTTTTTGCATTTCTTTAATTTCTTCTCTTGATTGTTTATGGAAATATTCAGGTAAAGCATTTACCTTTCTTTCTCTCATAAAAATATCACAGGTTTCAATTTCCACGCCTCCTGTCAATTTCATTAATTCAGGATAACTTATACTCATTACACCATCAACCGAGTTTTCTTTTACTTTTTTTGCAAAAATAAGACTGTCTTTTGAAGACAATCTTGTTATTTTTTTAAGCTCACTTACCCACTTCATAAAGTCAGGTGCAGTCAGATCTTCTGGCATAATAAATTTATAATCTGTAATTTTTACGAAATATTCATGGTCAAAACTTGGAGCCCATGTAATACCACTATCATAAAAGATTTCACGAAGTTTATCCAATAAAGCGAGTGCCAGCTCTTCTTCACCTTCGCGAACATGGCTTACTATTTTTTTTCGAATAATTTTCTGTGCTTCAAAAAACTTTTCTGTACTCAACTCTTTTGGAAAAGAAGGTAGTTGACCTCTATATAACCAGATAGAGCTTTCTGTGAGAGGGAGTTTATTTTTTGTTACGGATAAAAAAATATCTTCTGGAATAATGACTTCTTTGTGATAGCGTTGAGATTTTGCTATCTTTAATAATTCATAACAAACACTGGAATCGAAACCAGATTCTTTTTTAAATTGCTTAAACCAGTTAAATATTTCCTTTTTATTGCATAAATTAATATTCCCTATATTAAATCGGTAATTGTTCATAATTAATTATCCTCACTTAAAATAAAAGCCGCTTGTGCGGCTTTTATTACTATTCAATCCTGATAATATAATTCACTTTCTTCAAAAAAAGAAGTTTTTTTCAAAGCATTTACAATTTCTTCATATTCTGGTTGCTTATCTGCAAGAACAGGAAAATCCATTTTATCACGACCATATTTGTATATCTCAGTAAACAATAATGTGCGCTCTGTACCTGTAAGCTTAAGTAATGCCTTTAAACGCTCTTCTGAATACTCTACGCAGGTCGCAAAACAGATCTGTTCCTCTCCAGGAACAAAGTTTTCATGATCCTTGCGGTTGCAATAAAATGTTTTGACAATCGGTATGGAAGATGAAAAAGAATTATCCTTAGTCATATAATCTGAGATAATACCGATACTTATAGCATTTTCTGCATTTGTCAAAGTAATAACTGGTCGACCGATATTAATATTACGTTCGGATTCCAGTTTATTTTCATTTTTTTGTTTGATATATGCTTCAATGGCATGTTTTGACTCAGTAACAGCCATTGCTTGTGCAGATTCTCGTGAAACAAAACCCATTTTATTCAAAATTGCGGTTAACATTTTCACATCCTATATCTTTTGATTGAGCGTAAAGCATACCACAATCGCTTATGCGGTACAAGTTTCAAGCAGCCATAATCGCCAGTCTTGCATATGCCTTATTAACAATACCGTCTCGCCACTCAGGGCTGTTACAGGAATTTTCCAGAATATCCAGTAAATTGTAACCGGTTGTTAAGAGATTTTTTTGGCGAAGCACATTGATGAGTTGCTGGTCTTTCGATTTAACCGTAATTTCAAAATCATTAAAATGACAAAAATGTTTAGAGTGCGGCCCTGTTCCCGAACTTATACACATAGGAGGATTAACTTTTTTCGCCAGTTCCAGATCTTCATTTTTAATGACAAAAAGACCTGTAAAAACTTGTCCATTTGCTGCCTTTAACATAACTGAAATAAGTTTTTCCTGACTCATGACACACCTCATTAACTTTGTTTTTTTATAATATACCACATTCTATAAGGCTTTTACCAGTAATTTTTTTCATCATAATACCTGGTATTTTCTTACTTTTTTTGCTATATTCTCTTTATCACTTCAATGAGGATTTTATTATGTCTCTATCCAAAGTTCGTGACGATGCTTATGATATTCTGCTTCCTGCAGCTCAGCAATTTCAAAAGGAAGTCATTCAGAAACAGGAGCCTTATGCGCTCATTACCAAACATAATGCCTGTCGTATTAAATTCGTTTCAAAAAAATGGGAAAAAGAGTGGCAAAAACATTGTAAAGATAACAATCTTCCTAATGAAGCCACTATTGACTATTAATCATTAAAAAGACTGCCTCGGCAGTCTTTCTTTTTTCTTATAGATAGGAGGCATAATCAGGAAAGATCATATCAATATTAAAAACACTCACATTACGCTCGTCATTGTCATTCCAGAAATTATAATAACCGTCCATAAATTTACACACCAGCACAATTTCATTGTGCTTTTCTGACTTTTGAGCATGTAATACATATTGATTATTATTCTTTGTTTCCACCCATACATGAATATCCTGTATGTCCTGATTTTTCTTTTTTAGCAGCAAAATAAAATAAGCCTTCATTATTTCAGACACTATTTTTTTATATCCTTCTGATTCAGAAAGATAATAATTTAATATCTGATATGGGGAATAACGATAACCTTCAAGTTGTTTTCTATCAAGCTTATCTTCAATGAAATTTTGGTAAATCAGGCCTCCGTACACATTCATAGGATTAGCTTCAACTTCCCCCGTTACTTTCTTATTTTCTATGCTTACATAATCGATAGACCATGTAACAAGCTGTTGTTTTAAACCACTTAAATCAATTGAAGCTATTTCCTCACGTTTAATATCCTCTACTTTCATTTGCAACTCAGGGTCGAAAAAAAAGCCTTCTTCCTGATTATTACTCAACAAAATAAAAGGCTCACGGTCTTCTTTTTTAACGCTGGGCGAATATGACCTATCCCATTCTTTATTATAAATTCCTGCAAAATTTGCGATATATTCATCCAGACTTTTCGTAAATTTTCCAGACTCGATTTCTTCTTTGTAATTTTGCATTAAATCATTAAAAAGTTCTTCTTTTGTTGTCATTTTTTCCTCAATACAGTAATTTCCTGTTTTTCCAGTGCTTTCATTTTATGGTATATTTTTTTTATTATTAACACGGTGAGCATTGCTTCTGCAATATAAATACCGGTTTCTACATTTTGCATTTTAAAAAAATCAACAAAAACATTAATAAAATGTATCACAGGAAATATAAAAGCCATTTGAACCATAAGTATTGCCATTTTAAATGTCCTGCTATCATTTTCATCCACAAAATTCATAAACCAGGCCATGATTAATAATAAAGGGAGAATTAAAACGAATATGACTTGTATGGCAACATTAGCCAGCATATTTTCAAATATAAAGCCAATGCTTCTTGCTGCATGATATGTACTTAGCATTGACCATAAGAATAGCATTCCTCCGAATATATTAAAAAAAAGCCCATTATCTTTCAACACTATTTTTTCTTCATTATTTACAAATTCCTCATTCTTTTTCTACGGTAATTTCTTTTTTTATATAATGCACCATCTCTTACCTCCGTAAATTCCATAAAGTCTCCTGTCCTTATTGCAGTGCATAAAATGCCTGATACAAAATCTATTTTGTCATACACTATTTTTTCTTCATAGTTTTCATTTATTGTCAAAAATACAATAGTATATAGTTTAAATGTTGGTAATAGTTTTATATCGTTCAATAATTTTTTCATCATGTTTATATCACGACTTTTGATATCAAATCCCATACCCATACTATATACATTAAACTCTAAAAATTTTTCTGTATATTTACATTTATATTCATCTAACAATTTCATTTGTTCATATGATTGTTCCTTGCTTATGTTTTTGACTAAATTAAGATCAGAGCTGAGTTCTGCAACAATCCGGGCATTCATCATATGATTATTCTCTTTGATTATTTTGACTTATAAATATATCATGCTATGTGTTCAGACTCAATTTTTTATTTTTAAAAATGATAATTATATGTTTAAATAATAAATTTTTTCATGTATAATCACTTATCTCTTTTTATAAGGTAAATAACATGAGCATGAAAGAAACCATTGATTTTCCTCTTATGAAACACGATGTTTCAAGATTTATTTTATCGCCTGACTGTGCTTTTGTTTCAGGTGCAAAGAAAATTAAAACACTTGCTGAAACACAGCCTGATCATACTTTTTCTATGGAACTCATGTCTGTTTTAGAAGATCAAAAATCTAAATTCATTAAAGATTTTCAAATGGCTCTTTTATTCGTGCGAGATAATAAAGATAACGCGATTAAGATTCCTTTTTCAAACTGGTTCATGAATGCTACGCATTTTAATCTTCATTATACTGAATTATTAATTTTTGCATGTGTGGAAAACCATAAGGATTTGATTAAAACAAGTATTCCGGTAGACAACTTTGAGCAGGATGTTCTTATGTTGACCGAACTTGCGGTTAAGCAATTTGCTTTTTCTACATTGTCATATATTCAGGATTACCTTAAAGAAAGCCATACGGCTTTAGTTCCTGTTTTTTCAAAAACCTTATCTGAAAAAGCAGGCAAACAAAAGAATTTTCTTAACTTGCTGATTGCACATTACCGCAATGGTCCAGACTATGATAATCGAATGAATATTATGCGGACACTGAATGCCTCGGATTTTTCCCTTAAAGATCTTGCAGACATTCAAAAAAGCAGACATGCCTTTTATAAAAAAGACAATGACTCTGAAAAAGAAAGATTCACTGAACGTTTTTCTTTCCTTATTCACTCGGGTTTTTTTGATAAAGATGCGTTTTTTTCAACATCTGAAAATAAAGAGGATAATGTTATGGATAAATCAAAAACTAACACCATTGATTATCTTCTGACATCATTTAACGATGTTGAAAAAACTATTTTTCAAAATTTACTTAATCAAAGAAAGTCCCATATTATTAAATAATGTTTGACTTGAACTTCAAATTTTGAGAAACTGTCCGATTGGTTAATTACAAGAGGACAGTTTTTATGCATAACATTCATATTCACGTATTCCACTCAGCATTTGATTGCGACGACTGCGGTTTAAACATGAGCGATATTGTTACTCTTTCTGGGGATTTAGGAGACTATACCGAAGGGGATGAAGCTGCCTGTTTTGGCACACGCTCTGGTTATCTGACTAATGTGCTGCATTTAGCTTATCAGCGATTGCGTGAAATTGCGCCAGGATTAACCGAACATGATAATGAATATTTTTATTACATGAATGACGCTCAGGCGATTAAATTCTTTCAGGATTCTGGTGTACATTTGGTGATTGAACATGAAGAGGATGAAGATGACAATTTCGACGATGAATGGGATGAGTAGTCGGTAAGCGATTTATTATAAAAAGGCTGACTTAATGCCAGCCTTTCTCTTTTTCTTTAAATTTTATTAAATTTTTTCCATTCCTGCTCAATGACAGATTTAGGCACAAAAACAGACACCATAAATTTCTTCCCAGCCTGATTAGTTACCTCTGTTTCCCCAACCAGAATACCAATTACTTTACCATCTTCTCCAATAACCGGTCCACCCGACTGTCCATGAAAAATATGGGCTGTTGTCGCGTAAACAACGGAATTTTCTTGAGCAGAATTTTCAAGAGTATTTAGAATCTTTGTTCCGTTAATATAGAACTTTTGATTAATAATCTGCCCATTCACGTTAGCCATTTTTCCTGACCTCGTATTACCCTGAACATGTATTTTTTCAGAAGGAATCGAGTCTCTCCATTCTGGAACAGGAAACGAGCTATCCTTCATTTCGATAAACTGTAAATCGCAGTTTTCAGAACATTTATAAACGCTACCTTCTACGAAATTTACATGCTTGGCTGAAACAACATAGTTTTTATTCCAGCGAACACCACTGCCGTAATCATGTTGTACATAAGTTTCATTGTTTTTTTCAAATTTAACTGAACGATCAAAGGGAATGGCAATGCCGTTTGCGAAACCCATTGTCGGAATTATCAAAGCGCAAACCAGTAATAAATTTTTCATTTAAAACATTCCTTATTTAATTACCCTCAGTATAAACTATATAGAATCTCATGTACAGAAAAAACACGACTTGTCCGACTTAAATATTTTTGTTATTATCTCTTATAATTTTTTAAAGGTGGTGATTATGCAAAATGATATTGATAAGCACATAGCCGTGATTGAAAAGGCTCATAGAAAAATAGATAATATCAATGATTCGCTTGATGGTGATATTCTTTTAGTCGATTTCAGCAATTACAAATGGAAGTTAAAAAATACAGAAAAAAAGCTGCGAAAATATTCTGAACTTTGCAATAGTGTATTTGAGGATTTATTTGTTAAACCAAAAAATCTTAAAACTCTCTTTGCTTTTTTAACACTCTTCGCTTTTGCTGCTTTGTCAGCTTACAATCATAACTACACCAGCAATGCTTTATTTTTATTGTTTATTTATGCATTTATTTTTTATTGCGTTCATCAAAACTATGAACAAAAATTTAGCCGATTTTATAAAGGAAATAAAATACCTGTTATACATGAAAGAAGATATATTGAAATTTCTGCGAAAGGGATTGTTAAAGATAAACATAAAAGGAAGAACAAATGAATATTTTTGAAAAAGAAGCTCTTTTCACTTTTCTAACAATGATAGAAGAAAAGATGTTTTGTGAAGAAACAATAAATTTAATTAACGCGAGATGTGAAAAAGAAAATAATTATTCTGAGATTGTATGGTATTCTCGTGCTTGTCCTGCATTAAAGACCTATTACGAAATTTTATCTTATGACCTATCTGATGAGCCTTTACCAGCAACATGGAAAGATTTTTTTGATTTTTTTTCCTATAAAAAATTAAGTAACATACATTATGACTCTACTGTCCCTACCGATAAAAAGCAAAAAATCACCGAATATTATGAGCCTTTTATAAATTTTCCTGATGATGAAAAAATTGAGGAATTTTTTATGTATGCCAAAGGCGATATATCTAAAATCACGGAAGAATTATCTATTGATATTTTACGCCTGGAAGCTGTGAAAAATGAAAAACAAAGCCTGAATAAAAATATATGCATTTATGAAAAAGTAAAAAAAAGCAGGATTTGATTCCTGCTTTTAATTTAATGTTAAATGCGATTTAAGTTTAGTGTTGAACTTATTTCTGGTAGTTGTGTTTTTAAAAGTAATTGTTGTAACTTAACCAGGTGCTGTTCTTTCAATATAGTTTTATAAAGATTACATTCTATAAACTTAGCAAGCACAAGAAGATCTTTATCTTCCATTGCCTTAAATAAATTATCCAATTTATTGACATTATAAGCTCTTATTACCCTGAACAATATATGCAATTCATAATTTTCTTTTTCAATATCACATTTTCTTCTGACTGTGCTAAAAATTTTCAACATGCCACGAATAGAATTCTCAGACTGAATTATCGAATTGACTAAATACCTCTTACCTTCTTCATTTCCAAGCAAATATTCAGCCGGAATATTATCAGGAATATCGCTGGCATTTAAATCTAATCTTTCTGCAAAAATAGAAGAAAAATGTTGCTTCGGGTTAATTTTACTCAGTAATGGAGTGTTCTCATACAAAGATATAAAACTTTTTTTCAACAATTCTTCTGGTAAAACAAAATTTTTATCTGACATTAATGACATCATTTTGGGACAATTTTTTACAAGCAACATAAAACGATTGTGCCCACTGGGATGATTCACAAAAACATCTTCTTTATTTTTTACACAGTCTTTGAAAAAATCCAAAATTTTATCTTCATTTCGCCATGATAAATTTTCAATCATATTGTCAATCATTTGAGGTTCTTTGACAGGCAAAGATTTGAAATCCTGATATTTCAGTGTGTTTTCAAACTGAGTACGGTAATATTTTATGCAGGCATTTCTTAATTCTTCATCATTAAGCTTTACTGCCCAGCTATAAAAACTTTGGTTATTCTCTCTATTATTTTTGGTATGATTTTCATTATAAGAAAGACTATCTTCATGCCACGCACGTAATTCCTGGATGTTATTTTCAAAGAATTCATTATGGTCGTTCATAATTTTTTTAACAATTTTAGCATCACGAATTTTTCTGAATTCATAATTCTTATATTTGCTTTTGCTCAGATAATCAATTTGCATATTTTTATTTATATAATCTGTAATTTCTTTATTTCCGACAAGCCATTTCTTAAAATTACCAGTTTTTTCAACATGATTAACAAATTGTTCTTTTGATAATTTTTTTATTACAAATATTTGCATGTTGGTATCAAACCTGCTTTCCTGAGCAATGAAAGATTTAATAAAGTCTTCATCTTCAATAAAAATGTTTATATTTTCTTTTAAAAAATCAAATGCCACATTACGGGGATAGGCAAAAAAGATATGACGATACACGCAGGAATGTGAAAGTGCCTGTTTGAGACTATTGGAATTTACGAACTTTATTACCTGCAGAAAATTATCAAAATCACGACCATTATCCATATAACACACGGCAGCGCTAATCTCTTTCATCTTCTGCTTTCCTCATAATATTTTGCCCACTATAGCAAAATTACTTTTGTGTTGAAAGCTTTTTGTTATACTTTTTGTTTTTCTCATAATCTTCTTGTGGATTTCCTGTATCGGTATCATAAAAATCATGAGAATGATCAATTTTTAATAATCCTTTATCTTCTGTTTTATCAAGTTCGGTGATTAGCCATTGTTTAAAGTTTTGGAAGGGTACAAATAAGGCTCCTGGTGCTTTAACGGTTTTTCCTTCCTGTTCAAAACTTGTCTGATAGGAAATGGTAATTCCGACAATCTTTTCGTTTGAATATACCGGGCCCCCTGACATGCCTACACGTGCTCCCATATCAGAATAGAGAGTGGGACATTTTAACGAATTTTCGTCACTACTCAGCTTCATATAAGATTTTACTTCACCATGAGAGGAAACAGGCATAATTGTAAAAAATGAATAACCATAATTTTCAACTTTCTCACCCACGCCAGTGCTTGACATATAAGGCATAATTTTATCAGTATTATCACTTTTGATAAGCGCGATATCACAATCAGGATGGTAAGCTACAACCTTATCCGTGGTGTATTTCGCAACATGTTTAGCGGTAAGGCTATAATGAGGTGTAATTGCAAACCTTGTCCCTGATGCACCTAAACCTAAAATCGTGGGAATACCAATAAAAGTCAGATCGCTTTTATTAAATGCTTCTTTACTGTATTCTATATTATTCCCTGCTGAACAGCCTGTAAGAAGCATTACGCTGAGATAAAAATATGTTTTCATTGGTTATTTCCTGTTTATTTTTTTAGTATATTACGCTAATCAACAGGAAAAACCAATTCATTTTATCTTTTTCAGATTTTCTTTATTAAATACGAATTGTTTTTGATAAAACAGACGAGTGAATATCTCGCATAGCATCTTCTATTTCCGATTTTTCTGTTACTGAAAACTCTTCGCCTAAAACTGCTCTTGCCCATATTTTCAATTCTTCTGGCATAACGTCAATCGATGTTAAGCCAGAATCAGATACATGTAAAAAATTCAGACCATTTTCTTTTAATTCAATCAGTCTCTTCCTGTCTGATTCTGTATTTTCAAGGAAAAATGCGGCATTCTCTCCTGTTTCTGTGGTGTTATTAATGTTGTAGCCTTGCTTTACTGCAAGTGCAATTGCACTGGGCGGCAAAGAAAATATCCAGGGACGACCTTCAATCATAAGGTTTTTATTCGCTCCATTGGCAAGCAATGATCTGGCGATAAGATTATCTGATAATTTAACCATTAATGCTGTATTTCCAGCAGAATTTACAGCATTTACGTCAATACCAAATTCTATTAATTTTGTTATAGCTTGATGTGTTCTGGCATAAAAAAGAGGATTTTTTCCTTCTCTGTCTTTTAGTTGGGAAAAATTAAAATTTGCTGTTTTTTGAAAAATATTAGCAAATTTCAAGAATTCACTTTTTGCATTACCCTTATATTTTTTCAATAAAGGATGTGCACTCATAGTTTCATTGCCTGTATAATAGGGGTCTATACCAGCTTTTAACAAATTTTCTACCAATTTAAACTTCATGTCATTAGCTACCGCACAGGCATATACAAGTGGATTATAGCCTTTCAAATCAATATGATTAATATTAACTCCCATATTTTTATATTTAACGACCATATTTGCAGACATTTTTGTATTAAAAAATACATTTTGGCCTTTGCTGTTTATATCAAAGGGAGATACGCCTTGTTTTATTAAAAAATCAGCAATAGCTTCATTCGAAACATAAAACAAAGGATTATTATCTCCTTTTAATTTTGTAACATCATATCCATGCTCAATAAATAATTTGCATTTTTGCACTCTTATTTTGTCCGGCACTTTTTTACTTTTTAAGGTCGCAGTAAAGACATCGTCTCCCTGAATATTAACGATATTTACATCGGCATTTCTCTGCAAAAGAAATCTTGCTTTTTCAAAACCACACCTGAAAATAGCACTTTCCCCTAACTCATTTAATGTATTAACACTTAATCCTTCCCTAATGATTCTCGTCAAAATTTGAAGATCATTACTGTAGAACAAATCTGTTTTAGGATCTTGTTTTTTCTCTTCATTACTCTTTTCTGGCTGCATGTTTATTTTCTCCGGCTTTTTATCAATGATAACCGAATTACAGTCAATTACAAAGCCACTTTCGTGGCTTTGTGTTTTTTTTTATGAATGATATTATTTGATTTGTCTGCTATCCCAAAGAATATCTTCAATCGTTTTTTTAGAAGCATTACTATAATAAACACGAGCCACTGAACGTTTTGTTGCCATGATAATTTTTGCGGCAGCTTCCGGTGACACAATACTTTTAATGTTATCTGGCATTTTTAAAATACTGATATCTTTATTATTGGTTTCAAAAACAAATCCCTTGCCTTTGTCCAGATCATTTAATGAAAGATAGGTTAACACAGCCCCATAAAAGGTATCATTCATACCTTCGGCTTTATAGTATAAGAGACTTGCTTTTCTATTTTCTACTTCAATTTGATCTGCCTGGTGAACCACAATATAAGTGATTTTTTCAACAGTCACCGGATTTTTATCATCGGGCAATAAATCATTAATACTATAATTTTTGCACTCTGATGGCATTTGATTACAGGTCATTGAAAAATATTTTTGATAATTATTTTTTATCATTTCAATGGATTCATCTTCCTGTCTTGGCAGCTGATATAAGCTATACACAGGAACCATACTATAATCAACAAAACCTTTTATTACCGATTCTTTATCTGTAGCAAGCTCTTTTTCTTTTGCCTGTTGATAAAAATCAGCATTCTTTTCTTTATTTTCATATAGTTCTTTGGCATGCTTTATCATATACATACCAAAAGTTCTCATTTTTTCATCTTGTTCAAGTCTTTTTTCATTAGGCACAATAACCGGATAGTTTAATACAACATTACCGTCTATTTGACCATTAGGAGGATCCTGATAAAGATATTTCAAAGATTCTGGCTGATTTGTTGCCATGACATTCAAACTTAACGAACTCAACGCCAAAAAAAATACGCCTGCAATCTTTTTCATATAAATTCCTGTGGCTTTAAATTTTCCACGAGTTTATACAATCAGACCAGCCTTTACAATCATTTTTTAAAAAGAGAGGCTCATCGCCTCTCTTTTATTTTTCCGTATTTACTTATTTTCGTGATAGCTTATTGCTACATTTTTTTACGACCACAAAGAATAATGGCACAAAGAAAATAGCCAGAATTGTTGCTGATAAAGTTCCACCAATAATACCTGTTCCTATTGATATTCTGCTATTTGCGCCAGCTCCAGTAGAAATTGCAAGAGGCAATACACCTGCCACGAATGCGAGAGATGTCATTATAATTGGTCTTAAACGCGTTTTAGCAGCGTTACGTGCAGCTTCGTAAAGATCTTGGCCATTTTTTAAAGATAATTCGGCAAATTCCACAATGAGTATTGCGTTTTTTGAGGACAATCCAATGGTTGTAAGTAATGCCACCTGGAAATAGACATCGTTTTCCAGTCCTCTTATCATAGTTGCTGCAACAGCCCCCAATAATCCCAGTGGGATAACCATTAAGACAGAAATTGGCACACTCCAGCTTTCATAAAGAGCCGCAAGACATAAGAATACTACTAATATGGATAAACCATACAGCATAAATGCCTGTCCCGATGATTGCTTTTCCTGCAATGAAATACCACTCCATGACCAGGTTGTTCCTGCTGGCAAACTGTTTGCCAGTTCTTCCATTTTATCCATAGCCACACCTGAACTTATACCATCTGCTGGCTCTCCCTGTATTTCATATGAAGAATATCCATTATAACGGTTCAGACTTTCTGGCCCGTATGTCCAGTAATTTTTTGTGAAAGCTGAAAACGGAGTCATGTCACCAGAACTGGTTCTCACAAACCACCGATTAAGATCGTCTGGCTGTGTATTGGTTTCAGCATTGCCTTTAACATATACTTTTTTAACACGACCATTATCAAGGAAATCATTTACATAATTTCCTCCCCAGGCGGTACTCATTGTGCTGGTAATATCGTTAACGCCAAGACCCATAGATACTGCTTTTGGCATATCAATATCAATCTGCAATTGAGGTGTTTGGGGTAAATCATTAGATCGCACTGACTTAAGTTCGCTACTTTTTGCGGTTAATCCCAATAATTGAGTTTTGAATTTTGCCAGTTCTTCTCTGGATGTACCCGAAGCCGCCTGTAACTCAAAACTAAAACCATTTGATTGTCCTAATCCCATGATTGCAGGAGGCACCATAGCAAATATCTGTGCCTCACGTATTCTGGATAACGCCATCATTGCGCGATTTGCTATTCCCTGAGCGCTGTTTTCTTCACCCGGACGCTTTGACCAGTCATTGAGCGCTATGAAAGCCATTCCCGCATTCTGTCCACTACCACTGAAATTGAAACCGGATATAGTAAATATTGCTTTGACATTACTTTTTTCATGATTAAGAAAATATTTTTCTACTTCACGACTTACCGCATCCGTTCTTTCCATAGTAGCACCAGCAGGCAGGGTATATTGTAACATAACATCGCCCTGATCTTCTGTTGGAATAAAACCCGTGGGAAGTTTAAACATGAATAATGTCATAACGCCTATAACCATTGCATAGGCAAGCAACATACGCGCTGGACGTCTTAGACTTTTACTGACTCCATTGTTATACTTATCCTCTGTCTTCTCATAATTACGGTTGAAAAAATTAAAGAATCGGCCTTTTTTGTCATGAGTATGCTTAAGAAATGAACCACACAATGCTGGGGTCAGGGTTAATGCTACCAAAACAGACAACAACATTGAAGAGATAATCGTTATTGAAAACTGACGATAAATAACTCCTGTTGAACCTCCGAAGAATGACATAGGCAGGAATACAGCAGATAATACCAACGCAATGGCAATCAGAGCACCTGAAATCTGCGACATTGATTTTGCTGTTGCTTCTTTTGCTGATAATTTTTCTTCTGTCATTATTCTTTCTACGTTTTCTACTACCACTATCGCATCGTCAACAAGAAGACCTATGGCAAGAACCATTGCGAACAGGGTTAACGTATTTATAGAATATCCGAATAATGCTAAAACTCCGAAAGTTCCCAGTAATACCACAGGAACAGCAATAGCAGGAATAAGTGTTGCCCTAAAATTTTGCATAAACAGATACATAACTAGGACAACTAAGATTACAGCTTCTATCAGTGTTTTTACCACTTCTTCTACCGATATTTTAATAAACTCTGTATTGTCTTTGGGATAAGCAACTTCATAGCCTTTCGGAAAGTTATGCTCTGATTCTGCAATTTTTGCTTTAACCAATTCCGATGTTTCTAATGCATTTGCTCCTGGTGCAAGCATAACGGCAATACCCGCCGCAGGATGACCATTTAATCTTGTTACAAAGTTATAATCTTCACCACCGATTTCCACTTTTGCAACATCTTTAAGATAAACAATGGATCCTTTCCCATCATTTTTTAGAATTATGTTCTGGAATTGTTCTGGAGTCTGAAGACGAGACTGCGCCCTGACTGTTGCTGTAAGTTGCTGATTTTTAACAGTAGGCAAATCACCTATTCTCCCTACTGTTACTTGTGTATTCTGGCTCTGAATGGCTGAGGTCACATCAGAAGGCATAAGTTTATAAGAAACCAATTTGTCAGGATCAAGCCATATTCTCATAGCATGTTCTGATCCAAAAACTTGTACACTACCTACACCAGATATACGTGAAAGATTATCCTGCATGTTGCTGACAAGCCAGTCTGCTATATCGGTATTGGAATGTTTATCCAGGGTATCATAGAGTGCCATAATCAGTAAAAAACTCGATTCTGACTTCTCAACTGAAACACCCTGCTGTTGAACTTCACTGGGTAAACGGGATTCTGCCTGCTGAATTTTATTTTGTACCTGAATTTGGGCGGTATCTGCATTTGTGCCTGCTTTAAAGGTTACATTGATCGATACACTGCCTCTGGAACTGCTACTCGATGTGAAGTATAACAAACCATCAAGTCCTGTTAACTGTTGCTCCAGTATCTGAGTTACGCTATTTTCCAGCGTTTCAGCAGAAGCCCCAGGATAATTAGCACTCACTTTTATTGTTGGTGGTGCAACGTCAGGATATTGTGCGATAGGCAGTGATTTTATACCTAATACACCACCCAACATAATTAAGATAGCAATAACCCATGCAAAAACGGGACGATAGACAAAAAATTTTGAAAACATTATTTCGCTCCCTCTGACTGTGCCGTATCTACTGCTTTGACGGTTTGCTCAGGCTGTATTTTACTGTTTCCTTCTACAATTATTTTATCACCTGATTTTAAACCAGAGGTAATTAACCAACTATTGCCTATTGCTTTATCTGTTTTAACATCAACAGATTTAACTTTATTATTATTATCAACTAATAAAGCTGTTGCTTCTCCACTTGCATTGCGTGTAATACCTTGTTGCGGTGCCAGTATTGCATTATCCAGCATGCCGTTAATTATTGTTGCTCTGACAAACATGCCTGGCAATAAAAGGTGATCGGGATTAGAAAATAAAGCACGTAAAGTGACTGAACCTGTTGATTCATTTACGGCAACTTCTGAAAATTCAAGTTTGCCTTTTTCCTGATAAACCGTTCCATCTTCGAGTTTTAATGTAACATTTTTCTCATTCTGAGCATTTTTATTAGACTTTATGTATTTCCTCAACTGAAGTTGTTCAATACTGGACTGAGTTAAATCTACATACATATTATCCAGATTGCGAATTGTTGCCAAAGCCGTTTCCTGATTAGCCGTAACCAGTGCACCAGGAGTCACAGAAGAAATACCAATTGTTCCTGAAATCGGCGCTTTTATTTTTGTGCGATCTAAGTCAATTTTTGCACTTTTTACCGTTGCCTGAGCCTGATCTATAGCTGCCAGAACCTGCTTATAAGCACTGTTGGCATTTTCAACATCTTCTTTTGAAACACTATTGTTCTTTAATAATACATTATATCGCCAGGATTTTGCCTTTGCTGCCTGCAATTGAGCCTCGGCATTTTTCAATGTAGCAAGTGCATTATCATAAGTTGCCTGATATGAACTATCGTCTATTTCATATAAAACTTCACCAGCTTTAACTTGATCGCCTTCTTTAAACCTTCTTTTTTGTATTACGCCTGAAATTTGAGGTCTTATTTCTGCCATTTCTGTTGCAGTAGTTCTTCCTGTTAATTCACTGGTTAATGGAATGCTTTTTGCTTTTAATTGGACAAAACCAACTTCTGTAGCTGGTCTTTGACCCGACATTGCTTGTTTATTATCTTTGGAGTCATTACATCCTGATAGTAAAATCAACGCAATGAGACCGGATAAATGCATATACTTCATAGTTTTTCCCTTTCAATTTAGATAGTCCTACCAGATTAAAAGCTTAAAATTTTATGTCAATTAATATTTTATGTCGCTGCGTAAAGTTATTGAAAAGAAGAATCATTATCGCATTAAATGCTAATAAAAAAGACAGATTTCTCTGCCTTTTGGTAAATCGCTTAATATTTAAAGATATTAAATTCTTTTTATTTCTTTTTGTGAACTTACTTTCTCTGTAATTTGCTCCTCTATCTTTTCTTTTTGAGCCTGTATTTCTATCACTCTTATTAATTTTGATAATGCCTCATTGTTTACAATATCAATAATTGCACAATCATGTTTCATTGAATATTCATCCAGTGATTGACCATTTTTTATCAAAAATTTTATATATTTATTCAGATAGCCTTGCCTGTGATAAAAATTTACAAAGTAAGCTAATGCATTACCATGAATTGAATTTACGTTTAATAATAACTGCAGATCTTCTTCATTTTCAATATACATATCAAGTAATGCTTCTATTTCACTTTTGGGTCTTGTGTTGTTACCATCGTCAAATATGAAATCAATTATATTATAATTATTTTTATTAAGTGTATGTCTGATTTCTTTTTCAATAGTCCAGCCTTTGTCTTTTAAACTACGCAATAATAAAAAATTTTTTTCATTAAATGCATTCAAAACAAGCTTATCCTCTAAATGCTCGTTTTCCGTAAATGTGTTTATTTCCACTACTTCTGAATTTTTCAATTGAGGATAAGCAACGACTTGTTTATTATTCTTGCGAATAGCTTTACATATATTATCTATAATTTTTTGTCTGGTTTTTCTGATTTCTGTTTCTTTTTTTTCAATAATTTCATCAATAAACAATGTTCCAATTTCAGAACAGTTATTCTTTATTTGAATTAAATCCATAGGTAACAATTCATTTATTTTTTCCTTACCAACGGTTATTAATTTTTCTCCGTTATCTACTCCTAATGCTTTTTTTATCAGATCTATTTTTTCTAAACTATACGAAGAAATTAGCCATTTTTCAAAATGATCATTATTGCATGATTGTATTTTTTTCAGCAATGCTTTTACGCTGGATAACATTGCATGCTGAAATGAATACTGTATATTTTGTAATTCGTTATTATTATCAAAATCTATTACAGGTATTTCATAAAATTGTTTAAATACGACACTATTCATATATCGGACAACATCTTTTTTATACTCTTCTTCTATTGGATAATCCGAAAACTTCGTATTTAACTCAAAATCATACATATTAAATCTTTTATAACTGCCTCTTTTATAGTTTTCTTCTTTCAGAAAATCCAACATATCTATTAAAACATCATTTTCTTTTTGTTCCATCCAGGCAAAGAGAGTTTCATTATCAAAGAAAAAAGCGAATATATCCTTATTTATAACATATTGCCAGTTACACCAGTCTGTATCAATCCAAAAATGATACTGTTCACTATCTATTAAGCATTTCTCAAAAGGAAAATGACCGGCTTCTTTTAATTTCTGTTGTATTATTGAAATGATTTGATTGTTGACTTTTATTCTATCCACATAAGGTATTTGCACCTCCACATAAGTACTATAAGCTTGCTTAACAAAATCTGTGAATAAAAACTTATCTCCACCAATAATATTATAACAACTCTTATCTTTTAAAAAGTCAGGAATCTTATTCATTGATTCGTTTTTATTGTAATCAGGGAATATTTTCCATGGACTTTCTTTATAAATATTAAACTCTATTTTGTTATCTATTACACTCCATGCTGCACCTGATTCTTTGTGACAAAGGATATTATCTTCTGTTGTTATAAAATTCCTTTCATAACGTTCAAAAATGACGTCATTTAAGGATTCAAAAATTTCAGACCAGCCATATTGATATTCTTTTAATACCCTAACAAGTTCATCATAGTATCGCGTTTTTTCATCAAAATCACTTTCCAGTAAATAAGCATTCTTATGCATAGTAAATGCATTATTTAGTTTATTTAAAATAGAAAGTGATTCTTCGATTTTCATTGAGTTTTCTCCTTAATTGTTACCAAGAATAACTTAATAAAAAAGGTAATTCAATTTATATTCTTTTGGGTTCTACATCTTTTTTCTTTTTTAATTTGCCACTTTTTTTAATGACTTTTGATAATGCTTTTTTTTCTGTTTCTATTTCTTCTTTCATCTTTTTTAACAAACCATGTTTTTCTATTACTTTCTCTATAATTTCTTTTGGAACTCTTGCAAAGATATGATCATTATCGCTGCTTACATAAGGTTTGAATAAAGGTTCATCTTCGGCGGAGACTTCAAAGTGTGTATAGTTCTCAATATCTGTCATTTCACGAGGTACACAGTAATGATTTGAACTCGCCTGAACACTCATAGTAAAACCGTCGTTACATTCAATCGCCTCATACGTTTTTAATAATAATTTTCCGTTCATTTCAAATTTTTCAAAAATTTCCATGTAGTTTATAAAATCTTTCATTTTTTTATTCCTGTTTTATATATTTATATTTATTATACAACGCACAATCTTTAAAATGAAAGATTTTTTATCTCATTTTCATTGAATTCTTACTATTTTTTTGACCTCATAATGACATCAAAATGACGTCATTTTTTTAATTTTTTTCTTGCAATCGAAAATCCACTTTGCTATGATTACCTCACTGAACGACAGTTTACTTATTAACAAACAAAGGTACAAAGATATGCAAAGCTCTTCTGGTAGTCATGTAGAAAAATTTCCTAAAGCCAAAAAACAATCTCGTCTGGCCGGTTATGGAAAGGACGACAACCGTAAGCGTAACAAAACGTCTCGTGGCGGCAAAGACCGCTATGACGAACAAGATTAAAAAAGGAAACCCTAGCTTTTCGCTGGGGTTTTAATTTATGCGAAAATTATTCTTTTTTATTCCTGCTATCTTCTTTTTTCTAACTTATCCTTTTCTCGTGAAATACAGTGAGGGGGACATACTTTTTGTATGGTATTACCTCTCTATTGTTTCTTTTTTTATTGCAACCATTTCATTACTTTGTTTTCTAACTTGTTATTTTTTTATAGCCGTTCATCATTTAGCACATCTTCTTCTTAAAGAAAAAATACATATTGAACAAATGGCAAAAATTGATAACATTATTTCTGAACAAAAAATGCTCAGAAAGGAAATTAATACAATAAATTCATCGATAAAGACAAAGAGGCTTTAATAAAAATGATGCAATTTCTTGAAATTCTAAGGCAAACATGCCAGCAATTAAGAAAAGACCCTGCATTGTTTAATGTGGCTACATTTATCGGTGTGTGTGTGATATCTATGTTTTCTTTTGTTTTTTATTTTTTCCTCATGCTGTTACCTTCTCAGATAGCTAAATATAATTCTTATGCCATGGCAAGTTGCCTGTTTTTCATGATTCTTGCAGCAATTATGAATAGTGAATACAAAAAAGATATGGCTTTGTTTTTTTCCGTATTCAAAAGTATTAAAGAAAACGCACATACAAACCAATGCAGCGAAGCTATATATTATTTCATCAGCCATTTCATCCACGAAGGCAACTCACACACTTTATTTAACTCACAGACGTTTTTCAATTTGGTTGTTAAAGACATTGACGCCCAGGATATTAATGGCATGACGCTTTTACACCATGTTATTATACATGATAAGTACTCCGCGTTTATTCCTCAGCTTTTGTTATTGAATGCGGATATTGATATCGCTGATAAGAAAGGTAATACGGCACGTATGTTATTACAAAAATGCCCTTCACAATATCTTATCTATATTGAACAAAAAAAACTGTCTTCTTTATGTGACGTTCATCATCCTTCATCTTCTGTTAAGCGTATATAAAGTTATAGTCTTTTAATTAAAGAAGGATAATCTTTTTTTTCCTGAGTCGAGTTACTCAATAGACTTCGTTCAGTTTCTATTTTTATTTTATTAAACGCTATCCAGAAATTATTAAGCGTTACAAATTTTTCAACACCTGCATCTTTAAGTTCCTGTGTTAACTCTTTGGAATGTTCATACTGGAATGCTGATAAATCTTTTAGATGGTATTTAAATTTTTCTTCATTAATCGTGCATAAAGCATGCGGATACTTACCTAAATCACTTTTTATATCCTTATTTCGACCATGATCAAAAACGCTCAGCAAGAAAATTCTTTTTTCTTCTTCGTCCATACGACTATCGAGAAAATCACCTAAAAATTTCTTATCTTCAGTATTTATAAATATATGATTTCTTAATGAAATTAAAAAAGACAAAGAAAGCGATTCTAAAAGTTCATTTGGCATTTCACTAAACTTCTCTTTTTTATAATAATTATAATACTGTGAAGATATGAGTTCATTAACAAAGTTTCTTAAATTACAATGAGCATGCACATATTCTTTTAAATTAAAAATCTGTGATAATTCTTTTTTATGTTCAGGATACATTTTATATAAAGAAAACATACTATAGACATTTTCTTTTAATTCACTTAAAAAATTATGATGATAATCTTTTATATCAGATCGGTTTTCTTCCAATTTTTGTTTTCTGAATAGTAAGGAATCAGCGTATAGAGAAATAATAGTATGTGCAGATTTATTTTTTTTCTTTGCCAAAGAGGATAAATCAAGATAGATTAAGGTGTGCTTTAATAACCGTTTCGTATTATCAGGTATAGCATCTGAATGTTTATCAAATAAAGATAAAAGCGCATTCCGGTTTCTTTTAACTTTTCCTTTCAGATAATTAAAACTTTCTGTATCAAGTTCATCAGCATGATAACTTGTTTTTATTAACTTCATGACAAATTCAGCATTATTTTTTATCATAATTGTTCTCTTTCTTTACGCTTTTATTCATTATACGTTTTCATAAAAAAAAGAGAAGCTTTCTGTATGATTAAATGTTATTATCATGCTTATTCGTCTATTAATGGGGCTTTTTATGAATTTTTTCCGTGAACCTTCTTTTCAGGATAAATATGGTCAGCTTGATTTCTTTATTCTGAAAAAACCAGAACAAAATTATACTTATGATAAAAAAGATTACTATAAAGAAAATTTAATTAATAATTTATTATCTATCACGGGTGTACCACTTAATTTTGAATTAGAGATTCCCAGAGACGATCCTTTATACGACAAATTTGCGGATTTCAGTAATCTCATTGTTTCGTTTTTTAATTTTCTTGACGCCAATAAAGAATTAACCATTTCTTATAAATTTGCCGAACATCTGGTTGATGAAATTATCAGCCTAGCAAATGCAATTGATATTCCTGTTGAGTATGTTGCATTGCAACTTTATGCAGCATCACTTTGTGGCAAAAAAATTAATCCATTTTATGAAATCTTAGGAAACAAATATGTACAGCCCGATACTTTCTCTAATCAAAGTTTAACACTTAGATCTATGAATTGCAGGGAAGAATATAGCCTGAATAATCCTCTTTATCTTGCCGCATATTTCCTTGACGAAGAAAGACTTACCGAATTTTTAAAAAATTCTACACTAAGCAGTATTAATCTCATTAATCCTCACAGTATGAGTTCTAATGGTTTTGGTTTCCTGAAAGAAAAAGATTCACAAAAAACTCTGGCGGCAGGGATTGGTAATTTTGAAATTGACTATATATCCAGCCTTGACATGTGTGTGCTTCTTTCTTTTACTTCTTCTTTTTATGGTTTTCAGAAGAAAAAATATATGTCTGTTGAAATAAACAACAGAATAAAATCAATTTATAAACAAAATGGTTTTGATTTTACTGACGAGAAAGAAGGACTCATACTTTTCCATTCTGTTGAATCTAATCTGTTATTCACTTTTGAAGACTGGAACTGGAATGCTTATGATAATATGGCATTGAAAAAATTAATCACCTGTAACAAATTTACACTGGAAACAAACAGAAGCGAACATTTTTTTGCAAATTATGAACAGCGTTTAAATATGTTTGTTCATAAATTTGATGACATTACTGAATATTTAAAACAAACCCCCCAGCCTCATTACAATCATATCATTTTGACAACAATGCTTGAATCTCTTGATAATAGAGAAATACAGAACGTTGTTAAAAATTATCTTAATCAACCGGAAGAGACGATTGATGATGAAGAGCCATTTGATTTCTTGTGTTCAGCCGACTCTCCTTTTGAGCAAGAAGAACAGGAAAATCAGCCATTAAGTGAACAGCAAATACTTACAGAATTGACTAAGCCATTGTTTATGATTAAAGCAGCAACACCTGAAAAATGGCATTCTATGAGTGCTGATAAAAATTTGGTTGACATTGTTATAAATAATTTTTCTCAACTTACTATTGAAAAAAACATGCATCTCTCAGAACGAAAAGAAATAAAGAAACAAAAGTTATTGCTTAATTTTAACATGACAATAAACGAGCTGCTTTTTACCAAAAACGGTTTGTTTACTCCTTATTCCAGCAAACGTATATAGCGATATATATGAAGGAGAATATTTACCAACCAAATCCGTAAAGCCTCGTCCTTCAGGGCGGGGATATAAGGATTTATTAAAAACCTGCTGTTTAAACACTTGATGTTTCACGGAACTTTG